>ERZ1645187.3759-NODE-3759-length-12611-cov-4.982717_pt1 | contig 12611 bp, 19 predicted proteins | sample MGYA00575352_ERZ1645187 | MGnify/ENA primary metagenome ERZ1645187 (study PRJEB40837, sample SAMN11349314) | freshwater sediment metagenome | isolation source: river sediment | host: Sediment | place: India: Wazaribad , New Delhi | collected 2017-02-21 ... | reverse complement strand
GGGTGATCCGGGTTCTATGACGGTCCACCATTGGGGAAGTCCACGATAGTCAGTTGGGCTTGCGGACGGCATCATGTTGGCCATGACCTTGCCCGCCAACCTCGATCAACTGAGCGCCGACGAACTACGCGAATTGGTACGCCAGCAAGCCGAGGTTATTACGCGCAACGATCGGGAACTGAACTGGCGCAAGGTCAAGATCGACAAGCTGACGCACGAAGTGGCGTACTACAAACGCCACTACTTCGGCGTCAAGGCCGAACGTCTGCCGGTGGAACAGGGCCAGTTGTTCGAAGAAACCCTCGCTGCCGACATGGCGGCAATCACTGAAGAGCTGGCACAGCTGTCTGAATCGAAGCCGAGAGGCCAAGCCAAGCGCAAGCCCTTGCCGCCGGAACTGCCGCGCACCGAGATTCACCACGAACCCGAATCGACCACCTGCGCCTGCGGTTGCCCGATGCAGCGCATTGGCGAAGACGTCGCCGAGAAGTTGGACTACACGCCCGGCACCTTTACGGTCGAACGCCACATCCGCGGCAAATGGGCCTGTGCTCACTGCGAAACACTGGTCCAGGCCCCGGTGCCGGCCCATGTGATCGACAAAGGCATCCCGACCGCGGGCCTGCTCGCTCATGTGCTGATCGCCAAATATCTGGATCACCTGCCGTTGTATCGTCAGGCAGGCATCTTTGGCCGGGCCGGTCTGCCGATTCCGCAATCGACCCTGGCTGAGTGGGGTGGCCAGATGGGCGTCACCCTGCAACCGCTGGTCGATGCTTTGAAGACCGAGATGCTGACTTACCCGGTGCTTCATGCCGACGAAACGCCGGTGGCGATGCTCGACCCGGGCGCCGGCAAGACCCACCGGGCTTATCTCTGGTCCTACAGCATCGGCGCCTTCGAGCCGATCAAGGCGGTCATTTACGACTTTGCCGACAGCCGGGCCGGCAAGCATGCACAGGAATTCCTCAGCACTTGGCGCGGCACGCTCGTCTGCGACGATTACGCGGGCTATAAGGCCCTGATCGCCGACGGCGTCACCGAAGCCGGTTGCATGGCGCATGCGCGCCGCAAATTCTTCGACCTGCACGCCAACAACCAGAGCCAGATTGCCCAGCAGGCGCTGGTCTATATCCAGAAGCTCTACCAGCTTGAACGGGAAGTCGCCGATCTGGAACCCGACGAACGGCGACGAATACGCCAGGAACAGGCCAAGCCGATTCTGGATGAATTCCATGACTGGCTGACCAGACACCGATTGCAGGTGCCGAATGGATCATCGACGGCCAAAGCGATCGATTACAGCCTCAAACGCTGGACGGCGCTCGCCCATTACCTCGACGATGGTCAGGTACCCATCGACAACAACTGGATCGAGAACCGCATCCGGCCGATTGCTACAGGCCGGAAGAACTGGCTATTTGCCGGCAGTCTGCGTGCCGGCAAGCGGGCGGCTGCCATCATGAGCTTGATCCAGTCTGCCAAACTCAATGGACACGATCCCTTCCTCTATCTGAAGGACATCCTGTCTCGCCTGCCGACTCAGCCCAACAGTCGGATCAGCGAATTGCTCCCCCATCGCTGGCTGCCCGAGTCCGCTGCCTGAATCAGAAATCAACCTGGGTTCGCCGGGTGCTTACGGTCGTTCGGCTAGTGCGCCCAATTGGCTAGTGATATCCCCGGCAGTCAGGGTTGCCAAAGCCTGTGCCAGCAACACGCGCTGGTGCGCCGTCAGCAATCCCAATCGCTTTACATACTTCGAAAAGGCTTCTTTGCGCATGATCGGCTCCTTCTCGCCACATCACGCTTTCAATATAGACCCTTTGCAACAGGTAACTCAGACAGAGCCTTTTTATTGGGGTTTGGCGCTGGAATTATTTCTCCAGCAGGCTGCGCAGCATCCAGGCATTTTTTTCATGGATCTGCATGCGCTGAGTCAGCAGATCGGCCGTCGGTTCGTCGCCGGCCTTGTCCACGATCGGGAACATGCTGCGCGCGGTCTTGGTCACCGCTTCCTGCCCGGCGACGAGTTGCTCGATCATCTCCGTCGCGCTCAAGGTGCCTTCGCTTTCCTTGATGACCGTCAGCTTGGCGAATTCCTTGAACGAGCCCGGGGCGACCACGCCCAGCGCACGAATGCGTTCGGCAATCATGTCCAGCGCGTTCCACAGTTCCGTGTACTGCTCCATGAACATCACGTGCAGGGTGTTGAACATCGGACCCGTCACGTTCCAGTGGAAATTGTGGGTCTTGAGGTAAAGCGTGAACGAATCGGCCAAGAGGTGCGACAGGCCCTCGGCAATTTTTTCCCGGTCTTTTTTGCTGATTCCGATATCCATGAGCTTTCTCCTTGGTGGTACGTCGATATGCCCATTCTGGCAGTGCGAAAGGCAAAGGGCAAATTGACCGGGGGTATCGACAGTATTGAAGCCGACTATGCCAGTACCCAGTTGTACGAAAACTTGGCGTTGTGGTGGGGGCGCGGCCTGTCTGTGCTGTGGCCTTGACGTAAGTCGGGGAGCAAAACCCGCTTCCCGGTTTTCGTCCCGAATCGTGGCAACGGAGGCGCAAAGGCTTCTGTTGAAACTTGAGCGAATGCCTCAATCGCAGGGCTCGCGTCAGCAACGCCTCATTCATTTCTCGCGACCATGCGGCAAGCTGTGGTTACTGTGCGCCCAAGCGCACATGGGCCTTACTTCTTGGTGCCGGTGTAGCCGAGGGCGTGCGAGATTTCGTCGGCGGTTTTGCGGATTTTGATGACCCAGTCCGGGTCGTGGCGTTCTGCCGGGGCCGATACCGAAAGGGCGGCGACAATCTTGCCTTCGTCATCGAAAATTGGCGCGGCAACGCATTTGAGGCCGATTTCGGCTTCTTCATCGTCAAAGGCGATGCCATGGCGCCGCACTTTGTCGAGTTCCTTCTCCAGGGCGGCAAGCGTGGTCAGCGAACGCGGTGTCTTGCCGGGCAAACCGGTGCGTCGTGCGTAATCGCGGATTTCCTGAGGCGCGTCAGCGGCGAGGAAGAGTTTGCCGAGAGAGGTAAGGTGCAGCGGTGCGCGTCCGCCCACCAGATAGACCACACGGACCAGCGAACGACCCGACGACGTGCGTTCGATGTACACGATTTCGTCGTCGTGGCGAACGCCGAGGTTGATTGCTTCGCCGATGGCTTCGTGCAGGGTCTGCATGAAGGGTTGGGCGACTTCGCGCACATTGATGCGCGATTTGACCAGGTTGCCGAGTTCCAGAAGGCGGATGCCGAGCCGATAGGTGCCGGCGTCCTGCCGTTCGACGAAACGGGCGGCGGTCATGGCACCAAGGATGCGATGTGCTGTCGAAGGATGCAGTTCCGTCACGCTCGCCAAGTGCTTCAGGCTTGCCGGTTCCGGCGAAGCCGCAAGGGCGTCGAGAAGTGTCATCATGCGTTCGATGACCTGGATCGAACCGGGTGCCTTGGCGGACCCGCTGGCGCTATCGGACAACTGGATTCCTTTATTGGTGCGGTTTGAGTAGCATTGCTGCTTTGTTTCTTGTGCGCCGCAATATTAGCATGCAGCTACGTGACTACGTTATCTGTGTTGGACGGTCGATCCGGCGGGCACCGTGAATCAAGCTTATTGGCAGAGAGAGTCTGAATAATGGAATTTATGCCCGAAGGCCCGAAGGCCATCCCGCTCTGGATCAATGGCCGCGCTTTCCTGACGATGGCCCCGTCATTTTTCGAGGTGGTCAATCCGCAAACGGGTACGGCCCAGTATCAAGTACCGCTGTGCGGCGCCGACGAGGCGCAAGAAGCGGTAGCCGCCGCCCGCGCGGCGCTGCCTGGCTGGCAGGAAATGAGCGCCGCCGACCGTCAAGCGGCCCTGGCGGCCTTGGCCGATGCGCTGGCGAACTACGCCGGACATTTTGCCAAGTTGCTGCGCGGCGATACCGGGGTGGATGAGGCGCAGGCGCAAGCCGATGTGGCGGCAGCGATTGCCGCTCTGCGTGAGGGTGAGGCCGGGGTGGGCGGTTTGATCGGCGTGGTGGTCGACGCAGGCCAGCCGCTGGCCGGTTTTGCTGCCACCGCGGCCCCGATCTGGCGTGCAGGCGGTTGCGTGGTGGTCAAGCCCAGTCCAAAGGCGCCCTCGGCGATCTTTGCGCTGTGCGAACTGACCTCGCGCGCCGGGTGGCCCGGCGGGGTCGTCAATCTGCTGCAGGGCGATACGGAAGCCATCACCGGCCTGTGTGCGACGGAGATCGACCGCCTGGTTTATTCCGGCGATGCGGCACTCGGCGCGCAGGTGGGCGCCATTGCGACGGCGGCCGGCAAGCCGTTCTCGCTGCGGGCTGCCTGATGCATCGCATCGTCTACCTGGAGCGCGAGTCGATCATTGCCGAGGTGCGGCGTCCCGCTTTCGCGCATGAATGGATCGAATACGCGAAAACTTCGCCTGCCGAGGCAGTCGAGCGCCTTCAGGGGGCCAGCATCGCGATCATCAACAATGTGCCTTTGCCGACTGTCGCGGTAGACGCGCTCCCGGCGCTCAAAATGATTGCTGTCGCCGCAACGGGTACCAACAACATTGATCTGGAGGCCTGCCGGCGTCGCGGGATCGTCGTCTCGAACATTCAGGGCTATGCCGAACACACCGTGCCGGAACATGTGTTCGCCTTGCTGATGGCCTTGTTCCGTAATCTGGTGGCCTGGCGCGAAAGTGTGCAGCAGGGCCACTGGCAGCGCTCGGACCAGTTCTGCCTCTTCGATCACCCCATTCGCGACCTGCACGGGGCCACGCTCGGCCTGGTCGGTAGCGGCAGCCTGGGCAACGGGGTGGTCCGCCTGGCCGAAGCCTTCGGGATGCGCGTCCTCCGCGCCGAGCGCAAGGGGGCGGCCACCGTCCGGCCGGGATATACGGACTTCGCCACAGTGCTTCGCGAAGCCGACGCCATCTCCCTGCACTGCCCGCTGACAGAGGAAACGCGCGGCCTGATTGGCGAGGCGGAATTGCGCGCGATGAAGCGGAGCGCCTGCCTGATCAACACGGCGCGCGGTGGCATTGTCGATGAGGCTGCCTTGATCCGCGCATTGCGCGACGGCTGGATCGCGGGCGCAGGCTTCGATGTGATTACCGCCGAACCGCCGCCTGAGGGCCATCCGATGCTTGCCCCGGAATTGCTTGCCCTGCCCAATTTCCTGCTGACGCCGCACGTGGCCTGGTCGAGCCGTCCGGCCATGCAGATCCTGGCCGATCAGTTGATCGACAACATCGAAGCCTTCGTCGCCGGCCAGCCGCGTCATCGCGTCGTTTAAACGCCGCTAGCGGCCTCATTTTCAGAAAGAACGCTCATGCAGACCTTTGCCATCCGCGGCGAATACATCCAGCTCGATCAGTTGCTCAAGGCAACAGGGCTTTGCGACTCCGGCGGCGCCGCCCACGCGGCCATCGCCGAAGGCCGGGTGCGGGTCGACGGCGCGGTGGATACGCGCAAGCGTGCCAAATTGCGCCCGGGGCAACAGGTGGCTTTTGCCGGTAGCACCGTGCAACTGGTGGCTGAAGGCGACTGAAGCGCTCAGTCGAGCCAGCGGATCGGCGATGCCAGCGCCGGATGTTTTCCAGCACGTCCCGCGTAGAGCGCGGCAATGCGCTGGAGGTCGCGCTCGCGGTCGCCGGTGAGCGCCAGATAGGCGACGATGCCGGCTTCCTTGCGTGCGAAGTCAATCACCCCGATAGCGAGCGGCACATTGGCCGCGCAGGCAATACGGTAGAACCCGCTCTTCCAGCCTTCCGTTCGGCTGCGTGTCCCTTCGGGCGTAATCCCGAGCACGAAACGCTCGCGCCGTGAAAACTCCTCGATCATCTGCGTGACGACGTTGGTGCGTTCGCGCCGATTGACAGGCACGCCGCCCAGGCGCTTCATGATGCCGCCAAAGGGCCAGCGAAACGCCGTGTCCTTGGCCATCCAGTGAATGTCGGCGCCCAGCGCGAAGTTGGTGAGCAAACCGTAAAACGCATCCCAGTTCGAGGTGTGCGGATATTCGATCAACACCGCCTTTGGGGGGCGTGGCTCGCTGGGTTCGAAGAAGCGCCAGCCGAGGGCGGCGAGAGTCAGGCGGGAAAGCAGGCGAAGCATGGTTCAGGTCATTTTGACGACAATGTCGTGCAGGGTGTTAGCGCAGTTGGCCATCCGGTCGGCGGCATTGGAAAGGTGGCGGTAAATTTCCCGCCGCTTGAACATGTGCAGGTAGTCCGTGCCCTGAAACAGATCGGCAATGGCGCGACGGTAGGCCTTTTCCACCTTGCGTTCGGCCTTGCGCGCGCTGTCCGCATCGCCCGCAGCGTTCGCCGGGTCCTTAGCCAGGCGGGCGAATCCGAGGGCCAGCGCATCGGTGCCCAGCTTCAGGTGCATGGCCATTTCCAGACAATGCTTGTCCGGGGCCAGGCACAGCACATTCATTTCGCTGACCGTGGTCTTGCAGTAATTGACGATCTCGTCGAGATTGACGATGGCGCGATAGAGATCCTCGCGGTCGATCGGCGTCGAGAAAGCCTCGTTCAGCGTGTGCAGATTGCGTACCTTGATCCGGTCCGCTTCATGTTCGTCTTCGCGGATCAGGTCGCCGGTGGCTGCCTCGCCGCTTTCCATGAACTCCACCAGCAGTCCGACCGAATGGGCGACATGCTGGCATTGCTCGGTCAGCAGCGCGAAAAAATCCGGCACCTTGGGAAAGACGCGCTCCTTCAAGCGTTGGAAAAAGGAGGGGGTTTCGTTCATCGGGGGCCTCCCAGATAGAGGTTCACCAGAGCATAGGTGAGGATGCCAGCGAGTGCGGCACCGGGGATGGTCACGACCCAGGTCGTGGCGATGTCCTTGGCCTTGGCCCAGCGCACGGCACGCGGGCGTTCCGAGGCGCCAATGCCCATGATCGAGGTGGCCACGACGTGCGTGGTCGACACCGGCGCGCCCACTGCCGAAGCCGCCAGAATGACGCCGGCGGAACTCAGTTGCGAGCCGAGGGCGTGAATCGGGCGGACGCGGTAAATGGCAAAGCCGAGGGTGCGGACGATACGCCACCCCCCGGTCAGGATGCCGAGCGTCAGCGCCGTGGCGCAGGCGAGCATGACCCAGAACGGCACCTTGAAATCGGGAATGACCCCGCCGAGCAGGAGCACCAGCGTCAGGATGCCCATGCTCTTTTGCGCGTCGTTGGCGCCGTGGGAAAAGGCCAGCCCTGCCGCGGTGGCGAATTGCGCAGCCCGCAGGCGGGCGTTGGCTGCCGGGTTGGCCGCAATGAGCAGTGCACGGAGCAGGCGGTGGATCAGATAGCCGGCCCAGAAGCCAGCCAGCGGCGAGAGCAGCAGGGCGGCCAGCACCTTGACCACCCCGGTCAGCCGGCCTTCCCGAAGGGCTTCGAAACCCCAGACCACATGATCGACCCCGGCGGAAACGAGCACGGCACCAACCAGCCCGCCAACCAGCGCGTGCGACGACGAGGAGGGCAATCCGAAATACCAGGTGACCAGATTCCACAGGATGGCGCCAATCAGCCCGCAGAGCACGATGGCCAGCGCTAGCGTCGGGGCCATGCCCTCCAGATTGACGAAGGTGCCGATGGTATTGGCTACGGCCGTGCCGCCGAGCAAGGGGCCGAGGAATTCGAAAAAGGCGACGACGATGACGGCCTGCATCGGGGTCATCGCACGCGAGGCAATGACGGTGGCGATGAGATTGGCGGCATCGTGAAAGCCGTTGGTGTAGTCGAAGATCAGGACGATCACCACCGTTGCTGCGGCCAGCAGGAAAACGCCTTCAGCCATGGCAGAGCGGCGGTAACACCGCCTCGGTACGGGAGATCATCGCTTGAGTATATCTCGCCGATGCGCGTGGCGGCAGTATCGGGCGATTGTCGCGGTAGACGGTCAAAAAGAGGCAAAAATCACCTCCGGGTTTTCACCCACTTGGCGCTCATGACGACGGGATGGATAATTCAGGCATGGACGATCGTCGCAAGAATCTGCGCATTCCCGCCCGAATCCCCTGCGACCTGCTGGTTGCCGCGACGGGGCGGCATTTCAGCGGGTTCACCCGCAATGTGTCGTTTGGCGGTGTCGAATTCGAAGCCAATGAATCGCTCAGTCGTCCAGGGAGCGGTGCCGGTGGCGGGATGGCCGGCATTCTGACCTTCCAGATGCGGCGTCTGGGGGTTATTCAGGAACTCAAGTTTCCGTGCCGGCTGCGCCATGTCGCGGCCAACACGGCCGGAATCGAATTCACTGTCTCCTACCCCACCGCAGAGCAGCGCAGGGCGCTGGAGCGCATGCTCGAAACGCGCTCCAATCGGCTGGATTGACGATTGGCCCTCAGCAGCGCTTACCCTCGGGCATGCGCGAAAAGCCCAAGCCGCCATCGCCGCCGCCCGGCTCGATGCAGATGGTCATGGTCAGGCCGCTGGCCGAGCGTTTGAGGTCGGATGGAAAGGCAGCGAAGGGCACGGCACGCTCGACCACGGCGCGGATATAGTCAATCTGCGGTTGCTGGTCGCCGGCATTGACGATGCGGAACTGGCGCATCGAGCCGTCGGGGTTGAGCGTAACCTGCACGGACGCACGTCGAATCCCTTGGCGCCGCGGGTCATTGGCGACAAAGCCCGCGCTGCGATTGAGTTTCTTCACTAAAGCGTCGAGATACATTTCGAGGCTGAAGGGCTCGACCGGGGGCGCGTTGGGAATGCGTTCGAGAATTTCGGCGCCATCCTGCTCGCGCGGTGCCGTGTGTCGCGCGTAGTCGCGCGCGGTGGCCAGCGCGCGTTGCGAAAGGTCGGGACGGGGTTGGGATTTGGCCTGTTTTTCCAATTCGCGCAGGAAGCTGTCCATTTCCTGCTTTTGTGCCACGGTCCATTTGGGCGCGCTGGCGGCAGCTGGCGATTTCGATTTGTCGACGGCGATGACCTGCCGGCGGGGCGATTGGGCTGACTTGGGCGGTGCGGGCGCGACCGAGCGCGGACGTTCCGGGGGCGTTGGGATGGAGGCCGTTTGCGGCCGGCTGTCCGGGCGCGCCAGCGTCGCCTCCAGACGGCTGACGGGCTGCGAGGGCTTGGGCGTATGCGCCGGGATGAGCAGGACCAGGACGTGCAGCAGGACCGAAGCCGCCAGGGCGATTCGGAAAAGATGAGCGTTGCGCTGCCCTTTCTCTGCGAGCTGCCGTTTCAGTTCGGCGATTTCGAGCAGGAGGGCACGCTGCGAGCGGCTGGGGTCCTCGGCGAGCATCGGCGGGATTCTAATCGCTCGGCATGGGCTGGCGCGGGTATGCCTTGTAAAAATCACTTAAGATTAGGCCACAGCCGGGTAGCCGGCGCCCGCCATCGGGCAACCCCCAGGAGAATCACAGGAGCGCAGCACATGGCAGGATTTGAAAACTATCAGGCAGATGCCACCGAAATCGAGCACGAAATCGAGCGCAAAGGCATCGCCATCGGCATCGACTGGTCCGATGAAGTGCAGGTGCGGGCCTTGGCGCGCGAAGCCTTCGCCCATTCGCAAGAAACGATCCGGGCCGCAGCCGCGGGCGCTTATGACCCGGTGCTGCAAGCCAAGGCCGATTTGTTCGGTTTGGCGGCGATCATGTTGCAGACCATGAAGGAAAGTGCCGAACACGGCCTGCTCAGCCATGGCGGGCCGGTGTGGAAGACGTTTGCCAAGGCCTTGTGGGCCGAGGCGGCGCTACGCAATGGCGATTCCGTCTGATGAAAGACGAAGCGATCCCGCACCGCAGCGAGACCTTGAAGGTCTTGCGCCTGATGCGCGATGGCGAGCCGATCCTCATGCTCGGCGCCAGCAAGCACGATTTCGGCACGCGCTGGACGCTTTCCGGTCAGGAAGTGCTGCCGGCGATTGCGACTTACCTGATGGACGCCGGTTTTCTGGCCGCCGCCGGCAAGACTGGCATGGGCGCAACGCGCCTGATCCTGACCGATACCGGCGTCCGTTTCCGGGATAACGGGCTGCGCTGGTGGCATGAGCTGAGCTGGCTGCAAAAGCTCAAGATCATGCTATTCGGCTGACGCCAAAACAGCGCGCCCCGATCAGGCCTCCAGAACGCGCAGCAGCGAGGCCGTGTCGTCCTTGCCCCAACCCTGCGCTATCAGCGCATTCAGCTGTTGCGCGACTGTCGCGGTCAACGGCACGGGCACGCCCGATTTCCGGGCGGCTTCAAGGACCAGACCGAAATCCTTGTGGTGCAGCCGGGCTTCGATGCCCGCCGCAAAATCCCGGCGCACCATGCGTTCGCCCATCACGTCGAGCACCCGCGATGCCGCCGAGCCGCCGGTCAGCGCTTCACGCACCTTGCCGCAATCCACGCCGGCCGTGCGGGCGAGGTGCATGGCCTCGGCAGCGGCCTGAATGGCGGCAACCATGATCATCTGGTTGCACGCCTTGACCACTTGCCCGGCGCCATTGGGGCCGATGTGCACGATGCGCTTGCCCAGACAGGCGAGTAGCGGGCGCACACGTTCCAGCACGGCAGCATCGCCGCCGGCCATGATTGCCAACGTCGCGTCGATGGCCCCCTGTGCGCCACCGGAAACCGGCGCATCGAGAAAATGAATGCCGCGCTCGCCCAGGCGGGCCGCAATGTGGCGGGCACGCTCCGGGGCGATGGTCGAACAATCGACGACGATACTTCCCGGCGCCAGGCCTTCAATCAGGCCCTGCGCGCCCAGCGTGACGTGCTCGACATCCTCGCTCGACGTGACGACTGTGAACACTACCTCGCAGCAGCGCCCCAGTTCGGCCGGCGTCGCGCAGCGCGTGGCCGGCAGATCGGCCGCACTTTCCGGGCGGCGCGACCACACATGCAGCGCATGCCCGGCGGCCTGGAGGTGCAACGCCATCGGACGCCCCATGACGCCGAGGCCGATGAATCCAACCTTCATGATTGGCCCGACAGGTTTTCCAGCAGCTTGAGTACGGCGATGGAATCTTCCTCGCCCAGCCCGGAGCCGACCATGGCGTTGAACATCTGCGCCGTCGCTGCCGAACCGGGCAGGCACAGCCCGAGTTCGTGCGCCGTCTGCATCACGATGTTGAGATCCTTTTCGTGCATCCAGCTCTTGAAACCCGGCTTGAAATTGCGGTCGATCATGCGTTGGCCATGGTTTTCGAGGATGCGCGAATAAGCGAAGCCGCCCAGCAGCGCTTCACGCACTTTGTCGCGGTCGACCCCGTTTTTTGAGGCAAAAGCAAAAGCCTCGGCTACCGCCAGCACGCCCATGCCGGTGACGATCTGGTTGGCCGCCTTGGTCACCTGCCCGGCGCCGGAAGCGCCGACATGCACGATGTTCTTGCCCATGCACTCGAAAGCTGGCCGCGCCTTGGCGAAACCGGCTTCGGAGCCGCCGGCCATGATCGAGAGCGTGCCGGCGATGGCGCCGACTTCGCCACCGGAAACCGGCGCGTCGATGAAATCCACACCCGCCTCGGCCAGTGCTTCGCCAATGCGCCGCGCAGCGGCCGGGGCGATGGTGCTCATGTCCACGGCGACCAGCCCGGGGCCGGCGCCTTGCGCGACGCCGCGCATCACTTCCGCCACGTCCGGGGCGTCAGCCACCATGGAAATCACCAGTTCGTTCCCGCGGGCTGCATCCGCCGGGCTGGCTGCGCCGCGCGCACCGGCATCGAGCAGGGCTTGCATCGATTCGGCGCGTCGCGCCCAGACGGTGAGCTCGTGGCCCCCTTTGAGAAGGTTGAGCGCCATCGGGCGCCCCATGATGCCGAGGCCGATAAAACCGATCTTCATGCCGATCTCCATGCAGTAGGAGCGAGGATTCTAGCGGAATGGCGCTGCCTGCGTCAGCGCTTCGCCGGGGGCGGGGCGCCGCCCACTGGAGTAAAAATTGCTTGCTTGGATTCAGGCGAGGCGCATTGCCGCGGCTGGGCACGCGATGTACGACATTGGGGAACCCCGGCGGCAGTCAATGTGCCAAACCGTACAAAACATAACATTGTCCCAGGAGAACGCTCATGTCCAATTTCTTGAACGAGGAAACACGGTTCTGGATGCGGCTGGCTGCTTTTGCCAGCCTGTCGGAGTACGTGCTCGCTTCCGGCGCGTCATTGGCCGATGCCGAAGAATTGCTCTTCGGTCAGCCGATTCCCGGCAACCTGCCGGTGCGCTACGCCTGCCTCGCCGGGGGCGTGGCGAACCAGGCGTTTTCGCGCTGAGGGCTTAGTTCCCGCAGCTGTTGCCGCTGCGCTTGAAGCCCATCTTGGCCAGCAGCTTTTCCGGCGGACAAAAACCGGTGAAGCCGCTTTGCAGCAGATTCAGGCCAACGAAGGCGGTAAAGGCGAGGAACCACTTCGAGACGAAGATGGGGCTGCCTTCCACGCCCAGCGCGAGGGTGAGCAGAACAAAGGTGCCGGCGAGGACGCGGATGGCGCGTTCAATGGTCATGCGTGTTTTTCCTTTCCGAAAGCGGAGAAATACAGCACCGGAATCACCACCAGCGTGAGCAGCGTGGCGACCAGGATGCCGAAGATCAGGCTGATGGCCAGCCCGTTGAAGATTGGGTCGTCGAGGATGAACAGGGCGCCGAGCATGGCGGCCAGCGCGGTCAGCGCGATCGGCTTGGCG
>ERZ1645187.3757-NODE-3757-length-12617-cov-22.268747_pt1 | contig 12617 bp, 8 predicted proteins | sample MGYA00575352_ERZ1645187 | MGnify/ENA primary metagenome ERZ1645187 (study PRJEB40837, sample SAMN11349314) | freshwater sediment metagenome | isolation source: river sediment | host: Sediment | place: India: Wazaribad , New Delhi | collected 2017-02-21 ... | reverse complement strand
GCTTGCCGAGATCCTGCGAGATGGTCGAATAGGCGGTCGACATCGGGCAGGTCGGCACCCCCACCGCCATGCCGGCGAGCGACATCAGCGCGTGATCGATGCCGTTGCCGGAGAGGATGAGGACCGGCTCCTCCTCCGACAGGTCGCGGGCGAGCAGCGCCGCGCCGATGTGTAGGATCTGCTCGAAGGCCGCGCCGTAGGTGAGTTCGCGCCAGCCGCCCTCGGCGTCACGCTCGGCGAGGAACACCCGGTTCGGCGTCACCTTGGCCCAGTGCTCGAGGCGATCGACCAGCGAGGCCGAATAATGCGGCAGCGGCTTGGCCGATCGGACGACGATCACCCCGTCGGGGCGGCTCTCGACGACCGGATCGAGTTTACCGAACAGACGCAGCGGCGCGGGCGCCGGAATGGTGGCGTGCATGGTGTCCTCCCCGGGCCGATCCGTCTGACGCGGATCTCGCCCTCGTCGTTTCCCAGGGGGTCGCCCCCCGTTCCCGATCGCGCCGGTTTTCCGGCGTCGTATCGTGGCCGCCGTCAGTCCGGGCGGGCCACTTTGGCGGCGCGCTTCTCGAGGAAGGCACGCACGCGACCCTTCGCCTCCTTGTCGCCCTGTGCGACGGCGGAGACGAGGCTCTCCATCAGGTAGCCGACGCGCGGATCCGAATCGGCGATGCGCGGCAGCGCCTGGATCACGGCGAAGTTGGTGAGCGGCGCGTTGCGGCACATGGCGGTGGCGATCTCGAGCCCCTTGTCGAAGCCCTCGCCGTCGCCGACGAGATACTGCGAGAAGCCGAGCGGCAGGCCTTCGGTCGCCGAATAGGTGCGTCCGGTCAGCATCATGTCGGCCATGCGCGCCACCCCGATCAGCTTCGGCAGGCGCACCGAGCCGCCACCGCCGACGAAGATGCCGCGTTGGCCCTCGGGCAGGGCATAGAAGGCGTTCGCCTCGGCCACCCGCACGTGGGCGGCACAGGCGAGTTCGAGCCCGCCGCCGATCACCGCGCCCTTCAGCACCGCCACCACCGGCACCCGGCCGAATTCGATCTTCTCGAAGCAGCGGTGCCAGTTGCGCGAATGGAACACGCCCTCGGTCACGTCGCGCTCGGAGATCTCCGAGAGATCGAGCCCGGCCGAGAAGTTGGGGCCGATCCCGTGGATCACCACGGCCCGCACGTCGTCGGGGATCGAGGAGAACACCTCGTCGAGGGCCTCGATGGTGGCGTCGTTGATGGCATTGCGTTTCGCCTGACGGTCGAGGCCGACGACCAACACGTCGCCACGGCGTTCCGACACGAGAGGCCCGGTATCGACGATCTCGGAGACCGCGCTGCGCATGGCCCCTCCCACTTCAAGTTTGATCTTATAATAGTTATGATGAATAACTATATTGCCGCTGTCAAGCCCGTCGCGTCGGTCGACCGATCGCGGCTCGCCGATCGACCGCCGGGCCGATCCCGCCGCCGTCCGCCCCTTTGCGCCTGCGACGACGGCGCCGCCGCGGACACCCTCGCGGTCCTTGCGACGGGGTCGACTTCGTGGGTAGGTTGCCGATGTCGGCGTTTCCCGGAGGTTCGATGTCTGCGCAGTTCGTTCCGCGACCGCGGTTGACGGTCCGGCTGGGGGTCACCGGGACGCTCGCCGTCGCCGCGGCGGAGCGCGACCGGCTGCGCCGCGAGATCGATCGGCTGCTCGTCGCCGTCGAGGTGGCGATGCGGCAGCTCGTCGAGAGCGGTGTCGCCGACGGCGTCTACGACCTGTCGCGACCGCCGCGCCTGCGCGTGATCTCGCCGCTCGCCCCCGGGGCCGATCGCCTCGTCGCCGAAGTGGCGCTCGCTCGCGGCGCCGAGCTCGACGTGGTCACGCCCTTCGCGCTGGCCAGCTACGAGAAGGATTTCCCCGAGTCGGTGGACGACTTCCGCACCCTCCTCGCCCGGGCCGAGGGACGGGTCTTCGAACTCGACGGCGAACGCCACGACGAGATCGACGATCTGCTGCGCGACGACCCCTCCGGTACCGCCGCTCGCGCCGAGCGCGATCGCGCCTACGAGGCGGCCGGCCACATGGTGGTGCGCAACGCCGATCTCGTCGTCGCGCTGTGGGATCGCCGGCCCGGCGGCCGCGGCGGCACCGGCGACATCGTCCGCTACGCCGCCGCCTATGGCCCCCCGGTGGTGCGGATCTCCTCCGATCGCGACGAGGAGCCGGAATGGATCCTCGATCTCGCCGATTTCCATCGCGCCGAGCCCTGGACCTCGTCGCCCGCCGGCCGATCCTTCGAGGGGCACGTCGTCGGCCATCTGACCGCGATCCTGACGCCACCGGACACCGCCGCGACCCGGCACCGGACCTCCGGCGCGGTCGAGCGGGCGATCACCTGTTGGTCCACCGCCACCGACCCGCTGCAGACCTTCCTCACCGCGGCCCCGGCGCCGCGTCGCACCCGGTGGCGCCTCTACGACGGCGTCATCCGCGTCTTCGCCGGTCCCGCCCCGCGCCGCGACGGTGAGCCGGCCGAGCCGCCGCACTCCTCGGATCCCGCGTGGCTCCATTGGAAGGCCGTCCACGAACCGGTCGACGAGCTCGCGATCGCCTTCGCCGATCGCTATCGCACCGCCTCGGTCGCCGCCTTCTTCTCCGCCGCTCTCGCCCTCATGGCCGCCGGCGTCGGCCTCTTCCATCACGACGTCCGGGTCACCGCCGTCGAACTCGTCGCCCTGGCCACCATCTTCGCCGCCTTCTTCGTCAACCTGCGCGGCGGTTGGCACGCCCGCTTCGTCGACTATCGCCTGCTCGCCGAACTGACCCGCAACCAGCGCGCCCTGTCCCTGGTCGGCAGCAGCCTCCCGATCGAGGCCACCGGCCGCGTCACCGGCGACGCCGAAGCCGCTCCCGGCCGGGAGTCCTGGGTCGGATGGTACCTTCGAGCGATGATGCGGAGCGCGCCGTTGCCCACCGGTTCGATCGAGGGGACCCTCCCCGAGGTCGGTCGCGTCGTCTGCGAGGGGCTGATCGAGGCGCAGGCGAACTACCACGAACGCAACGAGAAACGCATCGGCGCCGCCGCCGAGGCGATGGAGAGGGCCTCCGGCATCCTGTTCTTCGTCACCTTTGCCGCCGCCGCCGCCGAGTTCCTGCTCGGCTGGGGCGCCGGCCACGGCGAGCACGGCGCTCACGGCGTCGATCTCCTCGGACCGGCGCTGGGTGTGGTGACCGTCGTGACGTCGAGCCTCTCCGCCGCGCTCTTCGGCATTCTCAGCTTCGCCGAGCTGAAGGTTCACGCCGAGCAGTCGGCCCGCATGGCGAAGTACATGTCGGCGACGGCACGCCGGCTCCGCGACGTCCTCGAGCGGATCGAACACGGACGCGACGGCCGGCGGATCGGCTCGCTGCATTCCCAGGAGCTGGCGGCCGAACTCCACGACGTCGCCGCCGAGATGATGCAGGACATCGCCGGCTGGTCGCGACTGTCGCGGGTCAAGTCGCTCGGCCTCGGCTGACTTCGCCTCGCCCCGCCGCGTCCCGACCGCCCGATCGCGGCGAGCCCGCACCGCGGTCGGATCCGGGTCGGGCCGGTTCGACCCCGTCGCCGACCCGCCGGTGCGGCCGGTGTGGCCCGGCCGGTGTGGCGCGAGGGTGACGGCCGCCACACGCCGGAAGGTCCGCTGGTATTCGGCGTTCACCTCTGCTTGCGGAGGTGTTAACGTGCGCGCACATTTTCGCAATTTCGGGACGATCCGATGGTTGCCTCGATTTCGAGCATTCGCGCGTTTCTGTGTGTTGTTCTCGCGCTGTTGATCCTGCAGGCGGCCGGAACGACCTCCGTGGCCGCTCCCAAGGCCGGCGCCAAGGCGAAGACGGAGACCTCGCAGGTCTCCGAGGGCTCGCCGCTGCGCCGCGCCTTCGTCGTCGGCATCCAGGACTACGACGATCCCGGCATAACCAAACTCACCCGCCCGGTCGCCGACGCCAACGACGTCGCCACCGTTCTCCAGGACGTCGGCTTCGACAAGAAGAACGTCAAGACCGTCACCAACGTCAAGACCCGCGCCGATTTTCTCAAAGCGCTCAACGACTTCCTCAAGGAGGTGAAGCCCGGCGACGAGGTCGTGTTCTTCTTTTCGGGCCACGGTTACGGCTCGCGCAAGGACGATTCCAACTATCTCCTGTTCTCCAAGACCAAGTCTCTCAACACCTTCACCAAGGAGCGGCTGCAGAAGTCGCCCGACAAGGCGGTGCAGGGGCAGGCCAAGGATCAGGCCCTGGTCCGGCTGAAGGCGCCCGAGTACGAGACCAACTACGAGATCGAGGAGATCCAGAAGCTCGGCATCTCCGACACCGAGATCGCGACCCTGATCGAGGCGCGCAAGCCGGCGACGGCCATCCTCGTCCTCGACGCCTGCCGCACGTTGGCGACGAAGGAATCGACGAAGGCGGCGGCCGAGCGTGCCGGCCTCCACACCCGCCGCACCACCGTGCCGGCGAATTTCGCCATCATCTATTCCGCCGCCGACGGCGAAGCGGCGATCGAATCGGCCAACAGCGAAGACCAACGCCGCAACTCGTTGTTCACCGACATCCTGCGCACCGTGATGCAGCGCCCCGGCATCGATCTCGACACGATGATGCGCCACCTCAAGGTGCAGGTTGGCGCCGTCGCCGAGCATTACCAGCAGCGCCAGCGCCCCGAGATGATCTCCAATCTCGCTCACCCCTTCCGGTTCGTCTCCTCCGTCGGGGCCGATCGTTTCCCGCTCCCCGAGGACTCCGATCCGTGCTGGGGGGCATCCGCCGACCTCGCCCGCGTCCTCGACGACAAGTCCGCGCCGGAAGACGGCCTGATCACCCACGTCAATCTCTATCCCAACTGCCCGACCACCGACCGGGCCCGCAGCGCGCTCGCCGAGATGCGCCGCACCGCCGGCCGCTATCGCCATCCCGTCGGCGATTGCGACGACCTCGCCGCCTCGCCCTTCGATCCCGGTCTGCGTGGCAAGCCCGGCGTCCCCTTCGAGCGCATCGGCCGGCTGGAGCCGCCCCGCGACCACGTCCCCCAGACCGGCGAGCCGGACCAGTTCGACACCGCCTGGGTGGTCGACGTCTGCGCCAAGGCGGTCAAGGAGAACCCGCGCATCTCGCGCTATCTCCTCGATCTGGCGCGTGCCGAACACGCCCACGCGCGCAACCCGGCGACGCCGCCGGAGGAACGGGCCGAGTATCTTCAACGCGCCCGCGCCGACTACGAAACGCTCGCCAATTCCGGCGATCCCCTCGCCATGGCCAATCTCGCCCACTTCTACGAATACGGCGGCGACCGGCGGATCCCGGTGTCGCAACGCCGCGGCATCGATCACCGCAAGGCGCTCGAATTGTTGAGCAGGGCCGCCCAGCAGGGACAGCCGATCGCTCAATACGATCTCGCCCGCAAATACGAGAGCGGCTATCCCGAGGCCGATCTCGCCCGCGACGTCGGCGAGTTGCGTCACTGGATGGGGCTGGCGTCGCGCGCCAACTATGCGCCGGCGACGATGAAGGAGGCGGCCTACGAGCTCGAGGGCATCGGCAACGCCGGCAATCGGAACCCCGCCCGCGCCGTCGAGCTCTATCGGCGGGTGGTGCGCCAGGGCGGCGAGCAGGCCCCCGCGGCCGAGTACGAATTGGGTTTCATCTACCTGATCGGCCACGAGGTGCAGGCCGAGAACGACACGTCCTCCGACAGCTCCTCCGGTAGCTCCTCCGGGGGCTCTTCAGGTGGCTCCGCCGCCAACCGCGGCAAGGAGACCCGGTCGACGGCCTTCTCGGGGCAGATCGATCCGGTCTCGGTGCTGCGGGACGAGGAACAGGCGCTGATCTGGCTCGGTCGCGCCGCCGCCCACGGCCATCACCGCGCGACCTATGCCGTCTCCTACCTTCTGGAGAACGCCCGTGGCGTTCCCGAGCCGCAGCAGCAATTGGCGGCCCGATATCTGCGCGCCGCCGCCGAAGCCGGTTTCCCCCGCGCCCAGGTCAAATACGTCGAGAAGCTGCTCGGCGGCGAGATGGTGTTGCGCTTCGAGAACCGTTCGGCCGCCGTCGACCGTCTCCTCAAACAGGCCATGGCGGCGAAGGACGGAAAAGCCGCGTTGATGTTGGCCCAACTCTCCTGGCCGAACGACGGTCGCGGCATCCGCGACCCTCAGAGGGCGGCCGCCTACGCCTTCGCCGCCATCGAACTCGCCGCCACCGTCGATCCCTCGGACGAATACTTCGAAAATGAGTTCGGCCCGCTCATCGAGATCGCCGCCGGCCACTTCCTGGTGATGCTCGGCCACGAGCCGTCGGCGCACGGCCGCGACGGCGGCCCGCTCTTCAGGCCCGAAGAACTCGCCACTCTCGAGAAGTACTACGGCACCTACGACGAGACCAAACGCCGGGTCGACGTCAAGATCGCCTCGATCAGTGACTTCCGGACGCACGATCCCTCGCAGGGTTTGCGCCGATCATTGTGGTTGTGGGACTGGGGCCGCAAGGAGGCGCCCTCCGAGCAACAGTTCCGCAACATCGAGTTGAACCGTGGAACGACCTATGCAGATCGGTATCGTGACGCATTTTACCGCAAAGAGCGTGCGGACCCCAAGAAAGTGGCCGAGAACCCGATGTACGTGACGCAGAACATGGTCCGCGAGGCGCTGGCCGAGGTCTACAAGCGGTCGAAGGACTACAAGGAACCGTTCTTGAATCTGCTGGGAAAGAAGTTGGAACTATTGGGAGCGCGGTGAACGCGGCGGCCCGAGGAGCGACCGGCGTCCGCCGGGTCGCCCGCGGAGGGTCCGTGAATCACCGCAGGACGGACCGACCGGATACGAGCGATCCGCATCGCAACGTGGAGGGGCATCGATCATGAGATTGACCAGGAACACGATCGCCTTCGTGCTCACCGCGTCGCTCGCCGTTCCGGCGGCGCCGCGCGTCGCCTCGGCCGGCAATTTCGGCGCCGCCGCGGCCGGGGCCGCCTTCGGCACCGTCCTCGGGGTGATCATCGCCGGCGGCGCCAAGAGCGGGCGCACCAGCGGGCCGAAGCACGCCTCGCCGCCGAGCGGAACCGGATCCGGCAAGGGCCGTGAGGAGAACCGCGGCGAAGCGGCGCTGGCCAGTCTCGGCGTCGACAAGAACCTCGACGGCGTCTTGCGGACCGTGACCTTCAAGTCGGTCGAGGCCTCCGCCGGAACCAACGATTCCGTGCGCGTCGGCAAACGCGGCAGGGTGGCGACCAACAAGGCGGATCTGCAATCCGAACTCGCCGTCTTCGTCAAGCAGTTCAACACCATGGCCGACGGCACGACCCAGGCCGGCGACGTCTCGCGGGTGACGGTCGAGTCCGCCCTCGAGGACATCTACGAGGCCAAGGAACAGGCCGGACTGCGCGCCTTCGAGAATCTCCCCGGCGAGAACTGGGCGCCCGAGCAGCTCAAGTTCAAGATCGTCGCCGAAGCCCGTCGTCGGCTGGAGAAGTTCAAGAGCGGCAACAACAAGGGCCTGGTCACCATGGCCCAGGTACGCCAACTCCTGGCCGAATCGACCCGCGACGTCTACCTGAAGCTCTTCGAAATCTCCGAACTGATCGGCCTCAACAAGCACGTCGCCGATTTCGACCGTGAGCTCTACGAAGGCGGCAGGCTCGGCGACATGGTGGAGACGGCCTCGACACCGGTCGCCACCCCCCCCGAGGACGAAGAGGCCTATCCCGGCGACCTGCCGGTCCGCGCCCTCGCCGAGTCCGATCAGCCGTCGCCGTCGAGCAAGATGAAGTTCATCACCCCGGAGATGATCCGCATCGCCCGCCTCCTGGCCGACGACGTGCCGCTCGATCTCGGCCGCGAGGATCGCGACTACGCGGAAGCCTTCCGCTATCGCCTGACCCGCGCCACCGTCGACTGCTTCATCGCGCTCGCCACCAAGAAGGCCGATCTGCGCACCCCCGAACCCGCCACCGACGGCAAGTCGGACGACGCCGCCCGGACCGAGGTCCTCGACGAACGTTACGAGGATCTGATCAAGACCTTCCAGGCGGCGATCGCCCGGCGCGACACCACCGCGGCCGCCTCCACCGAGGACGCGGCGAAGAACGACCGCGACGGCATCTGCCGCGCCGAGATCTACCGTCTCGCCGACCTCGGCGACGGCGGCGCGGTGAAGGGCAAGGCCGGGCGCGAGGCCACCAATCGCGATCTGTCGCTGCTCAAGGAGCCGCAGGCGGCGCGTGCGGTGTGGACCGGCACCGGCTGGGATTCCGGCGGCGCCGCGGTCGCCCGTGGAAACTGAGCCGTGATCCGGGGGCGCGCGCGCGAGCGCCGACGCGGCACGCGGGTCGCCGCCTGCATCGCGGCCGTAGCCGCACCGCTGGCCTTCGCCACCGAGATCGGCGCCGCCACGCTCGCCGAGAAGCAGATGGCGGCGGAGATGGAGGAGTGCCGCGCCTCCGATCCCGAGACCGCGACGCGCGGCTGCACCGCGGTGCTGGATCGCGGCACCCTGCCGGACCACGTGCGCTGGCAGGCGCTCGAGTTCCGCGCCGCGGCCTTTCTCGCGGACGCGTCGCGGGCGCGTGCCCAGGGGCGGAGCGACGAATCCGAGGCCGCCTACGCCCACGCGCTCGTCGATGCCGAGCAGCTCGTCCGCCTCGCCGGGCGCCCCGAGCGACGGGCGGTGGCGCGCGATCTCCAGGGGCGTGCCCTCTTCGGCCTGCGGCGCTGGGGGGAGGCGATCATCGCCTTCGACGAGGCGCTCGCCGCCGATCCCGCGGCGTCCGAGACCCGCGCCGATCGTGCCCGCGTCCTCGCCAACGTCGGTGACGACGAACGCGCCCGCGCCGATTTCGACGCGGTGATCGCGGCGCGGCGCGGTCAACCGACACCGCTCCTCGATCGCGGCCGGTTTCTGTTCGATCGCGGCCGGATCCGCGACGCCCTCGCCGACTTCGACCACGCCGTCGCCTACGCGCCGAACAGCGCCGTGGCCCTGTACTGGCGCGGCCGTGCGCGATCGCGCCTCGACGATCTCGACGGTGCCGCCGCCGATCTCGACGCCGCCGTGTATCGCGATCGCACCTTCACCGCGGCGCTCTTCGAACGTGCGCTGCTCTATGAGCACACCGCGCAAGTCGATCGCGCGCTGCTGCTCTACCGTCGCGCCGCCGCCGGTCCGGCCAGCGATCGGGCCACCGAGCAGGCGCGCCGCCGCCTCGCCGCCCTCGATCCGACCGCGGGCGCTCCGATCCCGCCGCTGTCCGTTCCGATGCCCGCTCCGGCGGTCCTGCTCCCCGCGTCGGCCCCGCCCGCGTCGCAACCGACCCCGCCCGCGGCGCAACCGGACCCGCCCCCGGCGCAACCGGTGGCGCCGGCCGCCGTGGCGCCCACCCCATCCGCCGTCGTTCCCGAACGGACGACGCCGACACCGCCCGCGGCGGACACACCCGCCACCCCGCGTCCCGCGCCCACTACGCTTCCGGCGCCCGCCGACGCGGCGACGCCCAAGTCCGCGCCGTCGGTCTCGGCCGCGCCCGCCGACGCGGCGACCTCCCGGCGCCGTCCGATTCTCGCCGATCCGCTCTTCGACGCGCCGCTCGCGCGGCGCAACTGATCGATCCGGATCCCGATCGCGTTCCCACGGTGTCGCGCCGTTCCGCCGGTCGCGTGACCCGACCACATCCCCGCCGGCTCCCGCCCGCCGGCGGGCGTCATCGCAGGAGCCGAACCGACGTGTCGAAGAACCACCTCGACTTTCGCACCGTGGAGGACCTGCTGCGCCATGCCGCCGACGCCAGCGGCTGGGTCGAAGGCGACGAACCGCTGGTGATGATCTCCTATGCCTCCCGCGACACCGCGGTGGTGGAGTTGCTGCGCACCAACCTCGATCCGGCCCTGTCCATGATCGACGGTGGGGGGCGCCCCTATTACGCCTGGGATTTCGAGGCTCCCGATCAGGGCACGGCGCCCGGCGGGCATTTTCCCACCGAACTGGCCGAGAAGATGTGGCGCTGCCGCGCCGCCTTCATCATCTGGAGCCAGGACTATGCCAACAGCTTCTACTGCCGCCACGTCGAGCTGCCCTTCCTCCTGTGGCGCCTCCAGAACTCCGGACTGTTGGTCTTCCTGATCCACGTCAACGAGACCACCATCGACGAGAGCCCGCTGTGGACCCCGGCCTTCCGCTGCGAGAGCCGGTCCTACGAGTTGACGAAGATCACCGACGATCGCAATCCCAACTACATGCCGCGTGGCGACCCCACCAAGGGTCTGTGGCTCGAAGAACTCATGCACTCGAACATCCCGAAGGCGAAGCAGCGCATCGCCGCCTATGTCGGGCGTGTCTGCCGCATGATCCGGAAGGCGGAGGCCGAGCGCATCGGGGCCACCTTCGAAGAGGCCGGCCCCGAGGTTCGCTCGCTCTCCGTCCGCGCCGTCGAGCCCGACGAACCCGGGACGTCCGGCTTGGCGGCGCCGGCGGCCCATCGCGTCGGGCAGGCGATCGCCGCACTCGTCGTGATCGCCATCGCGGCCGCAGCCGCGATCGCCGTGGCGAACTTCGCCGACCGCGTACCACCCGCTCCGACGCACGATCTCGACGCGTTGCGCCGCGCGCTCGATCTCGAAGTGATGCGCCGCGCCTGCGCCACCGCCGCCCTCTCGCCCGACGACCCCGACGCCCGCGGCGCCGGTGTCGGCTTCGATTCGCTCGATCCGGCGCGGCTTCCCGACTGCGAGCGCGCCGTCGCCGCCCTCCCGAACGACGGCGCCGTGCACTTCCAGTACGGCCGGCTGCTCGAGAAGGCGGGCCGCCGGCGCGAGGCCTTCGATGCCTATCTGCGGGCCTATCGCCTGGGCCATCCGCTCGCCGCCAACAACATCGGCGTCGCCTTCCGCGATCACGCCTACATGTTCCGCAATCTCCCGGGAGAACACCACTGCGACGCCGCCGCCGACTGTGATCGGCGGGCCCTCACCTGGTTCGCCACCGCCGACAACGGCCGCAACGCCGCCGCCGCCTTCAACTTCGCCATGATGTACGAGCAGCGGCGCGGGGTGGACGGGCGCAGCGACGATCTCGGCTGCGCCGGCTCGCGCTGCGAGGCCGCCGCCGCCAATCACTACCGTGAAGCCGTCGATCTCGGTGACGCCGAGGCCGCCTACCGGCTGGCCCGTCTCGCCGTGGCGCGCGGCGATCGGCTCGCCGACGCCGACAAGCTCGACGACGGCTGGTGCGCGACCCGCGCCGACTGCGACGGGGTCGCGGCGGACATGGCCCGGAGGGCGGCCGACGCCGACTTGGCCCCGGCTCAGGCGCTGCTCGGCGGCATCTACGAGGAAGGGCGCGGCGTGCTCGGCCGTCCGCCGCCGCTCGGCTGCGACACCGCGGCGGCCTGCGACGCCGCGGCGGTCGAATGGTATCGCCGGGCGGCCACCAAGATCCCCGCGGCGGCGGCCCGCCTGCGCGCCCTGACCGCCCCGACGCCCTGACCCCGACGGCCGGGTGGCGCGGCGCCGCGGCCGGCGGGATCGTGCGCGAAGCGCCGCGGAAGCGGTCCCCGATCGTCCGGTGGCGCGCCTACTTCGGCTCGCCCTTGAGCTCGCCACCCGCCGCGAAGTGCCAAGCCGGCACTTCGCGAATGATGATGCGGACCGACTCGCGCGGCGCGCCGAGTGTCTCGACGATGGCGTCGGTCACCGCCTCGACCATCTTCTTCTTCTTCTCGAAGGGCCGGCCTTCGATCAGAGTCATCTCGACGATGGGCATCGCGGTCTCCTCAGGCGACGACGTGGAACGACACCGCGCCCAGGTTCTGGAACGAGGTGCGGATGTACTGGCCGACGCTCAGCGGGTGGGCGGCGGTGGCCCCGCCGGCGAGCACGATGTCGCCCGGCTCCAGCCGCTCTCCCGCCCGTCCGACCAGACGCGCCGCGGCGACGAGGCTGCGGATCGGGTCCCCGAGAATGGCCGCGGTCGAACCGATCTGCACCGGCCGGCCGTCGACCTCCATGACGATGCCGAGGTTCGCCACGTCGGCGTCGCGCCGCGCCCAGGAACCGACGTAGAAGCCGGAGGAGGACGAGTTGTCGGCGACGACGTCGGGCAACGCGAATTTGAAGTCCTTGTAGCGGCTGTCGATGATCTCCAGCGCCGGGGCCACCGCCTCGACGGCGGCGAGGGCTTCCGCCGCGGTGACCTCGCCCTCCAGCGGCTTGCCGATGATGTAGGCGATCTCCGGCTCGACGCGGGGGTGAACGTAGCGGCCGCGGTGCAGATCGCCGCCTTCGGCGAGCCGCATGGCGTCGGTGAGCCGACCCCAGACGACCTCGGAGACCCCGACCTGTTGCATCTTGGCGCGCGAGGTCAATCCCATCTTGTAGCCGGCGCGGCCCTCGCCGCGCGCCCGGCGCCGCGCGATCGACAGCGCCTGGATGGCGTAGGCATCCTCGACCGTGAGATTGGGGAGGGTGTCGGTGAGTTGCGGGATCGCCGTGGCGGTCCGCGCCGCCTCGTCGACGATCTGGGCGAGACCGGCGAGACTGCTCATGCCGCTTCTCCTCGTGCCTTCAGGATGTCCAGCGCGACGTCGATGATCATGTCCTCCTGACCGCCGA
>ERZ1645187.3756-NODE-3756-length-12618-cov-6.939107_pt1 | contig 12618 bp, 10 predicted proteins | sample MGYA00575352_ERZ1645187 | MGnify/ENA primary metagenome ERZ1645187 (study PRJEB40837, sample SAMN11349314) | freshwater sediment metagenome | isolation source: river sediment | host: Sediment | place: India: Wazaribad , New Delhi | collected 2017-02-21 ... | reverse complement strand
CGTTCTCGACGTCGCGCACGAAGCGCGCGCCGATGATGTCGAGCGCGCAGGTTTCCGAGCAGAGGATGTAGGCACCATTCAATTCGCCGAGCATCAGCGGACGGATGCCGAGAGGATCACGCGCGCCGATGAGCTTCTTGTTGGTGAGCGACACAAGGGCATAGGCCCCTTCGAGGCTGCGCAAGGCGTCAATGTAGCGTTCGATGATCTTGCCGCGCTGCGAGCGCGCCACGAGATGCAGGATCACTTCGGTGTCTGACGTGGACTGGCAGATGGCACCTTGCGCGATGAGGTCGCGGCGGAGTTTCAGTCCGTTGGTGAGATTGCCGTTGTGGGCGACTGCGAGGCCTCCCGCCGCCAGTTCGGCGAAAAGCGGCTGGACATTGCGCAGGATGGTTTCGCCCGTGGTGGAATAGCGGACGTGGCCAACGGCGGCGAAGCCCTTGAGGCGGTCGATCACCTTCTGGGAGGAGAAGTGGTCGCCGACGAGGCCCATGCGGCGCTCGGCGTGGAAACGCTTGCCGTCAAAGGAGACAATGCCTGCCGCTTCCTGGCCACGGTGCTGGAGGGCGTGGAGGCCAAGTGCCGTGAGGGCTGCGGCATCCGGGTGGCCGAAGATTCCGAACACACCACATTCCTCACGCAGGGTGTCGCCATCGAGGTCGAGTTCGTCGTTGGGCATCATGATTGCGGCCTCACTGGTCAGTGCCGCTGCCGCCCATGGCGGGCGGGTTGGTGGTGGTGCCGTCGATCAGGTTGTCGAGGCCCTGCTGCTGGCCATTGCTCACGCCACCCTGTTCGGGGGCGATGGGCACTTCCGGATTGGTTGGCAAGGCAGCGTTGGAAAGGGTGTTAGCCACATCCGGCGGCATGACGCTGATGAGCAGGTTGCTGACAGTCTGGATCACGGGGAGCGTCTGGGCGTTTCTGATCCACTCCTCATGCTTTTCCGGCGGGTTGGCCCAGGAATAGAACATGTAGGCAATGGCCACGAGGACAAGGCCGCGGCCAATGCCGTAGATAAAACCGAGCGTGCGGTCGAAAGCGCCGACGGAGCTTTCCACCACCGAGTCGGAAATCTTCACGCTGATGATCGAGACGATGATCAGGACGATCAGGAAGGCCACGGCGGCAATGATCGCCTGGGCGATCTTGTCGTTGTTCACATAGGGCATGATCAGGTCGAAACCGGGCTTGTTCTGGAAAGCAAACCAGGCGGCAACGGCGGCAAGGCCCCAGGAAATGAGGGAGAGCACCTCGCGGGTGAAGCCACGCATCAGGGCAAGAAGGCCCGAGATCAGCATGATTCCGAGAAGAATGAGGTCAAGCACCTGAAAAGGCATGGGCCAGCGTTCCTGAAGGGTGGGAAATCGGGGCCCCTTATAGGGGCTAACCGATTGCCGCGCTATGCGATTCTCCGCAGTCCCTTGGAGCGGGAAGCAACCCAAGCCACAAGGTCGGCCACGGTGGTCATGTGGCGGATTGCGAGGCCCTTGATGACAGGGGTTTCGCCCTGTTCGGCAATGACGGCATCGCCAAGGCCCAGTTTCTGGGCTTCCTTGAGGCGGGACTCGGTCTGGCCGACGGGGCGGATGTTGCCGGAGAGCGCGATTTCCCCGAAGAGCACGGTGCCATGGGGAATCAGGGTGTCCGACATGGAGGAGAGCAGAGCCGCCGCCACAGCCAGATCGGCGGCGGGTTCCTTGAGGCGCAAACCGCCCGCGACATTGAGATAGACATCATGCTGGGCCAGCGACACCCCGGCGCGGGCATCCAGCACGGCAAGAATCATCGCGAGGCGGTTGGAATCCCAGCCGACCGCAGTGCGGCGCGGCGTGCCAAGGGGCGAGGGCGAAACCAGCGCCTGCACCTCCACCAGCAGCGGGCGCGTTCCCTCCATGCCTGCAAACACCGCCGTACCGGGCGACGGCCGCTCGGACGAGCCCATGAACAGGCGCGAGGGATTGGTGACTTCGCGCAGGCCGCCATCGGACATTTCGAAGACGCCGATTTCATCCGTCGGGCCGAAGCGGTTCTTCACGGCGCGGAGGATGCGGAACTGGTGGCCCCGGTCGCCCTCGAAATAGAGAACGGCGTCGACAAGATGCTCGACCACTTTGGGGCCTGCGATCTGCCCATCCTTGGTGACATGGCCGACGAGCAGGATGCAGGCGCCTTTCTGTTTGGCAAAGCGCACCAGTGCTTCCGAACCCGCCTTGAGTTGCGACACGGTGCCGGGAGCGGCTTCGATCACCGGTGACCAGAGCGTCTGGATCGAGTCGATGACCACGATCGCAGGCACGGCATCCTCATTGAGCGTGGCGATGATATCAGACGTGTTGGTCTCGGCAGCCAGCAGCACCGGCGCATCATCCAGCCCGAGACGCTGGGCCCGCAGCCTCACCTGCGCGATGGCCTCTTCGCCCGAGACATAGATCACCCGCTCGCCCTTGCGTGCGAGGGAGGCCAGTGCCTGCAGCAGAAGCGTCGATTTGCCGATACCGGGATCGCCGCCGATTAACACCGCAGAGCCCGGCACAAAGCCGCCGCCTGCCACCCGGTCCAGTTCGGAAATGCCGGTCTCGATGCGGGGCGGACTGGCCGTGTCGCCCTTCAGGGCATGCAGGCGGGTGGCGCGGCCCTTGGGCAGGGCCTGCCCTTTTGCCCCGGACGCGGGTGCCTCGCGGGATTCTTCGACAATGCTGTTCCAGGCACCGCAGCCGTCGCAACGGCCGGTCCATTTCGAGTGCGTGGTGCCGCAGGATTGGCAGACAAAGGCGGAAGCAGGTTTGGCCATGGAGCCGCGCATACCATGGAACATAATGGGAACGCAAGTTCTCTCGCCAACAGCCGCCGCGACACTTGCTTGACCAACCGGTCAAATGGCGCTTGTCTGTGACGAGGTTGGCGCAGTCCAGCCATACAATGCGTACATTCGCGCCAAGGCGCGCAATTCAGGGAGCACGCAAGAATGAAAACTTTCAAGACACTCGCCCTCGCCTCCGTCTTCGGACTTTCGGCAATGGCAACGGCCAGCGCCTCCACACTGGACGACGTGAAGGCCAAAGGCTTTGTCCAATGTGGCGTCAGCCAGGGGCTGATCGGCTTCTCGAACCCCTACGACCAGAACAACTGGACCGGCCTTGACGTGGATTTCTGCAAGGCCGTTGCCGCCGCCGTGTTTGGCGATGCCACCAAGGTGAAGTTCTCGCCGCTCAATGCCAAGGAGCGCTTCACCGCGCTGCAGTCCGGTTCCATCGACGTCCTGTCGCGCAACTCCACCTGGACGATGAGCCGTGACACGACGCTCGGCCTCTCCTTCGCGGGCGTGACTTACTACGACGGCCAGGGCTTCATGGTGCCCACCAAGCTGGGCGTGAAGTCGGCCCTTGAACTGGGAGGCGCATCGGTCTGCACCCAGACCGGTACGACCACCGAGTTGAACCTTGCCGACTACTTCAAGGCCAACAAGATGGAATACAAGATCGTGGCCTTCGAAAAGAACGAGGAAGTTCTCAAGGCCTACCAGGAAGGCCGCTGCGACGTGTTCACCACCGACCAGTCGGGCCTCTATGCCGAAGTGCTGAAGTTCCCGAACCCCGCAGACCACATGGTGCTGCCGGAGATCATCTCGAAGGAGCCGCTCGGCCCCGTGGTGCGCCAGGGTGACGCGCAGTGGTTCAACATCGTGAAGTGGACCTACTACGCGCTGCTCAATGCCGAAGAACTCGGCGTGACGCAGGCCAATGTCGAGGAGATGAAGGGTTCGGCCAATCCGGAAATCCAGCGCCTTCTCGGTGTGAAGGTGAAGAATCCTGATGGCACCGAAGCTGACAACGACTTTGGCAAGGGCATCGGCCTCGGGGCGGACTGGGCCGTCAACATCGTCAAGGGTGTGGGCAACTACAGCGAAGTCTTCGAACGCAACCTCGCGCAGTTGAAGATCGCCCGCGGCAAGAACGCCCTGTGGAACCAGGGCGGCCTGCAATACGCCCCGCCGATCCGCTGACAAACAGGCTCCCCCTCAGTCGCTTCGCGACAGCTCCCCCAGCATAGCTGGTGGAGCGAGGTTGGTGCACTTTCACTCACGCTCCCCCAACTTGGTTGGGGGAGCTGTCCGAAGGACTGAGGGGGCCTCTTCTGCATGACCGACACACCCGACAAGCGCTTCACCTCCGCCCCGCCTTCCGGGAGTTGGACGGATTTTCTCTACAGCGCGAAGTTCCGCAGCTGGGTGAGCCAGATCGTGGTGCTGCTGCTGTTGCTGTGGGGGCTCTATGAAATCGTTGTCAACACGCAGGCCAACCTGGCGCGGCTGAACAAGAATTTCGGCTTTGACTTCCTCGGCAAGCAGTCGGGCTTTGACCTTTCGACGGCCCTCATTCCCTACAGTTCAACCTCAACCTATGGACGTGCCCTTCTGGTTGGCTTCTGGAACACGGCGCTGGTGGCGGGGCTGGGCATCGTCTTCGCCACCATTCTCGGCTTCATCATCGGCGTGATGCGGCTCTCCAAGAACTGGATCGTCTCGCGCTTCGCGCTGGGTTACGTCGAACTGGTGCGCAATGTGCCGCTGCTCGTGCAGATTTTTGTCTGGTACGCGCTGGTGCTCAAGCCGCTGCCCGGAACGAAGCAGGCCTACACATTTTTTGGCGACAGTTTCTTCCTGAGCAACCGCGGACTGCTGATGCCGCATCCGCAGTTTGGCCCGGGCGCCTGGCTGGGCCTTGCGGGACTTGCCGCCGCCATCACGGGCATCTGGTTCCTGCGCCGCCGGGCGCGGCTGGTGCTGGAAGCAACCGGCAAGGCCACGCCGACGTTCTGGCCCTCGCTTGCGCTGCTCATTGTCCTGCCGCTCCTCGGCCTGCTCGCGGCAGGCTGGCCGCTGACCTGGAGTTTCCCGGAACTTGCGGGCTTCAATTTCAAGGGCGGCATGACGCTGGTGCCGGAGTTCATCGCGCTGTTCCTTGCGCTGGTCATCTACACCGCCTCATTCATCGCCGAAATCGTGCGCTCCGGCATCCTCGCCATCAGCCACGGGCAGACCGAAGCCTCGCAGGCACTGGGCCTCGACAACAGCAAGACGCTGCGGCTGGTGGTGATTCCGCAGGCCATGCGCGTGATCATTCCGCCGCTGGCCAGCCAGTACCTGAACCTCACCAAGAATTCCTCGCTCGCCGTGGCCGTCGGCTATCCCGACCTCATGTATGCGGGCGGCACGGTGAACAACCAGTCTGGCGCGGCCATCGAGGTGTTTTCCATTGTGCTGGTCGTCTATCTCGCCACCAGCCTGTTCACGGCGGCTTTCATGAACTGGTTCAATTCGCGCATGAAACTGGTGGAGCGCTGAGATGGTGGCTTTTGTCCGAACCCAGGATGCGCCCGTTGCCCCACCGCCCGCCAACATGACCGGGGCGTGGGCCGCGGCGAAACAGAAATTCTTCCCCACGCCGTTGAGCAGTGTCGCCGGTGTGATCATTGCTGCACTGGTCGCGTGGGTGGTGTGGACGCTCATAGACTGGGCCGTGATCCGCGCCGTCTGGTCCGCGCCGGACCGGGAACTGTGCAATGCCGAAGGCGCAGGGGCGTGCTGGCCCTATGCCTTCGCCCGCTTCCACCAGTTCATCTACGGCTTCTATCCGGTGGAGGAACGCTGGCGCGTCAACATCGTGTTCCTCCTGGGCGCCCTTTCGCTCGCGGCTCTGCTGATCCCTTCCATTCCGCGCAAAGGCCTTTCCGCACTCTTCTTCTTCGTCATCTATCCCGTTCTCACCGGTATCCTTTTTGTCGGCGGCATGTTTGGCCTCACCTATGTCGAGACCACACAATGGGGCGGGCTGATGGTGACACTGGTGCTCTCCGTCACGTCCATGGTGGCGTCGGTGCCGCTGGGCATCCTGCTGGCGCTGGGGCGGCGCTCCACCATGCCGATTGTCAGCCTGCTCTCCACCATTTTCATCGAGGTGGTGCGCGGCGTGCCGCTGGTGCTGGTGCTGTTCATGGCGGTGAACATGTTCCCGCTGTTCATGCCGCCGGGCGTGAACCCGGACAAGCTGCTGATCGTGATCATCGGCATGGCATTGTTTGCCGCCGCCTACATGGCCGAGATCATCCGCGGCGGACTCCAGGCCATTCCGAAAGGCCAGTACGAAGGTGCGCAGGCGGTGGGGCTTTCCTACTGGAAGATGATGGGCCTCATCGTCATGCCGCAGGTGATCAAGATCGTGATCCCCTCCATCGTCAACCACTTCATCAGCCTGTTCAAGGACACGAGCCTGGTGACGGTGGTGAGCATTCTCGACCTGCTGGGCGTGGTGCAATCCAGTTTCAATGACGCGAAGTGGGCCAGCGCCCAGACGGGCAACACCGGGTATTTCCTGCTGGCGGTGGTCTATTGGCTGTTCTGCTTCGGCATGTCGCGCTACTCGCAATTCATCGAGCGCAAGCTCGCCACGGGCCACAAGAGGTAAGCCATGTCCGCAACCGAACAATCTGCCGTGACATTGAAGGCCGTGAACAAGTGGTACGGCCAGTTCCATGTGCTGCGCGACATCAACCTCAATGTGAAGAAGGGCGAGCGCATCGTCATCTGCGGGCCGTCGGGCTCGGGCAAGTCCACCATGATCCGCTGCATCAACCGGCTGGAAGAGCACCAGCAGGGCGACATCGTGGTGGATGGCATTCCGCTCACAGGCAACCTCAAGAACATCGACGAGGTACGGCGCGAAGTGGGCATGGTGTTCCAGCACTTCAACCTCTTCCCGCACCTGACGGTTCTGGAGAACTGCACGCTGGCGCCGATCTGGGTGCGCAAGCTGCCGAAGGCCGAGGCCGAGGCGGTGGCCATGAAGTATCTCACGCGCGTGAAGATCCCCGAGCAGGCCCTCAAATATCCCGGACAGCTGTCCGGTGGCCAGCAGCAGCGCGTGGCGATTGCGCGCGCGCTTTGCATGAATCCCAAGATCATGCTGTTCGACGAGCCGACATCGGCGCTCGACCCCGAGATGATCAAGGAAGTGCTGGATGTGATGGTGGACCTGGCGCAGGGCGGCATGACCATGCTGTGCGTCACCCACGAAATGGCCTTCGCCCGGCAGGTGGCGAACCGGGTCATCTTCATGGACCAGGGGCAGATCGTCGAGGAAAACGAGCCCAACGAGTTCTTCAAGAATCCGAAGAGCCCGCGCACCAAGCTGTTCCTGGAGCAGATCCTCCACTGATCAGTGGGCCTTTGACGCGACTCAAGGGCTGTCCTAGTTTTCTCCCCCTGTGGGAGGAGATTTCATGCGCAAGGGATTTGTCTGGGCCGCCACCCTGGCCGGAGTGCTGCTGGCGTCGTCAACATTCGTGACCGTTCAGGCGCAGGAACGCCTGCGCCCCGTGGGCAGCGTGACCTTCGAGCCGGAACCGGCCCAGCCGGAGACCGGCACCATCACGCTGAAACCGGAAGACCGGCGCATGCGCGGTTTCCGCATTGCGGCGGAGGACGGCAGCGCCGAAGTCCGCTCGGTGACCTTGGTCTATGGTGACGGCACGCGCGAACGCGTGCGGGTGCGCCAGACTCTTGCCGAGGGCGAACGTACCGCCCTGTTCCGTCTGGAAGAGCCCCGGCCCGTGCGCGCTGTCGAAATCTCGTTTGTGCCCAAGGGCGCTGTGACACTGGTGCTGCAGGCCGACGCCCGCCGCCCTGAACCGCCACCGCCAAAGTGGGTTGATCTCGGCTGCAAGAGCGTCGGCATTCTCGGTGACCGGGACAAGTTGCCGGTGTCCTCCGAGGAGCGCTTCCGCTCCCTGCGGCTGCGCTCCACCGGCTATGACATCGAGATGCTGGAAATGCTGGTGATCTACGGCAACGGCAGCCGCGACAATTTCGTCATCCGCCAGATCATTCCCTCTGGCGCCGTCACCCGGCCCATCGACCTGCGTGGCGAACGGCGGCGCATTGCCCAGATCAATTTCCTCTACCGCGCCACGGCCATCGGCACAGCCAAGACCAGACTCTGTGTCGAGGGCATGGCTGACAATGGCGGGTTGGACGAGGAGGATTGATATCCCGCCAAGCGCGAGCAGACTGAACCGGTTGCATTGGAGCGGTCAATGGTCAAAGAGATTCATTGACCATCGCTGAGCCGCTGATGAATCGACAGGTTGGCGCAAATCTCCACTCTCAATCGTTCCGATTTGATCGTCCGTTGCGCTAGAGTTTTGGCCTGCCCACCATGACGATGATCTGGTTTTCCGTGTTCAGCAACTGGCTTGCGACGGCTTTGATGTCGGCCAATGTCACCGCGTCCACTTTGCCGGGCCGTTCCTGCATAAAGCGAGTGCTGCGGCCACGCTGTTGGGCTGTAAGCAATATGGCCGAGATTGACATGTTCGTTGTGAAGCGCAGCGGGTATGAACCCTTGATGTATGACTTCGCCTTTTGCAGTTCCTCTTCGGTTGGTCCCTCGTGGGCCATTCTGGAAAGTTCTGAGCGCAGCACTTCGAGGGCCTGCTTGGCAGTTTCATTGGCGGTTGAAAAGGACCCCATTTGGAAGGACGCATGGGGTGCATTGGCGTCAAGGTAGCTCACACCATAGGTCAGTCCGGACGTCTCGCGCAGAGACTGGTTGAGGCGGGCGAAGGTGGCACCTCCTGCCAGAATCTCAGACATAAGAAAGGCGGCCCAGCTGTCGCGGCCGTCGCCCGCAATGCTGGGTACGCCGAAGTAGATCACGGTTTGCGGCCCGTCAAAGTCAATGACGTCAAGCACCGGTCCCTTGGCCACAGTCACGTCCTTGGTCACGGCCGCTGGCGCAACATCAGGCAGTCCGCCGAACACATCATCCAGCAGTTGGGCCAATGTTGCGGCATCAATATCTCCGACCGCGGCCACTTTCAGGGTCCGCCGGTTGAACATGGCACCGTAAAGCGCCAACAGGTCGGCGGCCTTGAGGTTTCCCACGGTTTCGGACGTGCCTGCCTCTGGCCTGCCATAGACATGACCGGGAAAAGCACGGGCGTACCATGTGGTGTTTGCGATGCTGTTCTGGTCAAGCTCGAATTGTTTGAGGCCCTGCAGAGCGAGCTGCTGCACGCGGGCAAAGGCGTCATGGTCGAATCGCGGCGCGGTGACCGCGCGCTTGAGCAAGGCAAAGCTCGCATCGCGGTTTTTGCTCAGACTCACCAATGTGCCCTCGATCATGTCCGAAGTTGTGCCGAAGCGAAGGTCCATGGAAAGGCGCGTCGCTTCTGTTTTGAAAGCCGCGGCGGGGAGTTCTCCCGCCCCTTCGCTCAGCATCGCGGCCATCAGGTCGGCGGCCCCGTCTTTGCCGGGCGGGTCCAGACTTGCGCCGCCGTCAAATGAGAATTTCAGGGCGATGATGGGAACCGTGTGGGATTCCACCAGCCATGCCTTGATGCCTTTGGCACTGGTGACAGTCTGAATCTCAAAGGCAAGACCCGGCGCTGCCAGGCCCAGCCAAAGAAGGATGGAGGCAAGAATGATTCTGCACGGCATCATGACTTTGGCCTCAGTACAATGGTCACGTGTTGCTGGTTTTGAAAAACCAGTGCCGCCGCCTTCTGCACGTCTTCACGGGTAACAGCGGCTATTTCGGCGTCTTCGTTGTAAATGTTCCCACGCTCTTCGCCCATCGCGATGGCAAGTCCGATCATCATCGCAAACCCCGTTGGATTGTCGAGGGCGTAGATATATTTTGCGAGGGTACTGTTCTTTGCGCTGGTGAGTTCGTCCTCTGTCACACCGTTCTTCACGATTTCTTGCAGGATGCTGTCGACGCGCTGTTCCAGCTTGAGCACGTCACCCCCCGCAGACGGCATCGCGAAAACCTGGTAAGTGCCATAAACAACGCTCAATCCATCATAGTTGGCATCGGCTGCTGCTGCCTCACGGCTGCCCACCACAAGCTGCTTCTCAAGTCGGCTTTCTGAGTTGCCGCCGAGAATGACCGAAAGAACATCAAAGGCAGCAGCTTGTCGCGGTGCCAATGAGGCACGTGCAGGCACAATGTACTTGCGGATGAACAGGGGGTCATTGATACGTCCATCCTGCATTTCCAGCCGATCGGCCGAAGCACGCAGCGGCTCAGCCGGTCGCTGGCGCAACGGCAGGTCCCCAGGGTTTTTCAATGGGCCGTAATATTGCTCTGCGAGCTTTCGCACGTCATCTGGCCGCACGTCTCCCACCACCATGACGATGGCGTTGGCGGGCATGTAGTGGCTGCGATAAAAGGCCTCCGCATCAGCGCGGGTGAGCGAGGCAACGTCGGCGGGCAGTCCCACGACAGGGCGGCCATAGGGGTGAACCTTGAACAATGTTGCATCAAGCTTCTCATTTGCAACGGCAAAGGGGTTGCTCTCGGTTTGTTGGCGGCGCTCCTCTTGCACCACCTTGCGCTCGGTTTCGAACACGGGATCTGTGAGCGCGAGATTCTGCATGCGGTCGGCTTCAAGATCCATCATGAGTTCGAGCAGCTTCACGTCCGACCGTTCATGGAACACCGTCACATCCTGCATGGTGAAGGCGTTGCGCTCTGCCCCATTCTCGTCCATCAGCCGGTCAAAGCTGCCCTTGGGGTACTTGGCGGTGCCTTTGAACATCAGATGTTCAAAGAAATGGGCAAGGCCGGTCTTTCCTGGCGATTCATCCGCACCGCCAACGCGGTAGCCAATGGCATGGAGGGCAATCGGGGCACGGTGATCCTCAATCACGATCACTTGCAGACCATTTGCGAGGGTGAACTCAGTGATGGGTAAGGTGAAGCCAAACGCTGCTTTGACAAGGCAGGTAGAAATCGCAACAGTGGTGAGGGCGAGTTTTTGGGCGGGAGTCAGGCGGTTCAGCAAGGCAGCAAACATCATTCCGGCACCTTAGCACGGCGAAGATCCTGCGTCAACCATTTAAGTCATATTCTGGGAATTTAACGAAAACACCACGCGACCATCGCAAACCGTCATCACAGGTTTGACGGAGGCGATCTGGTCTGCGGGCAGTTTCTCCATGTCTGCATTCAACACAGCGACATCGGCGAGATAGCCTTCCTTGAGCATGCCCTTGCGGTCCTCCATGAATTCCATGTGGGCACCGGCCAGGGTGAAGCCATGGATGGTGTCCATCAGGCTTTGCTTCTGCTCGGGGCATCCGGGCTTGAGGGGGCGCACGGTCATCGCGGCCTGCATGCCGAGGAACGGGTCCAGCGGGGCCACGGGCCAGTCGGAGGAGAATGCCACTGCCGCGCCCGTGTCGCGGATGGTCTGCCAGGCATAGGCGTAGGGCAGCTTGTCACCCACGCGGCTGAGGATGGGTTCCGGCGGTGAGCCCGGCACGCCGACGCCGGCGATGGGTTGCAGCGAGGCGACCACGCCCAACGCCGCGAGACGCGGGATATCAGCGGGGTCGATCAGTTCGATGTGCTCGATGCGGTGGCGGGAATCCCGTTTGCCGTTGAGACGCTGGGCGTTCTCATAGGCATCCAGCGTGGTGCGCACACCGCCGTCGCCAATGGCGTGGGTGGAGACTTGCAGGCCGTGGGCATCGGCGCGCGCGACCAGCGCCAGCATTTCGTCGTGGGTGTAGAGGGGCGCGCCCTTGTTGCCGGGGTAACCGGGATAGTCATCCAGCATCTGGGCGGTCAGCGTTTCCATGACCCCATCCATGAAGATCTTCACGCGGCCGGAATGCAGCATGTCGCCCTTGTAGCGGGCGTGGAAGGCGGCGGCTTCGTCCACCTGTTCGAGCTTGAAAAAGTTCTTGTGGTGGAAGGGCACTTCCATGCGGCTGTTCAATTCGCCACGCTGCTGCAGGGCGTCGAGCAATTCGAGCTGATACCAGTTGCCGTCCATGTTGTGCATGGAGGTGATGCCCAGCGCGTTGGCATGGGCGATGCCGCGCTTCATGAAGGTCTCGTCGATGCGCCGTTGCTCTGCCGTGGCGGGCGGTTCCGGATTGCCGCCTGTGGTGAAGCCGAGATAGTCGCGCCCGCCCGTGGGCGTGAGCGCCAGCACCGGCATGAAGGCTGCGGGTTCGCGCAGTTCGCCCGTCGCCAGGCCATCGGTCCCCATGACGATTTCATTGCCGACGGGAAGGTCGCGGCCTTTCAGGATGCCTGCCGCCTCAAGGGCCTTTGTGTTGGCCCAGACCGTGTGGTGGTCAAAGCAGCCGACGATGAAGGGCACGTCGCTCACAATGGAATCGAGCAGGTGCCGGGTGATCGGTGTGGCAGGGCCGAACTGTTCATGCGTGGCGGCGATGGCCATGACCACCGCGTCCTTTGCCAGCTTCGCGCGGTATTGAGAAACCGAGTCACGAACCTTGGCTACGTCATTGATTCCGTAGATGTTCAGGAGGTCCAGCTCGACCGCGCCGATGAACAGATGGACATGGCTTTCGATGATGCCGGGGATGACCGTGTTGCCCTTGTTGTCATGCACGCGGGTGCGGGAAGTGCGCAGCCCCATCACATCGGCGGCGCTGCCGACACGCAGGATGCGGTTGCCGGAAATGGCGATAGCCTCGGCAAAGGGCCTGGCCTTGTCCATGGTGATGATGCGGGCGTTGGTGATGATGAGATCGGCTGTCATCGGATTCCTCCTAGTCGAGATAAGTTTCAATGA
>ERZ1645187.3755-NODE-3755-length-12618-cov-36.491204_pt1 | contig 12618 bp, 10 predicted proteins | sample MGYA00575352_ERZ1645187 | MGnify/ENA primary metagenome ERZ1645187 (study PRJEB40837, sample SAMN11349314) | freshwater sediment metagenome | isolation source: river sediment | host: Sediment | place: India: Wazaribad , New Delhi | collected 2017-02-21 ... | reverse complement strand
CGGCCGGCGCCGGGTCGCGGAGCTGGGTGATCGACATACCCATAGCCAACCCAAGGGGTCCGACAGTTCCGACCCAGAGCAGAGCCCTGGTCTCACATGGTGAACAAAAGTTCGAAAATAGCCTCTATGCGGCCTTCTGAAGCCACCAGGTGACTTCACAAGGCCGCACTGTCGGTGCCCGGCGCCGGGCCCGGTCCTAGGGTGGACGCCGTGAGTCCGGCCAGCGCACCCAGCGATCCCGAACCGCGCGACCCCGAGATGGCTCCCGCGCCCGAGCGCATCGTCGCGGTGGTCGTGACGTTCAACCGGCTGCGGCTGCTGGAGGTTCTCGTCGCCCGGCTGCGCACGATCGACGGGCTTGCGGAGGTACTGATCCTCGACAACGCTTCCACCGACGGCACCGGGCAATGGCTGGCCGAGCAGCCCGAGGGGGTCGCGCCCGCGGTTCGCCACCGCACGCTCTCGCACAACCGCGGCGGGGCCGGCGGGTTCCACGCCGGGCTCGAGTGGGCGCTCGAGCGCGGCGCCGACCTGGTCTGGCTGATGGACGACGACGGACTGCCCGACCGCGACTGCCTGGACCTGCTGCTGCGCCACCGCGGCGACCTGGACTTCTGGGGCCCCCTGGTGGTGGACGAGGACGACGCCTCCCGGCTCGTCTTCCCGATCCGGCTGCCCGGCGGGACCCGGGTGGTGCGCGACCTGGGCGAGGTCCGGGCGGCCGCGCGCGACGGGCTGATCCGGGACGTGGTGATCCCGTTCAACGGCGTCCTGGTCACCCGTGAGCTGGTCGAGCGGGTGGGCCTGCCCCGCGAGGAGTTCTTCATCTGGGGCGACGACCATGAGTACCGGCTCCGCGCCGAGCGCGCCGGCGCCCGCGAGGCGACGGTGGTCGACGCCGTCGTGCGCCACCCGGCGGTCGGGGACCTCGGCACGCCGATGATGTTCGGGCGGACGACGTACAACCACAGCCCCAGCGACCTCAAGCACTACTGCATGGCCCGCAACAACCTGCTCAACCTGCGCGAGTACCGCGGCCGGCCGCACGCGCTGGCGTTCGTGGCCAAGACGGCGTGGTTCTACACCTTCACCCGACCCAGCCTGGCGCGGCTGCGGCTCAGCGCCCAGGCGATGCGGGCCGGGCGGCGCGGCGACTTCTCCGGCCACGAGAGGTTCCTGGCATGAGCACCGCGGTCGTGGTGGTCACCTTCAACCGGGCCGACCTGCTGGTGCGGATGCTGGACGGCCTGGCCGCCCAGACCTCGCCTCCGCAGGAGGTGATCGTGGTCGACAACGCCAGCACCGACCACACCGCGGCGGTGCTGGCGGCGCGCACCGACCTGCCGCTGACGGTGGTCTCGATGACCGAGAATCTCGGCGGCGCCGGCGGCTTCCACCGCGGCGTCGAGCTGGCCTACGCCGCCGGCCACGACCGGATCTGGCTGATGGACGACGACGTGGTGCCGGCGCCGGACTGCCTGGAGGTGCTGCTCGCCCGCCCCGAGCCGTGCCTGATGGCGGTGCGCGAGGACCTCTCCGGGGCGCTGGTGGAGAAGGCCGCGATCCGGTTCGACCTGGACAACCCGCTGGCCATCCGCCCCAAGCGCGCGAGCGTGGACACGACGTACGCCAGCCGCGCGGAGATGCCCGAGGTGGTGCCGGTCGAGAACGTCGCCTTCGAGGGGTTCATGGTCAACCGCGAGGTGGTCGAGGCGATCGGGCTCCCCGACCCCTCGTTCTTCATCTTCTACGACGACGTCGACTTCGCCGTGCGGGCGCGGAAGGCGGGGTTCCCGATCGTGGCGGTCCGCGACGCGGTGCTGGTGCGGCAGCTGGACTTCAGCCAGCAGCACGACCTGGCGGGGTGGAAGGGGTACTACATGTACCGCAACCTCTTCGTCGTACATCTGCGCTACGGCAGCAACCCGCTGGTGCGGTTCAAGCCCTTCCTGATCGCGCTGGCGGTGGTGCTGCTCAGCCCGGTGCGCGGCGGCCGGTCCGAGGCGCGCAACGTGACGCGCGCCATGCGCGATGCCTGGGGGATGCGCGCGATGCCCGGTGCGGCTGCCCCCCGCGGCTAGACTCGTGGCCGTTTGCACCAGTGCGTGAGGAGCACCCCTTGACCGACCCCGTCCCTTCGACCCAGCCCACCGATCTGTCGGATCTGCCAGATCTCGTGGTCGTCGGCTCCGGTCTGTTCGGTCTCACCATCGCCGAGCGTTGCGCGGCGGACCTGGGGTTGCGGGTACTGGTGCTCGAGCGGCGGCACCACCTGGGCGGCAACGCCTACAGCGAGGCCGACCCGGAGACCGGGATCGAGGTGCACAAGTACGGCGCGCACCTGTTCCACACCTCCAACCAGCGGGTCTGGGAGTACGTCAACCGATTCACCACCTTCACCAACTACCAGCACCGCGTCTTCGGCCAGTACCAGGGCCAGGTCTACTCGCTGCCGATGAACCTCAACCTGATCAACGTGTTCTTCGGTCGCTCCCACACCCCCGACGAGGCCCGGGCGCTGATCACCGAGCAGGCCAGCGAGATCGACACCTCCGCCGCCGCCAACCTGGAGGAGAAGGCGATCAGCCTGATCGGCCGGCCGCTCTACGAGGCGTTCATCAAGGGCTACACCGCCAAGCAGTGGCAGACCGACCCCACCGAGCTGAGCGCCGACATCATCACCCGGCTGCCGGTGCGCTACAGCTTCGACAACCGCTACTTCAACGACACCTACGAGGGTCTGCCCACCGAGGGCTACACCGCGTGGCTGACCCGGATGGCGGAGCACCCCAACATCGAGGTGCGGCTGGACACCGACTTCTTCACCGTCGCCGAGCAGTACAAGGGCAAGGTGCCGATCGTCTACACCGGCCCGGTCGATGAGTACTTCGGCAACTCCGAGGGCCGGCTGTCGTGGCGCACCGTCGACCTGGAGGCCGAGGTGCGGCCGGTCGACGACTTCCAGGGCTGCTCGGTGATGAACTACAACGACCAGGACGTGCCGTGGACCCGGATCCACGAGTTCAAGCACTTCCACCCCGAGCGCAGCTACCCGTCGGGCAAGACCGTGATCGTGCACGAGTACTCGCGCTTCGCCGAGGAGGGCGACGAGCCGTACTACCCGGTGAACACCCCCGCGGACCGCGAGAAGCTGCTGAAGTACCGCGAGCTGGCCAAGGCCGAGCCGATGGTGCTCTTCGGCGGTCGGCTGGGGACCTACCAGTACCTCGACATGCACATGGCCATCGGCTCGGCGCTGTCGATGTACGACAACCTGCTCAAGCCGCACTTCGCGGACGGGGCTGAGCTCAAGAGCGGAGGGGTGGACCAGTGAGCGCCACGCGGCTGCTGCAGCGGCAGGTCTTCCCGCTGGACAAGGACACCGGGGTCTTCCCCCTCTACGTCGACCTGGAGGAGGCCAAGCTCGACACCGACCGCTACGACGTCGGTGGCAGCCGGGCCGCCAAGGACCTCAACAACGCGGCGATCCGGCAGTCCACCTCGACCGGCCGCGCCCTGCACCCCGACCAGATCCTCTCGCGCACCTCGCTGCGCATCCCGCAGGGCCAGTCGGTCTCCTTCGGCACCTACTTCAACGCCTTCCCGGCCTCCTACTGGCGCCGCTGGACGGTGGTCGACCAGGTCACGCTGACCCTGCAGGTGAGCGGAGCCGGAGCCGTGGTCACGGTCTACAAGTCCATGGCGCGCGGGCACTCGCAGCGCGTCGAGGCGGCCACCGTCGGCGCCGACGGCAGCGCGGAGCTCACCTTCGAGCTGACCCTGGCACCGTTCGTGGACGGCGGCTGGTACTGGTACGACGTGGTGGCCGGTGACGCCGACGCCGTGGTGGAGTCCGCGCAGTGGACCGCCGAGGTGCCCGAGGATCGGCTCGAGCACGGCCGCACCGACCTGTGCATCACCACCATGAACCGCCCCGACTTCTGCGCCAAGCTGCTGGGTCAGCTGGCCGACGACGAGGACCTGCGGCCCTACCTCGACACCGTCTTCGTGATGGAGCAGGGCACCCAGCCGGTCACCGAGTCCGAGTACTTCGCGGCCGCCGAGAAGGGTCTGGGCGACCAGCTCTCGGTGCTGGTCCAGGGCAACCTGGGCGGGTCCGGTGGCTACGCGCGTGGCCAGCTGGAGTCGGTGCGCAAGGGCACCGCGACGTACGCCCTGATGATGGACGACGACGTCATCTGCGAGCCCGAGGGCATCATCCGGGCGGTCACCTTCGCCGACCTGGCCAAGCGGCCCACCATCGTGGGCGGGCACATGTTCAACATCTACAGCCGCTCCCGGCTCCACTCGTTCGGCGAGATCGTGCAGCCCTGGCGGTTCTGGTGGCAGACCAGGCTCGACGGGTACGCCGACTGGGACCTGGCGGCCCGCAACCTGCGCTCGGCGCGGTGGCTGCACAAGCGCGCCGACGTCGACTTCAACGGCTGGTTCATGTGCCTGATCCCGCGCGTGGTGCTGGAGCAGATCGGCCTGTCGCTCCCGCTCTTCATCAAGTGGGACGACTCCGAGTACGGACTGCGCGCCAAGGCCGCCGGCTTCCCGACCGTCTCCTTCCCCGGGGCCGCGGTCTGGCACGTGCCGTGGACCGACAAGAACGACGCGGTGGACTGGCAGTCCTACTTCCACCACCGCAACCGGTTCGTCGCCGCGCTGCTGCACTCGCCGTTCGACCACGGCGGCCGGTTGGTGCGCGAGAGCCTCAACCACCAGATCAAGCACCTGGCCTCGCTGCAGTACTCCACCGCCGAGATCAGGCACCTGGCGCTCGAGGACGTGCTGGCCGGTCCCGACCAGCTGCACGCGGACCTGCCCACCAAGCTGGGGGAGGTGAACGCCTTCCGCAAGCAGTTCACCGACGCCCAGCTGCACGCCGACCGCGACGTGCTGCCGCCCGTACGCCGTGCCAAGCCGCCGAAGAAGGGCAAGAGCGACATCGAGATCCCCGGCCGGCTCGGACAGCTGGTGGCCGCCGGGCTGGCCCCGCTGCGCCAGCTCCGCCCGGTGCGGGGCATGTCCAAGGAGTTCCCCGAGGCCGAGCTCACCGCGATGGACACCATCTGGTTCAACCTGGTCAAGTACGACTCGGCCGTGGTCTCGATGAACGACGGCACCTCGGTGGCGCTCTACCAGCGCGACCCCGACCACTACCGGGACCTGCTGCGGCGTACCGTCGAGATCCACCTGCGGCTGCACCGCGAGTGGCCCCGACTGGCCAAGGAGTACCGCGAGGCGCTCGACCGGGTGACCTCACCGCAGGCGTGGGAGGCGACCTTCGAGCCGTGGACCGGCTCCGCCTCGCCGGGGGGACCATGAGCACGACCCAACCGAAGAGCGCCACCCTGCCGCACCAGGTCCTGCCGCCGCTCGCGCCACCTGCCGCGGGCTCCGGGCTGCTGGAGGTGTTCCGGCAGCGGTACCTGCTGGGCATGTTGGTGCGCAACACCATGCAGTCGCGCTACCAGGGCACCGCGCTGGGCTGGGCCTGGAGCTACCTGCAGCCCGCGGTGCGCTTCTTGATGTTCTACTTCGTCTTCCAGGTGATGATCGGCCGCGGCGCCGGGGTGGAGAACTTCGCCATCCACCTGTTCGCCGGCATGGTGATCGTGCACTTCTTCACCGAGAGCTTCAACGGCGGCACCCAGTCGCTGGTCCAGAACCGCAGCCTGATCACCAAGCTCGCGATGCCCAAGGAGCTGTTCCCGGTGGCCCGCCTGCTGGTGGCGCTGTGGCACACCGGGCCGATGCTGGTGATCCTGGTGATCGCGTGTGTGGCCATGGGCTGGGCGCCCGACCCCGAGGGCCTGCTGGCGACGCTGCTGGGCTTCCTGATCATCCTGCTGCTCGGCCTGGCGCTGGCGCTGATCTTCAGCGTCTCCAACGTCTTCTTCCGCGACTTCGGCAAGGTCGTGCAGACGCTGAACCAGTTCGTCACCTTCAGCGTGCCGATGATGTACCCGTTCACCATGGTCCAGGACCGCTTCGGGGAGCGGGGCGCGGAGATCTACCTCTACAACCCGGTCTCCACGGCGGTGCTGCTGATCCAGCGCGGGTTCTGGACCGGCACCACCGATGACCCCAAGGCCACCGCCGCCCTGCACCTGCCCGACCACCTGTGGACCCGGGGCCTGATCATGCTGGCCGTCTCCGCGGTGCTGGTCGCCCTGGCCCAGCTGTGGTTCACCCGGTTCGAGAAGCGCGTACCGGAGCGGCTGTGATGAGCAACTTCATCGAGGTCAACCACGCCACCAAGTCCTTCACGATGCAGTACCACCGCTCGCTGAAGCAGATCGCGGTGGCCAAGGTGCGCGGGCAGCGCACCCACGACACCTTCAACGCCGTCGACGACGTCAGCTTCACCGTGGAGCAGGGGGAGTCGATCGGCCTGATGGGGTTGAACGGCTCCGGCAAGTCCACGCTGCTCAAGCTGATCAGCGGGGTGATGCGGCCCGACGGCGGCACCGTGCTGACCCGGGGCCGGATCGCCGGTCTCATCGCGACCGGGGCCGGCTTCGACATGAACCTGACCGGCCGGGAGAACCTGCTGCTGAACGCCGCCATCCTGGGGATGGGGCGGGAGGAGACCCAGCGCAAGTTCGACGAGATCGTCGAGTTCGCCGAGCTGGGCAAGTTCCTGGACACCGCGGTGACCTACTACAGCTCGGGGATGAAGGCGCGCCTGGGCTTCGCGGTGGCGATCCACGTGGACTCCGACATCTTCATCGCCGACGAGGCGCTGGCCGTCGGGGACCGGCCGTTCAAGCGCAAGTGCAAGGAGAAGATGGACGAGATCCGCACCTCCGGCACCACGATCTTCTACGTCAGCCACGCGCCCGGCGCGGTCCGCAAGCTCTGCACGCGGGTGCTGGTGCTGGAGAAGGGGCGGCTCGCCTTCGACGGCGACGTCGAGGACGGCATCCGCTTCCTGCACTACGACGACGAGGACCCCGAGGCCGGCGGCTCCGAGGACGATGGTCTCGGAGCGGACATCTAGTGCGGACAGGTGAGGGGGCCGGAGGGATGCGTGAGGCGTTCGACCTCAACAAGCAGTTCGTCTTCGCGATGGCGCTGCTGGTCGCCGTACTCCTGGCGTGCGTGCCGCTGGCCAGGTCGTGGGACGAGCACCTGGACCAGTCCCGGCGGCTGTACCAGGACCGCGAGCAGATGGCCGAGGCGCAGTACGCCGCCAACCTGCGCGGTGCGAAGCCGGAGGCGCTCACGGTGAGCTCGGGGGAGAGCGTCACCATCGGCGACACCACGTTCAGCCCCTCGCCCGGCAACTGGGTCGAGGTCAAGCCGCGTGACGGCGGCTACTGCGTGCAGGCCGGCAGCGAGGACCAGGACACCGGCTGGCGCTGCTGGGAGAACGACCAGAACCCGGTGGTCTCGCTCGGCGTCATCCCCTAGCCACCCCCTCTCAAACCCCCGATTCGTCATGCGGGCGGAGCCTTCCAAGGCTCCGCCCGCATGACGTATTTGGGGGTGTCAGGGGCGCTCGGTTTGGCAAAGAACCGGGCCAATGACTTGACAAATCACGAAACCGTCGGCGTGTCGAGTGGAAATTACAGCGTTGTAGTTACTCACGGACTCTAGACGTTACCCCTGTGACTGGTGTGAAACTTGCTGCACGTGTGACTCTTCCCCCGCACTGGAGCAGCCAACAATGCCTAGCCATCAGGTCCGTTTCATCACCGCGTGTCAGCAGTTGCTGGCCCTTGCGGTGGTGCTCGCCCTCCTCACTCCCGCCGCCAGCATCCTGTCCCTGGAGGTGGTCGCTCAGGCGCCCGCAACCGCCGGCGCCGCCGCGCCGTCGGCGATGCTCTCCTCGGCCACCGTGCCCAGCGAGGCGGTCGACCCGAAGGTCACCGAGTACTCGCTGACCGCCACCCCCGTACGCCGCGAGGGCAACGGCGACGGCCGCCCCGGCTTCAGCGCCGGGATGGCGGTCGCGAACGAGGCCACCGTCACCGCCCCCGTGGCGGGGTACGGCGCGGTGGGCGTCACCTGGTCGCCGGAGAGCGAGGTCGCTGAAGGCGCGCTCACCCTGCAGGTGCGCAGCCGCGACGGCGAGGGCTGGAGCGAGTGGACGGACCTGGAGTACCACGACGACCACGCCCCCGACGCGGGCAGCCCCGATGCCGCCTCGGCCCGGCCCGGCACCGACGCGCTGATCGTGGGTGAGGTCGACGAGGTCCAGGTGCGGGCCGAGGGGGCCGGCGTACTGCCGCAGGACCTGTCGGTGGCCGTGGTCGACCCGGGCGAGGCCGATGACACCGTCCAGGAGGCGCCCGAGCTGGCCGGCGCCGCCGACAGCCAGGCCGCTCAGACCAGCGAGTCTGCCGCCGGCGCGTCCGCGGAGGCAGCCGAGTCGGGGGCGATCGTGCTGTCGGCCGCGTCGAAGAAGGCCGTGGCCCAGCCCACCATCTACTCCCGCGCCCAGTGGGGAGCCGACGAGAGCATCCGCGACAAGGGCTCGCTGCGCTACGGCACCATCAGCGCCGGCTTCGTGCACCACACCGTCAACGCCAACGACTACACCGCCGACCAGGTGCCCGCGATCCTGCGCAGCATCTACGCCTACCACGTGAAGTCCCGGGGCTGGAGCGACATCGGCTACAACTTCCTCGTCGACCGGTTCGGCCGGATCTGGGAGGGACGCTTCGGCGGCATCGACAAGCCGGTGGTCGGGGCGCACACCCTGGGCTACAACGACTACGCCTTCGCCATGTCGGCGATCGGCAACTTCGAGCTGGTGCAGCCCTCCGCCGAGATGATCGCGGCGTACGGGCAGCTCTTCGCCTGGAAGCTCAGCCTGCACGGGGTCAACCCCGCCTCGACCGCGCAGACCGTGGGCAAGAAGGTCTTCGCCGCGATCAACGGCCACCGCGACGCCGGCAGCACCGCCTGCCCCGGCAAGCACCTGTACGCCAAGATCCCGGCGATCCGCGCCGCGGCCGCCGGGGCCACCCAGTCCAGCCCGGTCACCCCGGCCCCGACGACCTGGAGCGAGGCGCCGCTGAAGTCCAACCTGGTCGGCAGCGCACACCCCGACCTGGTGGTACGCCGCGCGGCCGATGGCCGCGGCCTGATCCTGCCCACCGGCGGGCTGGCCGCCTTCTCCTCGACCACGACGCTGTTCGGCTCCGGGTTCGCCGACAAGTCGTCGGTGCTGGTCTCCGGCGACCTGACCGGGGACGGCATCGGTGACCTGGTGGTCGCCTCCCGGACCGGGGTGGTCAAGATCCGCCCCGGCACCGGCACGGGCACCTTCGCCCGCTCGGTGCGCACCGTGAAGAGCGCGAAGGGCACCCGGTCGCTGACCGCGGTCGGGGACATCAACGGTGACGGACGCCAGGACCTCGTGGCCCTGGTCCGTGGATCCCGGGCGGCCGTGGCCTTCCTGGGCACCGAGAAGCACGGCTTCACCAAGGTCGGCCTGGGGCGTTCATGGGGGCGCTACGCCAAGCTGATCGGGGTGGGAGACATCGACTCCGATGGTCGTCCGGACCTGCTCGGTCGGGACAAGGACGGCCAGATGTGGATGCGGCAGGGGGCCGGCGGAGCGGCCTTCCGGAAGGCACACAAGGCGCCGGGTGCCTGGTCGGCGTACAACCACGTGGCCGGCGGCCAGGACCTGACCGGTGACGGTCGGACCGATCTGGTGGCGCGCCGCCGGACCGGCTCGGTCTTCATCCTGCCGGGCCTGGGCGACCAGACGTTCGGCTACCCGATCGGCCCGCTGGCCAACGTGCCCAACCTCAACTCGCTGACCGCCATCCAGGTCGCCGGTACGCCGGCCCCGGACCTGGTCGCCCGCCGCGGCGACAGCCTGGTGCTGGTGCCCAACCGCGGCACCTTCGACCTGGGTGCCCCGATCGACACCGGTGCGGACCTGTCCGGTTCGAACGTCCTGCTGAACGTGGGCGACTGGGACCGCGACGGCTTCGGCGACGTGATCACCCGCGAGGGCAACGGTGACCTGGTGCTGCGGCGGGGCAACGGGCAGGGTCAGCTGGCGGCCCCCGTGGTGGTGGGCACGGGCTGGGGCCAGCACACCGGGATCGAGCCGGTCGGCGACGTCAGCGGGGACGGCTACCCGGACCTGATGGCCACACCGGCCGGTGCGCCCGCGCAGCTGTACCGAGGCCAGGGGGCCGGGGCGTTCCTGCTCCCCGTGCCCGCCACCGGGCTCACCGCGGTGGCGGCGCGCCTGGCGGGCAAGAGCAGCCCGAAGTTCAACCTGGCCCCCTACGACTGGGCGATCGGCATCAGCGACGCGCAGCTGGGGTCCCGCACCGACCTGGTGGTGCGGCACGCGAAGACCGGGCGGCTCTACCTGGTCAACGGCACGGCCAAGGGCCTCAAGGGCCGCCGCTACCTGGGCAGTGGGATGGGGGTCTACAACCTGGCCGGGTGAGAGGCCGTGACCCGCTCCTGATCCGCACAGGTCAGCAACCGATCCGGATCGGGGTGGGCGACAAGCACCACGGAGCCACGGCGGACCAGTGGCTCGGTGAAGGTGGCGATACCTGATGGGGAAGTCGGGTTCGTCACCGTGAGGAGACGGCCGCCGTCTGGGACCAACGTCCCGGCGGCGGCCGTCGCCATGAGCTCTCCCTGCGTCAGGGCCGCCGCGCCCGGGCCAACTCGCAGCGCCGGGTCCTCCGGGCCGGGCGGATCCCAGGCGGTGAAGGCGTCCGGCATGGACCACACCTCGACCCCGAGGTCGTGTACGTCGGCGGGCAGTGGCTCGGCGAACCTGGCCCCCAGCGGGCGCAGGCTGCACGCCAGCACCGGTCGCGCGGCCGCGCTCGGTGCCCAACGCTGAACCGAGGCCGGTCCGCACACCACCGCGTCGGCCGGTTCGTCCCAGACCACCGTGAGTCCCACGGTCCAGGCGGCACCGAGGAAGACCGGGCCCAACCAGTGCGGCGGCAGGTCGACCAGCACCGTCTGGCCGCGCTCCAGCCCGAGCTCGTCGGACAGCAAGGCGGCCACCTTGGCCACCCAGTTGGCGTACGTCGTCACGGACAGCTCGGTGCGCTCGCCGGACTCGTGGTCGTAGAAGGTGACCAGCGGTCGCCCCGGATCCTGGCGCAACAGGTCAGTGAGAACCGCGCTGAAGGTGGGCACCGGACCAGTGTGCTCTACTCTCGCGGCCATGCCGACTGCTGCCGAGCTCGACCACTTCTGGGCCGTGGTGCCCGCCGGTGGCGCGGGCACCCGCCTGTGGCCCCTGTCCCGCGCGCACGCGCCCAAGTTCCTGCTGGACCTCACCGGCTCCGGGCGCTCGCTGCTGCAGGCCACCTGGGACCGGCTCGTGCCGCTGGCCGGCACGCGCTGCCTGGTGGTCACCGGGGTCGCCCACCGCGACGCGGTGCGCGCGCAGCTGCCCGAGCTCGGGGACGAGGACCTGGTGGCCGAGCCCTCGGCCCGCGACTCGATGGCCGCCATCGGCCTGGCCGCCGCGCTGCTGGAGCGGCGCGACCCCGAGGCCGTGATGGGCGCCTTCGCCGCCGACCACGTGATCAGCGACCAGGCCGGGTTCGCCGACGCGGTCACGGCCGCCTACCTGGCGGCCCGCGAGGGCTGGCTGGTCACCATCGGCATCGAGCCGACGTACCCCGCCACCGGGTTCGGGTACATCCGGGCCGGCGAGGAGCTCCCGGGCCTGACCGCGCGTCGGGCCGCGGAGTTCGTCGAGAAGCCCTCGGCCGAGGTCGCGGCCGAGTACCTGGCCGAGGGTGGCTATCGGTGGAACGCCGGCATGTTCGTGGCTCGACCCGGCGTCATCCTGGACCTGCTCGCCTTGGAGCACCCCGACTTCGCCGCGGCGCTGCGCGCCATCGCGGCGGACCCGGACACCTTGCCGCAGGCCTGGCCGGAGCTGCCGCGGATCGCCATCGACCACGCGGTGGCCGAGCCGGCGGCGGCCGCCGGTCGGGTTGCGGTGGTGGCCGGCGGCTTCGGCTGGGACGACATCGGCGACTTCGCCTCCCTCGGTGACCTGCTGCCGGCCGGCGAGCAGGGCGTGCGGGTGCTCGGCGAGGAGGCCCTGGTGCATGCCTTGGACAGCACCGGCCTGGTGGTGCCCGCCGCGGGCCGCACCGTCGCGGTGGTCGGGCTGGCGGACGTGGTGGTGGTCGACACCCCCGACGCCGTGCTGGTCACCACGCGGGAGCGCGCCCAGGACGTGAAGGCGCTGGTGGCCGCCCTGGAGCGGGCCGGGCAGGGCCGGCTCAGGTAGCGGCCCAGGGCCGGTTCAGGCAGCGCTCAGACGGCGTCGGGCTCGGGGGAGTCCATGTAGGGGTAGTCGAGCATGAACTGCTCCAGGGCTGCGCCGCTGGGCTTGGCGCAGTACTGCCACACCCCGACGTGCTTGGTGGTGTCGGTGTTGCCCGCCCCGCCGATGGACCAGTGGGTGAACGCGACGTGCTGGCCATCGGGGAACGCCGGGCCGTCCTCGGAGGTCCACGGCACGGCCTTGAACTTGTTGCGCAGGTTGTCGTCGTTCTCGAACTTGCTGGCGATGCCCCGGAGCACGTCCATCTGCTCGTCGTCCTCGGCGATCGACTCGTCGTACCAGAGCAGTGTGTAGCC
>ERZ1645187.3754-NODE-3754-length-12623-cov-9.008514_pt1 | contig 12623 bp, 13 predicted proteins | sample MGYA00575352_ERZ1645187 | MGnify/ENA primary metagenome ERZ1645187 (study PRJEB40837, sample SAMN11349314) | freshwater sediment metagenome | isolation source: river sediment | host: Sediment | place: India: Wazaribad , New Delhi | collected 2017-02-21 ... | reverse complement strand
GTAGAACCAAAATCTAGATGGATTCACCTTTAATATCAAGGCGTTATGGCGGTGGGCGCAGTCGAGCGCGAACCAGTCTCCGAATTCCCGTTCTGACGGGAGTTTGACGGGAAATCAGGCTGATTTGGCGGCGCCGAGCCGCCCGTGACGATGCCTTCCCGCGCAGATGTCGGGGGTCCAGGCCGAATTCCCGTGTCACCAATGACGGGAATTTTCGATGCGCTTTCGATGATCAGACGGGAAGGCTCCTCGGGTGGGCCGGATATGAACCACGGCCGGAATTTTTTCTTGCATTCGTCGTCTGTTTTTGATTTCGTGACTTCGAAATTGGAAACAGATATTCGACCAAGTCCATGGAGGGACGGTCGGGTCTGGCGACGCTTCTGCGTGGTCGAGCCCGTTCCCTCGGACAGCCCGCCTCGCGCAAGCGATGGCGGTTTTTTTGTTTGGGATTGGTCGAAATGAAGACGGAGCTGAAACCGGATCGGACGTTCAAAGGCCAGAAGTTGGCCAAGACCCGCGGGCGGCGTGAGAAGCTCGCGGGCGACCGCGAGCGGGCCGAGGTCGTCGCGAAGCGTCGACGCAACGACCTCTTGCCCGAACTGTCTGTCGAGATGCGCGCCGTCGCGGATCTGCGGGCTTCTCCTCATCATGCCCGTCGTCTGACTGAAAAGCACGTCGACCGGCTGGTCGCTTCGATCGCCGACCTCGGCTTCACCCTGCCGATCCTCGTGAGGGACGGCGAGATCGTCGACGGTCTCGTCCGGGTCGAGGCCGCACGGCGTCTCGGCCTCGACCGGGTGCCGGCGATCGAAGTCGCGCATCTCACCGACGTCGAGGTCCGCAAGCTCCGGCTCGCGCTCGACCGGACGGCGGAGTTGGGCGAATGGGATCTCGATCTGCTGCGGGTCGAAATCGGCGAGTTGATCGACCTCGACGTCGATCTGTCGTCGACGGGCTTCAGTCCGCAGGATGTCGACATCGTTCTGCTGGACGACGTGAACGACGACGAAGCCGAACAGATCCTGCCCGACGTTCCCGAGTTCGCCGTGACCCGGGTGGGCGACGTCTGGCTCCTTGGCGATCATCGCCTCGTCTGCGGCAATGCGCTCGAGCCGGAGGTCTACGAGGTTGTGCTCGCCGGTTCGCCCGTCCACGCCGTGCTCAGCGATCTGCCCTACAACGTCGAGATCCGCGGCAACGTCAGCGGGCTCGGCAAGACCCGGCACGGTGAGTTCGTCATGGCCTCCGGCGAGATGAACGACGTCGAATGGCAGACGTTCCTCGATGCCGTGCTGGTCCTCTTGTCCGAGTTCCTCATCGACAATGGCGTGATCCTCGCCTTCATGGATTGGCGATCGATCCATCGCCTCTACGCCGCGGGCTTCGCTGCGGGTCTGACCCTGGCCAATCTCGTCGTCTGGTACAAAGGCACCGGATCGATGGGCACGCTCTACCGGTCGGCGCATGAACTGATCGCCGTCTTCTGCAAGGGCGCCCATCCCAGGGTCAACAACATCCAACTCGGCGCCCACGGTCGCGATCGCAGCAACGTCTGGTGCGCTCCCGGCGCCAATCGCCCAGGCTCGTCCGCGAACGAGATGCTCGCGTTTCATGCAACGCCAAAGCCGACGGAAATCTGCGCCGACGCACTTCTGGACGTGACGGAGCGCGGCGACACCGTGCTCGACGCATTTCTCGGCAGCGGGACGACGCTGATCGCCGCGGAGAAGACCGGGCGGCGGTGCTGCGGGATCGAGATCGAGCCGCGTTTCGTCGACGTCGCCGTCCGGCGCTGGCAGATGCTGACCGGCAGGTCGGCGACCTCGGCCGCCACGGGAGAGACCTTCGACGAGGTCGCCGCTCGCCGGATGACCGAGTCGCCCGCGGATCCGGAGGAGGCTCGCCATGACTGAGTCCAAGCCCCCTCCGAATTCCGAGAAGGATGGTGACGCAGGCGAGAAGACCTACGAGGTCGGGTTCGGCAAACCACCCGTGGAAACCCGCTTCAAGCCCGGGAACACCTGCGGCAAGGGGCGCCGGAAGGGGTCCAAGAACATGAAGACCGTGGTGCGCGAGGCATTGGAGGCGAAGGTACCGGCCAGGATCAACGGTGCGACCCGCAAGATGGCCAAGATCGAACTCGCCATGCATCAACTCGCCAACCGGGCGAGCAGCGGCGACCTCAAGGCGATCGGCATGGCGCTCGAAGCCTACGAGCGTCATGGGCCACTCGAAGAGGAAGAAGTCATCTCCGACGACCAAGTGGCCTACGACCTCGCCACTCTTCGTCATCTCCTCATGATGAAGGGGGAGATCGACCTTGAATGACGCTCCTCACGTTCCTTCCATCGATCGTCCCAGGCTCGCGGCGACGCTCCGCCAATTGGCGCGCAATGATCTCAGCGTCTTCGTGCAGAGTGCCTTTCGGGTTCAGCACGACGAACCGCTGCAGCGGAACTGGCACATCGATGCCATCTCCTGCAAACTCATGCGGATGGCGGAAGGTGACGAGCGGCGCCTGATCGTCACGATGCCGCCGCGGACGATGAAGAGCGAAATCGCCAGCGTCTACCTACCGGCTTGGTTGTTGGGCCGAAACCCGAACGAGAAGATCATCTGCGCGTCCTATTCTCAGGATCTCTCGGAGGAATTCGCCTATCAGATGCGTAAGTTGATGTCGTCCGACTGGTATCGGGGCGTCTTTCCCGCGACGCGTATCGATCCCCGGAAGTCGAGCCTCAGAGAGATCGGCACGACGCGCGGCGGCTACCGCCTCTCGACGTCCGTCGGAGGGACGCTCACCGGCCGCGGGGGCAATTTCGTCATCATCGATGATCCCCTCAAGGCGAAGGACGCCTATTCAGAGGTCGCGAGAGAGAGCGCGATGACTTGGTTTCGCAGCACGGTGCTCAGTCGATTCAACTCCCCCCGGCGTGGGCGGATCCTCGTCGTCGCCCAGCGGCTCCACATGGAGGATGTTCCCGGGCAATTGCTTGCCCAGGGCATCTGGAACGAGCTTTCTCTTCCCCTCATCGCCGACCGGGACCAGCCCGTTCAGCTGTCGGCCGACGTCACGGGCGAACGTCCGGCGGGAAACATTCTCCATGAGGAACGTTTCGGCGAGGAAGAGATCGCCCTTCTGCGCGAGGCGATGGGCGAGCGCGACTTCGAGGCGCAATACAATCAACGCCCACTGCCGCCCGGGGGTGCGCTCTTCAAGCTGGAATGGCTGAGCCGCTACGACGAACCGCCGAAGGTTCATCAGGTTCAGGGCATTTTCCAGAGCTGGGATACCGCCTACGACATCGCCGAGGGAAACGACTACAGCGTCTGCACCACCTGGGCGCTCTCGGGCCGACGCTGTTTTCTGCTCGACGTCTATCGTGCGCGTCTCGAGTTCTGGGCGCTCGAGCGTGCAGTCTACGAGTTGAGGGAGAAATGGCGCGCCGACGTGGTGATCGTCGAGAGGGCCGGTTCCGGTATCAGCCTTCTCCAGAACATCACATGTGAAGGACGCAACCGCTGGCTCCAGCCCAAGGAGCCGAGCGGGTCAAAGCAGGATCGAGCCTCACAACAGACGCCGAAGTTCGAACGCGGCGAGATCTGGGTTCCGCGGCAGGCGCCTTGGCTCAAAGCCTTCGAGGACGAGTTCACCTCGTTTCCGCACGGCAAGCACGACGACCAAGTCGACAGTGTGGTCCAGTTCCTCGCTGCGGTCGATACGGGCAAGTTGCTTCGACTGGCCGACATGGCGAGGAGATATTGATGTTCCTGGAGTGACGAGCGTAGTCAGCTTGCCGAACGGTCGACCGAGGTCTTCGTTCGATCGAGTGATCCTCTCGCGCCCGCGGCGAGAGGCGGCAGCGCCCGCACCATTTCGGCGACGGCGCAGATGATGTGATAGAGGCTTGACGCTGAGCCGGCTCGTCGAGGAAATCACCGTCCTCGTGCATGCGCTCGTTCCAGGCGCCGACCACGTCTTCGGCGAGAAATTTCTTCAGACCGCATGCGGCGAGCGCCATCTTGTCGAGCGCGGCGTCGCGCTCGCCGGCGTCGGCCGCGATGCTTGCCATCGCGAGCCACGCCTTGATCCTTTCGGTCTGCGGCCAGACGCGGGCGATGCGATCGCGCGGCGAGAAGTCGTCCCACAATTCGGCGAAGGCGAAGCCGCGAACCGGGTCGACGCCGTGGGTCGCCTCCTTGGTCCCCGGCATCCAGTCGAAACGCTCGGCGTGGCCGATGTAGCCGTGGTCGTGGTTCAGGACGCCGTCACGATCGAAGAAGATCGCCGGTCGCCGGCGTTGCGCCGGCACGCTCTCCTGAGCGTCGGCGAGGCCCACGGGCTTGGCGATGTCGACGAAGAAGCCGTCGAACCGCCGGCCGGCGAGGCGGCCGGCGCGGGCGATCCACGGCAGAACATCCTGCTCGAGCGACGCAGTCGGCGCGATGTCGTCGAGGATCGACTTGCGGAAGACGGCGACGCCGCCGACGATCAGACCGGACCGTCGCTCGATCCCGGGCGGACGAATGGCGGTGACGCGCCCGTCCGCGACTTCGACGGCAGCATGTTCCGAAGTATCGGGCACGGCGCGCAGGGCGAGCGCGCCGACGCGGTTCGCCGCGGCGGTGAGATCTCCGGCAATGTCGCCGAGCGGCATGTCGAACCAAGTGTCGCCGGCGAGAAGCAGAAAGCAGCACCCTGAATCTTGCCAAAACAGCTAATTCGCCTATTTTGGTGATGAAGACGCAAGAGGGCGGTCATGGCAACATTCACTCTCACGGACCTCGGCAACAAGTCCGGCGAGGTCGTCGAAGCGGCCTTCAACGGCCCCGTCGACATCACCAAGCACGGCAAGCGCAAGTTCGTCCTACTCACGGCGGAGCAGTTCGACCGCCTCGCGAGCCGAGGCCGGCAACGGGCGCACCGTGTCGAAGACCTGACCGGCGAAGAGCGGAACGAGCTACTGGCCGGCCTCGATGCCATCATGCGGGACGACGGCCGCGATGATTGATCCTGCCCACGGTCACGTCATTCTCTATTCGTACCTCTGGGCACGGGAGCACGACCGAGGCGAAGAAAGCGGGCGGAAGGCTCGCCCGACTTGCGTCATGCTGATCATGACAGGGAAGGATGGTCGGCCGAAGACGTTGCTCTTCCCAATCACCAGCCGCCCGCCGGGACTGCTCACCCGCTTCGTGGCGATCCCCGAGACGGAGGCGCGGCGGGCCAAGCTCTACACCCCCGCGTGGGTAATCGTGGACGAGTTCAACACCGACGACCTCTCTGTCTCGTGGGCGATCGAAGACGCCGAGCCCATGGGGCAGTTCACCCGCCGGTTCATGTCGCGGATCGCCGCCGAGGTCGCCACGGCTATTCGCGCGACCAGTGTTCGGAGCGTTCCGAGAAGGTAGGCGGCGAGGACTGACTTGCCGATAGGGTAGTGTTTCCCGTTCAGGCCCGCCGCAGTTCTTCGACCTCTTCGGGGTGGCGGTCGAGCAGGCGTAACAGGTTCATGACCGCCGGTGGCACCGTTCCGAAGACGAATCTCGGAGTACGGATCGGGCGGCTTCCGGACGCCGATATTGTCAGGATCAATCGCGCGCTCGTGGTGTTTCCCGGGCTCGTCGACTGATCGGGGCTGACCGGCGAACGGGGGCTCGGTCCCAGGTCGGGAAGAACGAGCCCCAATCACCGAGCAGCCAGCATCAATCACGTGGTCGGCTCGACTGCTTTTCGAATGGTATCCCCCTGTTTACATTCGATGGGGCGAGTGAGTGCTCGGAGGTGAAAGGCATGTCGGAAAAATCCGAAGCCATGGCGTCAGCGATCACATCTTCCCTCGAAGAACTGGTGCGGATCGCCGAGGAAAATGATCTGCCGATGCTCTCCTACCTTCTCTCCATGGCGCTTGCCGAGGCGGAAGCCAACCGCCGACCGAAACCAGCGACCGCTCCCAATATCGTTCGGCTCCCTCGCCGCTGATTTCCCGACGGCTTTCTCGGCACGTTGCGGATGAAATTCGCACCAGGCGCATTCAGCTGCCTGATCGAAGGAAGTTCATGAAGAAGCCGACGGCGATGACCCAGCTGCGCCCTGTGCAACGAGACGCATGCCTTCGACCGGGGCGGATAATCGCGTGCGAACTCCCATCAGTTCGAGCAGCACCCAGATGCGCCGATCGGGAGCGATTTCCTGCACGGTTGCGACGAAGTCGGCGAATGGGCCCGACGTGAGGCGAACCCGATCGCCGGGAGACAGCAATCTCGGAGGAAGGAGTTTGCCGTCTCGATCACAGCGCAACATCAGTTGTGCAACCACGCTCAGCGGGACGATCGCCGGGGCATCCCCGAATGTGACGACCCTCTTGATGCCGTACGTCGAATTGATCGTCTGCCAACGGCTCCCCCCAGCGTCGTGAGCCACGAAGACGTAGCCCGGGAAAAGCGGGCGGACCGTCGTCACGAACCTGCCCCCGGAGCGCGCCGTCACCTCTTCGAGTGGCAGAAACGTCGAATACCGTTGCCGTCGAAGATTGGCTTCGGCCATGAAACGGCATCCCCGCTTCATCTCGGCCAAGATCCAGGTTTTGCTCATGCAACTCAAAGCTCGCCTCCAATCGAAGTTATCTTCGCAATGAGGCTCACATAAATAGAGTAGTCAAGCTGATAGCTATTGTAATAATTCACTTTAATATCCATGCCTGCATATATTTCAAGTGGATGCGTCTTGAATTTTGCTCGAAACGACGCGACCGTCCGTTCATAGACATTTGAAAACGGAGGTCGAATTGGACACTTTGCGTGCGGATCTTCGAGCAGCGCAATACGTCCGAATGTCAACGGAGCACCAGCAGTACTCCACGCACAACCAGTCGGACAAAATACGCGAATATGCCGAAAAGCGTGGCCTCGAGATCGTCCGAACCTATGCCGACGAAGGTAAAAGCGGTCTGTCGATCGGCGGGCGAGCGGCACTTCAGCGGCTGATCGCCGATGTCGAGTCGGGCAATGCCGACTTCCGCGTCATCCTGGTCTATGACGTCAGCCGATGGGGACGGTTTCAAGACGCCGATGAATCCGCCTACTACGAATACATCTGCCGACGAGCCGGCATTCAAGTCGCATATTGCGCAGAACAATTCGAGAATGACGGCTCGCCTGTTTCGACCATCGTCAAGGGCGTCAAGCGCGCGATGGCCGGTGAATACAGCCGTGAGCTGTCGGCAAAGGTCTTCGCAGGGCAATGTCGACTGATCGAACTGGGATATCGACAGGGCGGGACGGCGGGATTCGGTCTGCGACGTGTGTTGCTCGACGAGCGCGGCTCACCCAAAGCCGAGCTTAAGCATGGTGAGAAGAAATCCCTCCAGACCGATCGTGTCATCCTCGCTCCCGGTCCGGAGGAGGAGGTCGCATGGGTCAACGAGATCTACCGCTGGCTGATCGATGAGGACCTGTCCTTTCCTGATATCGCCAATCGTCTCAATGACGCCGGCGTCGAAACCGATCTCGGGCGGCCGTGGACTCCGGCGGTCGTCCGCTCGGTTCTCACCAATGAAAAGTACATCGGGAACAACTTGTACAACCGTCGCTCCTTCAAGTTGAAGCGGCGACTGGTCAGCAATCCACCCGATATGTGGGTTCGGAAGGAGGGCGCATTCGAGGGAATCATACCGCTTGCCGTGTTCATGTCCGCCCAAGAAATCATAACGAAGCGGTCGGACCGCCCCTCAGATGAAGAGCTGCTCGACCACCTGAGACTTCTTTACCTCGAATTCGGCGAACTCTCCGGCACGTTGATCGATCAGACACCCGGCATGCCCGCCGCCGCGCTCTATCGACGGCGGTTCCAATCACTGACACGCGCTTTTGCGATGATCGGCGTCTCGAACGACCGAAATCAGCGACGGATCGAGACCAACGACCGTCTACGGCTCCTTTATCCCGGAGTCGTTCACCGGGTGGAGTGCGCCGTTCATGCGATTGGAGGGCGCGTCGTCTACACCGGCGAAGCCGGCCTCTTCACCATAAACGATGAGCTGTCATTCAATCTCATTCTCGCGCGATGCGAGATGTCGAGGCAGGGCCATCATCGCTGGCGGTTTCGCCTCGACGCGCGATCGGGCCAAGCCGACATGACGCTCGCCGTCCGGCTGGACCACGAGAACCTCTCCGAGCTCGATTACTACCTCCTCCCTCGGCTCGACCTGCCGAGAGGAGAAATTCGGCTCGACCAGTCGACACGTCTCGCCTTCGAACCCTTTCGCTTCGAAGACTTGACGTTCTTCTTCGGTATGGCCGAGCGCGTCGGCGTATCGACCAGATCAGGTAAAGCCGGGGGCTGGCGCGTTGTTCGCCGAGACGACGACATGACCTGAAACAAGCAAGAGGAAAATCGATATGCTGGATGACATACCCGAAGCTGCCACGCTCGTGCCGATCGAGCGAATCGAGATTCTGAATTCGCGCGACCGCAACATGAAGGTCTTCGAGGAGATCGTCGAAAACATCCGCACCATTGGTCTGAAAAAGCCGATTACCGTTACGGAACGCTCCGGTGTCGACGGCGATCCGGTGTATTTGTTGGTCTGTGGCGAAGGTCGCCTCAACGCCTTTCGCCTCCTCGGAGAATCTCACATTCCAGCCCTGATCGTGAATGTGACCGACGAAGACGCATTCATCATGTCGTTGGCCGAGAACATCGCGCGGCGAGGTCAGCGACCACTCGAAATCCTCGCCGACATCGAATTGCTTCTCGCCCACGCCTGCACCATCGACGACATCGTCCACCGTACCGGCCTTTCCCCGACCTACGTCCGAGATATCGTCTTCTTGCTGGAGAAGGGCGAGGAACGCTTGATCGGCGCCGTGCAGAACGGAACCATCCCGTTGACGACGGCGCTCGAAATCGCGCGCGCCAAGCACGACGACGAGCATCTCGGCGACATGCTGGAGGAAGCCTACAAGTCCGGGCAACTCAAGGGGCATCAGATCACGGAAGCCAAACGCTTGATCGTGCGTCGGCGGGAGCATGGCCCGAAGACAGGCGGCGAACGTCCGAAACTACCGACGTCGGCGCATTCGCTGGTGAAGACCTACCAGCACGAAGTCGCAAGACAGCACAAGCTGGTCCTGAAAGCCGATCACGCTCGTCAACAACTCCTCCTCGTCGTGCAGGCGCTGAAGCGGCTCTTCGACGACGAGCATTTCGTGACGTTGTTGCGCGCCGAGGGGCTCGACACCCTTCCGAAGTACCTCGCCGAACGGATCGCCGCAGCCTGACGATGGGAGATGCACCATGACCAACAACGACAATGTGCAGCCGCTCTATCCGGGTGCTTACGTGAAATCGGACGAAGATGACGGTGGCGCGAACTATCCCACCGCCCCCCTCAATCTCGTCCTCGGCTTCGACCTCGAAACCTATCAGATCCCGCTCGATCGACTGCGACCTTCCAAGAAGGTCCCCGACGGCGTCATGACGACGCGCAAATTTCGGCAAATCGTATCATCCATCCGGGAAATCGGACTGATCGAGCCGTTGTCGGTGTTCAAGTTCGATCCGAACCAGCCTGATTTCCTGCTCCTCGACGGCAACCTCCGCGTCTTGGCCCTGAAAGAATTGGGGCGAGAGACCGCTCCGTGCCTCATCGCCAAGGATCTCGAGACCTATACGTATAATCATCGGATCAATCGGCTCTCGACCGTGCAAGAACACTACATGTTGCGCCGCGCGATCGACAAAGGGGTCGCCAAGGAGCGCCTTGCAAGGGCATTCAATGTCGATCTGTCGACCATCAACCGACGGATCAACCTTTTGCACGGCATCTGTCCGAGGGCCGTCGAACTGCTGCAGGAATACGAGTTCGCCCCCGATGTCACCCGCCACCTTCGGAAAATGAAGGCTGCTCGCCAAATCGAGGCCGTCGAGTTGATGATCGCGGCTCGGACCATTACGGCAGCCCATGCCGACGCGCTCTTGAAGGCCACCCCGCCGGAACAACGAGCCGATTATGCGCCCGTGAAGCCGGAAGCACCAAAGGGGGATCCGCTTGCGCAGATCGTCAAACTCGAGCGAGAGATGAATCAGGTTCAGGAAAAGTATCGGTCCGCCGAGGAAAACTACGGGTCGGAGCTGCTCAATCTCGTCGTCGCCAGGGCTTATCTCTCCAAACTTTTCGCAAATACGGAAGTACGCTCATATGTCGAGCGGCACGCACCGGAAATCGCCGAGCAACTCGATCGCATCATCGATATCGCAAACCTGGACGAGAGCTCCGACGTGCAGGAGAGCACGAATTGATGGCATCGAATCAGCAGAGACATCCGTGGTTCCGCAGGACACCGATGTTCCGAGAAACGAAGGTTCGATGACGAGCTGCTCGTTAACTCTCGATGGAGAAGTTGTGGCGGATTCGCATCAACCGGGCGTCATAGGCGCATCGCGCAGTTGCAGGAGCATCCTCCTCATCGTAGCATTGAGGCCTGTTTGGGCTCGCAAGGGCGAAGTTCGCCCCAGACCGAGATCCGGTGACCACGATGAACTTCGAGCCGGCGCGACCACTGAGCCTTTCGACCGGCGAGGCCGTTCGTAGCCGTATCACCGGCGAAGTTCTCCAGGCTTGGATCCTCGCCTCGGACATCGTGCTGATCATCGCGACCTCCGTCATCTCCGGTTTCGTATGGGACGCGGGGAGAGCGATCCAGAGCAGCGGCGAAATGGCCGCCTTTGGCGCGTTTGCCGCCTTCCTCGTCGTCGCCTTTCTCTGGCTGCGACGCGCCTACGACTTCAATGTTCTGCACGATGCGGGCCGGCAGATCGGCCGCCTGGTCGGGGCATGGGTCTTTGCCTATTTCGTGATCGGTTGGGCGGCGTTCTTGACCAAATCCTCGGCGGAGTTGTCGCGCGGCGCCGTCTCGATCGAATTCGTGCTCGGCTTCGCCGCGCTCGCCCTCTTCCATGGCTTGGGCGCGCGCTGGCTCGATCGACGCTTCGCCGCCGATCGCGTCTCCTTGCGCCGGGTGGCGCTGATCGTCGGCGCGAACGACGTCGACGTGACCGATCTGCGGCGACGCCTGGGGCGGAACGGGATCGAGGTCGTCGGCTGTGCGACGCTGGCGCCGGCGACCGTGAAGTCGACGAGTTTTGCGAGCGCTTGTCGCGTCGCGCTGCGCGAGCTTCGCGCCACCATGGCGGCGACCAAGATCGACGCCGTCTATCTCTTCATGCCGTGGGTGGAGCGCCGAGGGATCGACCAACTCAGGGTGATCTTCGGCCCGCTGCCGGTGCCGATTCTGCTCTTCGCCGATCGATCGACCGAAGCGTTGCTCTCCAACCGCGAGGCTCGTCTCGGCGGGATGCGTGGCTTCGAGCTGCAACGCGCCGCGCTCGGTCGGACGGATCGTGCGGCGAAGCGCCTGCTCGACATTGCCGTCGCGGGAACCGCGCTCATCCTGTTGTCGCCGCTCTTCGGCCTGACCTCGATCGCGATCCTGCTCGAGTCCGGCCGACCGGTGTTGTTTCGGCAGAAGCGCAAGGGGTTCGGAGCGCTGCCGTTCGAGATCCTGAAGTTTCGATCGATGACCGTTCAGGAAAACGGATCGGTCGTCACCCAGGCGACCCGCAACGACGCGCGGGTGACGCGGCTCGGGCGCATGTTGCGCAAGACCTCGATCGACGAATTGCCGCAACTCGTCAACGTGTTGCGCGGCGACATGTCGATCGTCGGGCCGCGGCCGCACGCCATCGCGCACGACGACCACTACGGCAAGCTGATCGCGACCTACGCGTTCCGCCAACACGTCAAACCCGGCATCACCGGTTGGGCGCAGATCAACGGGCACCGCGGCGAGACCCGAGAGGTCGGGCAGATGTCGGCGCGCGTCGAACACGACCTCTGGTACATCAATCATTGGTCGCTCTGGCTGGATCTCAAGATCATCGTGTTGACCGCCGTGCGAATTCTCATGGACGACAAGGCCTACTGATGGTGGAATCGATCTGTTCAGATGGGTGATTTGGGAATGAAGTCTTCTGGTTCGAGGGTTTTGTCGGCCGCCCCTCGGGAGGCGATCTCGTGCGATGCACGTTGGTATGCCGTCCACACGTTGCCGCGCTTGGAGGCGACGGCCGAGGCTCATCTCGTGCGGCAGGGGTGGGAGGTCTTTCTGCCGCATATTCGTGCAACACGACGACACGCGCGGCGGATCGAGGCGATCGCTGCGCCGCTCTTTCCTCGCTACGGGTTCGTCCGGCTCGATCTAGCGCGCGACCGTTGGCGTTCCGTCAATGGGACCACCGGCGTCGCGGGACTGGTGATGGGGCGCGATCTTCCGAGCGCGGTACCTGTCGGCGTCGTCGAAGAACTGATCGAGGCCCTGGATTCGGACGGATTCGTCAACCTCGTTCATGGTTTCCAGCCGGGCGATCCGGTTCGGGTTCGCTTGGGCCCGTTGCAAGGGCAAATGGGGACGTTGCTGCGGCTCGACGCGAAGGGGCGTGTCGAAATGCTTTTGGCATTGATTTCGGGCAAGGTTCGCCTGAAATTGGCACGCGACCTGCTTGAACCCGTTCGCTGAACGGGCTCGGGCAGCACCGGTATAGCAATCATCGACGGGTC
>ERZ1645187.3753-NODE-3753-length-12623-cov-18.379217_pt1 | contig 12623 bp, 10 predicted proteins | sample MGYA00575352_ERZ1645187 | MGnify/ENA primary metagenome ERZ1645187 (study PRJEB40837, sample SAMN11349314) | freshwater sediment metagenome | isolation source: river sediment | host: Sediment | place: India: Wazaribad , New Delhi | collected 2017-02-21 ... | reverse complement strand
GTTGGGGTTCTCGCCGTAGCGGCCGTCCTTGGGGCGGCGCGAGGGCTGCACGTAGCAGGCGTTCCAGGGCTTGGGGCCAAGCGCGCGCAGCGTCGTCGCCGGGTGGAAGGTACCCGCGCCGACCTCCATGTCGTAGGGCTGCAGCACGACGCAACCTTGCGCGCCCCAGAATTGCTGCAGCGTCAGGATCAGGTCCTGGAAGCTTTCGCGCGGGTTGAGCGGGGCAACGGCGCCGGGCGCGGCTGCGGCTGTCGGGCTGGGCTTCTCGGCGGTCCTGGTGGGCATGGGAAGCAGCTTTCGCAAAAAGGGAATGAAGGCGGCGCAATATACCCCTTTCCCCCCAGCTGTCACGGCTGCCCCGTTCGCGTTTCGGCCCGACCAAAGAACAGGGGTGGAACGGCTGCGGCCGACGGACGCCCGTGCACCACGCAGGAATTGCGCTATGAGGCGTGAGATCACCACCTGACGGGAGCGGCCGATGGAAACCGTGCTGAGCGCGATACTGTGGATCGTCTCGAGCCTCTGGGCCCTGGTCTGGCTGCTGATCGGCGGTTGGGTCTCCGCCGCCTTGCAGATCGTCGTGCTGGTGCTCGCCGTGTTCGCCTATCGCTACGGCTGGCGCGATGCGCCGGTCAGGGCGTGGCGGGGCGCCCGCGCGGTCGGGCGCTGGGGCTGGGCGTGGCTGCGCGGCGCCGAGGCGATGGCGGGGGCCGAGCCGAGCGTGCGCGAGGTCGAGGTGGTGCGCGAGATCCGCGTCAAGGAACTCGGCGATGTCAACCTGTCGAGCCTGATGAACGTCGCCATGCTCGCCGGCCTCGCGCTGCTGGCCGCGGCGGGCTGACGCGCGTCTGCGTTCGCGTTGCGGCCGCCATCACTGCTTAACGCCGACATCGGTGCCGGGAGCGTCGAACGCGGTCTCGACGCGCGAATAGAGCCGGCACGCCTTGCGCTTCTCGACGTACTCGACCGCGCGGCAGCGATCGTCACGCGCACACAGCGCCGTGCAGTCGGCGCGCGAGGCATCCTCGTGGCGCGCATAGCCGTCGCCCTTGAACAGCTTGTTGCTCGTGTAGCGCACGTCGCGCTTCTGCGGTCCGGCCGCAGCCGCCGACAGTTTCGACTCGGGCGGCAACTGGCGCTTGAAGCCGCTGTCGAAATCCTCGCTGTAGAAGTGCCCGACGGTCTGCTTGAAGAAGCGGCAGAGCTTGTCCTTCTTGCCCCAGGTGAAGGCGACGCAACTGGTCGAACCCGCGCAGTTCGTCAAACATGCGTCATACGTGTCGGTTTTCGCGGTCTCGGACGCCTCGTCGTCGAACTTCTTCTTGCGCAACTTGTGCATTTCAGCGGGATCGGTGACGACACTCGGAAACGCCTGCCCGACGCGCACGGCGATGACGGACGCGGGATCGAGCACGCTTGCCGGCATGGCGTCCTTGAGGAAACACCAACCGTTCCAGATGTCGAAGCTGAAGCCTTTGCACTGGCTGTCGGCGAGGCACTTGGCGGCGCATTGCTCGCGCGAGACGCCCGCGAACTGCGCCAGGTCGTGCGCGTAGACATCGCGATTGAAGCGGAAGCGGAACTTCGCCGCCGCCGAACCGCCTTCGTCCGCCTTCACCGCTGCCTTGATCACCGAGCGCGTCGGCGTGGCGGTGTCTGCGGGCGCGGGGGCTGTGTTCGTGGCCACCTCCTGCACGCCATTGGCCTTCTTCCAACCCTGGCCGAGGATGAGAATGCGGCTCTCGCGCGGCGGATGCGTGCAGGAACCCTTGTCCGGCAGCGCCTTCAGCGTCGAGGTGGCATCGTCGTACTTCACCTGCATCTTGCCGAGCGCGAAACCGGCATAATAGTCGGCCTCGAGCTCCAGCTCGTTGTTGAGCTTGCAGTCGTTCATGCCGAAGAACGTGTGGCGGCCGGCGTGATGGCCGACCTCGTGCGCGGCGATGCCGACCAGCGCATGATAGTTGCCGGCCTTCTCGCGGATGTTGCGCATGAAGGACTTGTTGAAGCCGACCACGCGCGAACCGTCCGGCGCCATGCGGGCTTCCGCGTTCGGCACGTCGGCGGGATCATCGGTGACGAAGGCGCGCACCGGCTGCCACATCGGCACGTGCTGGACGATCTCGTCGACGACACCCTGCGCTTCGCCGTCGGCCTCGAAGCGGCGGGCGCCCCCGGTTGCCGAGAGCGCGTGGAAGGCGCGCGGGGCGCTTCCGTCGAACTCGATGACCTTGTCGTCCGCCGCAGCGTCGCGGGGATACAGCGCCAAAGCTGCCAACAGACCGGCGATCACCGCCGCCCACCGCATCCGCATCACCCCACTCCACCCGCCGCACAGCGATCCTTGCGGAAGCGATTGACGGTCGTGACGTGACGCCGGCGGCGTCAGGTCACGCCCGATCGCGTCCTCGAGTTGTATCCGAACTATAGGGCAGGGCCGCCGGCGGGCTCAACAACGCTACGCCGCGCGCGCACCGAACGCACCGGGGCTGTTACCGCCAATCCCCGATGGCCGCGTTGAGAATGGCGAGCGCGGCGATCGCGGCGGTGTCGGCACGCATGATGCGGGGGCCGAGCGAGATCGCGACCGCGAAGGGCTGCGCAAGGATCAGCTCGCGTTCGGCCGGGGCGAAGCCACCTTCCGGCCCGACCAGCAGGCCGACCTCGCGCGGAGCCACGCCCGCGTCCGGCGCCCCGAGCCGCTCCACGAGCGCCGCGACCGGATTGGCGACCTCGGCCGCCTCGTCGCACAGGATCAACGGAACCTGCGGGTCCCACGCTGCCAGCGCCTTCTCCAAGGCCAGCGGCTCGTCGATCTCCGGCAGGCTCAGGATACCGCACTGCTCGGCCGCCTCGATGGCGTTGGCGCGCATGCGGTCGAGGTTGACACGCTCGGCGACCGTGTGGCGCGTCATCACCGGCGACAAGCGGCCGACGCCCATCTCGACCGCTTTCTGCACCATGTAGTCGAGGCGGGCACGCTTCAACGGCGCGAACAGGTAGCGGATGGCGCCGGGCGGCGTCTGCGCGCGGGTCTGCTCGGCCGGGACCAGCGCGAGATCGCGCTTGCCCGACGTCTCGAGCGTACACAGCCATTCGCCGTCGCGGCCATTGAACACGAGAATGCGGTCGCCGCCGCGCAGCCGCAGCACGTTGAGCAGGTAGTTGGCCTGCTCGCGCGTCGCGTCGATCCGGCCACCGGCCGCGAGACCCGCCTCGACGAACACGCGCTGAGAGTTGAAATCGTGTACCGCCACGGAACCTCCCGGAAACGACGGTCGCGATCCCGCCCGCCAGCGGTATGCGACCAATCGGCAGGGTGGCGCAAGCATTGCCGGGCGGGCGGCGAGCCGCTACGGTCCGCCGCAAATCGGCCGCTCCGACAGCGCGGACCGGCCATGCGACCACGGAGCGAGATGACGACGCCTGCCATACCCGAGGACGACAGCCCGGCCGATCCCACGGCCGCGGTGGCAGACGCGCCGCGCGGCAACTGGGTCGATACGTGGGCGCCGGTCTCATGGCGGCCGTACCTGCGCCTCGCCCGCGCTGACCGCCCGATCGGCACCTGGCTGCTGCTGTTCCCGTGCTGGTGGTCGCTGTCGCTGGCGTCGGTCGCCGACGGCCGGCCCTATGCCAGCCCCTGGTCCATGCTGCTGTTCGCCATCGGCGCGTTCGTCATGCGCGGCGCCGGCTGCGCCTACAACGATTACGTCGACCGCGACTACGACGCCCGCGTCGCCCGCACCCGCAGCCGGCCGATCCCCTCGGGGCAGGTCACGCCCAACGCGGCGCTGGCCTTCGTGGCCGCGCTCGGCCTCGTCGGGTTGCTCGTGCTGCTGCAGTTCAACCAGTTCACCATCTGGCTCGCCATCGGCTCGCTCGGCATCGTGCTGCTCTATCCGTTCATGAAGCGCTTCACCAACTGGCCGCAGCTCGTCCTCGGGCTCGCCTTCAACTGGGGCGCGCTGGTCGGCTGGGCGAGCGTCATGCGGGAGCTGCATCTGCCGGCCTATCTGCTCTATGCGGGCTCCGTCGCCTGGACCATCGGCTACGACACCATCTATGCGCACCAGGACAAGGAGGACGACCTGATGCTCGGCCTCAAGTCTACCGCGCTCCGGTTCGGCGAAAGTACGCACGCCTGGGTGGCCGCCTTCTACCTCGTCGCCATGCTGAGCTGGTCGCTGGCGGCATTCCTTGCCGGTGCTCACCTCATCACGTTCGTGGCGCTGGCGCTGGTCGGCCTGCAACTCGCCTGGCAGGTGGCGACCCTCGACATCGACAACGCCGAGAATTGCCTCAGGCGCTTCCGCTCGAATCGCGATGCCGGCCTCGTGCTGACCGGCGGACTGGTGCTCGACATGGCCATCTCGTGGGCTTCGGGGCTGTCGTAAGGGCGCCATATGCCCGGGAAATGCGCAAAGGCCGCGCCCGGAGAAGCGGCAAGGTCACGCCGCCCCCCGCCCTGACGAAAGGCTGGCGCGAATGCGCTTTCAAATTCGCGACACCATCGCGTAAACAGCGGCTCGGAGCCGCGCCACGACCACCGGCGAGAACCGCAAGCCGGGCGCGCGCCTCCAACGACCGGGAGCCGTCGCAGCTCCCGGCACCTCGACCGACGCCGACAACTCTCCGAGGACACAGCGCATGAGCACATCCGCCGAGCAACCGCCAAAGCAGCTTCTCCACCTGGTCTTCGGGGGCGAACTGACCGAGCTTCACGGCACCACGTTTCGCGATTTGACCAAGCTCGACATCATCGGCATCTACCCGAACTACGCCGAAGCCCATAAGGCTTGGAAGGGCGCCGCCCAGCGCACGGTGGACAACGCCCTGATGCGATATTTCATCGTCCATATGCACCGCCTGCTCGATCCCGAGGACGCCGGCTGATCGACACGACCGCCCGTCCGCTCGCAGGGCGAGCGGACGGGGAACCACGCCAGAGAACGCCACCGATGGACGCCAAGCCGATCGACGCACCGAAAGACCAGCCGGCCCCGACGCCGGTCGGCCGGCCGCGCCGCATCGGCTTCGACGCCAACTCGCGCAAGCTGCTCTCGCGGTTCCTCGACCAGTGGGTGTGGCCACGCTGGCGCCAGCTCGCCGTCGCGCTCGTGCTCACCGCCTGCCTCGCCGCGGTCACCGGCGGCTACCCGATCATCATCAAGAGTTCGTTCGACACGCTGCTCGGCGGCAATACCGCCATGCTGCCTCTCGTGCTCGGCGCGATCGTCGTCGTAACCTCGCTGCGCAGCCTGTTCCTCTACCTGCATCAGGTCAACACCAGCCGCATCGTCATGCGGATGTCGACCGACATCCAGAAGCACGCCTTCTCGCACCTGATGCACGCCGACTTCGCCCGGCTGACGCGCGAATCCCCCGGCATCCTGATGTCGCGGCTGACCAACAACATCGGCTTTATCGAAACGGCGATGCAGGCGGCGATCAACAGCGCCGTGCGCGATGCGCTGTCGATCGCGGTGCTGGTCGGGACGATGGTTTATCTCGACTGGGCCATGTCGCTCGTTGTGCTCGGCGTCTATCCGCTCGCGGCGGCTCCCATCATCATCATCTCGGAGAAGCTGCGCCGGGTCGCCAAGCGCACGCAGGCCCAACTCGGCGGCGTCACCAGCGAACTCGCGGAGAAGCTGTCGAGCCCGCGCCTCATCAAGACCTTTCGCCTCGAGGACTACGCGTCAGAGCGGGTCAACACGTCGTTCGAGAACGTGTTCCGGCTGCGCATGAAGGCGGTGCGTACGCGCGCCGCTCTCGACCCGATGCTGGAAGCGTTCGGTGGCCTCGCCATCGCCGGCGTCATCGCCTTCGCCTACTGGCGCATTTCGAGCGGTATCTCGACGGTCGGCGACTTCATGGGCTTCGTCACGGCGCTGCTGATGGCGGCGCAGCCGATCCGGGCCATCGGTAATCTCGCCGGCAAACTGCAGGAAGGGCTCGCCGCGATCGAGTCGCTCTACGAACTGCTCGACGAGAAGCCGGCGATCGCCGACCGCGCCGATGCGCGCCCGCTCGCCGTGTCGCAGGGCGCCATCCGTTTTCACGACGTCAGCTTCGCCTACGACGGAGCGGCGACCGGCGGTCATGCCATCCGCGACGTCACGCTCGACATTCCGGGCGGCGCGACGGTCGCCTTCGTCGGCCGCTCCGGCGCCGGCAAATCGACGCTCGTCAACCTCGTGCCGCGCCTGTTCGACGTGACCAGCGGCGCCATCCTGATCGACGGGCAGGATGTTCGCGGCGTCACCCTCGCCTCGCTGCGCGACGCGATCTCCATCGTCAGCCAGGACGTGACGCTGTTCGACGACAGCATCCGCGCCAACATCGCGCTCGGCCGGCTCGGCGCCAGCGAAGCGGAGATCGTCGCCGCCGCCAAGGCCGCAGCCGCACACGATTTCATTCTCGAACAGCCGGACGGCTACGACACACAGATCGGTGATCGCGGACAGAGGCTCTCCGGCGGCCAGCGCCAGCGGCTCGCCCTCGCCCGCGCCATCCTCAAGAACGCGCCGGTCCTGCTGCTCGACGAGGCGACCAGCGCCCTCGATACGCAGTCGGAAAAGCTCGTGCACGATGCCCTGGAGCGCTTCACCGAGGGCCGCACGACGCTGGTCATCGCGCACCGGCTTTCGACCGTGCAGAACGCCGACCTCATCTGCGTCATGGACGACGGTCGCGTCATCGAAACCGGGCGGCACGCGGATCTCGTGGCGCGCGGTGGCGCTTATTCTGATCTGGTCCGCTCGCAATTGTTGAACGACAGCGCCGCGGCTTGATCGCGCAGAACCGCCGACGGAGCGGCCGACCTACTCGCGCTTCAGCACGCCGTTGACGAGCCGGTTGGCCCAGCCGCTGGCGTGGAAGCTCTCCTTGAGCTCGTCAGGGTCGTAGACCGTCTCCAGCCACTGCAGGAACGGCATCGGCTGGCGGGCATTGTCGGCGAGATAGCGATCGAAGAAATAGTCGAGTACGCCGGTATCGGCCTGACGGATATGCCCGTAGCGCAGCGCGAGTTGACGCCTGGCCACCTCGATCGGCTGGCCGAGACGCAGGTGCGCGTAAAGCGCGCTCATCAGCCCGGCCCGATCGGCGCCCGACTTGCAGTGCATCAGGATCGGGTATTCGAGCCGCTCGAACAACTCCGCCGCGCCTTTCACCTCTGCCACCGTCGGCGCCGCGCGCGAGCGCACCTGATAGTTGACGAGGCGGATGCCGTGGCGCTCGCACGCCGCCTGCTCCAGGGCGTAACTGGAGCAATCGCGCGGACCGCGCAGGTTGACGATGGTCCTGACGCCGCTGGCGGCGATGCGGGCGATCTGGTGCGGGGCAGGCTGCGCTGCGCGCCAGGCTTCCGGCGAGATGCGGTGGCGGTTGAGATAAATGAGCCGGAAGATGCCATGATCGACCAGTATCAGCTCCATATAGGCAGCGGGCCGACCAAGCAGACGTTTCGCCCACCCGGGCGAGTTCTGGACTATCTGTCGGCGCGCTCCGTCGGTGACACGCCGGACGGCGCGACGTGCCGTTTTCAACATCGTCGACATGCGCTCGAATTCAAGGTACGGCCCGGCTCCAGGGAGCCTCGCGCGGCGACAGCCCACAAGCCGCACGTCCGGCCGGATCAGCTGCGTTTGATTTCGCTAATTAAGCGCTGTAGGAACCTTGCGCAAGGCATTCCGCCGCCGGGTTCACTCCGGTGGCACTGCAGTCGAGATAACCGCCCGGCATGGCACGCGAAAACGTGAAGCCCTCTGGTGTTTCCGCCGTGGTCGGACGCTCGCTCGCGCGATTCATCCGGCTGGTTGCGCGCACCTCGAAACCCGTTTTCGATCCGCCCGACCTGCCCGATCGGCTGTTTGCCGAGCATCCCGCCATCGTCGGCTTCTGGCACGGTCAGTTCATGATGGTGCAGGAACTCAACACCCATCGGGCCCCCGTCAAGGCGATGGTGGCGCGCCACGGCGATGCCGACCTGATCGGCGGCGCCATGGCGGAGCTCGGTGTCGGCCTGATCCGCGGCGCCGGCGCCGGCGGGCGCAAGAAGGACCGTGGCGGGGCGCAGGCGCTGCGCGAATCACTGAAGGCGCTTGCCGAGGGCAACTCGCTGACCATGACCGCCGACGTGCCGCCGGGACCGGCGCGCCGCGCGGGCGAGGGCATCATCACCATCGCCCGGCTGTCGGGCCGCCCGATCGTGCCGGTGGCGGTCGCCACCTCGCGGTTCGTGGCGCTCGACACCTGGAGCCGCATGACCATCAACCTGCCGTACTCGCGTCTCGCGGCGGCGGCGAGCGCACCGATCCACGTGCCGCGCGACGCCGATCCGGCGACGCTCGAAGCGCTGCGCAAGGCGGTCGAGGACGGCATCAACGATGCGACCCGGCGTGCCTACGCGCTCGCCGGGCGCGACTGGACCGAGGCCGCGCCCGCCTCGGCGCTCGGCCCCGAATCGCCGCCGCCGAAGCCGGGGCTGCGCCTGCGCACTTATCGCGGCCTGTCGCGCGCGCTCGAGCCCGTGGTGCCGCTGTGGCTCAGGATGCGCCAGCGCCAGGGCAAGGAGGACGGCCGCCGACGCAGCGAGCGCTACGGCATCGCCAGCGCCGCCCGTCCCGAAGGGCCGCTCGTCTGGATGCATGCGGCGAGCGTCGGCGAAACCAACGTGACGCTGCCCTTGATGCGCGCGCTGAGCGAGGCGCGACCCGATCTCAATTTCCTGCTTACCACCGGCACCACCACCTCGGCCGATCTCGCGGAGCGCCGCCTCGGGGCCAAGAGCATCCATCAGTTCGTGCCGCTCGATTCGCCGCGCTTCGCCCGCCGCTTCCTCGAACACTGGAAGCCGGACCTCGCCGTCTTCACCGAAAGCGAAATCTGGCCGAACCTCATTCTCGAAACCGCCAGCGCTCGCATTCCGATCGCCGTCGTCAACGCCCGAATCTCGCATCGCAGCTTCTCGCGCTGGCGGCGCAACGGCGGCGTGGCGCGCCCGCTGTTCGGGCGGCTGAATCTCGTCCTCGCGCAGAACGAACGCTTCGCCCGCTGGTTCTCACTGCTCGGCGCACGCGACGTGCGCAACGCCGGCAACATCAAGATCGACTCGCCGCCGCCGCCGGTCGACCCGCTCGAGTTGCAGCGGCTGGCGACGGCGGTCGCCGGACGCCGGGTCCTGCTGGCGGCGAGCACGCATCCGGGCGAGGACGAGATCGTCACCGCGGCCCACAAGCTGCTCGCCGCGCGGTTCCCCGATCTGCTCACCATCATCGTGCCGCGGCATCCAGAGCGCGGTGGGGCAATCGCCGACATGCTGGCGCGCGCGGGGCTCAGGGCGTCGCGCCGGGCGGCCGGAGCGCAGCCTGATGCGGCGACCGACGTCTATGTCGCCGACACCATCGGGGAACTCGGAACCTTCTACAAACTCGCGCCGGTCGCCTTCATCGGCGGCTCGCTGGTGCCGCACGGCGGCCAGAACCCGATCGAGGCCGTGCGCCATGGCGCCGCCGTCGTCACCGGCCCGCACACACACAATTTCGCCGATGCCATCGCCGCCTTGTCGCGCCAGCGCGGCCTCGTCGTGGTCGAGACGGCCGAAGCGCTGGCCGACGCGGTGGCGCAACTGCTTGCGGACCCTGCCGCACTCGCTGCGTCCACGCGCGGGGCCGAAACCGCGCTCGCGGCGTTGTCCGGCGCACTCGATCGGTCTACCGCGGCGCTGCTTCCCATGCTGCCGCCCGAACCAAGCGAGCTGCGCCGTGCCTCTTGAGGAACCGAGCTGGTGGTACGGTGCGGGCGGCGAGCGCATGACGCGGCTGCTCGGGCCGGCATCGCGCATATTCGCCCACTTTGCGACGCGCCGCCTGACCCAGCGCACGCCCTACCGCTCGCGCCTGCCGGTGATCTGCGTCGGCAACTTTACCGCCGGCGGCACTGGCAAGACGCCGCTCACCATCCACATCGCGCAGTTGCTGGCGAAAGTCGGCGAGCATCCCGCCATCCTGACGCGCGGCTACGGCGGCAAGCGCGCCGGCCCGTACTGGCTCGACGACATCTCCGAACTTGCTGAAGACGTCGGCGACGAGCCGCTGCTGCTGGCGCGCGCCGCGCCGACCATGGTCGCTCACAACCGCCGCGCCGGGGCCATCGCCATCGAGACGGCAGGGCGCGGCATCACCGTCATCGTCATGGACGACGGCCTGCAGAACCCGTCGCTGGCGAAGGATCTGACGCTCGCGATCGTCGATGCCGCACGCGGGCTCGGCAACGGCGAGGTCATTCCCGCCGGGCCGCTGCGCGCGCCGCTCGACGTGCAGCTCGGCCTGACCGATGCGATCGTCCTCAATACGCCACCGAACGCAGCGGACGCCGCCGAGGGTTCAGGTCCCGCCCCCCCGGCGCTACTCCTCGAAGCCTTGCGCCGTGATTTCCCGGGCCCTGTCATCGCGGCCTCGGCGGAGGCGGCCACCGAAGCCGGCGCTCTGACCGGCGCACCACTCGTCGCCTTCGCCGGCATCGCCAATCCGGCGCGCTTCTTCGCGCTGCTCGAACGGCTCGGCGGGCGCATCGCCGCGCACCTCGTCTTCAAGGACCACCACGCCTACAGCGAAAGCGACGCCGAGCGACTGCTGGCGCTGGCGGTGACGCACGGCGCGACGCTGGTGACGACAGAGAAGGATCACGTGCGCCTGGTCGGCTATGGCGGCGCACGCGAGCGCCTTGCCAAGGCGGCGACGGCGCTGCCGATACGGCTTGCCTTCAGCGAGCAGGATGGACACCGGCTGAGCGAGCTGGTGACGACAGCGGCGCTGACGGGCGGCTACAGGCGGGGCCTGAGGTAGGTTCGGGCGGGTTCGACAGGCGCGGCCAGGCTGCGCGGTCCTATCATTTACTGCCCGTCTTGCTGCGCAGATCCACATAGCGCTTGAACGAAATATCCGCGGAGGCATACGCCTCCTGCCGTTCGACGCTCCAGTATCTGAGGTCGGCGAGCGCGATCCGCTGACCAGTGACCGCGCAGCGCACATAGTCGCCGGTCTGTACGACCTGGAACTCACCGTCCAGGTAATGCACCTTGGCCTCGCCTTTGTGGCCGAGCAGCTTGTCGAAGCGGTTCATTTTCGATCCTGGTCAGACGTCGCGAACGCGACGCCCGCGTATGGCCGTTTGCGTCGTTGCGCTGCTCGCGTGCGGAAAAGCGTGCGCAACCCACCGCTCGCCCCGCGCGATGAGGCTATCACATCCGCGTTTTGGCAGCGCGCGTCAAGAATACGCTGGTCGCAGGCGGAGGCCTTGCAGGCGATTGCTCAGAACAGCGAGCCCTGGCCGCTGTCGCGGTGGCGGCGCGGGCGTGCGGGGGCACTCGACGGCTCCGTGGCGGAACCGGCCTTAGCAGGTGCAGCGGGCTCCGGCCCTTGTTGCGATGGTGCGGCGCCAGAGCTACCGGCAGCGGGCACCTGTCCGACGCGGCCGCCCTCTGCGGTCGAAATCGCCGCGATGCGGCCATCGACAAACTCGATGTCGAGCACCTGTCCCGTCGGCACCGATGCGGCGCGGCGCAACATCGCACCCTGCTCGTCGCGCACCAGCGCGAAGCCGCGCTGCAGCACGCTCTGATAGCTGAGGCTCCGCGCCAGCTTCGCCACACCTTCGAGACGTCGTCGGCGCGCATCGGTGGCGTTGGCGAAGGCACGCCGCGACCGCTCGGCGAGACCATCGATGCGCTCGCCCAATCGAGCGACACGGGCGCCGAGTGCGCTCGGCGACAGCCGGCCACCGAGCCGTTCGAGGCGGGCGCGGCGCTGACCGGCCGTCCGCGCCAGCGCTTCGCCGGCGCGACGCGAAACCGCATCGAGGCGCGTCGCGCAGCGCTCGACGCGCACCGACACCAGACGCGGCGTCAGCCGGCTCGATATGCGCGCGTGGCGCAGATGATGCGCGCGCGTGTTGGCAACCAGCGCGCGTGCAAGACGCCGCTCGATCGAGTCGAACCGCTGACGCGGCATCGCCAGCAGGTCCTCGCGGCGCGGCAGTCCGCGCGCCGCCGCCCGCCAGTTCGCACGGCAGCTCTCGACGAGACGGCGCAGCGCGATCGAGAGCCGGAGGCCGAGCTTGCCCGTCGTCTCTGCAAGCTCCGAATACTTCGGCACCGCCCACTCGGCCGCCTTGGTCGGCGTCGGCGCGCGCGCATCGGCAACGAGATCGATGAGCGTCCAGTCGGTCTCGTGGCCGACGGCCGAGATGACGGGAATCGTGCTCGCCGAGACGGCGCGTACCACCTGCTCGTCGTTGAAGCCCCACAGGTCCTCGAGGCTGCCGCCGCCGCGCGCGACGATGATGAGTTCCGGCCGCGCCACCTTGCCGCCCGCAACAATCGCGTTGAAGCCGCGGATCGCCGCCGCCACTTCGCCCGCGCATGTCTCGCCCTGCACGCGCACCGGCCACACCAGCACGCACGCGGGAAAGCGCTCGCGGAAGCCCGCCAGCATGTCGCGGATCACCGCACCGGTCGGGCTCGTGATGATGCCGATGACGCGCGGCAGGAAGGGGATCGCGCGCTTGCGCGTGTCGTCGAACAGGCCCTCGGCGGCGAGCTTGCGCTTCCGCTCCTC
>ERZ1645187.3752-NODE-3752-length-12628-cov-5.607413_pt1 | contig 12628 bp, 24 predicted proteins | sample MGYA00575352_ERZ1645187 | MGnify/ENA primary metagenome ERZ1645187 (study PRJEB40837, sample SAMN11349314) | freshwater sediment metagenome | isolation source: river sediment | host: Sediment | place: India: Wazaribad , New Delhi | collected 2017-02-21 ... | reverse complement strand
GCAAAGGGCTCTAGCTGGTAGGAATCACACGGACCAAGCAGAGGTTTGTTCATTCTGACTCCTCCTCATTCTTGCCCACGACTTTGCACTGCTGAAGTGCAAAGTAAATCTGCATACAGGCCACGGTGTCGGCGTTGGCTGAGTGCGCCCGGTCGAGTGGCTCGTTGAAGAAGAACTCATACGCCTCGGTCAGCTTGGGATACTTGAGCGCGCCCCGGGAATTGCGCGCCTGGACCAGGGGTTTGGACTGCTCCATGGTGCAGAACATATTGGCGTTAGTCCACTGCTTGAGGGTGGTTTCGTCCATGAACCTGGCGATGGCTGCGGAAATAACAAAGTGGTCGAACTTGACGTTGTGGGAGACAAGCAAGCTGGACTCACCATTACCGACCCAGAGTGGCAGGAAAGAACGCAGCACGTCTTCCTCGGGCTGGCCCCAATCCAGCGCATAATCAGTGGAAATGCCGTGGACCTGGGTGGCCTCGTCAGGAATTTCCCAATCGCCTGGCTCGACGATGAGGGAGAGGGACTGGCGCACCCAGGGCTCGGCGGGGGTGACGTGGATCTGGAGCGCGGATAGCTGGACGATGTGCGGCTGAGATGGGTCGGTCAGGGGTTTGTTGTAGTAGGCTAGGCCAGTGGTTTCGACATCGAATACAAGTATGTTCATTAGATGCTCACGATAAGATAGATGAGGCCATTGACGGCAGCCATGAGGGCTAAAAAAGCAGCAAGGATTTTTACAATTTCAAGCATGGCTTCAGCTCCTGGTTGATGTATTCGCGGGCAGACTCGAACATAGCTGGGTCGCGCTCTAGTCCAAGGATGGCTTTGGCTTTCATGCGGTGGGCTGTGATGAGGGAGGTGCCGGAACCACAGGTCGGGTCGAGGACTAGAGACGAATCATCGACAAACATCGAGAAGAAATGGGCCAGCATCTCGATTGGTTTCTGGCTGCGGTGGATGCGGGAGCCCGACCTGGGGACGCCGACTGAGAGTGCCTTGGGCTGGACAATCTTGCGGTCGCCAACTGTAATCAGCATGGCTGTCTCGTAGGTTCTGCGTCCATACCGCTGGGTGTCAGGGACAATGCCGGAGTTGTCGGAGCAGTGCCAGATCATCAGGTGGGGCTGGATGGTGGCGTCAGGCCAGCGAGACTTGAAGAAGTCCTCGGTCTCCCGGCGGAAGTTCTGGCTGAACCAGAACATGATGTGGGCAGAAGGGGCTACTAAAGACTCTCGGTACTTGGTGAAAGTTTCGAGCAGCTCCCAATAGACATCAGGGGAGTCGTCGTATTCTCCCATGAGAAGGGTATCGACTGCGGTGCCCTGGCCAGCTCCGACGTTGTACTTGATCCCGTAGGGGAAATCACAGTGAATAAAGTTGAAGGGAGCGCCCTCGTATTGGGAAGCGAACTGATGGAAGTCAGCGTTGAACAGCATGTCTTCCGCAGGGTTGGCTGGGTTGATTGGCTCGGGCTCAGCCTTGACGGCTTTGACTGGCTTGGGCGTGTCGAGCGTGATGGGGTCGGTCCGGCGAGACTTGATGCGGTCGATTGCTTTGCTGGCTTTGTTGATGGAGTCAGCTTCAGACACAATGGCAGACAGGGTGGCGTCGCCAGACAGTCCCTCACGCCAGGCTTTGATATAGCGGTTGGTCATCTCGTTGGAGAGGCCGATGGACTCGGCTGTGTCAGCGATGGACCACTTGACATCAAGAGATAGTGCCTTGCGCAGGTAGGCTTCGTGCAGCTCATAACAGGCTTTGGCCTGATCCTGCCACTGCAAGTCTTTACGGTGCAGGTTCTCGATGAGTTCAAATAGGGACTTGTCCAGTTGGGTCAGGTTGGAACCAAACTGGCCGGGGATCTTGGTCCAGTTTTCCCAGGACTTATGGCGGCACTTGGCAACCGGGGCCAGGCGAAGTTTGGCCTCGTCTGGTTTGGCAAACAGGGAATAGTCTCCGGCGGCTGCTTTCTGGAGAAGGGAGACTGCGGTGTACCGGCGCTCCCCAGCGATGATGTGCATGTCGTCCTGGGAGACGAGGATGGGCGCGATCCAGCCGTTAGAGCCGATGGAGACAGCAAGCTCTAATACGGAGTCTGGGGTCAGGTCGGTGCGCTGGCGGGACTCACGCGCAACGTGAATGTCTGTGACAGGAATCAGGTGGATGTGGTTCTCAATCATTTTTGCTCTCGATGTAGGCGGTGAGTTGATCTTGCCAGTCGTCTAGGAGGGGAAAGCTACTGGGGTAGTTGGCTGGGTCCTCTTTGATCTTGGCTGAATAGGCAGTGTGGAAGGCGACCAGCTCTTGCTGGAGGAAGATGAAGAACTCATCGAGGGACATGGGAATCTCTGGACAAAAAAGGGGAGGCACTGGGCCTCCCCAAAAGCTCGCTAGGGAGCTACCACGAGGAGGAAAGAGGGACTAGGCGGGGGCCATGCTCTTGCGACCGATGACCAGATTGGGCGGACGAGTCTCGTCCTGATTCGGCTCGTACTCAAGGGCACAAATGAACATGCGGTCAACAGTGGCTTCGGCCAAGTCGCCAAGGCTGGCACCGTTGGGGAAGGAGAGACCAAGCACGTCATGAATCCAGCCAGCCTCGATACCGCCGTTCTTGTCAGCGGTGACGTGGAAGCGGGAGGCTTGACGCTCCATGATCCCGATGGGCTCGCCCTCGGCGTCAGTCTCGACTAGGGGGAAGTTGATCTCCGCAACCTGGGCCATGCGCTTGTTGGGAGTGTCCTTGGGCGAATAGGCGAACTGCAGCTCGCGAGCAGTCCAGTCGCCATAGGCGTCGAGCTGGGCTTTGAACTCGGCGTCAGTATCGTCGTCGCCAGAGGGGATGTAGTCGATCAGTTTGATGGTGGGGACGTACATCAGGCCGTGGCTGTTGCTCTTCTTCCACGAGAAGGGCAGCCAGTCGTATTTCACGATCTGGACCTTGTAGGTGCCAGCGGGCAGACGGGCAGCGGGCTTGAACTCAGCGGAGGAAGTGTTTTCGAGAAGGGATTTGAGGTTCATGGAAATTACCTGTGTTAGGTGGTTGGATGGATTGAGGTTGGTAAACGGTGTTGCTGGTTGTAGCGAGTACAAATAGCAACACGATACTTGCACTAGACTCTAAGCGCAAAGTATTCAGCGAGCCCGGTGCTGATCGGGTAGTAGTCCTTACAGCGGGCGAAGAAGGGAGTTTTGGTAGTCACACCTGCGGTAGGTTTGGTCCAGATGCGGCGGTCTTTGGAGATGCCATCGGAGACAACGAGCAGGTGGTTGAAGCGAGCGGGCAGTTTGATCGAGCCAGCTTTGCCAATGGATGTGGGAACGACGACTGTATCCATCAGCTCCTCGACCACGTTGCCCTTGTCGTCGAGGCGGCCTGTGTTTTTGTACAGCTCGACCGGGTTCTGGTGGCCAGTGATGATGGCATTGCAGGCAGCGTCGGCAGCTATGGTGATAAGGTTCTCGACCAGCTGCTGTGGACCCTGGTAGTCCTGCCAGGTCAACTCGCGGTTGAGCTTGTTGTTCGCACCCATTGACCAGTTGGCCGCGGCCTTGGCTGCGTAGGTCAGCGAGTCCACGATCAAGATGGACTGGTCATCAAGGGAGTTGGCCCAGGTCTTGAGCTGCTTGACAGCGGTAGTCCAGGCGGTGGCCTTGCCAACCACACCGATTTTGTCCACAGTTCCGCCGGCGGCGGACACTGGCACGATACCTGTGTTCTCTTTGCAGACAGCCACGTCGCACCTGGAGAGGGCCTCGTCGTGCTGGGTGGTGGAGATTTTCTTGTCCTTGACCAGGGCGGCAAGCGCAGCCCGTATCATCTCCTCGGCCTTGGTGTCGAAGTCGAGAATGAAGAGGTTGTAAGCTGGCTTGTTGTCGATCAGTTTGTCGACAGCCAGGCTGGCATAGGCAGTGGTTTTGCCGGTGCCGGAGTACCCAAGCAGCATCAGCTTGATGGGTTGGTTTTTCTCGGGGGTAGCGGAGAGTGTTGCCATTAGAGTCTCCAAGTGGTTTTATGCGACAACCGCGTAATTATACGCAAGTAGAATTACGTAGTCAACTGTCTGGATGAAATAATTTTAACGGACTGTGTATTGCTGTTAGCTGGCTTACCTCGCCCGGAGCGGGTCCCATGTCCGCCTGTGGAAGTTTGCATTCAAATACAGATCACGATAGCCAGGGCTCTGTCGGCAGATTTCTCTGAATGTGCAACCTCCGTACTTGTCGCAAGAACTCTCGTTCATGGGCCAGTTTTCGATTGAGGCAAAATAGAATGCTTGGGTGATCCAGTCGATTGTGTTCTTGGCGTACTCTTCCAAGTCGGCAGCCGAATACATGACCGGGAACCGCTGGAACCTGGAGAAGGTCACGCCAAGCTGGGCAGCTTCGACCAGCACCCCGGCTGGTGGTTCGGGGATGGCAGTCCCGTCGGTGGCAAGCACGACCCCGGCCAGCATGTATTGCTTGAGCTGGCCATTGGGCTTGTACTGGTCGAAGTAGCGGTGGTCGAGCGCAGACTTGGTGGTTTTGTAGTCGGAGATAAATACCTGAGAGTCGTATTCTACTACTCGGTCGATGTGGCCGGAGAGGTAGATTTCGACTCCATTGACTCGGCCCAGGGGGAAGGTGAAGCTGAACTCTACCGCAGGCTTGCCAGTAGTGAGAAAAGTGGTCCGGGCCTGGTCGTCCCAGAACTGGAAAATATACCAGACCACGGTACGCATCAGGGTTTCTTTGGTGCGAGCGGTGTCGCCAGCAGGGATGGACTCGCCTAGTAGGCCAGCTAGGCGGGTGACGCGCAGCAGGGCTGTGTCTTTGGCCATGCCTGATGCGAGGAGTTTGTGCCAGGTTTCGAGGCAGGTATGAAAGGCGATGCCGAAGGACAGGGTGGCTGGTCGGACTTTTAGCTCATAGCCGTTGATGATCTCATAGAGGTATTTGCGGGGGCAGGTTTTGAACGAGTTGAGGCTGACGGAATCCCAGGCGAATTGAGCTTGGGAGCCTTCGACGAATGATGAGTTGGGGCCGGTGCGGGACTCTTCCGTGAGGGGGATAGAGTCCGCAGTGGGCTCGTCGAGGAGCTGGTCGGTGAAGGGATTGTAGTTCATAGCTTGAGTCCTCTGAGGACTTGCTTGACTGTGACGGGCTTGGTTTCGACCTGGATAGAGGACGAGCGGACGATCTTGCGGGAGCCGGCGTCTTGTTCGGCAGTCCAGCGATCACGCTGGTCGCGGAACCCAGCGATGATTTTGAGCAGATCATCCTCGGTCCACTCGGCTGCGGCCTTTTGGGTTAGCTCGTTGAGGGTGGTGGTATAGTCAGTCTCCATTGTCAGACTCCGGCTTGAGGTCTTTGCTGAGGGTGGAGATGACCATGCCCTTCAACAGTCCCATATCGTAGGAGTTGGCGACCCGGCCATGAGACAGCTGTTCTTTACAGTAGTCGCCAAAGGTCTGGACCAGGGCGCGGATGAAGTCTGCCGCGGTCAGGCCCGAGGGGGAGTATGCTGCAAACTTTTTGATGTTGGTGTATGCCTCTTCATTGAGGCGGACTGTGACGGCGCGAGCGCCCCGTATGGGAGTTCTACCGGCCATTGAGATTCTCCTATTGCTTAGAGCAATGTATACAGACAGAGAAAGAGGGGCCGAAGCCCCTCGCGAGATTACTGCTTACTCGATGGACAGCGAGCGGGCAGCGGACTGAGCAGCCTTCTGGCGGGTGGCGTACTCGGACTCGGCCAGTTCGAGCAGGTTGGCGCGAGCGGCAGCATGGGCTTCGGACTCGCCCCAGACACCGTTGCCCTCAGCCATGTCGATGACCAGTCCCTCGAACTCCTCATAGGAGATCTCGTTGGGGCCGGGCTCAGCGTCCTTCTTGGCGACCTTGACTGGACCGGGCATACCAGCGAAGCCGTGGTCTTTGAGGATGCCGCGGATGGCAGTCCGGCAGTACTGAGCGATGATGCGGTCGAGGCCAGACATGGTGGCTTCGGCAGCGGGGCTGGTAGCGCGGATGCCGGAGAAGTCATAGGATTCGATCAGCGCATCGAGGTCTTCCTGGTTGGGCAGCTCCCGAGGGTCGTCAGGATTCTCAGCGTTATGCTTGACCACCGCCTTGATCTTGGCGGCCAGGTTGTTGCCCAGGTTCTCAGCCAGCACCTGATTCATCTGGTTGGCGAGGCCGGTCGGGTTCAAGCCGAGGGACTCAGCCAGGGGGCCGACGTTGGACTCGTTGAACGGGCGAGGCATCTTGAACGCGAAGTCCTCGGGGTAATGCTCACCTTGAACAACACGGGCTTTGGTGGGGGTATTGGGCTGAAGGATCATTTTGATCTCCGATTGTGGGTGGGTAAAAGGGGCCTGGTTCGGCCCCACGGTGAAATTATAGGATGATTACTTTTTGATGTCAACACCCTCCAATAGCTTTTTAATTTCCACTTCATCTACGATGGGGACTGTGAGGTGGGCAGGGATGACTTTGACCTTGGAACCCTCCTGGGAAATGATCAGCAGCTTAATACCCTCGATGATCTCGGGATAGTCTTCTATCTCAGTCATTCGGGACTGTTTAGAGACGAGTTTGGTTCTGAACTCGGTGGCCTGCTCCTCGGACGTGAACTGCATGGTGACGCCCCCGAGGAACGCGGCCCGGAGCAAGATGGACTGCGGGTTGATTGGGGGCGTGTCCGTCTGGTGGATGAGCAGACCCTTCTCGGTGGCGGTGAACCGCAGGTTGTAGTAGATACCGAGCCCATAAAGCGGATCGTCTGGGGTAAACATCAGCACAGACTCGCGCATGAACTTGTCCGCTATGGACTGCGCGTTGATGCGCAGATAGCGGGCTTTGGACTGGGAGCATGGGTAGAACAGCTGACCAGAGGGCGAGGCCAGGGCCTCATCAAAGAGTCTGGTTAGGAGTTCTTGAGTACGCATGTGGGGGCGGGTTCTGGGTTTCATGCTATATCTGCCAGGGCGCAATAGTGGAGGGTTTCTTGGGCGCGGGTGATGCCGACATAGGCCAGATTGGCTTCTTGCTGGAGTTCCCATTCTTGCTCAGCGTATTTGCTGGGAAGCAAGTGCGGGTCGAGGAATAAGACTTCGGGCCACTCCCGGCCCTTGGCCTTGTGGATTGTGGTGAGGTGGAGCTGGGCGGGACTACGGGACTGGTCCTCCGGGTCCACGTAGAGCTTTTCCAGGTGCTTACGCACGTCGCCCAGGGTGCGGTGCATGGAGGAAATGGCTTCAAGAGCCACGACTTTGTCTTGGATTGAGGGTTTACGCCGTGGCTTTTTGGAGATCTCGCTCTCGGCCCAACGGTGGAGTCGCTCGATGAAGGTACGGACTGGCGTGGTGTCGGAGGTTTTGCCAGAGGCGATGCGCTTGGTTAGGGAAATCAGGCCCTTGCCTATGTCTTTGCCTGCGACCTCGGCAGAGATGCCTTGGATCAGGCAGCGCAGGGCAAGCTGTACCAGGGGCGCGTTGTTGCGGCAGAGGATGGTGCGGGGCAGCTCATGGACTGAGAGCGAATCGTGGTGGATGACCGCGCCCTCGATGGCATTGGGGGCAGACTCGATATGGGGGACATAACGCTGGGCTTCGTGGACGACAGCCCGTGGACAGCGGAAGCTGACAGTCAGGGGCATCTCGGACATCGAGAAGCGGGAGACTAGCTCAGAATAGGAGTCGTGCATGGCTCCGCGAAAGGCATAGATGGCCTGGTTGGGGTCGCCACAGGCAAAGATGCGCGCACCGGGTAAAAGGATGCGGGAGATCATACGGTGCTGGAGGGGGTTGAGGTCTTGGGCTTCATCCACGATGACTGTCTTGTACCGGGAGAAGCGGTGGGGCCAGAATAGTGGAATATAGAGCATGTCATCGAAGTCGATGATGCCCTCTTTCAGGGCAATCTCGTTGGACTTCTCCAGGGCCTGGCGCGCGATGTCGTAAACTTCGGGACTGAAATGGATGTCGAACTGTTCGGCAAGCATTTCCCAGGTTTCGTAGATGTTCAGGCTCAGCCCGTTGTCCTGGTTGGGCACGATGCCAGCGGTTTTGGCCTGAGACACCAGTTGGGAAATGGGTGCGATGAGCTGCCAAGACAGGTCGTGCTCGGCGCACAGGTCTTTAGCGATGGTTCCGACTTTGTTGGAGTCGATCTTTTTGAAGCGGCCACTGTTGGCGATGGCGTCTTTGCCGATTCCGTGCATGGTGCGGGAGGGGAATTTGGCTGGCATCTTTTTACCCAGCTCGGTCACGGTGGACTTGGAGAAGCTGGTAGCCAGGCCGGTCCCCGGGCACAGATTGGCCCATTGCTGGGCGGAGAAGGTTTTGCCTGAGCCGGCGACTGCGGAGACAGCGACGGAGAGGCTGGGGTCAGTGGCCGTGGACCAAAGAGCGGACTGTTGGGGAGTGGGCTGGTGCATGGTAGACTCCTGGTAGACTAATGGAGAGGGACGATGACGGATGGAGGGGTTTCAAGGACGGGCTCGGACTCGGGAGCCTGCTTGATGGAGGCTTTGAGCTGGTCGATAATGCCTCGCTCGATGAAGGCGATGGGGTGAGGGAATGTGGCTGAGAAAACCTGCTCAGCCACTGACTTGTGCATGTGCATCAGGAGGCCGGTGCGAATGGACTTGGCGATGGAGCGGGGGGAGTCGGGCTCGACCTCAATAAAGGCAACGAAGCCGTCGTCCCAGAGGGTTTGATGCTCGGGACAGAGCTGAAAGTGGGTGACGGTGTGCATCTCAAGGGACTGGCTGAGGTGCTTGTCGAGAAGGATGGCGCCGGTGGAGAAAACTGCGCCGCAGACGGGGCATTGAGCCTGTTCGAGGGAGACGTGGGATTTCATTGTTGGGACACTCCGCATTCAGCGCCGCAAGCGGCGTAGCCGGCGAGGTCAACCCAGGAGTCAAAATGAGTGCCCTGGGAAGACTGGAGCCGGGCGATTTTCATGAGGGCCATGAGGATGGCTACGTCAGAAGGGGAGATGGGAATCTCTAAATAGGCTGACCACAGGCGGGAGATGGAAAGGAAAGAGGACTCGGGTCCGCCGTAGGTCGTCTCCCGGGCACCGGAGACGATGGACTTGGCAGTATCGAGGACCTGGGAACGGATGTTCACAGGGGTGGACTCTTGGATGAATGATGGAGGTTTCATATGAGGGTACTCGTATTGATTAGCTCGTTGTACTCGGAGATGACCTGGGCGGTGGGAGTGGAGAACTGGTGGATGCCGTAGGAGAACCGCTGAAGGGACGGCTCCCGTGCGTGCATGGCAGGCATGAAAAAGTCAGGATTAGCGGTGGTGATGGCTGCGAAGAGTTTTTCTCCTGTTTTTTCTCCTGTGTAGAGGTGGATAAGAGTAAGAGGGGTGTCTGGAACGGGCTCGATTGAGACTCGGGTCAAGGGTTTACGCAGGTTGTAGAACTGGGTGGTCATGGAGTGACTCGGTTTGAGTAGAAGTGGACTGGGGAGGACTCGGTTTCAGAGTGAATGACGGGCTCCGGGTCGATGTTGTTTTTGAGGAGGTGAAGCCGATGGGGGCGGGATTTTAGCTCTTGGAAATAGTGAGAATAGCTGGAATAGCACCATTCGTCTCGGGACCAGACATGGACCTGGACGGGGAATTGGCATTGGGACTGGAAACAAAAAGGCCCCTCGGATGAGTGGGCCTGGAATGAATGAAAGGTGCAGCTGGAGTGGTAACACTCTATGGTCATGGGAGGCTCCTGTTTCGTGGTGGTCCTGAAGACTCGTCAGTGGGCGGGTCCGTGCCCAGACAGGAACGGGGAGCCGAAGCTCCCCGGTAGGCTCAGTCAGTTTCCCGGAGGAGGGAGGAGCCCCGAGCTGGCCCAAGAGGGAAATGGGCGAGCTCGGTCTGACCGCCTACTGCCAGTGTTACAAAGCCACCCCTGGCTGGGCGGGTTCGGGAGTGGGCTCAGGAGTCCACGTAAACTCAGTGGAATAGCGGCTGAGATGGGAGAGGAGCTTTTCCCAGTCAGAACGGGAGATGATGATCTCCGAAGAGCACTGGAACTTGGGCTCGAAGATGGTGATGGAAATAGCCTGGGGCCAGGTGGTTTCGCTGAGGGTGAGGGTGTTGGACTCGCCTGTGCAATCGGTCAGGGTGAACTTGCGGGTGATGCTCATGTTAGGCTCCAAGGATGTTAGCCATGAACTGGCTGTAGTAGGTGATGAAGTGGCGCTCTTTTTGGAGTGCCGCAAGGGCGGACAGCTCGCGACGGCGATGCTCGTCGATGAGCTGCTGAGTGGAAAAGGAAACGGAGTCGGGACCCCGGCGGAACGGCTCCTTGATGGGAGGAGCTTTGAGGGGGATGAAGGGCTGGCGCTCACCAGCCAAGCGGGGAAGCACAGTAGAAAGAGTGGGTTTGGACTTGGGTTTGGTTTGGGATTTGGACTGGGAGCGCAGGTAGCGCAACAGGTCCAGTTCGATGTTCGGGAAAAGGTCTGTCATGGGTGGCTCCAGGCGGGTGGGTTGGGAAATAGGCGCATAGAATACCATACGCCTATTTGATTGTCAAGATACTGTTATCCGATCAGGTCCAGCAGGGCCTGATGGGAGTAGCTGGGGTATTGGCGGATGCCACTGGGGCGGGATGACACTCGAGTGTAGATGCGGGGCTGGATGCCGCGTTCGCCTAGAGTGGCGAAAAAGAGGGCAGCGTCTGCGTCTTCTTCGAGATAGACATATTTGGAGTTGATGTAGGAATAGGGGGAGATTTGCTCGGCAATGCCGAGGGCCTGAAGAACCCAGATGGGAATGCGATACCAGCCGTGGCCAGGGTCAGTGTAAAAGATGACTTTCATTGGGCAAGCTCCGGGAAAAGGGAAGTGGCAGCTGGGGTCAGGCCGGAAGCTGCGGACCAGAGAAGCTGGGGTGAGTGGACGAATGGAGAGGAAAGAAACGCGTCCTCTTGAAAGGGGCGATAGCAGAGTTTGAAGGTTAATCCGTTCCAGTCGTTGGTGTAGGACCAGACGGAATAGAGGCGGGGGTCGCCTGGGAAAACACCATCGTTGGAGAGGATGGTCTGAATGATGTCTGGGGAGTTGATGCTAGACATGGGAGGTCTCCGGGAGGGTCCATTCGCTGGCGTTGGCTGGGGTGATGTAAAAGCAGGTTTTGAGGCCGTATTTTACGGGGAGCTGGAAGTCGTCTGGGCGGGTTTTCCAGGTGCGGCAGCGCCCGTTTACTCGACAGCGCACGGGCTGGCGGTCGGCGCCGACCTGGCTGATGTGGTGGAGGATGGTTCCATGTGGGAGATTCAGGGCTTGATCGCGGGTCATTTTACGCAGGCTCCGGTGGTGGCCAAAGCAAAACGCAGATAGGACTGGTGACGGGAAGTGGTGACGCTGTATTTTTGGGTGTTGAGAATGAAGGTGGAGGTGAGAGGGTCGAATAGGCAGATGGGGGTGGAATAGGAGTAAAGGGTGCCGCCCCCGGCGGACACGGAACAGCGTGGGGAATGGTAGGAGAACTGGAGGGGGGATGCAGTGTAGCTGGTGATGATGTCTCGGATGGTCATGAGAGGAAGCTCCGGTGGTGGGTGGGAGGAAGATGGCTGTTTGTCACTGGGGCAAACAGCCATACGATTGGCTAATAGGGCGAGTGGAACTCTTCCCATTCCTTTCGGGAAACTGGCTGGTTGTCCTTGTACCAGATCAAGTCGGCAGAGCAGCAGGTCGAAGCGAGCTGGTAGTCGTGGTGAGTACCGCGGGCGCCCCAGTACTCATAAGAGCCGATGCCCTCATCAACGATGTCGCCTGGGTTGGGGGCCAGGCAAGACTCACAATAGAAGGGCCAGCTGCCGTTGTTGCAGCACTTGCCGCCCTTGGCTCGGTGGGGGAACGGGTAGGCTGCGCAACGGCAAGTGGTCTGAGTGCGTTTACGTTTCATGACTGGCTCCGGGGCAAGTCGGAATAGTAGGGCTGTTCGCTTTTGTAGAAGAGCTGGAAGCCGATGGGGAGCTGGCCAAGGGCGCGCAGGCGGGTTTGGTGGCGAAGGGCTGCGTTGACGGAGCGGACCAGGCCATAGCGACCGTCGAGGCGGAGAGTGCCGTCGATGCCGCAGATCCGGCTGATGTGGCCAGCCAGGTCGATGTGGTAGAACTCGGCGTAGTGAATCACCGCAGACCTCCGGTAAGGGCACAGAGGGTAAGCGCGGCCTCCTGGGTGAGAGGATAGGGCTGGCCCCAGAGGGAACGCAGGGGATAACCCCAGACCACGGAGCCGACAGGGTTGAATCCCCTTTCAGTACACTGTTTTACCCAGTCGATGGGCAAGGCAGTGTCGAATACTAAAGCTGGATATATCTGGTGTGCGAGCTCGGTGACGGTTGTGTTACTGAGCTCGGTCTGGGAGGGAAGCATGAGCATGGGAATGGCTCCGGTTAGTATGAACGTACGAATTCCAGTTCGATGCCGCCGGGGAGGGTGACGCCGTAGCTGGCGTGGCCAGGGTTCTCAGTCCACAGTTCACGGGTGCCTTCTGCGGTGGTGAGAATCCAGTCCCCTTTGGGGGACGTTGGCTTGGCCGAAATATATCCGGCCTCCGTGTAATACTCGCGCCACTGGGAGCGAAATGGAGTGCGGGTCATGGGTGGGCTCC
>ERZ1645187.3751-NODE-3751-length-12629-cov-240.281772_pt1 | contig 12629 bp, 12 predicted proteins | sample MGYA00575352_ERZ1645187 | MGnify/ENA primary metagenome ERZ1645187 (study PRJEB40837, sample SAMN11349314) | freshwater sediment metagenome | isolation source: river sediment | host: Sediment | place: India: Wazaribad , New Delhi | collected 2017-02-21 ... | reverse complement strand
CTAAGCTATGACACTCAGCACCAGGCCGATCACCTGAATCGTCACCAGGCACTTGCGCTCCTGACCGATACATTTCTCGATGGGCTCGCCTTACCCCTGGAGGCGCAGTGGTTCGGTCCGGACAGTCAAGCCGAGCATGAACCTCTGCCCCTTGCCCTCGAACGGGAAATGCAACGGCTAGGTTGCGAGCAACTGCGTCTGTTCCTTGGTGGGAACCCGGCGGACTGGGACCTGGTCGACTGGAATCTGCGCGAAAGCCTCTTGCGTTGGGCGGCTGAGGGCCAGCATGTGGATCTCTTCATCCAACCTGAAGCTCGCGCGCATCTGAGTCCGGAGGAATCATTTCGGCTTGGGAGCCTGATCGAAATCGCCGGTTTGTCTCTTTATGAGATTGATGAGCATCCCGATCCCTTAGAGCATTTGGTCTGCGAAATTGTCCGGGCCGGGGAGGTCATGCGTTGGGGTGTCGAGGCCGATTATGCTCGCGCCCCGGGGTCTGACTGGGGCGCCGTTGGGGGTGATGCCCGCTGCGTGCGCGTCATCGCCGGGTTAGAGGTATTGGGCCAAGGTGGGAGGGCACTCACCCCAGCGGACTTACGACAGGCGCTACCGCCTGGCGCGGTCGTCGCCATCCAGATGATCAATGAGCTCGACGGCCCGATCGCAGATTTTGGCACGCGCTTTTGGACTGAAATCGCCAACAAAGCTCCCGGTCTTCAGCAGCGCTTAGTAAACGGTCACCCAGTTGCCGAAATTGCATACACCGACCGGTACCTCACCAATCCGTTTGTCGTCCGTTTACTCCATCAAGTCGTTCAACGGGCGTTGATCGCCACTGGAACCCCCGACCACCTCTGCTCCCTTCGTTTGCATACGGCCACGCTTAACCAGCGCGACCCACGCGAGCCAACCATGCTCCACCATGCTTGGCAGGATGAAACGGATCGGGAGGCGGTCATCCGCGCGCTGTTCGGACAGTATCTGACACTGTCCGATGTCGCTGTGGAACCACTGCAGGAGCTACCCCACGCAAGAGAACTCAATCTGATCTGGGCGGATGGCGCTCAGCTTCTGATCCGCCTCGATCAAGGCTTCGGCTATTGGAGAACTAGATGGGGTAGTAGGTTCTCCTTTAGTGCGAAGCCAGAACAGCAGGTCGCTGCTCTGCGTAACATAGTGTTTGCCGTTGAGCCACTCAATCCACAGTGCGCGACGCTCATATACGCCGGCGAGGTCCATGTCCTGGGGTGAGGACGGTGCCAGCGATCGGCAGTTGTATAACGGGATGTCCTGGCAGCAGGATATCCCGAAATAGAGGTATAGGGGGGGTCATGCCGCAGGCAGTTGGACATATTTTGATGGATCTGAGAGAAAATCCGCCAAATCCAATGGCCGGAAGTTTGAGTCCTGACCTTCAGCAATTTGATCCTGATTTACATGATGACTTATCAACCTCTTCGGCAAAACAACCGTAAGGGGATATTTATCGTCGCTGCGGAGCGGAATTCTGACCATCCAGCTATGGGGTTTTGCCATACCGGCATTCCCGTATTGGGCAAATACCAGCATGGGGATTCCATTATAGCCTCGCGGGTGATTCGTAAAGCCAAGAACAACTTTCTGTTCCAGACGATACTGTTGCTGGATATCAAAAGCCCAGTTAAGAAGTCTGGCTAACTGGTCCCTGTCCTTCTGGCCGATGGCTTCAATAAAAGAATAAATTTCATCGGCCCTGGCCAGCCTGGAGAAGTCAAAATCACTCAAATGGCCAGTCATGGGTGTCATGGCCGTGGTACCCTCGCTGCTGATTGGAGGTCTGTTGGATTTAGGGCGCTCTTTCGCCCCGACGGCAAACTGAGCCCGATTCCATTCGGGTGAAAAGCGTTCGCATAACGCCTCTTCTTCAGCGGAATAGACCGGTATTACCTGGCCCAGAATTGACAGCCGGTCGGAAATCCTGCTGTATATGAGAACCGGAGTCCCGGTTGACAGCACTTGCCTGATCAATTCCTGGTTTTTACGGCCGGTGTCGCTGTTCTTGAAACCTCCCTCGTGCTGAACATTCCTCCGGCTGATGCCCGCGCCGGCCTTGCCAACATATAACAGACGAAATGTCTCATGATTCCTGTCGAGTGGAGTCAGCCACATATAAACCATGGGGCTTGATGATCTGGCGTTGGCGTGATGTCCCGGGACAGTACGTGATTTTATGGTGCCCCCATTATCAACCCACTCATGAGTAGGATGAAAGTTCAGGTCTTCAAGTTCTTTGAGGCTTATCGTCATGGTGTTATATCCTTTTGGTTAACGTTGCATTATTCAATTTTCAAGGCGTGCTGGCTTCAGGCGCCGATTGTGGCGGGTGGTCATGCCACCCGGATGTTGGGCAGGTGGGCCAGCGTAGGATTGGCTGGAGATCCGCGGGATTATCACGCTAATGGCCCTGGTGTGAGTTTGCCTGTCTCTCTAACGGCATCGCTTCAGTCTTTTTGAAAACCAGTCATCATTCAGGGGCCCGGATAACGCCACTGCCCGCCGTTTCCCCGCCTCCGTGCAGAGTCGTGCCGGGTCGGGCCGGATGCCCAGACGGATGAGGTCCAGGCGATCGGCGTCCCAGCAGGTGGCGATCGTCGGGTTGGCGTGCCCTCTTTGCACCGTATGGCCCGCGATGGCCTCGATCAGCACCGCCTCCTCCTCCGCGGGCAGGAGGAAGTACCGACCATTAAGTCGCGGGATCAGCGCCGCGGCACGCTCCCCATGGCCGAGGTCCCGGTGGTCGTCCAGACGCGCGCAATCGTGCAGGAAGGCAAAGAGGGTCACCACATCCGGGCTGGCTCCCGTCTCCCGGCTCAGCGCCAGGCCCCTGGCCCGCACCCGGGCCCAATGGCTGACGCCATGGATGCCATGCCAGTCGAGCTGGTACCGGGTACGGATGAACCGGAGTAATTCACGGGTTAGGATGCTGGCCATGTTGCTGCCCGGCGGTGGTGGAAGATCACGGGAGTGTAGGCCGAAGGCGCGACGGGGTCTGTCGCGCCGCTGGCCTATGCTGCGCGGATCTACCGGATTGAGGGTCTGACCGATGACGCAGCGATTTTTTAAGTTTCTCCTCGTGCTCCCGGTTTCCGTGGCCAGCGCGGCCCTGGAGAAGTCACCGACGGAAATGTACTCGGTGGCAAAACTCATCACGCAGCAGACGACGGTCACGGTCATCGTCGCGGACAATGTGCGCAAGACCTGTCAGGCGGAAAGCCACCGGCGCAACCTGGGGGGGTTCAAACATGAGTTTGAGGCCTGCTCCTTCTGGAACGAGGAGACATGCACCATCGTCGTCGGGAAGCGCACCAACAACGATATCCTGGGGCATGAATTCCGCCACTGCATTCAGGGCCACTTTCACTGATAGGGTCTTGCCTGCGCGGCGCCCGCGGACAGCGGGCCTCAGCCGATGTTCAGGCTTACAAGGGTAACCTTCTGAGTTTGGGAGAACTCATCCTGCCTCGACCCGGATCGGGGCGGGATAACCCTTGACCTGACGCTCCACCAAGCCATGGCGGTTGATCAGCGACTGGTAATAGACATTCCATTTCCGCTCGCTGGTTGTCATCCCCTGCGGCGCCTTCCGGGCGGCGGAGGCCTTGCTGTGCATGGCCAGACGGTAGCCGATGCTGTGGCTCCAGTGCTGGACCGTGGCATACCCATGGAACAGCCAGTCCTGAAGGGCTTTGGCAATCTCCGCCGCGGCCTTGCACTGGCGGGCTCTGGCCTCCGCCCATAACCACTCCATCACGTCCGACTGGACCTCGTCGATGAAGATCAGCTGGTTCATTTCGTCCACATGCACCCGCAACCAGCCGACGGTATGCCTGGTAGAGGGATGGAGCGAATTCTCGGACATGCCCATCAGGCGGCTGATGAGCTGCTGATGCCGGATGTTCCTGCGGCTGAGGGCGTCAAACACCGCCGGGGCGGTGAGGCGGAAGACGATCTGGGGTTGGCTGAATAGCCGCTGGGCACCGTTCCAGACGTCCAGGCTGAGACCAAAGGTCGTGTTCTGGTCGATGTAGCCCCTGATCCCCGCCAGAGTGATGCGGGCGTTCTGCATCAGGCCCAGCAGGTCGCGCTGGTAACGGCTGGCGAAACCGGGCCATTGCCGCTTGAACTGGCTCCAGGGCACGCTGGAAATCTGTAACGCCTCCAGGGTGGTCGCGATGGTCCTGAGCGCCATGCTGAATTCGGAGACGAAGCCCGGCTCCGTGCCCTGGAACAACTGCTGAAGTTGCAGGGCCCGCAGTTTCTGCCGGCGCGCCCAATAGCCGCGCTCATGCGTCCCGCCCGGCTGGTTGAAGGCCTCCTCGGCGGTGAGCAGCCGGATCACAGTGTCCCGGTAGAGGGCCTCGATTTCCGCATCGGTCAGGTGCGTCCAGAACGCCGTGATGAGCTGGTTGCGCCAGGCAACGGGCGTCTCCGAGCTGGCCGTCACGGGAAAGGCGCAGGTGTCACCGGGATAGGCCCGCTCCCGGCCGACGAGGACCCCGGTGAGGGTGGGGGTGATATGAACGGCCTGGAACAGGGTCCCCTCCATCTCATAGCCATAGTTCAGCGGACAGCGGAAGCCGCCGGCCCGTGCACTCTCCTGCCGGCTGCCTTGAAACTCACTCCAGGCCTGACGGACCACGGGTTCCGCCAGTTTGTTGGTGCGACACCCTTTCTGCACCAGGGCGAGGGCCTGTCTGATATCCGCCCAGTCGGGGTTGATGAGAATCTGCCGTTTCCCGAGCAGTTCCTTGAGAAACGGCCGGGAGATCTCAGGGCGCACAAAGTTTCTGGCCAAATGCGTTGCCTCCACGATCGGTGAGTGAACCTGATCCGAGCGCCCCCCTGTGCCTCCGCGGGGGTGAACCCCGGTAAAGCCCAGCGTCAAGCCCGCGTTGAGGCCGCCGCCAGGGAGCGGATGCTGGCCATGGTCATGCGTGGGGGTGGCGGAAGATGCCGGGAGTGTAGGTCCCAGGCGCGACGGGGTCTGTCGCGCCGCTGGCCTATGCTGCGCGGATCTACCGGATCTTGACTAGCCTGCAAGGAGATTCAACGCATGCTTGGTATTGTTGGCTCAATCATTCTGTTTCTGATCGCGGTCTGGATCGTCATTGCCATCGGCTATATCGCGCTGCCGGTGATCGGGGTTCTGGTTTTACTGTATTTTCTCAACGGTTCCCCGGCCGATCATAAGAAAGGCACCCAGCCGGCGGCTGCGCCCGCGCCAGCCGCGGTCGCGGTGACCCCGGCCAAGGTGGCCGGTTATTCCCAGTGGGAGTCTGACTGGGGTAGCAACATCAGGGCCATTGCCCGGACGACCCCCTGTGCCGTGACCGCGTATCAATCGGAGGGGTATCAGTATCGTCTGATGGTGGATATCCCGCTTGCGCGACTGGCAAAATCAGAGGATGCCTGGCGCATCGAGGGTGACCGGGCACAAACGCTGCAGGGTTGCTGGTACAAGCGAACCGATGGCCTGGTCCAGGCCAGGATGTTGCGCAAGAAGGACAATAAACTGATCGAGAAGACGCTTAATTTTGATGATGGCACCTGGTCCGTGACCTCGGTCCGGAATTGATCAGCCCGGGGGCGCCGGGCGGACGGGAACCGGTACCGGTTCTGGCGCCTGGTGGCCCCCGGCAGGTCGCGACCGTCCAGCCCGCGCCGCGCCCGGGGGCGCACGCGGGCCGTGACAGTGGGGTAGGGGGGGTAACCCGACCGCGCCCTCCCGGGCGCCGGCCGCGGCCGTGCTGTCCCGGGCCTCAATGCAGGCTTTTGCCTTGCAGGATCTTGCGCCGCAGATAGCTGGCACCATCCGTCTCCCCTTCCTCGCGCACCCGGGTCGCCGCCAGGCGGCGTGACAGGCGCGCCGAGGAATAGCGGGTCTCCTTGCTCAACCGGTCCAGTTGCCGCTGTTCGACCAGCTGGTGCATGGCCTGCAGGATGCCCGTGGTCCATTCATTGTCACTGAAGCGTTCCCGGGCCTCCCTGACCAGGGCCTCCACCCGCTGCCAGTCACCCCGCAGGGCGGCGTGACGGACCTGCAGCAGGATCTTTCCGGCCTCGACCTCCCCCCGGCGCTGGTGGACCAGGTCACTGGCGGGCAGGCGCGCCGCAGCCGCGGCCGCCAGGCCCGGCAAGGTCAGGGCGACGGGCCCCGCGGACTGGGTTTCACCCGTCGGGGTCTGACCGCTGACCTGGACGCTGAGCAGGGGCGGGCTGGTGGTGGCGGACGGGATCAGGCCCGCGGGAATGCGCAGGCGGATCACCGCCCAGGCCTCGGCCCCCCAGGCGATATCCGGCAGCCGCCAGGCCTGACCCTGCGGCGCCAGCTCGTTGAGCATCTCCGCCTCGATGCCGGGTGCCGGGGTCAGCGTCAGCCGCACATCGCGCCAGCCCAGATTGGCCAGCAGGCTCAGTTCCTCCTCGAAGGGCTCCGCCAGGTCCTCGGCGGTGTCGCCGTAGTAGTGATTGCCCCCGCCGGCCTTGGCCATCTGGATCATGAGGTTCTCATTGAAGTGCCGGCCCAGGCCATAGGTGCTGGTGGTGATCCCGGCTCCGGAGACCTCCGCCACGGCCTGGGCAATCAGGTCATCGTCGGTGCAGCCCACATTGGCCTGGCCATCCGAGAGCAGGATCACCCGCTTCAGGCCCGGACCGGTCACTTCCCGCAGGGCGGTGGCCCCGGCCTGCCAGCCGCCATGGAGATTGGTGCTGCCTCCGTCATGGATGGTACGGATGGCCTGGCGGGCGGCCTCCCCGTCGCCACGGGGTCGGGCCGGCAGGAGCACGTCGACCCGCTGGTCGAACTGGACCAGCGCGAGCGGGTCCTGGGGGCGGAGGCGGTCGACGACAAACTCGGCGCAGCGGCAGGCCTCGTAGAGGGGCGGTCCGGCCATGGAGCCGGAGCGGTCGATGACCAGGGCCAGGGCCTGAGGGGGACGGCTGGCCAGGGTCCCTGAGGGGGCTTCCGGCAGTTGCACCCGGACCAGCAGGTCGAGGACGTTATCGCGGCCGGCGGTGAGGCCCGGGCGTTCGGGCGTGAGCAGGATCTGGGGGGTCAGGGGAAGGGTACTGGACATCGCGGCAAGCTCCGGGGGAAGGGTGGACAAGGCCCCATTGCACCATTGCCTCGCGACGATGCCTGTCGCAGGATGGCCTTATCCTGGAAACTGACCCCGGAGGAACACCATGCCGAATGAGGCCCAGTTTTACGAAGTGCGCCTGCGCCGCGATGATCTCCTGGCGCAGTTGCCCCTGCCGGGGAGCAGGCGGCCGGGGCTCTCCGCCCGGGAACTGATCGTGCGGGTAGGGCGGGATCATTATCCCGGCGGTCCTGAGTCTCCCCGGGAAATCCGTAAGATCCAGCGCGATCTGGCGGATCTCATCGCGCTCGGGCGCGTGGTGGTGGCGGACCCGCCCACCCGGCCGCCGACCTATCTGCGTGCCCGCCCGGACGACGAGGAGGTCCTGGATACTTATGAGTGGGCCCGGCTGGTGGAGAACTTTGCCTCTTTCCTGGAGGCCATCCTGCCGGAAAAGCGCCTCGATGCCGCTCTCCGGCGTCTCCAGGACCAGTTCCACGGCGGTATCCATCTGCCGGAGGACCGCTTCCGCGTCATCCCCGACAACCTGCGCCTGCTGCCCGCCGAGTTTCATCCCCGGGTCCTGACGGCCATCCTGGAGGCCCTGGTCCAGGACAAGGCGATCCAGGCGGTGTACCGCGACCGGGAAGGCAAACAGACCCGGCCGGTCCTGCATCTCCAGGCGGCGTTGCAGCGCGGACCGCGCTTCTATGTCTACGCCCTGAAGAACGAGGAGGAACAACCGCTGCGGATGTACGCCCTCCATCGCTTCACCAGCGCGGCCGTCCTCGATCAGCCCGGGCGCAAGGCCCCGGGGTTCGATCTGGACCGGGCGATCGCCACCGGGCAGGCGGATTTCAACAACGGGGAAATGCAGCGACTGGTCATCCTGGTCCGGGGCTATGTCACCGACCTGCTGCGGGATTGCCCCTTCGCCCGCCGGCAGGTGGTCGTCGATGAGCCGGAAGGGAGTGACTTTACCGCGCGTGTGACCGCTACCGTGCCGATGACCGGCCAGCTTTTCCGCTGGCTGCTGGGCTGTGGGGATAATCTGAAGGTCCTGGAACCGGAAGCCTTGGCGCGGGCGCTTGCCGCCCAGTCGGCGAAGGTCGCGGCCTTGTATGGCTGAGGGGGCGGGCCCCGGCAGGGAACGGCCGGGGGTACCGGTCGCCCCGGGTGGCCGGCTGGTCGCTTTGGCCGGACCCGGGCGGAGTGGCCTCAGCCCGGCCGGTCCGGGTCCTGGCGGTGATGACGCCAGTAACCGCCGGGGATGACCGCGCCGGGCCGGACAGCATCGCCAGCGACATAACACCAGGCCCGGCAGTCACGCCCGTCCTCCCGTTTGACCGGCACCAGGGTGCGGTGAAACAGCGCCCGGGGGCGGTCATAACCGCCAAAGCCTTCGATCCGGTCCAGATCCGGTAGCAGACAGGGGAGGTCAACGAGTTGTAAACATTCCCCGCGCACCCGCCCCGGGGCCGGGCCCGCATCTGGGTCGGGTAAGCGCATGGCGGGGTAGTCACCCGCCGTGGCATGCAGGGTCCCCGGCGTGAGGGCCGGGATGCGGCTGAGTATTCGCTTTGGGGGGATGGCGGTGGCGCGTGATTCCCCGGCCATCAAGGTCCCGTAGACGAACAGGGTGTCGATGGCGGGCAGGGGCGACTGGTTCCTTGAAGCACGCTCCAAGGCCGTGGTGGGCAGGCCCCAGGCCGTGAGGCCCTGGGCGACGATCAACCGGTACTCAGCCGTGGGCGGGGTAAAGTCGCAGAGGCTCTCCGGTGTCACCTCATAGGTCACCACCGGCACCCGGGAGCCGTCCTCGGCCAGGGCGATCCGCGCCACGCGCTGGTAACAGTACGGAGCGCCTTCCTTGGCATCGAGGGCCTTCCAGCCTTCGGCATCCGCCCGGTACAGGACGCCGTAAATGCTGTGCCCGAGGGCCGGTTGGATATTGAGGGCTCCGCCGCCGCGGGTCATGGAGTGGTAATCAAAGCTGAGCCGCATGTCCGGGAGGATGGCCCGGGCCACGGGTTGCAGACGGTCGGGATGGCAGCCGTTGCGCGCGCAAAAGCCTTCCCAATCGGCCCGGTTGAGATTGGAGCCATAGGCAAAGTACAGGGCGTCATCTGGCTGAGGCATGGTCATAGCTCTGGAAGTTATGGGGTAAGAGCCTGGGTAGGGTAACCCGCTCGCTGGATGGTGCCGGGTTTGATTACTGAAGAGCATAATTGACTAGCGCGACAACCCTGGTCGCGGCCAGGCGTTAGGCTGCCACTGAGAATCGCTCGGCGCGGCCAATTACGGCCAGCGTCACTCTGCGCGGCAATTGCTTGCAGATATAGCGGATCTGCTATATTTTCGCATTATGCCGTGGACAGTTGAAACGCTCAATGCGACCGTTGACGAGGAGCTTGCCGGGCTTCCGCCCGATATGCGGGCGCGACTGGTAAGGATTTCTGCCCTGATCGCCATGGCGGGCCTGGAGAACGTCGGGGAACCGCATGTCAAGCACATCGAGGGCAGCTTGTGGGAAATCCGGCTCAAGGGCCGAGGCGGGATATCGCGGGCGCTCTACGTGACGGCACCAGCCCGACGGGTTGTGATCGTTCGTGTCTTCATCAAGAAGACCCAGAAAACGCCACGCGCTGAAATCGACATCGCCCTCGCTCGGGCAAAAGAGGTACGTCAATGACGAAGTTAAGCGACCTGCATCAGGAATGGTTGCGCGACCCTGCCTATCGGCGGGAATACGACGCTTTGGCCGAGGAGTTCAATCTCGCCGCCGCGCTCATCGAGGCGCGGGCGCGAGCGGGCCTGACCCAGGCTCAGCTTGCCCAGCGCATGGAGACGACCCAATCCGCCGTTGCGCGGCTGGAGGCCGGGCTCTCCACGCCGACAACCCGCACGCTGGAGAAGATCGCCAAGGCGACCGGTTCCCGCCTAAAAATCACCTTTGAGCGGTGCGACCCCACGCCTCTCGTCTCATCCTAGGACCCAGGTCCTTACTGCTCCTGCTGCGTAACCACTTGGCCCATGCTGCCGGGTTGCCCACGGCGGCCGCCCGGTCCTTGCTGGAGACTCACCAGCCCGGGGTCTTCGCGCTGTTGCGCGCCGTTGCCCAGGCCGGGCAGGGCACCCAGGTCATCGCCCTGACCGGTACCCAGGCCGTGCGCCTGGCCGGTCCGCGGCCCTGTCCCATCCCCCGTCCCGCTGAAATGCGTGACGGCACGGACGGCCCCTGGCTCATCACCGCCAGCGGCGTCCTGCCCCTGATGCCTTTGGCCGCTTTTGGGCCGGTACGACTGGTCGACGGCGCCAGTCGGGTGGCGGAGCGCCCCGGTGACCCCGCCGCCCAACTCTATCTGCGCGCCGGGCGTGACCGGCTGGCCTATGTCCCCCTCGGGCGCGACGAGGCCATGTCGCTCACCTTCGACCTGGACGCCTTCCGCGCCCTGTTCCGCCTGGATGACGGCCTCGCCACCCACGGACGGTCAGGGGCCGACGGTCGCTGGGACGATTTCCGGCGCGAGGCCCGGATCCTGGCCGAGGACCTGGTGGGACGCGCCGCCGAGCTCGGGGTTCTCAGGGACTGGCTCAAGGGTCGCGACACCCGTGAGGCGGGGATCGCACTGATCACCGGCGCCCCCGGGGTCGGCAAGTCGCTCCTGATGGCGCGCCTGGCCACGGACCAGGGCAACGCCCGACCGGAACGCCAGGGCCTGTAGTACCACCGCTTCCGCGGCGGCGATGCCCGTAACTGCCCCCGGGCCTTTTTACGGGGACTGCTGGCGGCCCTGGCCGGCTGGGGGCTCCTGCCGGCTCCGCGCGACAACCTTGGTCGCGACCGGGGGTTAGGCTACGTGTTGCCCGCCCTCCCCAGGTCATTGGCCGATGCCTTTCCGGGTCAGGGCACCTTCCTGTCATCTCACCTGCGAGGTCATCACCATCCTTACCAACGGTCTGTTCAAACTGATTGCCCTGGCCGTCCTAATGGGGTCCCTGGCCCCCGCCGTCGCCGGGCGAGGGTTACGTCTAATTCTAATTGGGTACCGCCAAGTAAAAAAGGGTCGATTAAATTATGACTCAGTCTGCCGGGCCACAACCCGACACTACTTTACACTGGCAAACCTGGCATGTTAGCATCCAACCAAGATCTGGTTCAGCAACATAAACCCGGGCGTTAACATTTCGATTGTTAAATTTATTTAGCAATATCGGTGTTAACAAAAAAACCCAGATCTGTTCTTTTGCATTGCAGAAATTATTATAAGATCGGTTTCAGCAAAATATAAAAGCCGCCATCAGGCCTTGTGCCGCCGATCTGTCACTAAAGAGGTGAAATCTAGCTCATTCAATCACCGAATGGGTTAATTGGTATATTTACGATCAGTTTCCAGTTAAGCATCATCTGGGGATACTGGGTGATGCCGCAGGCGCGGTCATTACAATCACAATGCCGCTCAGGCCACACACCCGATGCGAGGCGCAATCGGGTGTGACACCATCTTATCCATGCATGGCACACACCCGCCAGTTGCAGCTTGCGACTGGTTGGTATGGGAAAATTCAGGAATCAAATCACATGCTGCAAACAAATGAAGGGGCATTTCAGTACGAACACACGCTTGATCATTTCGTGGAGTACTTCTTCAAGGCTGGAAGTGTTTTCGACTCCCCCAAGCGGAGCTCATTTTACCCTGGTGAGGAAAGCGCGCTGTCGCTGTTCGAGAAAATCTGGATCGTTGACAAGGAACTCAGCTTTAAACTTCTGCTGTGGTTACGTGATTGTCGCGGAGGGGCGGGGAATAGAAGCGCATTCAGGAGTTGCTTGAAGTGGGTTGCCAGTGCCAACCCTGAATGGGTGATTGCAAACATTGATTCCATTCCCGAAGTGGGGCGGTGGGATGATCTCACTGTACTCTTTGGCACGCCCGTTCAACGCGTTGCCGCTGATTTATGGGCGCAAGCCCTGAAAAATAATAATGTTTTAGCCGCCAAATGGTGCAAGCGTGATTTCGTTCCGGTGCGCAACGCCCTTGGAATAAATAAGGAAGTTGAATTTCGTAAACTTCTTTCAAGGATTCGGAGTCGGCATATTGTAGAAACCAAAATGTCCGCGAGGACATACGATCAGATTGAGTATCCTGACGTGCCGTCGGTAGCGATGGCTCGCTACACGAACGCCTTCAAAAGGCATGATGAAGCAAGATTCTCGGCTTTTAAGAAGAAAGTAGAAACTGGTGAAGTAAAAATTAATGCTGACGTGTTGTTTCCCCATGATTGTGTTCGCACTGCTTTAAACGGCGATGCTGAAACAGCCGATCTCCAGTTCAGCAACCTGCCTGACTACTTTGAAGGCACGAATGAAAAAGTAATTGTGCTGTGCGATACCTCCGGCAGCATGGAAGTCCGCGTCAGTGGAAGCATTCAAGCGGTACATATCAGTACCGGACTGGCGCTCTACTGTTCTGATAAAATTGGAAAGCAGAACCCCTTTTACAGAAAATT
>ERZ1645187.3749-NODE-3749-length-12637-cov-4.251629_pt1 | contig 12637 bp, 7 predicted proteins | sample MGYA00575352_ERZ1645187 | MGnify/ENA primary metagenome ERZ1645187 (study PRJEB40837, sample SAMN11349314) | freshwater sediment metagenome | isolation source: river sediment | host: Sediment | place: India: Wazaribad , New Delhi | collected 2017-02-21 ... | reverse complement strand
GGTGTTCGGCTTGAACGTCTTGTTCGGACACGAGACCGGTGGCATCGCAGGCAAAGAAGTACTGCCCGGCGTCCCGGCCCAAGTAGATCGCGCTCCTGCCTCCCCAATCGGCGGCTTCCTCCCGAGTGAGTTGAAGCACATGGCCCGGTGAGTTCGGATCGATCGCCACGTCCGAACCAGCCACGAGAATGAACCGGGCATCGGGTGAGTTGCGCGCTTTCGCGAGCGCTGACGGGTTGTTTCTGGTGAGCTCGTCACGGTCTATGCTGCCTCGCGCGAGATTCAAGTTGTGTAACACGGCACCCTCCTCGTCTTAGATTAGCTGCATCTTCGCACCCACTGGCATTTCACCATAATGTGGTGAACGTCTTATGCGGCGCATTAACAGTGCCAGTTACTCCCGTAACTGGGATAATGCCAGAGTGACAGATATGGAGATTGACGTGCTGTCCGGACCTCGCTTTGAATACGAGGAACCGGAACCCGCCAGAATGCCCATGACCGCGCCACTTCGCTTGGGAGCTCACCTTGTGGGAGACGGAGCGGATTTTTTGGTGTTGGCTCCGCACGCTTCCGCAGTTACGTTGTGTTTGTTTTTTGGCGACGACGACGAATCCCGCATCGAGCACCGCTACAGCATGAATCCCGCCAGAGCCGGGTATTGGTCCGCTCACATCCCGTTTGTCAGTGCTGGCACACAATATGGATACCGCGTTGACGGGCGGTGGTCTCCCGAACTTGGCCTGTGTCACAACCCGGCGAAGCTCCTCTTGGATCCCTATGCACGCGCCATCACCCAAACTCCGGTTCTTGGCCCCGAGCTCTACGGTCACGTGGTTGACGAGGATCTCAACCCAACAGTCATCCCCTTACAACTTGATGGTCGCGATTCCGCTGGCTCGATGGCACTCGGTGTTATCACGCAGGAACCCAACGATGTCACAGACCACCCGTTTATCCCCTGGGAAAACACGGTAATCTACGAGGCACATCTCAAGGGCCTTACCAAACGCCTGCCCGGGCTCCCGGAGGAGCTGCGCGGAACGTATGCAGGAATGGGTCACGAGGTCACGATCTCCTACCTCAAGGAACTGGGCGTCACCGCGATCGAATTGCTCCCGATCCATGCCTCGATGAGCGAACCTTTCTTGCAGGCCAAGGGACTCTCGAACTACTGGGGTTACAACACTCTCTCCTTCTTTGCTCCCGAACCGGGTTACGCCACCGCGCGTGCGAGGGAAGCGGGCCCCGCATCCGTTGTTGACGAAGTCCGCGACATGGTCAAGAACCTTCATGCGGCCGGGCTCGAAGTAATCCTCGACGTGGTGTACAACCACACGTGCGAGGGAGGTGCGGATGGGCCAATGTTGTCCCTACGCGGTTTGGATCAAACCTCCTACTACATTCTTGAACAGGACAATCCGGCACAGTTCTTCGATACCACAGGCTGTGGAAACTCTCTGGATTTCCGCAGGCAAAAGGTTGTGCGGCTCGCGCTGGATTCTCTGCGTTACTGGGTGCAGAAGATCGGCATTGACGGCTTCCGCTTTGACCTAGCGGTCACCCTAGGACGCAATGGCAAACACTTTGATGGACACCACCCCTTCTTCGTTGCGCTGACAACCGATCCGATCCTCAGCGGGGTCAAGCTCATCAACGAGCCGTGGGATTTGGGACCAAACGGTTGGCAAACGGGCCGATTCATATCTCCTACCGCCGATTGGAACGATCACTTCCGCGATACGGCACGGGCATTCTGGGTGGCCCAGCCGCGATCGCTGATGGGCGGCGGAGGCGGCGGCGATATGCGCGATCTCGCCACGAGGCTATCCGGTTCGGCCGATCTCTTTGGCCATGGGAGAAACCCTGGCGGCCGCGGCCCCCTCGCTTCCGTCAACTTCATCACGGCACATGACGGCTTCACGATGCGCGATCTCGTCTCCTACAACAACAAGCAGAACGATGCGAATCTCGAATCCAACCGGGACGGCACGAACGATAACAAGTCGTGGGACCACGGCTATGATGAATCAAGCGGGCCCGGGCAGGCACCACGGCCCGTTCAGGAACGCCGCGAACAGAGCCTACGCAACCTCTTGGGAACTCTGATTCTCTCGGCCGGAGTGCCCATGATCACCGCGGGCGATGAGTTTGGACGCACTCAGGGCGGCAACAACAACTCGTACTGTCAAGATAACGAGATCTCGTGGGTGAACTGGAACCTTGAACCGTGGCAGAGGGACCTTCATGAAACCGTCGCCTATCTCTTGAGAATCCGGCGTGAACACAAGGTTCTGCGCCCCACTCGCTTCTTCACCGAAGTACTCGCCTCGGAAGATCGAATTGGCGATCTGGAGTGGTTCGATTGCGAGGGCAACACCATGCCCGAATACAAGTGGTTTGATTCAAACCGCAGGGTGGTTCAAATGCTGCGCTCAGGTCACGGCGAAGATGGGGACGCTCTCATCGTGCTCAACGGTTCTTTGGATCGGAGCGAAATCTGCCTGCCAAATGGGCGTGAGACCTCCTTTGAACTGGTGTGGGATTCAAACTGGAACACACCATCGCCCTCTCATCCGATCTACGCGCCCCATGCCATGACCAGCACTGGCCCGCTATCCATCCAGCTGTACCTGAGCGAACCGGAACACGTCTGGCCCTAGCGGCCTGCATACACCTTGAGGGCCCTGCGCCCACCGGTCCCAATCAGTTCCATATGTCCAGAGGAAATCATGACACACAACATCGGGGATGCCCTCGAGAACGCAACAAGTGAAGCTTCGCTCGCCCACAGCCGCAAGGTCAGCGAGAAAATTGAGGAGGGGATTAAGGACGATCCGTCCCAGTTCCGCGTACTCACTGGAGATCGTCCCACGGGCAATCTCCATATCGGACACTACTTTGGTTCCATGCAGAACCGGATCCGCCTTCAGGAGGCGGGGGTGGATACGTGGCTCCTCGTTGCCGATTATCAAGTGATTACGGATAGGGACGGAGTTGGGCCGATCAAGGACCGGGTATATTCTCTGGTCACTGATTACCTTGCGCTCGGCATCGATCCGAAGCGCAGCACGATCTTCGCCCACTCTCAGGTCCCGGCACTCAACCAGCTGATGCTCCCGTTCCTCTCGCTTGTCACGGACGCGGAGTTGCGCCGAAACCCCACGGTGAAGTCTGAACTTGAGGCCACGGACGGCCGCCCGATGTCCGGGCTGATGCTCACCTATCCCGTGCATCAGGCCGCCGATATTCTGTTCTGCAAGGCAAACCTCGTGCCAGTGGGTAAGGATCAGCTGCCGCATTTGGAACAGGCTCGCGTGATTACCGATCGTTTCGACGCCCGGTATGGACGCCCCGAGGGAGCAACAGAGCGCGTGTTCCCGCGCCCGCAAGGCCTGCTCTCCACCGCGGAGATGGTCTTGGGACTCGACGGCACGAAGATGAGCAAATCAAAGGGCAACACAATCGAGCTTCGGATGAACGCGGATGAGACCGCCAAGCTCATCAAGAAGGCCGTCACTGATTCGGATCGCCATATCACCTACGATCCGGAGAACCGCCCGGAGGTTGCCAACCTGCTGACTCTCATCGGCCTGTGCACGGGACGCGATCAGGTTGATATTGCCGATGAGATCGGCAATGGCGGCGGCGGCACGCTCAAGAAGATGCTCACCGAGGCCCTCAACGAGCATCTGGCGCCGTTCCGAGCCCGCCGTTTGGAGTTGGAAGCGGATCCCGGCTACATCGCGGACGTTCTCTATGAGGGAATCGCCCGCGCCAACGATCAGGCCGATGCCACGCTGGCAGAGGTTCGTGCCGCGATGAACATGGTGTACTAGCGCCTCCTTGGGCCTAACGTCGCGCTTCTGAACGGACGTGCGTGACGAAGCGAGCGATTATGGCTGCACGTGAGCTCTAAACCACATAGGCTTGGGCGCGTGAGCATTAACGAGCATGTCCAGCCCCCGTCCACCGTACACGCGCCGCTACCCGCCCCGTTTGGGACGATAGGGCGTATCCCGATTCGCGATATCGAGCCAGCGGTGGAAGGGGGCTCGTGGGCCGCCAAGGGTAGCGAGTTTGAATCGTTTCCGGTTCGGGCAACGGTGTTCCGCGAGGGACACGATCTGTTTGGCTGCGAGGCAGTGCTCGTCGACCCGGAAGGTCACGAGGTCCAAACCTCTGCCATGGAGCTCATCTTGCCCGGGCTTGGACGATACGAGGCATGGCTCACGCCCACATATCCGGGTTCGTGGGCGTTCTTCGTTCGCTCCTACTCTGATCCGATCGCCACGTGGGAGCACAACGCGATCGCGCGTATCAACGCGGATTCGGACATCGAGCTCGTGTTCCTCGAGGCCGAGGCGTGGATCAACCGGGCTCTTGACGTGCTCAACACCGCTAGTACGGCCGAACCCCAGTCCGAGAATCCATTGAACGTGCTATCGGAAGAAACCATCTCCGCCGATCGAACAGCGTTGGAAGATGCCCTCTCCGTGATCCGCATGGATCGGCTCGCTCCGTCCGTCAGGTTCGAGGCAGCTACCGCCCCCGCAGTGCGCACCGCGTTGGTTCACACACCGGTGCGCGATCTAGTGACCGAATCCAGCCACTTCCCCGTTCACGTTGACCGTTCGCTTGCACTGTCCGGGGCGTGGTACGAATTCTTCCCCCGCTCGCACGGCTCGTATCAGGCCGAGGACGGACGGTGGGTTTCCGGCACCCTTGCCACAGCGGCGCAGGACTTGGACCGTATCGCTGGCATGGGATTCGACGTGGTATATCTGACACCGGTCTCCCCTATCGGCACCACAAATCGCAAGGGCCGAAACAATACACTCGAGGCCCTTCCCGGTGATCCGGGTTCCCCCTACGCGATCGGTTCGGCAGATGGCGGCCATGACGCCATTAATCCCGAACTGGGAACGTTCGAGGATTTCGATCAGTTCGTATCAAAGGCCAAGTCCCACGGCATGGAAGTTGCGCTCGATTTTGCGCTTCAGTGTTCTCCGGATCATCCGTGGCTGACCGAGCATCCCGAATGGTTCACCACGCGTGCTGACGGCACGATCGCCTACGCGGAGAATCCTCCGAAGAAGTATCAGGATATCTATCCCCTGAACTTCGACAACGATCCCGAGGGTATCTACCAAGAGATCGTCCGTGTGCTGGAGGTGTGGATCAGCCACGGCGTGACGATCTTCCGCGTGGACAATCCCCACACGAAGCCCGTCGCATTTTGGCAGCGCCTCATGGCGCAGTTCCGAAAGGAGCACCCGAACATCGTGTTCCTCGCCGAAGCCTTCACGGCTCCCCCCATGCTGCACGGGCTTGGCGCGGTGGGCTTCCACCAGTCCTACTGTTACTTCGCGTGGCGCAACGAAAAGAAGGACATCGAGGATTACCTGTGGGAGCTGGCCCACGATTCTGATCACCTCATCCGCCCGGCCTTCTGGCCAACCACGCACGATATCCTCACCCCGTACATGCAGGACGGAGGAGCTGCCGCCTTCAAGCTACGAGCAGTCCTCGCGGCCACGGGTTCACCCACCTACGGGATCTATTCGGGTTACGAGCTCGTGGAGCACGTGGCGCGGCCAGGATTCGAAGAGCAGATTGACAATGAGAAATACGAGTTTAAGCCCCGCAACTGGCAGGCCGCCGAGCACACCGGCATCCCGCATCTGCTCACTCAGCTGAACGCGATCCGTCACAATCATCCGGCGCTCCAGCATTTACGCGGCATTCGGATCAACCCAACCTCCAGCGAGCACATCATTTCCTACACTCGGTTTGCTCGCCCCGAAGAGATAGCGGGCGGCGGCGCCAAACCGCTCGGCACGCTCGGGTCGATAGCCGCGGACGCCATCATCACGGTGATCAACCTTGATCCTCACGCCGGCCACGACGCCTCCATTGATATCGATCTAAGTCCGTTCGGTATCTACCCGGGCTGGGCGGGAGAGAATCTCCTCGAGGTCACCGATGAGCTGACCGGGGAACAGTTCCTGTGGAACGAGCGCCCCTACGTCAGCTTGTCTCCAGATTCACGGGTGGCGCACGTCTTCTCCGTGCGGGTGCTCTAGAATCGCGGTAACTGATAGGACGAGGCCCGATCTTTCGGATCGGCTGACAAGGTGTTGCACAGGTGAATCAAACGAGGCTTAACCCAGCTGTTTCCAACCCTGCGGTCTCTGAGAATCCCACGAGGCCGGGCATTAGCGAGGATCCCGATTGGTTCCGCCACTCGGTGTTCTATCAGGTGCTCCTGCGCGCGTTTGGGGATACCAAGGGAAGTGGGACCGGAGATATTCAGGGCCTCATTGCACATCTGGACTACCTGCAATGGCTGGGCGTGGACTGCCTATGGATCCCGCCGTTCTACCCTTCTCCGATGCGTGACGGAGGCTACGATATCTCCGATTTCACGGCGATTGATCCCGAATACGGCACGCTCGAGGAGTTCGAGGAGCTCATCGAGGCCGCCCACGAGCGCGGGATCCGCATCATCATTGATCTGGTTGTCAACCACACGTCTGATCAGCACCCGTGGTTTCAGGCCTCGCGAGCCAATCCCACGGGGCCTTACGGCGATTTCTACGTGTGGGAGGATCACGATCTCAAGTATCGCGATGCCCGCATCATCTTCATCGATACCGAGGAAAGCAACTGGACGTTCGATCCGGTACGTAAGCAGTTCTTCTGGCATCGGTTCTTTTCCCATCAGCCTGATCTCAACTATGAGAACCCTGCGGTTCAAGAGGCGATCCTTGATGTGGCCAGATTCTGGGCACGGCGGGGCATCGATGGATTCCGGCTCGACGCGGTGCCCTACCTGTTCGAGGAAGAGGGAACCAACTGCGAAAACCTCCCTCAGACCCATGAGTATCTGGCCACGATGCGAACCATGCTGGATACGGAGTTTCCGGGAACAGTCTTGCTAGCGGAAGCCAATCAGTGGCCGGAAGACGTGGTGGCCTACTACGGTACCGAAGAGGTCCCCGAATGCCACATGTGCTTCCACTTTCCCGTCATGCCACGGATCTACTACGGCCTTCGCGATCAGCGATCTACCGCCATCCGCGAGATCCTCGAGGCCACACCGGCCATTCCAGCCGGAACTCAGTGGGGAACTTTCCTTCGTAACCACGACGAGCTCACTCTCGAGATGGTCACAACAGAGGAACGTGCCCGAATGTACGGGTGGTACGCGGAGGACCCTCGCATGCGGGCCAACGTGGGAATTCGGCGCAGGCTAGCCTCGTTGCTCGGTAACTCGAGATCAGAGATCGAACTCGCTCACGCCCTCCTCCTGTCCCTACCCGGCTCCCCGTGCCTGTACTACGGCGACGAAATCGGGATGGGTGACAACATCTGGCTCACTGATCGCGACGGTGTACGAACGCCGATGCAATGGACCCCTGATCGCAACGCTGGTTTCTCCACGGCAGATCCGGGCAAGCTCTACCTTCCCGTCATCGATTCGCTCGTGTTCAACGCACAGGCGGTCAACGTGGAATCCCAGTTGGCCCAGCCCGCCTCGCTCCTCCACTGGCTCCACGGCATCCTCGATGTGCGACGCCATCACCCCGTGCTTGGGGATGGCGATTTCAACCTACTCGACGTAGATAATGAAGCCATCTTGGCGTTCACGCGCTCCAACGCCATCGAGACCATGGTGTGCATCATGAACATGGCGAATACCCCGCGATCTGGAACCGTCAAGCTCGGTGCCTTCAATGGGTGGCACACCGCCGATGTCCTAGGCGGGGCGGGCTTCCCACAGGCTAGCGAGAATTACACCGTAACGCTCGGAGCCCGCGATTTCCTGTGGCTCTCGCTCACGCCGCCCGGATCCGACGAAGCTCCACTCGAGGGCCTGCCCGCAGATGCCGGCGATACCGAAATCGATTTTCTCTCGCTCTCGCGCCCCCACCAGCACAAGTTCTAAGGATCACCTTCAGGAGGTTGACGATGCCACTGCCATCTTCACACGAGTTAGTTCAGGCCATTGCAAACTGGATGGGCCCGGCACGCTGGCATCTAGGCGAAGCCACAGACTTCACCCCTGACGGGTACACGACGCTCTACAGCGGCAAAGAGGGCGCCATCATATGGCTTGCCGTGCGCGATGGTGAAACGAACTACAACGTGCCACTGGTACTCATCCCGCGCAGCAACGCAGAAGGGCCCGGCGCCGATTCAGACGCACCCACACCCGTTGGGAACACGGCAGAGTACAAGATCTTCGACGCGGCCGAGCACCAGCTCGGCCAGCGCACGCTGCTCGGGTTGCTCAACGCAACGATCACGCCAAAATCTCCGGAAACCTTCACTCTGACTGGCGCGCCGCTCCATCCCGTCCATGCGGGCATTCGCTCAGCTCACAAGCTCACCTCGGAGCAATCCAACACCTCCGTCATTTACGAACTGGATGATTCGACCAAGCTCATCCTCAAGATCTTCCGGGTTCTCGTCCCTGGCCACAATCCCGATGTTGAGCTTCAGCAAGCCTTGGATGGTACCGGGAGTGTCCCAGCTCAGCGTGGCTCCGTGAGTCTCGCATGGGACCAACCCTCGCTCAAAGTATGTGAGGCGCCCGGACGTAGGCGAGCGGACGTCGTCGTCGTCCAAGAATTCCTCGACGGCGCAAAGGACGCGTGGCAAGTGATGCAGGCCCACCTGTCCGAAACGGACGGTACGCTGGGTACAACAGAAGAGTCAATCCGGGCTCTTGGAGATCTGACCCGGCGTATCCACATGGAACTGGCAACGGCCTTTCCTCCAATCCCCGCATCGCAATTTAGGCGCGCCGCGATCGAATCGTCGTGGCGTGCTCGTGGCCGGCACGCGTTGAACCTTGTACCGAGCCTGCGTGCCCACGAGGCGGCAATCGACGAGGCCTTCAGCGCAGCGGCTGCACTTCCGTGGCCGGATCTGCAGCGAATCCACGGGGATTACCACCTCGGTCAGGTCTTGGAGGTGCCCGGCCGCGGATGGTTCGCTCTGGACTTTGAGGGAGAGCCCCTGCGTCCGATGGAGGAGCGAACCGGCGTGGACCTTGCTCTGCGTGACGTGGCCGGCATGCTCCGTTCCTTCGATTACGCTGCGGGCGCCGCCGAACTGGCCGGAGGTGACGCTCGCGCCGTCCACGCATGGGCTCAGGCAGCCGAGGAGGCCTTCTTGGCGGGCTATGGGGAATTGGATGCAGATCAGGGCATGCTGCTTCGCGCACTCATGATCGACAAGGCGCTCTACGAAGTTGCCTACGAGGCCGCGGAACGGCCCAGCTGGCTCCGCGTTCCGGTCAGTGGTGTAGAACGTATCCTAAGTCACGTATCCTAAGTGACAAGGTTGACTCTGAGTGCTTCCTCATGGCTCACTCACCGGCCACCTTTCAATTCAATAAAACTTGATAACTTGTCCACGTGGATATGAGAGAGTAAGGGCATGAACGCTATGGATTACGTACACGTCAATGAAGACGTACTGAATGCCGTTTCTAACGGCTGGTATCACGCCCCGCATGACATACTCGGGCCTCACGGGGCCGAGGGCAGCGTCACGATCCGGGTAATCCGCAGGCTCGCTGATTCCGTTTTCATCGAGACTGCCACGGGACGCACCGAAGCGATCCACGAATTCAACGGAATCTGGCGCGCGGTCCTACCGGGCGATGAGGTACCGGATTACCGAGTGATCGCCATTTACGGCGGGGTTGAGCACCGCGGGGACGATCCGTACCGCTTCCTGCCCACGCTCGGGGAAGTGGACATCTACCTGTTCGGCGAGGGCCGGCACGAGAAGCTGTGGAACGTGCTGGGATCCCACGTCATCACCTACCCGAGCGATTTGGGCGATGTCACCGGCACCTCCTTCGCCGTGTGGGCCCCCAATGCCAAGTCCGTGCGTGTTGTTGGCGATTTCAACGGCTGGGACGGATCACTCAGCGCGATGCGCACCATGGGCGCTTCTGGACTGTGGGAGCTGTTCATTCCTGGTGCCACAGAGGGATCGCGTTACAAGTACGAGATCCAGTACGCGGATCTTTCGTGGCATCAGAAGGCGGACCCCATGGCTCGCCGCTCCGAGGAGCCGCCCTCAACGGCGTCCATCGTGGCAGAGGCCCACTTCGAGTGGAGCGATGACGAATGGATGGACAAGCGTGCGGTCACCGATCCTCACAACGGACCCGTCTCGATTTACGAGATGCATCTGGGTTCGTGGCGTCCCGGGCTGAACTACCGCTCAATCGCCAAGCAGCTGATCGGACACGTGACCTACGCGGGCTTCACGCACGTGGAGTTCATGCCGCTCGCCGAGCACCCCTTTACGCCCTCGTGGGGTTATCAAGTCACGGGCTACTACGCGCCCACGGCGCGCTTCGGATCGCCCGATGATCTCAAGTACCTCATTGATGAGCTCCACAAGGCCGGCATTGGCGTCATCATGGACTGGGTGCCGGCCCACTTCCCCAAGGACGAATGGGCTCTGGCGCGATTCGATGGAACGCCGCTGTATGAGGATCCAAATCCGTTGCGCGGGGAGCATCCCGATTGGGGCACCCTCGTGTTCAACTTCGGGCGCCGCGAGGTTCGCAACTTCCTCGTGGCCAATGCCTTGTACTGGCTCACGGAGTTCCACATCGACGGCGTGCGGGTGGACGCGGTTGCCTCGATGCTCTACTTGGACTACTCGCGTAACGATGGCCAGTGGCAGCCGAACATCTACGGCGGGCGCGAGAACCTCGAGGCGATCTCCTTCCTTCAGGAGGCCACCGCCACCGCCTACCGAGTGGCCCCGGGGGTCATGATGATCGCCGAAGAATCCACCTCGTGGCCGGGCGTAACCGGACTGACCGAAGATGGCGGACTCGGGTTTGGCCTCAAGTGGAACATGGGGTGGATGAATGACACCCTGCGCTACATCGAAGAAAAGCCGATCAACCGCAAGTGGCACCACGGCGAGCTCACGTTCTCTCTGGTGTACGCCTTCTCCGAGCAGTTCCTCCTGCCGATCTCCCACGATGAGGTTGTGCACGGCAAGGGATCTCTCTACACCAAGATGCCAGGGGACGATTGGCAGAAGCTCGCCGGGATTAGGGAACTTCTGGCCTACCAGTGGTCTCATCCCGGCAAGCAGCTGCTCTTCATGGGCCAAGAGTTCGGGCAGATTCAGGAATGGAACGAATCGCGCGGCCTCGATTGGTGGCTCACCGAGGATCCGTCCCATGACGGCGTCCTCTCGCTGGTCAAGCATCTCAATGAGATCTACGTGTCCACGCCGGCCCTGTGGTCCGAGGATTTCCATGGAAGCGGCTTCGAGTGGATCGATGCCTCCGATTCCGATAGCAACGTCATCACCTATCTGCGTAAGGGCAAGGACAGCTCAGACGTGATCGCCGTGGCGTGCAACTTCTCCGGCGTTCCCCACAACGATTACCGTATGGGACTTCCTCGCGGAGGGCGTTGGAAGGAAATCCTTAACACCGACGATCTGGCCTTCGGCGGCTCCGGTGTTGGCAACTTCGGCGATCTCAACGCTGAGCGAATCCCGTGGAACGGACGCCCCTACTCGCTCAACCTTCAGCTGCCACCCTTCGGCGTGATCTTCCTCGAGCCGGCTGGCCAGCGCGTTGGTAAGCATCTGGCCGAGGACGAAGTGCCCGAACAGGAAGAGGCTCCGGGCGATCCGCTCGCGGAGTGATCAGGAGTTGAGGGGGCTGCACCGCCAGTTTCTAGCCGGTGCAGCCCCTTCCTCTTTGTCCGCTACTACTTCTTCGGGCTGACTGTTGCCTGGCTGGCTGATCCCCACCTGACCGCTGCCACTCCTGCCCTGTTACTTCTTTCCGTGCCCGGCCATTTTGCCGCCCTGTTAATTCCCCGCCCGGCTGCTCATACCGGGCCATCCAACTGCCGTCAGGCCCGTTACACCGGGCAGATTCTCCCCACCATGGCAGCAACAAATCGCTGATCAAGCTGATGCGTACCCAGCGCGCCATGCAGCGTCAAGCCTTCGATGAGGGCATCGAGCCCGCGCGCGGTGTCTGGATCGAATTGCTGGGAGAGCGCCGCGCGCGACCTCGCCATCCACGCATCGGTTATCTCACGGAAGGCCGGGATCCGAGCAGCGAGCGTGTAGAGTTCCTGATTGAGGACGAGCTCGCGCTGGTTGGCAAACATGTCTTCCATAATGAGGGCCACGATTTCCTCTTGTGCGCTGGCCGGGCAAGAAGCGTGGCTCATTCTGCTCTCAAATTTCGCCGCCACGGTTTCGGCGTGCTCCTCGAAGGCAGCGCGCAGGAGTTCGTCGCGTGAACCGAAATAGTAGGTGAGCGAACCCAGTGGGACTCCTGCGTGATCGGCCACCTTGCGCATGGAGGCCCCGGAAACGCCCACATCCCCGATCACATCAAGGGCTGCGACAACGATCTTTTCGCGGCGATGCACGTCATAGCGGGGGTTGGTCGGAGAGGTCCGGGATTGGTCACCCACCTGTTCGGCGCCGCTCATTCGATACTCCTCACCACCCGGGCGGGGTTTCCCACTGCCACGGAATTGGCCGGGATATCACGAATCACAACCGAGCCCGCTCCGATCACCGAGTTATCCCCGATCGTGACACCCGGGCACACGAT
>ERZ1645187.3748-NODE-3748-length-12638-cov-7.418024_pt1 | contig 12638 bp, 10 predicted proteins | sample MGYA00575352_ERZ1645187 | MGnify/ENA primary metagenome ERZ1645187 (study PRJEB40837, sample SAMN11349314) | freshwater sediment metagenome | isolation source: river sediment | host: Sediment | place: India: Wazaribad , New Delhi | collected 2017-02-21 ... | reverse complement strand
GATGTGCTGCCGACCCTCCCCCACCCGGTGCGCGCCTATTTCGAGCGCGAGCGGCCGATCGAGCTGCGGCCGGTGGATTTAGAGCGCTACCCCTCCGGTGCCTCCGCCCAGCTCGGCAACCGGCTGTGGTTCCGCGCGACGCGGGCCTTGCCCGACGATCAGGCTCTCCACCGCTGCATCCTCGCCTATGCCTCGGACATCACCCTGCTCGATGCCGCGCTGGTCCGCCACCAGACCTCGGTGTTCGATCCCGGCGTCCTGCCGGCCAGCCTTGACCATGTGATGTGGTTCCATCGCCCCTGCCGCGCCGATGACTGGCTGTTCTACGAACAGGAATCGCCCAATGCCGGCGGCGGCCGCGGCTATTCGCGCGGTCTGATTTTCACCCGCGACGGGACGCTGATCGCTTCGGTCGCCCAGGAGGGAATCATCCGCCAGAAGCGCGGTCACTGGGGATCATGAAGCCGCATTGGAAGGCATGATGCCTAAAATGTAAGCACTATGGCTGCGAATTTCGGCAGGGGTCGTCAGCCATCGTCGGTGATTCACCCGGTTTTCCGCCCTTCGGAACGCCTTCAAAATTGGCATGAAGCTTGATTGTGCAGCACCCGGCTATGCCGGGTGGCAGGCTGGTCCGCGCCCGGATCTGTTGTGTGCCTGCCGAGGGGATTGTCTGAAATGATACGTCGTTGCACCACCGCCGGGTTGGCGGCCCTGTCCGGCCTTGTCGCCGCTGCCCTGCCCGCCATGGCCCAGCCGGCAGCGCCGAAGATCGACGCGGCCGACACCGGCTTCATGATCATCGCCACCGGCCTCGTGCTGATGATGACCCTGCCGGGCCTTGCGCTGTTCTATGCCGGCATGGTCCGCCGCAAGACGGTATTGGCCACCATGGCACAGTCGGCGGCAGCGCTGGCGATCATCTCGCTGGTCTGGGTTGCCATCGGCTATTCGCTGGCCTTCACCGGCGAGGGCGCGATCCTCGGCGGTTTCAGCCGCATCTTCCTCGCCGGCATGGCGTTTGACGGCGTCTCGGCTCTGGCCCCCACCATTCCCGAAGCGCTGTTCATGCTCTACCAGATGACCTTCGCGGTCATCACCTGCGCGCTGATCGGCGGCGGCGTGGCCGACCGGATGCGGTTTTCCGCCTTCATCATTTTCATGGTGATCTGGCTGTTCCTCGTCTACCTGCCGAGCGCGCACATGGTCTGGGGTGGCGGCTATCTTGCCAAGCTCGGCGTGCTCGATTTCGCCGGCGGCACTGTTGTGCATATCAACGCCGGCGTCGCCGGCCTGGTGGCTGCGCTGATGCTGGGCAACCGGCACAACTACGGCCGCGAGAACTTCGCGCCCTATGACCTGTCGATGGCGGTGGTCGGCACCGGTCTTCTGTGGTTCGGCTGGTTCGGCTTCAACGGCGGCTCTGCGCTCGGCGCCGGCTCGCGCGCCGTCTATGCCGTCACCGCCACCCACCTCGCCGCCTGCGCCGGCGCCTGCGTCTGGGCCGGCATCGAATGGTATCAGCGCAGCAAACCCTCGGTCCTCGGCATCATTTCGGGTGCCATCGCCGGGCTCGGCACCGTCACCCCCGCCTCGGGCTATATCCTGCCCTGGCACGGCATCGTCATCGGCACCATCGCCGGCGGTGTCTGCTACTGGGCCTGTATCTGGCTGAAACAGAAGCTGGCCTATGACGATTCGCTCGACGTCTTCGGCGTTCACGGCATCGGCGGCGTGCTCGGCACCTTCCTGGCCGGGATATTCGCCACCGGCGCGCTCTCGGTCTCGGCCGATGCACCGGAAGGATTGAAGGGCCTGATCGACGGCAACGCCATGCAGGTGGCGATCCAGCTCACCGGCATCGCCATCACCACCCTCTGGTGCGTGGCGGGGACATGGCTGGCCCTCAAGCTGACCGGTCTGATGACGCCTCTGCGCGCCAGTCGCGACGAAGAGGTCGAGGGTCTCGATCTCGCCCTGCACGGCGAACGCCTGCACTGACGGACAGCGCCCGTCGGATGGACATGATGAACCGGCGGTGCCCCCGCCGGTTTTTTCATGCCTGACCGGCTGGCAGGCACCGTGCTGCCCAATAAATCATCACATCGCCTGCGCGCTGGGCGAAAAACCGGCGAATTCCTTTAAATTCCGCTAAAATTCCGGTCTGGCATGCCCCTTGTAACGCCCCGTGCATCATTTCCGGAGCCGCGCGCTCCAGTGGATCAACCGGTGGCGTCAAGGAGTTTGAAGCCGATGAAAACAGTGGTGGCGATCATCAAGCCATTCAAGCTTGAGGAAGTCCGCGATGCCCTGACCGCGATAGGCGTTCACGGCATGACGGTGAGCGAGGTCAAGGGATATGGCCGTCAGAAGGGGCACACGGAAATCTATCGTGGCGCCGAATATGCGGTGTCGTTCCTGCCCAAGCTGAAGCTGGAGCTGGCAGTGTCCAGCGATCTGGTGCCGCGCGTCGTCGATGCCATCGAGCAGGCGGCCCGTACCGGCCAGATCGGCGACGGCAAGATTTTCATTTCCCCGCTGGAAGAGGTTGTCCGCATTCGCACCGGCGAGCGCGGCACCGAGGCCCTTTGATCGTTCAGTCTGGAGTTTGATCCGATGTCTTTCACAAAACCACTCCTGCGGCTCACCACCGCATGCTCCCTGGGCCTGCTGGCCGCCGCGCCGGCCTTCGCCCAGGCCGCCGCTGCCGCGCCGACGCCGAACAAGGGCGATACCGCCTGGATGATCGTCGCCACCCTGCTGGTGCTGATGATGTCCATCCCCGGCCTTGCGCTGTTCTACGGCGGCCTCGTCCGCGCCAAGAACATGCTGTCCGTCCTCACCCAGGTCTTCGCCATCGTCTGCCTCGCCGGCGTGATGTGGGCGTTCTTCGGCTATTCGCTCGCCTTCACCAACGGCGGCGCGCTCAACGATTTTGTCGGCGGCTTCTCGAAAGCCTTCCTTCGCGGTGTTGACACCACAGCCAACGCCGCGACCTTCTCGAACGGCGTCGTCATCCCGGAACTGCTCTACATGGTGTTCCAGATGACCTTCGCCATGATCACCCCGGCGCTGATCGTCGGTGCGTTTGCCGAGCGGATGAAGTTCGGCGCGCTGCTGCTGTTCACCGTCCTGTGGTCGGTCCTCATCTATTACCCGATTGCCCACATGGTGTGGTACTGGGCCGGCCCCGACGCGATCGCGGAAGCGGCCAAGGCTGTGGCCGGTGCGGCGGATGCGGCGGCCAAGACGGCGGCTCAGGCCAAGCTGGATGAAGTGATGGCCGATGCCGGCAAGATCTTCCAGTGGGGCGCGCTCGATTTCGCCGGCGGCACCGTCGTCCACATCAATGCCGGCATCGCCGGTCTGGTCGGCGCGCTGATGCTCGGCAAGCGCATCGGCTACGGCAAGGAGCTGATGGCTCCGCACTCGCTGACCATGACGATGATCGGCGCGGCCCTGCTGTGGGTCGGCTGGTTCGGCTTCAACGCCGGCTCCAGCCTCGAGGCCAACGGCACGGCGGTCCTCGCCTTCGTCAACACCATGGTTGCCACCTGCGCCGCGGCGCTCTCCTGGCTGATCGTCGAATGGCTGTTCAAGGGCAAGCCCTCGCTGCTCGGCATGGTCTCGGGCGCTGTGGCCGGTCTCGTCGCCGTGACCCCGGCGTCGGGATATGCCGGGCCGATGGGTTCGATCGTTCTCGGGCTGGTTTCCGGTGCGGTCTGCTTCTTCTTCTGCTCGGTGGTCAAGAACGTGTTCCGCTACGACGACTCGCTGGACGTGTTCGGCGTCCACTGCGTCGGCGGCATCATCGGCGCCATCGCCACCGGCATCCTCGCGGCTCCGGCTCTTGGCGGCGCGGGCATCGTCGATTACGCGGTCAAGCCGGGCGAGGCGACAGCCGCCGAGTTCGTCATGGCAACGCAGGTTCTCGCCCAGCTCAAGGCGGTGCTTGTCACCCTGCTGTGGTCCGGCATCGGCTCGGCGATCCTCTACAAGGTTGTCGATGTGATCGTCGGCCTGCGGGTTGCCAACGAGGACGAGCGGATGGGCCTCGATATCGCCGAGCACGGCGAGCGCGCCTACCACTACTGATCGATCACCCGATCGGACCAGTAAACCAAAGCGGCGGCCCGGGATATTCCGGGCCGCCGTTTTCATTGGTGGAGCGCCGTCAAGTCTTAAGCCGGATTTAACCCGTTCTGAACCATGATCCCGGCCAATTGCGGATTGTATATCAGGTTGGGACATGCGCACCACGCGTCTGGGCTTTTCACCGGCGGATCATATCCCCGAGGCGATCAGGGACGGCTTTTCCCGCCGCCTTGCCGAACTCGCCGGCTTCACGCTGCTGGCCGCTGCCGGCGCGGGCGCCCTGTCGCTCGCCACATGGTCTGTGCGCGACCCCAGCTTCAGCCATGCCTCGGAGCAGCCGGCCCGCAATCTTCTCGGCTTTCCCGGTGCAGCCGCAGCCGATCTGATGATGCAGGTGCTGGGCGTCGCCTCCGTCGCCCTGCTGCTGCTTCTGGCCATCCTCGGCTGGCGCCTGATGATCCGCCATGGGCTCGAAAGCCCGCGCACGCGCCTCATCGTCGCCATCCTCGCCGTGCTTTTCGCCGCCGGCCTTGCCTCCGCCCTGCCGAAGACCGACCGCTGGCCGCTGCCGGGGGGATTGGGCGGCTTTGTCGGCGATGCCATGCTCTATCTGCCGCGCCTGCTGCTCGGCGGGCTCGACGGGCTTGCCCGCGCGATCATGGCGGTTGTCTGCGCCGCCGGCACAATTCTCACCGTGTCCTACGTCGGCCGCCGCACTGCCGAGGAAGAGGCCGAGGAACGCGCCCGCATCGCCGAGGAAGATGCCGATTCGAGCGCCGGGGACGAACCTTCGATCACCATCATCTCGCTTGGCGCGGTGATCCACGGGCTGATCAGCCTCAGAATGGGCGCCGAGCGCCTCTGGGCGCGCCTCACCGGCAAGGCCCCGGCCCTGCCGCAGCGCCGCGCAGCGCCGGCGCCCGGGCCGCGTGCCGAGCGGCGCGAACCCGTCTTCGACGACCGGGATTCGCCCCGCAGCCGGGTCGCTCCCCAACCGGCGGCCGCGCAGGACCGGCGGATCGACCCTGCCCATGATGACGGTGCGGACGAGGAGGACGACGCGCCGTTCGAGATGGACGACATTCCCGAGCCGCCGCCGGTCAAGGCGCGTGTCACCCCGCCGACCGGCGCCCTCAAGCCCGGCAAGCGGATGGACCGCGAGGCCCAGCCCTCGATGTTCGGCGACGATGGCTATGCCCATCCGCCCCTGACCCTGCTCTCCGAGCCGAAGAAGCAGACCGGCGCCCTCATCTCGAAGGATGCGCTCGAGCAGAACGCCCGTCTGCTCGAAGGTGTGCTCGATGATTTCGGCGTGCGTGGCGAGATCATCAACGTCCGCCCCGGCCCGGTGGTGACCCTTTATGAACTCGAGCCGGCGCCGGGCACCAAATCCTCGCGCGTCATCAGTCTTGCCGAGGATATCGCCCGCTCGATGAGCGCGGTCGCCGCCCGCGTTGCCGTGGTGCAGGGTCGTAACGTCATCGGCATCGAACTGCCGAACGCCAAGCGCGAGACGGTGTTCCTGCGCGAGTTGCTGGCCTGCGAGGATTTCGAGAAATCGAAGATGCGGTTGCCGCTTTGCCTCGGCAAGACCATCGGCGGCGAGCCGGTGATCGTCGAGCTGAACCGCATGCCGCATCTCTTGATCGCCGGGACCACCGGCTCGGGCAAGTCTGTGGCGATCAACACCATGATCCTGTCGCTGCTCTACCGGCTGACGCCGGACCAGTGCCGCCTGATCATGGTCGATCCGAAGATGCTCGAACTGTCGATCTACGACGGTATTCCCCATCTGCTCACCCCGGTCGTCACCGACCCGAAGAAAGCGGTCGTCGCGCTGAAATGGGCAGTGCGCGAGATGGAGGATCGCTACCGCAAGATGTCCAAGGTCGGTGTGCGCAACATCGACGGCTTCAATGCCCGCGTCGAGGAAGCCAAGGCCAGGGGCGAGATCATCCAGCGCACCGTCCAGACCGGCTTCGACAAGGAAACCGGCGAGCCGGTGTTCGAGAACGAGGTGATGGATCTGGCGCCGCTGCCGTTCATCGTCGTCATCGTCGACGAGATGGCCGACCTGATGATGGTCGCCGGCAAGGAGATCGAAGGCCTCGTCCAGCGTCTCGCGCAGATGGCCCGCGCCGCCGGCATCCACGTCGTGCTCGCCACCCAGCGCCCGTCAGTCGATGTCATCACCGGTACGATCAAGGCCAATTTCCCCACCCGGATCTCCTTCCAGGTCACCTCGAAGATCGACAGCCGCACGATTCTGGGCGAGCAGGGCGCCGAGCAGCTGCTCGGGCAGGGCGACATGCTCTACATGGCCGGCGGCGGCCGCATCAGCCGCGTCCACGGCCCGTTCGTCTCCGATGCCGAGGTCGAGCACGTCGTCGCGCACCTCAAGGCGCAGGGCGCACCGCAGTATCTCGAATCGATCACACTCGACGAGGAGGCCGGCGCCGGCGAGGGCGACGATGGCGCGGTGTTCGACAAGGGCAACTTCGGCGAGGAGCCGAACGATCTCTATGCCCAAGCCGTGCAGGTGGTGTTGCGCGACAAGAAGTGCTCCACCTCCTACATCCAGCGCCGGCTGCAGATCGGTTACAACCGCGCCGCCTCGCTGGTCGAGCGGATGGAGCGCGAGGGCCTCGTCGGCCCGGCCAACCACGCGGGCAAACGCGAGATCCTGACCGAGGATGCGGGCGCCTGACGGGGTCACCGGCCCCGCCCTGGCGAAGAACCGAATTTGCTTTGAGAAAAGCCGCGAATCCGCCACAAGCAACGGATATCGACCGCCTATCGACGGTATTCGACAGGGGATTTGCCGGTGCGCGCGCTTACAACCTCACTTCTGGTGGCAACCCTTCTGGCCGGCGCAACCGGCGCCTTCGGGCAGGGCGCGCCATTGCAGCTGACCCCGCCACCGGCGGCCAAGGCTCCCGCAACCGCGCCGAAGGGTTCCACCCCCGCCGGGCAGGATGCCAATGCCGTCAAGCCCTCGGTCGAGCGCGTCAATGCCTATTTCAACGGTATCGCCGGCATGACCGCCGATTTCACCCAGATCGGCCCGGATGGCCGGCGCTGGGAGGGCAAGCTCCACCTGCTGCGCCCGGGCAAGATGCGGTTTGAGTACAAGCCCCCGAGCCCGCTCGAGATTGTCTCCGATGGCCGCTCCGTCGCGGTGCGTGACAAGAAGGCCAACACGCAGGACCTCTATTTCGTCGGCCAGACACCGCTGAAGTTCCTGCTGCGCGACAGGATCGATGTCGCCCGTGATTCGAAAGTGATCTCGATCACCCAGCAGGGGGGCGATGCGGTGCTGGTGATCGAGGACAGGCAGACGGTGGGCGGCACCTCCCGCATCCGGCTGACCTTCAACAACGCCGACATGATGCTCAAGCAATGGATCGTCACCGATCCCCAGGGCTATGATACCCGCGTGCAGCTGGCCAATGTCGACCTGACCAGGCGGCCCGATGCGCGGCTGTTCGTCATTCAGGAAGGCAATGTGCGTACGCCGAACTGAGCCTCTCCCGAAGGAGTCCCCGTGGCCCTGACCATCGCGACCTGGAACATCAATTCGGTTCGCTTGCGAATCGATCTCGTCCGCCGATATCTCGCCGAGGCCGCGCCGGATGTTCTGTGCCTGCAGGAAACCAAATGTCCGGACAGCGAGTTTCCGGTCTCGGCGTTTGTGAAGGCCGGCTATCCGCACCTCGTCTATCGCGGCATGAAGGGTTACAATGGTGTGGCGATCATCTCGCGCCGGCCTTTGGTGCCGGCCGATCGCCTGTCATTCTGCGGCCGTGAGGATGCCCGGCATATCGCCGCCGCGGTTGCAGACGACGCTGGCCACCCGGTCCTCGTGCACAATTTCTACATCCCCGCCGGCGGCGATATTCCCGACCGGGAGGAAAACCCCAAGTTCGGCCACAAGCTCGATTTTCTTGCCGAGCTGACCGACTGGTCGGATCGCTGCCGAATCGATCATGGCCGCAGCGTACTGGTCGGCGATCTCAACATCGCCCCGTTCCCGACTGACGTCTGGAACCACAAGGCGCTGCTCAAGATTGTCAGCCACACGCCGGTGGAGTGCGAGGCGCTCAATCGTTTTCGCACCACTGGCGGCTGGACTGACGCCGTCCGGCACATGACGCCGGAGCCGGAGCCGATCTTCACCTGGTGGAGCTATCGTTCGCCGGATTGGTCGGCGGCCGACAAGGGCCGGCGGCTCGATCATATCTGGGTGGGGGCTGATCTGGTGCCGGCGCTGGGCGGCTGGGCGGTGCTGCGCGAGGCACGCGGCTGGCAGCAGCCCTCGGACCATGTGCCGCTGGCGCTGACGCTTCAGCTTTGACGATCAGGCAAGCGAGCCGAGCCGGGCCGCCGTGCCGGCCAGCCGGGCGGCAATGCGGCTTCTGAGGCTTGCGGCACTGGCCGGATGGGCCACCAGCACCTCGCGCATCAGCGTGCGCGGGATGAACAGGAGGCTCGCCGGCTCCAGTGCGAAAACGGTCTGCGGCCGCTCGATCTCGGCAATCAGCGCGGTTTCCCCGATCAATCCACCTGGGCCGAGCTGCCCCTCCTCCGCCATCGCCACCCCGTCCGGCGAGACCGACAGCCGGCCCGAGACGATCACGTAACCACCATCGGCCGCCTCGCCCTGGCGAAACAGCTCTTCCCCCGCCTTCAGCCGGCGGATCGAGGCGGAAAACGCCAGAACATGCAGCGCCTGCGGTTCGAGACCCTGAAAGACGGCGGGCGCGGACAGCGCGGAAATTTTCTGATCAAGACGCATCAATGAACCGGTTCATGCACCATCTGGGGCCCGTCAGGGTACCAGCTTGTAGCCTCCGTTTTCCGTCACAAGCAAGCGCGCCTGTCCGGCATCGGGCTCGATCTTTTGCCGAAGGCGGTAGATGTGGGTCTCCAGCGTATGGGTGGTGACGTTGGAATTATACCCCCACACTTCCTGCAACAGGGTGTCGCGCGGCACAACCTTCTGGTTGGCGCGGTAGAGATAGCGCAGGATCGCGGTTTCCTTTTCCGTCAGGCGCAGTTTGTTGCCCTTCAACGTCGTCAGCAACTTGGCGCTGGGCCGGAACGTGTACGGCCCGATCGAGAACACCGCATCCTCGCTCGCCTCATGCTGGCGCAGATGGGCGCGGATGCGCGCCAGCAGCACCGCGAACTTGAACGGCTTGGTCACATAGTCGTTCGCGCCCGATTCGAGCCCGAGCACCGTATCAGCTTCCGAATCATGCCCCGTCAGCATGATGATCGGACCCTTGAACCCACCCTTGCGCAGGATTTTCACCGCCTCCCGCCCGTCGATATCGGGCAGGCCGATGTCCATCACGATCATGTCGACCTGATCGACCTTGGCCAGCGCGACCCCCGAGGCGGCATTCGGCGCCTCGGCGATGGTGAATTCCTCGTGCAGGCGCAGCTGCTCGGCCAGCGCCTCGCGCAGGGCATCATCATCATCCACGATCAGGATTTTGCGAATGTTGCTCATTCATCCCACCTTTGCGCTGGCAGCCTCCCACAGGTAATGCTCCCCCACGGCATCGGCAAGGCAGGCATCGCACGAACCGGCGCCGGACAGGCATGTTTTCGCGGCTACGGCCATGACAATCTGGTGAGTTTCACGTGAAACGGCAATATATTCATGTGCTTAAGGTTTTTCGGCTCGAACCGCGGGGGCCCCGGGCCATTCTGGTTGCCGGCAATCTCGCCCTGCCCTGCCGGATCGGCCGCACAGGCGCAACCGTTGACAAGCGGGAGGGCGATGGTGCCTCACCCCGCGGATGCTTCGCCCTCCTCGGCGGCTGGTGGCGCAACGACCGGCGGCCCAGACCCCGCACCGGTCTGGCTCTCAGGCCGCTGAAGCCCTCCGACGGCTGGTGCGATGCGCCCGGTCATCGCAACTATAACAGGTTGATTCGGCAACCCTTTTCCGCTTCGCACGAGGAGATGTGGCGGGCCGACCACCAGTATGACGTGGTTCTCGATATCGGCTGGAACCGCCACCCCCGGCGGCAGGGACGCGGCAGCGCGATCTTTTTCCATCAGATGAATGAGACAAAGACGGGAACTGCCGGCTGCGTCGCGGTGGAGGCCCGCCACATGAACCGCCTCATGATCCGGATCGGAACGAAAACGCGTATTGAAATCAGATAGTTATCGCGTTCCAAAAATCGCCGAACCGATCCGCACCTGCGTCGCGCCGCATTGGATGGCGGCTGCGAAATCCGCGCTCATTCCCATCGACAGGGTATCAAGCCCGTTGCGCGCCGCAATCTTGGCGAGAAGCGCAAAATGCGGGCTGGGCGGCTCACTAACCGGCGGAATGCACATCAAGCCTTTGATATTCAAGCAAAAGTCCGTCCGGCAGCGGGCGAGGAAGGCATCCGCCTCCTGCGGCAGGATGCCGGCCTTCTGCGGCTCCGCCCCGGTGTTGACCTGCACCAGAAGGTCAGGATGCCGCCCGGTCTTCTGGATCGCATCCGCCAGCACCGCGGCAAGCTTCGGCCGGTCAAGGCTCTCGATCTGCTCGAAGAACTCGACGGCCTCCACGGCTTTATTGCTCTGAAGTGGCCCGATCAGGTGAAGTTCGGTGCCCGAATATTGCGCTTTCAGCGCCGGCCACTTCGCCCGTGCCTCCTGCACACGGTTTTCGCCGAACACCCGCTGCCCCGCCGCCAGCACCGGCACGATCGCCTCGGCGGGGAAGGTCTTGGAGACGGCGACCAGCGTCACCGCGCCGGCCTTGCGCCCGGCATCCGCCGCCGCGCGGTCGATCAGCTTGCGGATGGCGGCAAGGCGCACCGCGCCCGATTCGGCGGAAGGGGTCTCGTTCATGCGACAAATCCTCACTGGACCGGAATTCGACCGGCGCGCGGGCCGGCAAGGCGCATCCAACGGTTGACCAGAAAAACCGAATGATGTCCAAGGGGTTCGGTATCCTCAAAAGTCCTCAGATGCGCAACACCCGATACAACACCCGCGTTAGCGAACCCAAGTGGCAGAAGGTGTGGGAGGAGAAGGCAACCTTCCTCACCCGCAACGACGACGCCCGGCCGAAGTACTATGTGCTGGAGATGTTCCCCTATCCCTCGGGGCGCATCCACATGGGCCATGTGCGCAACTATGCAATGGGCGACGTGGTGGCCCGCCACAAGCGCGCCAAGGGCTTTTCCGTGCTCCATCCGATGGGCTGGGACGCCTTCGGCATGCCGGCGGAAAACGCCGCGATGGAGAAGAAATCCCATCCCAAAACCTGGACCTACGCCAACATCGCCACGATGAAGGGCCAGCTCAAGTCGATGGGCCTGTCGCTGGACTGGAGCCGCGAGATCGCCACCTGCGATCCGGCGTATTACCGCCACCAGCAGGCGATGTTCGTCGATTTTCTCGACAGCGGCCTCGTCGCCCGCAAGACCTCCAAGGTCAACTGGGACCCGGTGGACATGACCGTGCTCGCCAACGAGCAGGTGATCGACGGGCGCGGCTGGCGCTCGGGCGCGCTGGTGGAACAGCGCGAACTGACCCAGTGGTTTCTGAAGATCACCGACTATTCGCAGGATCTGCTCGACGCGCTCGGCACGCTGGAGCGCTGGCCGGAAAAAGTCCGGCTGATGCAGCAGAACTGGATCGGCCGGTCCGAGGGCCTGCTGGTGCGCTGGGCGCTGGAGAATGCGCCTGCCGGACTTGACGAGGTTCAGGTCTACACCACCCGGCCCGATACGCTGTTCGGCGCCTCGTTCGTCGCCGTCGCCGCAGACCATCCGCTGGCGAAGAAAGCCGCCGAGACAAACCCGGACCTCGCGGCCTTCGCCGAGGAATGCCGCCGCATGGGCACCTCGGTCGCGGTGCTGGAGACGGCGGAGAAGAAGGGCTATGACACCGGCATCCGTGCCGTGCACCCGTTCGATCCGAGCTGGACCGTGCCGGTCTATGTTGCCAACTTCATTCTGATGGATTACGGCACCGGCGCCATCTTCGGCTGCCCGGCGCATGATCAACGCGACATCGATTTCGCCAACGCCTATGCCCTCGCCGTCACCCCGGTGATCTGCCCGCCGGGCGCGACGCCCGAGGCGGTCAACGCGACATTCGACCGCCATGCGCCGCCCTATGTCGAGGACGGCACGCTGATGAACTCCCGTTTTCTTGACGGGATGAGCATCGAGGCGGCCTTCAACGAAGTGGCGAACCGGCTCGAGCAGACCGATCTCGGCGGTCGGCCGGTGGCCGAGCGCAAGGTCAATTTCCGCCTGCGCGACTGGGGCATCTCGCGCCAGCGCTACTGGGGCTGTCCGATTCCGGTGATCCACTGCGAGGCCTGCGGCGCCGTTCCGGTGCCGAAGAAGGATCTGCCCGTCACCCTGCCGGAGGATGTGACCTTCGACGTGCCAGGCAATCCGCTCGATCGGCATCCGACCTGGAAGCATGTCGGCTGCCCGCGCTGCGGCAAGCCGGCCCGGCGCGAGACCGACACGATGGACACTTTCGTCGATTCCTCGTGGTATTTCGCGCGCTTC
>ERZ1645187.3746-NODE-3746-length-12643-cov-242.324913_pt1 | contig 12643 bp, 11 predicted proteins | sample MGYA00575352_ERZ1645187 | MGnify/ENA primary metagenome ERZ1645187 (study PRJEB40837, sample SAMN11349314) | freshwater sediment metagenome | isolation source: river sediment | host: Sediment | place: India: Wazaribad , New Delhi | collected 2017-02-21 ... | reverse complement strand
GGATTAGACGGAGTGCGTCCAGTTCCGACGCGGCAGGTTCCATAACGGCACGGTCGGCGTTCCGGCTGGCGCGGGGAGGGGCGGGTCAGGCCCGGCGCCCTCAGGTAACGGTACGATACCTGAGAGGAGGGGGGGGTGGCCTAACACGCCCAAGGCTCCACTATGCCAGGGAAGGTTTAGGCGCGCTGGGGGTGGCGAACGTTACTCCATGCCACGGCAATAATCATGTCGCGGTTGTCCGTGCAGCAATTCTCATTTTGGCAGTCATCTCCTCAGTGCCCAGGACCTGTTTGAGGACCTGGAGCGCGATCCGCCCGCCGCCTGGAACGGTGCTATCATGCTATCCATTACAAAATACCGTCTATGAGTGAAGCTGTTATGGCACAGGTCATCGTCAGAGAGCTGGAGGAAGTCGTCAAACAGGGACTCAAGCGCCGCGCCGCACGCCACGGAAACAGCATGGAAGAAGAAATCCGAGAGATTCTCCGGAATGCTGTTCGTCAAGAACCTGGCTCAACCAGTCGGCTTGGTTCACGCATTGCCGCTCGCTTCAAAGGCCAGGGACTTGACACGGATCTGCCCGAACTAGAGGGTTCCGAGGCGCGTGCCGCGACGTTTCGCGAATGATTGTCCTCGACACCAACGTGCTGTCCGCCTTGATGCAATCCCAGCCAGAAGCCACCGTCGTGGACTGGCACGTCGACAGTGGCTTCGTGGAATTCTCCCTGGCCTTGAAACAGATGCTCGGCTACCACGAGGCGGACATCGGCACCGACGTTGCGGCTCTTTGGGGGTGATGGCTCCTGAGTGGCCAGCGTTCACTCAGTTGACACCCAGCTTGAAGGAGCCAGTGCCGTGCTCTGGCTCCCGATCTGGGGTGAAGCGAGTTATTTGCTGGCGGGGGTTTCAAACAGCCGATAGATCAGCCCGGCGATAACCGCGCCGGCAAGGGGCGCGACCCAGAAGAGCCACAATTGGGCCAGTGCCAACCCCTGGCCATTCAGGGCCAACACGAGGGCGGGGCCGGTGCTGCGGGCCGGGTTGACGGAGGTGTTGGTCACGGGGATCGAGATCAGATGGATCAGAACCAACGCCAGGCCGATGGCCAGTCCCGCGTGGCTGCCAATCCCGCGCTTGTCGGTGGCGCCCAGAATGATGAACAAAAACATCGCCGTCATGACCACCTCGGTGATCAGACCGGTCATCATGCCGTACTTGCCGGGGGAGAGTTCCCCGAAGCCGTTAACCGCCAGGCTGCTGGCTGACAGGGTGAAGGCCGGATTACCCTGTAAAATCAGCAACAGGAGCAGGGCGGCGAGGATGGCGCCCACGGTTTGCAGGATAATGTAGAGTGGTGCCTCGCTGGCCGGGAAGCGGCCACCCACCACCAGCCCCACGGTCACCGCCGGATTGAGATGGCAGCCGGAGATATGGCCGATGGCGTAGGCCATGGTCACCACCGTGAGGCCAAAGGCGAAGGAGACGCCCAGCAGGCCGATACCGATATCATTGCTGCCGGCCATGAACACCGCCGCCAGGGCGGCGCTGCCACAACCGCCCAGGACCAGCCAGAAAGTGCCAATCAACTCGGCTAGGGCGCGTGAAATCAGGGACATGTCTTAAACCTCCGACGTAGTGTCAACAGCTAACCAACGCTTTCCGTCATCGGTCGAGCGGGAAAGCGACCTCCATGATCGTTGGGGTGGATGTCTGCTGTTAGCGGGAGCATCCACCTCTTAAGGTAGTCCTTGATCCCCCTTTGTCTAGCCGTGGGTGCCAGAAGATTCGCGATACAGGGGTTGAATGAGGGCAGAGGGACACAACGAGGCGTGCCTGTCCATGCGATGAGCTATTGTGGACTTACACCAGACGCGAATCCCTCCCTCCCCCCCCGGGGGACCAGGCTCTCGTGACGCTGGCCGACGCGGTGCAGGCGCACTTGCGCGCCATGCACCCGTCGCCAGAGAATCAAATTGCCGATGTCCATCAACCATCACCCCGCGGGCTTGCGCACGATGACAGTTTTCCCCTCTCTGCAATCTGAATCCCGGAACCTCCCCCGGAACCTGGGGCGTCGCCGGTTGCTCGGCGCACTCCTCGCCGGCACCGTTCTGGCCCTGGTCGGCCGCTCACCGGCCGCCTGGCCGGCGCCCGGTGGACTGGTGCCCCTTACGGAGCGTCCCACCGCCCCGGCCTTGAAACTGGCGGATCTCCAGGGCCAGATCGTCGATCTGGCGCAGATGCGCGGCCGGGTGGTGCTGATCAATTTCTGGGCCACCTGGTGTCCGCCCTGCCGTAAGGAATTCCCCTCCCTGGGGCGGGTGCGGGCGATCTTCACACCGGAAACCTTCGAGGTCCTCGCCGTCAACGTCGAGGAGGAGGCGGAGACGGTCAAGGCCTTCGCCGGGACCGCCGCCTTTCCGGTCCTGCTGGACGCGGAGTCCCGGGTGGTCATGTCCTGGCCGGTCAAGGGTCTGCCCACCAGTTTCCTGGTCGACCGTCAGGGTCGTCTGGCCTATCGCCTGACGGGGGAGCAGGAGTTCGATGATCCGGCCATCGTCGCGGCCATCCGTGGCCTGCTGGCGGCCGAATAGGGGCCGGCCATGCCCGGTTTGGCCCCGCCCCGGGCCTGATCTGTCTGGCCAGGTCGCGGGCGGGCCGGGGGGAGGACGGACTTAGCCGCGCTGGTCCTTGGGCAGATAATCCTTCTGCCGGTTGCCGGTATAGACCTGCCGCGGGCGGGCGATGCGGGTCCCCGGGGTGTGGTTCTGTTCCCACCACTGGGCGATCCAGCCCGGCAGGCGGCCGATGGAGAAGATGACGGTGAACATGTTCACCGGGATACCGATGGCGCGCAGGATGATGCCGCTGTAGAAGTCCACGTTGGGATACAGGTTGCGGTCGATGAAGTAGGGATCGGAGCGGGCGATGTCCTCCAGACGGCGCGCGATGTCCAGAAGGGGGTCATTGCCGCACAACTGCGGGACCAATTCCGCCGCCACCTTTTGCAGCATCTGGGCGCGAGGATCGAAGTTCTTGTAGACCCGGTGACCAAAGCCCATGAGGCGGACCTTGCTGTCCTTATCCTTGGCCAGCTTGACGTACTCTTCGGGGGTGACGTTGCCCGCGTGGATCTTGTCGAGCATCTCCAGGACCTCGACATTGGCGCCGCCATGCAGGGGGCCCCAGAGGGCGCAGACCCCGGCGGCGCAGGAGGCGAAGAGATTGGCCCCGCTGGAGCCGACCATGCGCACGGTGGAGGTGGAACAGTTCTGCTCGTGATCGGCGTGGAGGATCAGGATCAGGTTCATGGCCCGGTTGATGAGATCCGAGCAGACGTACTGATCATAGGGCTGCGAAAACATCATGTGCAGGAAGTTGGGCACGTAACGCAGCTTGGGGTCGGGATAGATGTAGGGCACGCCGCGGGAGTGACGATAGGCATAGGCGGCGATGGAGCGGACCTTGCTGATGAGGCGCGCGGCGGCGATGAGGAACTGTTGCTCATCCTCCAGGGCGTGGAGTTCGGGATGGAAGCAGGACAGGGAGTTGATCATGGCCGAGAGGATGGCCATGGGCGGCGCCGTGCGCGGGAAACCCTCGAACTGGTGCTTCATGCCCTCGTCCAGGTAGGCGAACCGCGTCAGGTCCTTGGAAAAGGCGTCGTATTCGGCGTCACTGGGGAGATGGCCCAGGATCAGCAGCAGGGCGACCTCGATGAAGGTGGCGCCATTGGCGAATTGCTCGATGGGGATGCCGCGGTAGCGCAGGATGCCCTGTTCGCCGTCGATGAAGGTGATGGCGCTCTCGCACGCGCCGGTGTTGCCATAACCCGGGTCCAGGGTGATGTGACCGGTCTGGTCACGCAACTTCGAGATGTCGATGGCGCGCTCGCCCTCGCTACCCTCGATCACGGGCAGGCTGTAGCTCTTGTCGCCCAGGGTCAGCGTGGCGGGCGGTAGGGAGAGGGTCGGGGTGGAAAGTGGCTGGCCCATGGGGCAAAACTCCTGTTCGGTGGTCTTGGTCAAGTGTTATTTACCAGCGTAACCCAATCTTCGGTCTTGGGTTGTGCCCGATCTTCACCGGCATTTTCCGGCCCTGCTGGCCGGGAGGGAAGACCGATCTGCCTGGGATGGTATGCGTTGTCCGGGTCAAACGAGATGGTCTACTTCGCGGGCCCGCCGCTGGCTTCCGGGGCGCGGATAAACGGGGGCTATGATCGCATATCCTGGCCTTATCGCGGCATGATCCCTGCCATCGCGGGCTTGCTTTTCCCGTCCCGCCGCCCAAGATGGCGGCAAAAGAGGGGCGTACTGGCTGATTTTTCCTCCGCCAAGCAATTCTCGCGCGGTTCCCGACCCTGGGAAAGCCGGAAACCGCCGGGTCAAATCCTGACAAGCCCCTTGCCGGAGCCGGTTCGCGCGTTGAGGCGAGGAGCCCTGGAGAGGAGAGGATGGCAGCGATTTTACTGGTGGAGGACGACCTTGATCTGCGGGAGGAGGTCGCTGATTTTCTGCGCGGCGAGGGCCACACCGTTCGCGAGGCCGGGTCACGGCGGGAATTTCGGGCCCTGATGGCGGCGGAACCCTGCGACATCGCCATCCTGGACCGGCGTCTCCCGGATGGGGATGGTCTGGACCTGATCAGCGAGGGCCGGGCGGCGGGGTGGCGCTGTGGCTTCGTCCTCATGACCGCCCGGGACGCGGCTGCGGAGCGCATCGCGGGTTATGAGACCGGGGCCGATCACTACCTCACCAAACCGGTGCGGCTGGATGAACTGGCGGTCATCCTCAAATCCCTGGCCCGCCGCCTCCATCTCGGCGCCCATTGGCGCCTCAACCTGGCCCTGGGGCTGCTCCAGGCGCCGAATGGGAAAAAGGTCGAGCTGACCGGTCTGGAGGCGGCCTTCCTGGCCATCCTGGGTGCCCATCTCAACCAGCCCCTGGACCGTCGCCAGATCATCCAGGACCTGGGACGGGACTACCTGAGCTACGACCCGCGCAATCTGGATGCCCTGTTGCGCCGCTTGCGGCGGAAGGTCCGGGAGGATGCTGGCGCGGACCTCCCCGTGCAGACCCGGCACGGCCTGGGGTACGTGCTGGTGGAGGCGCTGGTCCCCGACTAGGGTGAGCGGGGCCCGGCTTCCTCCCAGGGCAGCCACAGGCTGAACTCACAACCCCCAGCCGCCAAGTTGGTCACCCCCGCCCGTCCCCCATGGCGGCTGGCTACCTTGTCCACCAGGTAGAGGCCCAGGCCCGCGCCGGGCTCCGTGCTGTTCCGCCCCCGCCGGAAGCGGCGGAAGATCAACGGCAGATCCTCCAGCGGCACCCCCGTCCCCGCGTCCCGGACCCGGACGCGCACCCCCCCTTCCGCGGCCTCCACATGGAGCAGCACCGGCGCCGTGGGGGGCGAGTGGTGGCGGGCATTCTGCAGCAGGTTGCGGATGGCCAGGCGTATCAGGTCGGTATCGCCGGTGCAGACCGGGACCGGGGTGACTTCCAGGCGCATCTCCGGACCGGGGGTGTCGCGCAGGTCGTCCATGGCGGCGCGACAGATTCGTTCCAGATCCAGGGGCCCCCGCCGCAGGGGGGCGTCGGCGCTGGCCAGGCGCTCCGCCGACAGGTAATCGTCCATCAGCCGGGTCAGGCGCTCGCTGGCGCGGCGGATCTTCTCGCCCCGGGCCCGGCCCTTTTCGTCCAGGGTCGGGTCCCGCAGCAGGTTGTGCGCGGCCGCGGCGATCACGCTCAGGGGGGTGCGCACCTCATGGGAAACCAGGGCGAGAAAGTCCGCCTGCTCTTCCCGCAACCCGCGTTCCGCGGCCGCCCGGGCCTCCGCCAGCGCCTTTTCCCGCCGCAAGCGTTTGTGGTCGGAGAAGATCGCCAGGCTCAGGACCAGGGTCTGGAGCAGGGCGCCGATGGCCAGGGCCTGGTCGCTGAGCAGGCCGGGGGGCAGCCATCCCTGGCCCCGGGCCAGGTTGACCGTCAGCCCCAGGCCATAGAGGCCGAAGGCCAGTACAAAGGAGCGTGCCCGGTCATCACCCCGCCAGGCCGGGCCCAGGGCCAGGAGCAGGGTCAGGGCGATGAACAGGCCGGTGGCCGGCCACACCAGGCCCAGGGCCAGGCCGGGAAGGCCCGCCAGGACCAGTGCCAGGCCTAGAGCCGCGACCAGGTTGGCGGCCAGGAGTAACCGGCGGCGCCAGAACAGGGCATGGCGCGGTAGCGCGACATAGTCGAGGCTGAAGCGCAGCATCACCGGCAGCGCCAGACACAGCAGGGCCACCATCACGCCATTGGCCAGGCCGGGGAGCCAGAAGCCTGGCTGGGCCTGCTGCAGCCAGCCACCGGCGAGGAGGGCGGCCAGCAGGTTGAGGGCCACGTAGAGGGTGAAGAGGTAGTGGACGCGCTCCTGGCTCCACATCCAGAAGAAGGCATGCAGCAAGGCGATGAGGGCATAGACGCCAAAGTAGAGTCCCCATACCCGGGCCTCCGCCATGGCCGCCTCGGTGAAGGCCAGGGGTGGCCAGAGGGTCAGGGCCGGGCGGGTGACAAGCCGCGTTTGCAGTCGCAAATAGTAGGTGGTGGGGACGGCCGTGAGCTGGAGGCGAAACAGCGGCTGACGGTAATCCACCTCCCGTTCCGTCCAGGGCCAGGTCTGACCCGAGCGCCGCTCCGTGAAGCCACCGTCGGCGCGGGGCAGATAGAGCCGGACGTCGTCGAGGGTGGGCGGCGCCACCTCCAGCCAGGCCTCGTCCGATCCGCCGGGCCCGCGCTCCAGGGTAAAGCGCAGCCAGAGGGCATCCGCGGGACTCGGAGAGGTCGTCAGGGGCGTCGATGGTTGGCGGGGCGAGGGGGTGAAACGCGTGGACTGAAGGCCCGCCACCTCCCCGATTTCCCAGGTCCCTCCCGGGTCGGGGAGATATTCCAGGTGGTGGGTCAGATCAAGCTTGCCGGCGGCGGGGAGGGGCAGGGCGGTGTCTGGCGAGCCCACGAGGGGTAAGGCCAGGAGCCAGAGAAAGATCAACGCCGGCAGGCGAGGCGGGGGCTTCATGGCCAGGCATCTTAGCCCGGGTGGGAGGTTCAGTGGGTCCGCATCTGGGCCATCCGTTCCAGATCCTGGGCCTCGAAGTCGATGCCGACGGTCTCGCCGGGGTTGAGGCTGATGGCGTAACCGATGCCCAGCTTCTCCAGAATCCAGGTAAATTCCACCACCAGACCCCCGCCGTACCCGGGAAAGTCCTGGACGAAGCCCTTGGCCCGCTCCGGGCTGGTGAAGAGGACCAGGACCTCGCCGTTGTCGGTCTCGATCTTGAGGGGGCGGGCGACCGCGTCGGTCTGCAGGCCACCAATCTGATGACGCTCATAGATGGGCATGAAGACCTCGGAGCCGAGCAGGGTGGCGATGAAGTCCTCGGCCGGAATCTGGCCTTCCTGAGCGGCGATGAGCTGACGCTCCAGGTCGTTCTGGGGGATGAAGGGGGTCATGAGGGATTACCAGGGCCGAAAAATGAGTTTCCCTGAGCTGGGGCCGGCCGTGGCGGCTTCAAGTTCCGCCACCCCCGCGGCAGATCGCGCAAGGCAGAATCGCCAATGTCCGGTTATGAACCCTGGCCGGATCCTCGATGAAAGTCTCCACCCGTTTGGATTTGATATTCGCTCGCCGGGCACCACCATCTTGCCATCAGGGCCGACACGGGCGGCCGGAGGATGAGGCCCGACCAACATGCGCAATCCCGCGGGGATACCGACATGACGACCACATCACCTCGCTGGCGGCTACGCGGCCTTCAGGATGTCCTGGCGTTGCTGACCCTGGCAGCCGGGGGTACCCAGACCTGATGCACCACGCCGCCGCACACGACCCTAGCGCCGCGCCCGCCCATCTCTGGCTGGCGCTCCTCCCCCTGGCGGCCTTTGGCCTCCTGACCTGGGGTCTGGTCCAGCATCCCCTGCCCTGGCGGCTGGACCTGCCCTGGGTGCCGGGCCTGGGGATCGACCTGACCTTTCGCGTCGATGCCTTCAGCGCCCAGATGCTGGCCCTCATCACCGGCGTTGGCACCCTGGTGTTCGTCTATGCCAGTGGCTATCTGGCCCACGAACCCAAGGCGGGGCGACTGTTGGGGGTCCTGCTGCTCTTCATGCTGGCCATGATCGGGGCGGTGAGCGCTGACAACCTTATCCTGCTGTTCCTCTTCTGGGAGCTCACCAGCCTCATCTCCTTTCTGCTGGTGGGTTTCAAGCACGAGGACGCCCAGGCCCGCGCCTCGGCGCGTCAGGCGCTGCTGATCACCATGGGTGGTGGCTTGGGCCTGCTCGGTGGCCTCATCCTCCTGGCCCAGATGAGCGGCGCCTGGACCTTGTCCGGCGTCATCGCCGCCGGTCCGCGCCTGGCGGACGACCCCCGTCTGCCCCTGGCACTGACCCTGGTCCTGCTCGGGGCCTTCACCAAGTCGGCCCAGTTTCCCTTCCATTTCTGGCTGCCCAACGCCATGTCCGCCCCCACCCCGGTGAGCGCCTACCTCCATTCCGCCACCATGGTGAAGCTGGGCATCTACCTGATGGCGCGGCTCGACCCCGCCTTCAACGACCTCCTGTTCTGGGAGATCGCACTCATCGCCACCGGCACCCTCACCGCCCTCTGGGCGGCGGTCCTGGCCCTGCGGGAGCGCGACCTCAAGCGCATCCTGGCGCGCACCACCGTCGCCGCCCTGGGGACCCTGACCCTCCTGATCGGCCTGCCCAATCCCGGCGCCGGACTGGCCCTGGTCGCCTTCCTCGTCGCCCATGCCCTCTACAAAGCGCCGCTGTTCATGGTGGCCGGTAGCATTGACCACGCCACCGGCACCCGTAGCATCGATCACCTCATGGGTCTGCGCCGCGCCATGCCCTGGACCGCCGCCATCGCCATCCTCGCCGCCCTGTCCATGGCTGGCCTGCCCCTCTCCTTCGGTTTCGTCGCCAAGGACGCCATCAGCCTGGCCAAGTCCGACGCCGACCTCTTCCTGCTCGTGGGTTACGCCACCGTGCTGGTCAACGCCCTGGTGGTGGCCGTGGCCGGCGTGGCGGCGATCCGCGTCTTCTGGGGCCCCCCGGAGGCCCCCCGGGGCCTGGTGCGTGAGGTGCCTTGGACCATGATCCTGCCCCCCCTGGTCCTGGTCCTGCTGGGGATCGAGTTCGAGTTCCTGCCGGAACTGGCGGACCCCCTGCTGGTTGGTGCCGCCCTGGCCATCTCCCCAGGCCTGGGCGGCGGCCCGCTGGATCTGGATGCCAGCTTTGCGGCCGGCGATCTGCTGTCGGCCACCGGCATCACCCTGGCGATGGGGCTGATGTTCTTCCTGGCCTGGGACCGGCTGCACCGGGTCCTGCACCGGCTCCATTGGCTGGACCGCTACGGCCCCGCAGCCCTGTATGACCATCTGCTGCACGGCCTGACCCGGGTCGCCGCCTGGCAGACCCGGCGGCTGCAACCGGGTACCCTCTCCGCCTCCCTGCGTCTGACCCTGACGGGCCTGCTGCTACTCGGCGCCCTCGCCTGGCTGACGACGGCCGCGAGCCCGTCCCTGATCGGGAACTGGACCCAACTATCGTGGGACTTGGAGCCCCGCTTCTGGTACGGGTCCTCCCCGGCCTGGGATTGGGCCCCCCAGGGCTGGGCCTGGTTGTTGGCCGCGGTCCTGATCCTGGTGGGTGCCGCCGCGGCGTTGCTGCTGCGCGATCGCCTGGCCCTGCTCATGGCCAGCGGCCTGGTGGGCTATGGTTCCGCCGTGCTGTTCCTCTTCGCCGGCGCCCCCGACCTCGCCTTCACCCAGTTCGCGGTGGAGACGGTGCTGGTGGTGATCGCGGCCAGCGTGCTACCGCGCTTCGCCCCCCCCGACCGCCACCATCCCCGGCTGGCGCCCCTGAGCCTGGCGGTCGCCGTCGCCGCTGGCCTGGGCACCTTCCTGCTCCTGGCCCAACTCGCCCCCTTGCCGGTCTCGACCCAGGTCGCCGACTGGTACGCCGCCGCCAGCCTGCCCGAGGCCCGGGGCCACAACGTGGTCAACGTCATCATCGTCGACTTTCGCGCCCTGGACACCCTGGGCGAGATCACGGTGGTGGCCTTCTCCCTGCTCGCCGCCCTGCCGCTGCTGGCGGGTTTGCGGGGGAGGGCACGGACATGAGCCCCCCTTCACCGCTCCTGGCCTGGGCCGCCCGGCCCCTCTACTGGCTGCTGATCGCCGCCGCCCTCTGGCTTCTGCTGCGGGGTCATAACGAGCCCGGCGGTGGTTTCATCGCCGGCCTGGTGGCCGTCGCCGCCAGTAGCCTGCTGGCCCTGACCCTGGACGTCGCCGCCGCCCGCCGCTGGCAGCCCCTGGCCCCCTTGCCCCTGGCCATGCTGGGCGTCGGCCTGGCGGCGGTCGCCGGGCTGCCCGGCGTTCTGGGGGGGCAACCCTTCCTCACCCACCTCTGGCTGGCGTCGGGCCTCTCCACCGTCCTGATCTTCGACCTGGGGGTCCTGTGCGCGGTCTGGGGGGCGCTCACCGGTTATCTCTATCCCTTGTTGGAGGGCCAACCCATGGATGGCCAGGCGCAGGACAACCACTCGCTGATTGACCAGCCTCCGGTTGGCCAGCGGGAGGAGGCCCCATGACCCTGATCCTCATGATCACCATCAGCCTCACCGTGACGGCGGGGGTGCTGCTGCTCCTGTCCCGGGACCTGTTCCGCACCCTGGTGGGGCTGGCGGTGCTGGGCGGCGCGGTCAATCTGGTCGTCTTCCTGGCCGGCCGGCCAGGGAGCCTGACGCCCCCCCTCATCCCCGCCGGTCTCGACCGCCTGACCGCCGGCGCGGCCGATCCCTTGCCGCAGGCCCTGGTGCTGACGGCCATCGTCATCGGCTTCGCCCTGCTCTGTTTCGCCCTGGTCCTGGGCGCCTGGATCAGCCAGCGTGAGGGGCACGGCGCGGTGGACCGGCTGCGGCGCACGGAACCGGCGCCCCAGGACCCCCTCAAGCCGCCCATCCTGGAGGACTGATGCTGCTCCTCGCCCCCCTGCTCATCCCCCTGTTCACGGCCCTGCTGACCGCCGTCCTGCCGTCCCGCCCCCGGTTGCGGCGCGGCCTGAGCCTGGCCGGGGTCCTGTTGCTCGTGGGCGCGGCCCTGGCCCTGCTGGCGGCGGTCAGCCAGACCGGGCGCTTGTCAGTCGCCCTGGGCGACTGGCCCCTGCCTTACGCCATCGAGTTTGCCGCCGACGGCCTGAGCGCGGCGCTGGTGCTGGTGGCGGCCCTGCTGGGTCTCACCGTCCTGCTCTACCAGATCGCGATCGAGCCCGCCGACCGGGAGGCGCCGGGGCTTCAGCCCTTGTTCCAGGGCTTGCTGGCGGCGGTGATGGCGGTCTTCCTGGCGGCGGACCTGTTCAACCTTTACGTCTGGTTCGAGCTCCTGCTCATGGTTACCCTGGGCCTGCTGCTCCTGGGTGGGCGACCCTGGCACGCCGAGGCGGCCTTCAAGTATTTCACCCTGAGCATGCTCGGCACCCTGCTGATGCTGGCGGCCGTGGGGCTCATCTATGGCGCCACGGGACAGCTCAACCTCGGCGCCCTGGCGGTTGCCAGTCAGGCGCCGGCGGTCGCGCAAGGGCTGACCCTGTTCGTCGTCATGCTCCTGCTGGCCCTGCTGCTCAAGGCCGGCGCCTTTCCGCTCTTCGCCTGGCTGCCGGCCAGTTACCATACCTTGTCCCTACCGCTCCTGGCCCTGGTGGGCGGGCTGCTCACCAAGGTCGCCCTCTATGTCCTGCTGCGCCTGACGGGGCAGGTGTTCAGCACGGTGCCGGGCTTCCTCTACGAGGCCCTGGGCTGGCTGGCCATGCTCACCCTGGTCACCGGCGTCCTGGGGGCGGCCTATCACTGGGACCTGCGGCGCATCCTCGCCTTCCACATCGTCAGCCAGATCGGCTACCTGCTGCTGGGCATCGCCCTGGCCACCCCGGCCGGGGCGGCGGGGACCGCCTTCTTCCTCATTCACAACATCCTGGTCAAGGCCAACCTCTTCCTCCTTGCCGGCCTCATCTGGATCAGCGCCGGCCACCCGGATTTGCGCCGCATCGGCGGCCTCTACCCGGCACGGCCCTGGCTGGCCCTGCTTTTCCTGATCAATGCCTTCTCCCTAGTGGGGGTACCGCCCAGTTCCGGCTTCTGGGGCAAGTTTCTGCTGGTCCAGGAGGCCTTCGCTCAGCAGCGCTTCCTCTGGGGCGGCCTGGCCCTGGGGGTCGGTCTCCTCACCCTCTATTCCATGAGCAAGATCTGGCTGGAGGGGTTCTGGAAGCCCCATCCCGAACCAGCTCGCCTGGCGGAGCCCCAGGCCCAGGGTGGCGGGGGGCCGTGGCTGGCCTATGCCGCCCTTGGCCTCTCCACCCTGTTGGTGCTGGCCCTGGGGCTCTATCCCCAACCCCTGATCGACTGGCTGCGGCAGGCCACCGCGGGCTACTGGGCCGGGTTCGGGCAAGCATGAGGTGGCCACCATGACCAAGCTCCTTGCCCTGTTCCTGCTGATCATCAATCTGCTCAAGGACCTGGTCAGCTCCGGCTGGACCACCGCCCGCCTCATCCTGCGGCCGGGCAAGCCACCCCGCTCCGGTTTCGCGCGGCTGACCTACGGTGACCTGCCGGC
>ERZ1645187.3744-NODE-3744-length-12648-cov-33.306758_pt1 | contig 12648 bp, 11 predicted proteins | sample MGYA00575352_ERZ1645187 | MGnify/ENA primary metagenome ERZ1645187 (study PRJEB40837, sample SAMN11349314) | freshwater sediment metagenome | isolation source: river sediment | host: Sediment | place: India: Wazaribad , New Delhi | collected 2017-02-21 ... | reverse complement strand
CGTCGATGCGGGCGAGCAGGTTCTTGGCGTCGACCACGGTGACGATGGCGTCGAGGCGGGTCTTGGCGCGGACGTCCTCGTCCATGAAGAAGGTCTGGGCGACGGGGGCGGGATCGGCGAGGCCGGTGGTCTCGATCAGCACCGCGTCGAACTTGCCCTTGCGCTTCATCAGGCCTTCGAGAATGCGGATGAGATCGCCGCGCACGGTGCAGCAGATGCAGCCGTTGTTCATCTCGAAGATTTCTTCATCGGTGTCGACGACGAGGTCGTTGTCGATGCCGACCTCGCCGAACTCGTTGACGATCACCGCATATTTCTTACCGTGATCTTCGGTCAGGATGCGATTGAGGAGGGTCGTCTTGCCGGCTCCGAGGTAACCGGTGAGAACGGTGACCGGGATCGGCGAAGTGGCGTCGGACATGCGATCTTCCCTCTCGATGCGATTTCGGCGCGAGCCGGCCGGACATGCGCCCGACCGGTGTTCCGAAGGGGGCTCACATACCCGCCATCGCCTTCGTCAGCGCCGACACGTTGTGGCGAACCATATCGACATAGGTGGGGGCCGGTCCACCCTTTGCCGAGAGGGCGTCGGCATAGAGCGTGCCGCCCGGCGTGACGCCTGTCTCCTGGGCGATGCGCTTTACCAGCCGCTCGTCCGACATGTTCTCGATGAAGACGGCGGTGATCTTCTCCGCCTTGATCTGCCGGATGAGCTTCGCCACCGCCTTCGGCGTCGCTTCGCCTTCCGTCGACATGCCCTGCGGCGCCAGGAAGGTGATGCCGTAGGCCGCCGCGAAATAGCCGAAGGCGTCGTGATTGGTGATGACACGACGCTTGTCCGCCGGGATCTTCGCCACCGCCGCCTTCACCTCCGCCTCGAGCGCTTCGATTTCGGCGGTATAGGAGGCGGCGTTGGCCTCGTAGACCGCCTTGCCCGCCGGATCGGCCGCGACGAGCGCATCGCGGATGTTGGCGACATAGGTCTTCACGTTGCCGACCGACTGCCACGCATGGGGATCGGCGGCGCCGTGGTCGTGATGATCGTGGCCACCCTTGCCGTGCCCCTTCTCGTGCTCGTCGGGCTCTTCCGCCATCTCGCGCGGCTGGATGCCCTTCGTCGCCTCGACGATCGGTGCCCTGGTGCCGGAGGCCTTGGCGAGCTTCTTCAGCCAGCCCTCGAAGCCGAGGCCGTTGACGATCACCAGCTTCGCGCCGGCCACGCTGCGGGCGTCCGCCGGGGTCGGCTCGTAGACGTGGGCATCGCCGTTGGGGCCGACCAGGGTCGTCACCGCGACGCGGTCACCGCCGACGCGGGAGACGAAGTCGCCGAGGATCGAGAAGGAGGCGACGACGGGGAGTTTAGCGTCCTCGGCCGACACGGGCGCGAGCCCGGCGCCGAGGATGCCGAGACCGACGAGAACAGCCGAAAAGAGACGACGAGTTGCCTGCGCCATGGGAGATCCTCCGATGAACGTCGAGTGTGTCGAGTGATGCCGGAACGGGAGGCTCACGCCTCCAGATGTCGTCGAACGAAGCGGTGGGCGAGGAGACCGCGCCGACCGAAGACCAGCGACAGGAGATAGGCCACCCCCGCCGCCAGGATGATCGCCGGACCGGCCGGCAATTCGTGGTGATAGGAGGCGACGAGCCCAGCGAAGGCCGAGAGCATCGCGACGACGACCGAGACGCCGATCACCGCCGTGAGGTCATCCGCCCACAGCCGGGCCGAGGCGGCGGGCAGCATCATCAGGCCGACCGCCAGAAGCGTGCCGAGCGCCTGGAAGGCGCCGACGAGGTTGAGGACCACCAGTCCCATGAAGACCAGATGGACCACGGCGCCGGAGCGCGACACCGAACCGAGGAAGGTCGGATCGACCGAATCGACCACCAGCGGCCGCAGGATCACCGCCAGCGTCACCAGGGTCACCGTGGCGATGCCGGCGATCAACATCAGGCCGGCGTCGTCGAGGGCGAGTACCGAGCCGAAGAGGACGTGCAGCAGATCGACATTCGAGCCCTTCATCGACACGATGGTGACGCCGAGGGCCAGCGAGACCAGATAGAAGGCGGCGAGCGTCGTGTCCTCGCGCAGCACCGAGGCGCGCGCCACCGCGCCGGCCGCCATCGCCACGGCGACGCCGACGACGAGGCCGCCGATGGTCATCGCCGGGACCGACAGGCCGGCGAGAAGGTAGCCGACGGCGGCGCCGGGCAGGATCGCATGGGCCATGGCGTCGCCGGTCAGGGACATGCGGCGCAGCATCAGCATGACGCCGATCGGTGCGGCGGCCAACGCCAGGGCGAGCGAGCCGACCAGAGCCCGGCGCATGAACTCGAACTCGACGAAGGGAGCGACGAGGAGGTCGTAGAGAATCATCACGGTCTCCTCACGCCGCCGCGCGGCCGCAGACGTGGGCGCCGACGTCGAAGGCCTCGATCATGCGGCGGGCGCGGCCGAGGTTGTCGGCGCAGAGCACCGCCGAGGTCGGGCCGCAGGCGACAGGCTCGCGGGCGATCAACCAGGTCTCGGGGAAGATGCGCTCGACCAGGGCGAGATCGTGCAGCACGGCGACGACGGTGCGCCCCTCGGCGTGCCAGCGCAGGATGAGGCGGACGAGATCTTCCGTGGTGCGGTCGTCGACGGCGTTGAAGGGCTCGTCGAGCAGGATGACGCGGGCGTCCTGGACCAGCAGGCGGGCGAAGAGCACGCGCTGCATCTGGCCGCCGGAGAGGGTGCCGATCGGCCGCATCTCGAAGCCGGTCAGGCCGACCGCCTCGAGGGCGTGTTCGATGGTCTCCACGTCGCGGCGGCCGATACCGCCGAACAGGCCGGTGCGGCGCCACAGGCCGAGGGCGACGAAATCGAACACCGACAGCGGGAAGGAGCGATCGAGCTCGGCCGCCTGGGGCAGGTGGGCAATGTCGCGGCGATCGACGCCGTCGATGCGGATGTCGCCGCCGATCGGGGCGAGGGCACCGACGATGCCCTTGAGCAGCGTCGACTTGCCGGCGCCGTTGGGGCCGCAGATCGCCACCAGGGCGCCGGCGGCGATGTGGCCGGAGAGGTGATGGACCGCCGGATGACGGTCGTAGCCGAGGGTCAGATCGCGAAATTCGATCGCCGCCATGGGGCTCTCCTCAAGATGCGATCGGGTGGATCGCCCACAGGGCCGCCGCCCAGATCGCCGCCGACAGGGTCAGGGCGATGGCGAGGCGGCCGGCGAGCGACAGACGCACCAGCGAGAAGGGCGGGCGAAAGCGCGCGGGGGCGTGAACGTGCGGCTCGGTCGATCCGTGCGCATGCGCTTCCTTCGGCGCCGCGTGCGGATGATCGTGGTGCGCATGATCGTGGTGCGCGTGGTCGTGCGTGTCGGCGCCGTGGAGGTGGGATCGTTCGGATCGTCCCGATCCGGCCGCTACGGACGCGGGGATCGCGAGAGACGCCGATGAGAAGGTGCTGGTGTCGAGCTTCATGTGGAATGTTATAACATAACACTCGGGCCGCGCCAATGCGTCGAACGCCCCTCGGCGTCGAACGACGTACACTCGCCGTCGCGCCTCACAGGACCTATATGGGAACGACACCTCGAACGAGCGAGTCCCGTCCGATGAATTTCTCTGCGCTGCCGTCGAACCATCCGCCGATCGCCTTCGGCCGCATCGGCGTCCTGCTGGTCAATCTCGGCACGCCGGAGGCGACCGATTTCTGGTCGATGCGGCGCTATCTCAAGGAGTTTCTCTCGGATCGCCGCGTCATCGAGGTGCCGCGGGCGATCTGGTGGCCGATCCTCAATCTCATCATTCTGCAGAAGCGGCCGGGGCCGAAGGGGCGCGACTACGACAAGATCTGGAACCGCGAGCGCGACGAGGGGCCGCTCAAGACCATCACCCGGTCGCAGGCGGAGAAACTGGCCGAGCGACTGGCCGGCGTCGACGCGCGCATCGTCGTCGATTGGGCGATGCGCTACGGGCTGCCGGCGATCCGCGATCGGATCGAGAGCCTTCTCGAGCGCGGCTGCGAGCGCATCCTGGTGGTGCCGCTCTATCCGCAATATGCGGCCGCGACCACGGCGACGGTGGCGGATGCCGCCTTCGACGCGCTGAAGACCATGCGGCGGCAGCCGGCGGTGCGGATCGCTCCGGCGTGGCCGGGCGAGCCGGCCTACATCGAGGCGATCGCGGCGAGCCTCGAGGCGGATCTCGCCCGGCTCGACTGGACGCCGGAGGTGATCCTCGCCTCGTTCCACGGCATTCCGCAGAGCTATTTCGACAAGGGCGATCCCTACTACTGCCATTGCGCGCAGACCATGCGACTGCTGCGGGCGCGGCTCGGCATGGACGAGAGCCGGCTGCGGATGACGTTCCAGTCGCGGTTCGGCAAGGCGGAATGGCTGCGCCCCTACACGGACGAGACGGTGGCGGACCTGGCGCGCTCGGGCGTCAAGCGGCTCGCCGTGATCGCGCCGGGGTTCGCGGCCGACTGCCTGGAGACGCTGGAGGAACTGGGGGGGGAGAACCGCGACGCCTTCCTCGCCCACGGCGGCGAACGGTTCCATCTCGTGGCCTGCCTCAACGACGGCGATGCCGGGATCGATGTGATCGAGGCGGTGGTGCGGCGCGAACTCGGCGGTTGGATCGCCGGCTGAGGCGCGGGGTGCAGGGCGGCAGGCCGGTCGGCGCCATCGTGCCGCCGCGATCGCATCCCCACATGCGGGGCGGCGGAAGCGGCGATGTGCGAGAAGCCTCTGGTTTCCGTTCGGTATCGATTAGACTGTCGCGTGGAGCCTCGCTCGCCGACGGCGATTCTCGGCGAGCGCGCGAGAAAGGCGGACGTCCCATGATTCTCTCCGGTATCGACATCGTGGTGATCGCGGTTCTCGCGATCGTGGTGCTGGTCTTCTTCGCAGGCGTGAAGACCGTGCCTCAGGGCTACAACTGGACGGTCGAGCGCTTCGGCCGCTACACCCGTACCCTCACTCCCGGCCTCAACCTGCTCACGCCCTTCGTCGAGAAGATCGGCGCCAAGCTGTCGATGATGGAGCAGGTGCTCGACGTGCCGACTCAGGAGGTCATCACCAAGGACAATGCCTCGGTGTCGGTCGACGGGGTGGTGTTCTTCCAGGTGCTCGACGCGGCCAAGTCGGCCTACGAGGTGCAGAACCTCGAGCGCGCCATCCTCAATCTGACCATGACCAACATCCGGACGGTCATGGGCTCGATGGACCTCGATCAGCTCCTGTCGCATCGCGACGCCATCAACACCCAGCTGCTCAGCGTGGTGGATGCGGCGGCTTCGGCGTGGGGCGTCAAGGTCAACCGTATCGAGATCAAGGACATCGTCCTGCCGCCGGATCTCAACGCATCGATGAGCCGGCAAATGAAGGCCGAGCGCGACAAGCGTGCCGCCATTCTGGAATCCGAGGGCATGCGCCAGTCGGAGATCCTCAAGGCGGAGGGCCAGAAGCAGGCGCTCATCCTGGCCGCCGAGGGTCGGCGCGAGGCCGCCTTCCGCGATGCCGAGGCGCGCGAACGCTCGGCGGAAGCGGAAGCCAAGGCGACCGAGATGGTGTCCAAGGCGATCGCCGCCGGCGACGTGCAGGCGATCAACTACTTCGTGGCGCAGAAATACGTCGAGGCGCTCGGCCACATCGCCGCGGCGCCGAACCAGAAGGTGTTGATGCTGCCGGTCGATGCGACCTCGCTGATGGGGTCGCTGGCCGGCGTCGCCGAGATCGCCAAGGCGACCTTCGGCGAGGGCGCGACCTCATCGGCCGCGCGCCGTCCGGGCGTGCCGGACAGCCGCTGAACGCAATCGGGAGACGCGGGCCATGGGCCTCATCGAAACCGCCTTTTCGCAATACGGCGCCTGGATCTGGTGGGTGTTGGGCCTGGCGCTCCTCGGCTTCGAGGTGCTGAACCCCTTCTCCATCTCGATCTGGTTCGGTCTCGGGGCGCTGGCGGTCGGCGTCTTGGCGCTCGTCGTCGGTTGGCCGTGGCAGATGCTGCTGCTGATCTGGGCGGGCGTGTCGCTGGTGTTCCTGGTCGCGGGGCGACGGCTGTTCCGGCGCGATGCGGCGGAATCGGCCGATCCGCATCTCAACGATCGGGCGGGGCGGCTGATCGGCCGCGTCTTCACTCTGGCCGAGCCGATCGGCGAGAACGGCGGTCATCTCAAGATCGACGACACGGTGTGGCGCATCCGCGGGCCGCTGGCGTCGAAGGGGGCCAAGGTGACGATCGTCGCGGTGGAGGGCACGGTTCTGGTGGTCGAGGCGACGGGCTGAGGCGATCCCGTGCCTCGATGGGAGACGAATCGATGAAAGAAGACCGGCGCCCTCGAGGCGCCGGTTTCGTATTCGGGGGCTTCGCCGGAGCGGGTGGCTCAGGCGCCCTTGACCTGCAGGGTGATCTCGTCGACCAGGGTCTGGTCGAGACCGAGCCTGGCGGCGAGGGCGGCGAGATAGGCCTTCTCGGCGGTCTGATCGACCGAGATCGCCAGGAGCGAGGCGGCATAGACGTGGATCTTGTCGTCGACCGTCGCGGCCATTCCGGCCAGCCGGTCGATGTCGATCGGCGCGGCCATCTCCTTCTCCAGGAAGGTCTTCGCCTCGGGGCCGACGTTGCCGAGCCGGCCGAGGATCGCGGCGCGCTCGGCTTCGTCGATGGCGCCGTCGGCCTTGGCGGCCTGGATCATGGCGACGAGGCTCGCCTCGGCGAGCTTCTGCTGCGAGGCCTCGTCCTTCTTCGGCGGTTCGACGGCGGCCGGTGCGCTCGGGGCGGCGGCCGGAGCGGTGCCGCCCGCCTGATAGTTCTGCCAGGCCTTGTAGGCGAGGCCGCCGAGGGCGGCGAGCGCGCCGAGCTGCGCGGCGGTGCCGCCGACCTTGCGGCCGGTCTCGGTGCCGACCAGCAGGCCGAGGAGGCCGCCGGCCACCGCACCGACGGCGAGGCCGTTCTGATTGTCGGCGACGAAGCTCTTGGCGGCGGCCACCTTGTCGGCGCCGACCACCCGATCGGCGGTGCTCTCGAGCGAGCTCAGGCCCTGGCCGAGCAGGTCCTTGCCCTTGGCGAGGGTGTCGGCGCCGACGAGGCCTTCGACCGCCTTGGTGCCCTGATCGATGTAGCCCTGCGCGGTGGCGGCCGCCTGCGGGCCGAGGAACTGTTCCAGAAGGGCCTTGGCGTCGAACATGATGTCGTCCTCCGGGCGCGCGGGAGTGGCGGGATCGACCACGTCGCCCGGCCGCGCCGTCGCGGCACATCTGGGCACGAGAATGCGACACCACAAGGTGCCTCTCTCCACTTCACCACCGGCTGCGACGAAATGACGAAGAAGGGCGCCGCCCGGCCGGTCGGCGCCCTTCTTCGGTTCATTGCGCGAGCGACCGCGTCAGTGGGCGTGCGGGCCCGACTTGGGGCGCAGGTCGGCGAGCGCGGCCTTCTGGTGGCCGGCGGCGTCGAAGTTCTCGGGCTTCAGCCACGCCTCGAAGGCGGCCTTCACCGACGGCCACTCCCTGTCGAGGATCGCGTACCACGCGGTGTCGCGGTTGCGGCCCTTGATGACCATGTGCTGGCGGAAGATGCCCTCGTAGGCGAAGCCGAAGCGGATGGCGGCGGCGCGCGAGGGGGCGTTGAGGGCGTCGCACTTCCACTCGAAACGGCGGTAGCCGAGATCGGCGAAGACGTGGCGCATGGCCAGATAGATCGCCTCGGTGGCGGCGCGGGTGCGCTGCAGGACCGGGGAGAAGAAGATGTGGCCGATCTCGATCACGCCCATGGCCGGGCGGACCTCCATCAGGGTGAGCACGCCGACCGCCTTGCCGGTCGACTGATCGACCACGGCCCAATAGAGCGGATCGGTCAGCTGCTCGCGGCCGGTGAGCCAGGCGAGGAAGGCGGCCTCGTCGGCGAAGGGGCCGTAGCCGAGATAGGTCCACACCGAATCGTGGCCCTCGACGGCGACCCACAGATCGTGGCCGTGCTTGGCGGTGTCGAGCGGTTCGAGCCGGCCCCAGGCCCCCTCGATGCCGGCGCGTGCCGGGCGAGCGCATTCGCTCCATCCCGGGATGGCCGGTCCGACCGGGCGTTCTTCGCGGTGTCCGGGCATGTCGGCCCCTTTCGTTTGGTTTCGTTCGTTTCGCCGAATGGACGGGCGCCGACCTTGGCCCGATGCGGCGGCGAGATCAACGGGCATCCGCGCTGTTACAGATGTGACCATGGCGTAACCCCGTCCTGCGCGGTCCCCTCTCGACCTTTGCCGCGAGTGGGGGCAAAGATGCGCCATGACCATCGTCGCAGCACGCACTCCTCTCACGGACGACCCGGCGGCCGGTTCCGAACCGGTCCTGATGGACGTCACCGGCATGACCTGTGCGGCCTGTGCCGCGCGCATCGAGAAGGTTCTCGGTCGCGTGCCGGGGGTGGAGCGCGCCACGGTCAATCTGGCGCTGGAAACCGCCGAGATCGCCGCTCCGGGGGTCGCCGAGGCGACGCTGGTCGAGGCGATCGAGCGGGCCGGGTTCGGGGCGCGGCCGCGCGACCGCGAAGTCGCCAAGCGCCGGGCCGCGCTGGAGCGCGCCGCCGCGGAGCGGGCGGAGGAGGAACGCAGGACGCTGCGGCTGTTCCTGGTGTCGCTGGCCTTCACCGCGCCGTTCCTGGTGGCGATGGTGCCGATGGCGTGGGGCGAGCACGTCGCGTGGCTGTCGCCGTGGATCCAGGTGGCGCTGGCGACGCCGGTGCAGATTCTCGCCGGCACGCGGTTCTACGTCGGGGCCTACAAGGCGCTGCGGGGGCGGTCGGCCAACATGGACGTGCTGGTGGCGCTCGGCACCACGGCGGCCTACGTCTTCTCGCTCGCCCAGGTGCTGCTGCACGGCGAGCATGCGCACGGCCACCTCTATTTCGAGGGATCGGCGACAGTGCTGACCCTCATCCTGATGGGCAAGCTGATGGAGGCGCGGGCCAAGCGCTCGGCCACCGCGGCGGTGGCCAAGCTGATGCAGTTGCGCCCCGACGTGGCGACGCGGCTCGTCGGCGAGGTGCAGGAGGTGGTCTCGGTCGATCAGTTGCGGCGCGGCGATCTCGTCCTGGTCAAGCCGGGCGAGCGGGTCGCGGCCGACGGCTCGGTGGTGGCGGGCGAGAGCGAGCTCGACGAGAGCCTCGTCACCGGCGAGAGCATGCCGGTCGCCAAGACCGTGGGGGCGGCCGTCATCGCCGGCACGATCAACGGGGCCGGGGCGCTGACGATCGCGGTCAAGGCGGTCGGCGAGGACACCACCATCGCCCGGATCGGCCATCTGGTCGAACAGGCGCAGATCGCCAAGGCGCCGGTGCAGAAACTGGTCGACCGGGTCGCCGCCGTGTTCGTGCCGGTGATCGTGGCGATCGCGCTCGTCACCTTCGGGGTGTGGTGGCTGGCGGGGCACGACTTCGAGGCCTCGCTGGTGCCGGCGGTGGCGGTGTTGGTGATCGCCTGCCCGTGTGCACTCGGGCTCGCCACGCCGACGGCGCTGGTGGCGGGGACCGGGGCGGCGGCCAAGGCCGGCATCCTCATTCGCGACATCGAGGCGCTGGAGCGGGCACGCAAGGTCGACTGCATCGCCTTCGACAAGACCGGCACCCTGACCGAGGGGCGGCCCGGCGTCACCGACGTGTTCGTGCTCGGCGGTTCCGGCGACGAGATGCTGCGGCTGGCGGCCTCGGTGCAGGCGACGAGCGAGCATCCGCTGGCGCGGGCCTTCGCGACGGCGGCGGCGGCGCGGGGGCTCGAACTCTCGCCGGCGAGCGAGTTCAGGGCGATCGTCGGGCGCGGTGTCGTGGCGAAGGTCGGCGGTCGTGAGGTGGCGATCGGCAACGGGCGGATGATGCAGGAGCGCGGGGTCGACCTGCGCCTGTTCGACGCCGAGGCCAAGCGGCTGGCCGACGAGGCCAAGACGGTGGTGGCGGTGGCGCGCGACGGCGAGGCGCTGGGACTGGTGGCGCTGGCCGACGGCATTCGTGCGGAGAGCGCGGAGGCGATTCGGCGGCTCGCGGCGGCCGGGGTGACCACGCATCTGGTCACCGGCGACGCGCGCGCGGTGGCGCAGGCGGTGGCGCGCAGCCTCTCGCTCGACGCGGTGACGGCGCAGGTGCTGCCGGAGGGCAAGGTCGAGGCGATCCATCTGATGCGCAAGTCGGGGCAGGTGGTGGCGATGGTCGGCGACGGCATCAACGACGCCCCGGCGCTGGCGGCGGCCGACGTCGGCATCGCCATGGGCTCGGGCGCCGACGTGGCGATGGAGACGGCCGGCGTCACGTTGATGCGGCCGGATCCGCGGCTGGTTCCGGCCGCGCTCGAGATCGCGCGGGCGACGTGGTCGAAGATCCGGCAGAACCTGTTCTGGGCGTTCTTCTACAACGTGGTCGGCGTGCCGCTGGCGGCCACCGGGCACCTCACCCCGGCGATCGCCGGCGCGGCCATGGCGATGAGTTCGGTGACGGTGGTGCTCAACGCCCTGACGCTGACGCGGTGGAAGCCGAAGGCGTGATGCTTCGCACACGCCTGCCCATCTTCCGCCCGATTGCGGTGATGAGTGCAGCGCATTAGAACCGTCGACGCGTCCGAGATTTCACCTCGGGCGCCGCTTCGGTTCTCTCCTCCGGACCTCTTCGGGACCCCACATGAGCGCGACCCATTCTCGACGCGACGTTCTCTCCGCCGCCCTCGCCGCCTCCTTCGCAGGGCTTCTCGGCGGCACCCGGCAGGCGCTGGCGGCCAATCTGAAGTTCGGACCGGCCAAGCCCTTCTCCTTCGCGGCGCTGTCGCAGCGCGCGCGGGACATGGCCGGCAAGGCCTACATGCCGCCCAAGAAGCCGGCGCCGGAGATCGTCGATCAGATCGAATACGCCCAGCACGGCAAGATCAAGTTCCGGCCGGATCACGCGCTGTTCTCCGACGAGAAGGGCGTCTATCCGGTGACGTTCTTCCCGGTGGGCAAGTACTTCCCCAAGACCATCAAGATGCATGCGGTCGACGGCGACAAGGCGGCGGAGGTGCTCTACGAGCCGGAGTACTTCGACATGCCGGACGACAGCCCGGCGGCGAAGCTGCCGGAGGACACCGGCTTCGCCGGCTTCCAGATCCGCGAGTCGAAGAGCCGGCCGGACTGGCGGACGCAGGACTGGTGCGCCTTCCTCGGCGCCTCCTACTTCCGCGCCATCGGCTCGCTCAACGAGTACGGTCTGTCGGCGCGCGGCGTGGCGATCGACACGGCGAGCCCGACGGCGGAAGAGTTCCCCGACTTCATCGAGTTCTATCTGCAGCCGGCCAGTGCGGAGACGCAGCCGGTGGTGGTCTATGCGCTGCTCGACGGCCCGTCGATCGCCGGCGCCTACAAGTTCACCATCCGCCGCACCGAGGGCGTGGTGATCGACGTCGAGTGCAATCTCTTCACCCGCAAGGACATCGCCAAGCTCGGCATCTCGCCGATGACGTCGATGTACTGGTTCTCCAACTACGACAAGAGCTACCAGCTGGAGTGGCGCGAGGGCGCGCACGATTCGGACGGGCTCGCCATGTGGACGGGCTCGGGCGAACGCATCTGGCGGCCGCTGGTCAATCCGCCGGCGCCGTCGACCTCGGCCTTCGTCGACGACAATCCGCGCGGCTTCGGCCTGATGCAGCGCGATCGCGATCCCAACCACTATCTCGACCGCTACCTCAACTACGAGCGGCGGCCGAGCCTGTGGATCGAGCCGGTCGGCGGATGGGGGCAGGGCGCCTTCCACCTCGTCGAGTTCCCGACCGACCACGAGGACTTCGACAACGTCGGCTGCTTCTGGGTGCCGAAGGAACCGATCAAGGCGGGGCGGGCGCTGGAGTTCCGCTATCGCATGCACTGGAACGCCGACGAGCCCAATCCGCCGCCGAACCTCGCCCGGCCGATCCTGACGCGGATCGGACGCGGTGGCTTCCCCTATACGCGGGCCAATCCGCCGGAGATCCGGCGCATGGTGATCGAGTTCGCCGGTGGGGCGCTCGATGCCTTCCCGCGCGGCGGCGAGAAGAAGCCGGAGGCGATGATCTCGACCTCGCGCGGCGAGATCTCGTCGATCTTCCTCGAGACCACCTCGTGGGACAACGCGTGGCGGCTGCAGTTCGACATCCGGGCCGAGGGGCCGGAGCCGGTCGACATGCGGGCCTATCTGCGCGACGGCGAAACGGCGCTGACCGAAACGTGGCTGTTCAAGCTGCATCCGCAGAAGACGTGGTGAGGCTAGAGCCCGAACGACGATGCGAAGGGGCGGGCGACCGCCCCTTTTTTCGTCGTCGGCACGGGTCGGCGGGGGGCTCGAAACGGGGCGTGGCAAGAAAGCGTTAACCACGCTCGTTTACCCTTCGGCAACGGATGCCGCATACCGCGGCCGTCGCCGTTCGAGGAAACATGCGCCGTCGAGGCTCGGATCAGTCGCCGTTGCATCGCCCCGGACCCTCCGAGGGGGCGAGCAGGGCCGTGCGTCTCGCCGTGGCCGTGCTCGTCGCCGCCGCGCCGACGTCGCTCCTGGCCCAGACCGCACCGGCGCCCGCCGTCGGGCCGGCCCCCTACAATGCGTTGGCGCCGCAGCCGGTTCCGGGCAGTGCGGACGAGGCCGCGGCGGCCCGTCGCCCCGGTGCCG
>ERZ1645187.3742-NODE-3742-length-12655-cov-6.139444_pt1 | contig 12655 bp, 12 predicted proteins | sample MGYA00575352_ERZ1645187 | MGnify/ENA primary metagenome ERZ1645187 (study PRJEB40837, sample SAMN11349314) | freshwater sediment metagenome | isolation source: river sediment | host: Sediment | place: India: Wazaribad , New Delhi | collected 2017-02-21 ... | reverse complement strand
ATGATCATCGAAGACAATGAAGAAACCTTCTGGTGCTACACCGGCAGCTGGAAACAGACGGACGATACGATCGACATCAGCAGCGTCACGATCTATAAATACAGCGGAGACGATCAGAAATGGGAGGAACAGCCCAACGCCCAGTCTGAAAGCCTGACTAATTTCGTCATGGCCACCGGAGACAACAGCTTCACCTGCAACGAACAGCTGATGACCGGCAGCGTCATGGCCTTCAGGTATTCCCGGGGACTGACGAAGCTCACGCTTCCCGATGTCAACGGACTGACCACCTATATCGTCAAATATATGGATTAGAATTTAAAGCATGCAGAAGGCGCCGTCCCGTAATAAGAGCGGCGCCTTTTCTGCGTCTTTACATCAGTATCGGTTTTCGACGACTTCAAAGGCGCAGCGGAAGTTTTCCGGACGCAGCTTCGTGCCGTCGTCTAAAATGACGCTTCCTTTGAAATTTCCGAAAATCTGTTTCTGATCCGAGCGGATCAGCCCGAGATTCATATCCGAGGACCGGTTAAGCTCCGGCGTAAACACTCCCTCGAATCTGCCGTCGGACGATGTGATAATCCAGGGCTTCATAATATCGTCCGGCGGAATCACGAATTCGATATTGTCCAGCTTGTTCGCCTTTCCGTCGTAATACACCATATTTTCGGTCGCCTTCGAGGTATCTCCGAAGCCGTAGCCAAGATTGAAGCCGAAGGGGACATCGTCGAGATAGCCGGAGCCCGTTCCCCAGTACCATTTCGACTGATACGGCCAGACACCGCGTCCCCAGTCCAGTACGCCCGCATCCTTGTCCGGATCGAGTTTATACCGAATCCCGTTGTATTCGATGACACCCTTCGCCCGCATGCAGTTGATCTTCTGATTGTAATAAAAGCAGACGGATTCCGGCCACGGTGTCGTGATCGTCATCGATTCGTCGGGAATATCCGTGAACTGAATATAAACTCTGAAATCGCTGCCGTTGTGAAAACGGCGGAAAACACATCTTAGCAGGCGCCCGTCATCATTCGGTTCAAAATTGAGATACAGATCCTCCGTCTTGAACACTACGCTCCCGTCAGACGAGCTTTCCGGCATCGTAAACTCCTTTGACGGCGGCTCGAGCACGGTCCGCGTAACGTCTCCGGGCTTTGTAAAATCGAAAAAGCTCACGCTCGCCATGCGGATATAACCCAGATCCGACACCGTAAACGCCGCGCCGAAGTCTTCGTTCATCACGAGGTAATAGTCCCACTCCTTTACCCGGATTCTCGCCGCCTGGATATCGCTGTGCCGGTAACGCAGGCACGGCTTTTTCGAGTAGCCCGGATGCGCCGCTCTGCCGTCAGGTCCGAGAACGGAACCGGCTGTGATGATTTCCGTATTTCTCATGTATACTGCCTCATTTCCTGATGATTGACTCTATTATACGACGCGTTCCTGTACTGCGGCAAAACAGAACGATTCGTATTAAAATTTTCAATCTGTCGTTTTTCTCAGCCCGCAGGAAGCCTGCGCTCTCTGGTGATTAAGCCCGCGCAGGGGTAAATTGATGATAAGACAGGAATACTGCTTCGGGGAAAGCTCCGAAACGACGGTCTGAAATGTAGAAATGAAAGGACATCATATGTATACGAAGGATACGAAGCTCTCAGAAGTGGCCGCCAATCCGAAAGCGGCCGAAGCATTCAGAAAACACGGTCTGGGCTGCATGGGCTGCATGCTCGCCAATTTTGAAACAGTCGCCGAAGGCTGCATGGCTCACGGTCTGGATGTCGATGAAATCCTGAAGGATCTGAACGAAATCGAAGCCCAGGACTGACAGGAGCAATAATCGGACGATAAAAAAACGGTTCCCGGGAACCGTTTTTTTATGTTTATAATCAGGCCTCAGATACTGCATTGCCGGACGGAGCTCAGCAGGTTTCCGTCAGCGACAGAAACCAGTTCTTATCCCCGACACGATACAGTATGTGCGTCTTTCCGGCAAAAATCACCGTGTAGCGGATGCCGCCGGCTTCGGGGATAGGACTCTTCCTGGACTCCGCAAGCTCTTCCCTGACGACCCGGGTGATTCTGAATTTAAGCGGTTTGCCCCGCTCGTCCTCGAAATCGATCCGGCTCGGGACGACGTGTCCGTACATATCGCAGCGCGCCCGGATCCCGACCTGCCTGAATCTCGGTCTGTTTTCGGGAGCCGACTCTTCGTTCATGTCAGACCTTCAGATCGACCTGACCGATGGTCAGCAGCTCTTTATTCGCGTCGAGCATCGGATTGACGACGTTCGTGATATACTCTTCGACCTGCTGCGGCGCCCGGCCGATATACAGCTCGGGATTCATGATGCGCGAAATATCGTCTTCGGTAATCCCGAAAGACCCGTCTTCGATAATCAGCTCCAGCAGATTGTTCTTGAGTCCGCGGACCTTGACGTTTTCGCCCGCCTGCATGCTGAGGACGCGGATCTTTTCATGCAGATCCTGCCTGTCCCCGCCGTGCTTGACGCCTTCCATGATGATGTTTTCCGTCGCCATGAAGGGCAGCTCGCTCATGATGCGCGATTCGATCACCTTGTCGTAGACGACGAGCCCTTCCGTGACGTTAATCGCGATGGTCAGGATCGCGTCCGTCGCAAGGAAGGCTTCTGGAATCGAAATGCGCTTGTTCGCCGAGTCGTCGAGGGTACGTTCGAACCACTGGGTGGCCGCCGTGAACGCCGGATTGACCGCGTCAGCGATGACGTAGCGCGCCAGCGAGCAGATCCGTTCCGAACGCATCGGATTGCGCTTGTAGGCCATCGCCGACGATCCGATCTGAGATTTTTCGAAGGGCTCTTCGATTTCCTTCAGATGCTGGAGCAGACGGATATCCGTCGCGAACTTGCAAAGTGTCTGGGCGATGCCCGACAGCACGTTGATCACTCTCGAATCGAATTTTCTCGGGTAGGTCTGGCCTGTCAGATCGTAGCACGAATCGTAGCCCATCTTTTCCGCAACCTTATGATCGAGCTGGGCGACCTTCGCGCTGTCGTTGTCAAACAGATCCATAAACGATGCCTGGGTCCCTGTGGTCCCCTTCGCGCCTCTGAGCTTGACTGTGGACAGAACATAGTCGAGATCCTCGAGATCCGACATCAGATCCTGAATCCACAGACCCGCCCGCTTTCCGACCGTCGTCAGCTGCGCCGGCTGGAAGTGAGTGAAGCCCAGTGCGGGCATATCCTTGTATTCCATCGCGAACTGCGACAGCTGCGCGATCAGATTGATCAGAAGCTTTCTGATATGACGAAGCCCTTCTGTATACTGGATTACATCGGTGTTGTCGCCGACGTATGCGGACGTCGCGCCGAGATGGATAATCGGACGCGCCGTCGGGCACTGATCCCCGTAGGCGTGAACATGGGCCATAACGTCGTGACGCAGCTTCTTTTCGTACGCGGCAGCCAGATCGTAGTCGATGTCGTTGATCTTCGAACGCATTTCTTCGATCTGTTCGTCCGTGATGTTCAGGCCGAGCTCCTGTTCAGCTTCCGCAAGCGCGGTCCAGAGCTTTCTCCATGTGGAAAATTTAAAGTCCGAGGAAAAGATCCTGAGGATCTCCTCCGAAGCGTAACGGTTGTTCAGCGGGTTTTCGTAAAATTCGCTCAATTCTCTCTCCTTCGCAGGTCGGCCGGGGCCGTCAGTTCAGTACAGCAGTCAGTTAAATGTTCAGCTTTTCTATTCGTAGATACGGTAAATCCGGTCGATCCGGACCGCCTTGTTCGTCTCGTCGTCGATATCGATAAGCACGCCGTTAAACTGCCATGGGCGCTCCAGCTCGATTTCATATCTCTTCGGCAGCTTCGTAACCATCGTCTCAAGGATGATGTTCTTCCGGACGCCGAGGATTCCGTTGAGCGGTCCGGTCATTCCGAGATCCGTGATATACGCGGTACCTCCGGGCAGTACCCGGTTGTCCGCCGTCTGCACGTGGGTATGGGTCCCGACCACAGCTGCGGCGGTTCCTTCCAGATAATAGCCGCAGGCAAGCTTCTCGCTCGTCGCCTCGGCATGGAAGTCCACGAGCAGGATATCGCAGTTCTCGACAAGCTCCGTTATGATCGAATCCAGTATCGGAAAGGGCGAATCCATATTGTTCATATAGACCTGACCCGACAGATTCAGCACGCAGATCCGTTTTCCGTTCTTTTCGAAATATGTCCAGCCGCGTCCCGGCGCGCTGTCCGGGTAGTTGGCCGGACGCACCATCATCGGATAGCGGTCGATATACGCGATCGTTTCCTTCTGTCCCCACACATGGTTGCCCATCGTGACCGCATCGATGGGAAGATTCAGCAGGGCCTTCAGATTTTTTTCCGTAATGCCGTTGCCTCCGGATGCGTTCTCGAGATTTGCCACGGTGAAGTCCGCGCCGGTCTCTCTGACGATATCCGGAAGATGCTCGGTCAATATCTTGCGTCCGGGTCTGCCGGACACGTCTCCAATCATCAGTATTTTCATTTCCTTATTTTACCATGTATCCGTCAGGCTCAAAACGAAGCCGCTGAAATCAAACAATGATTTCGTTTTCCATCTCTCTCAGGTTATAATCAGATGTAGAAATTCCGGAGGACCTATAAGAATGAAGCAGCAGCTAAGAGTACCTAAAAAAGCCCCGATGAAAACCTCGAAAAAGATCTGGCTCACGATCCTGATAATCGTGCTGGTCCTTCTCGCGTGCGCCGGCGGCTATGTCATATATGTATCCGCAAATTATTACCGGATCGAAGACAATACGACGCTGGACGTGACGAACAATCAGACGCAGCGCGTAAAGACCGGAACGAATTATACGGCGGTAACCTGGAACACCGGCTTCGGCGCATATAATAAAGAATACAGCTTCTTTATGGATACCGGCGAGATGAAGGACGGAACAAAGACCCGGGGAACAAGCTCCCGGGCGGCAAGCCAGGATGTCGTCGAAACGGATCTGAACGGAGACATCAAGGATCTTAAGGAGCTTGATCCCGACTTCACCCTTCTTCAGGAGGTCGACGAAGACTCGACAAGAAGCTATTACGTCAACATGAAGCAGGGCTTTATCGACGCGTTCCCGGGTTACGGCAGCGTGTTTGCCAGCAACTTCCATTCTGTTTATCTGTTGTACCCGCTTACCGAGCCCCACGGCAGCGTTCAGGCGGGAATGCTTTCGCTGAGCAGATACAAGATCACCGACGCTGTCCGCATGTCCTATCCGGTTGACGAAGGCTTCCCCGAAAAATACTTCGAGCTTGACCGGTGTTTCTCGGTCACCCGGATCCCTGTCGAGGGAACGGACAAGCAGCTCGTGCTCATCAACAACCATATGTCCGCCTACGATGAAGGCGGTACGATCCGGGAAGAACAGCTCAAGACACTTTCGTCTTACATCGGCGCAGAATACGACAAAGGCAATTATGTGATCGTCGGAGGCGACTTCAATCAGATCCTGACAGGCAGTACGGATTCCTTCGAATCGGAACAGAACGTCCCGGACTGGGTCCAGGAATTTGATTCCACACTGCTTCCCGCAGGTTTCTCGGTCGTCGACGCATCGAACGCAGACAAGGTCGCGACAGTGCGCGGCGCGGATATCGCGTACGAAAAAGGAACGACCTATACGACAATTGTCGACGGCTTTATCGTCTCCGGCAACGTTCAGGCGACAGCAGAGAATATCGATACAGGCTTCGACTACAGCGATCACAACCCGGTCCAGCTTACATTCTCACTCAAATAATCGGCAGAGGTTAAATTGCAGACAGCAGAAGCGCCGGACGTCAGTTAATCTGACGTCCGGCGCCTTTTTTTGCAGAAAAAAAGATCCGGTCCCGAAAGGGGGACCGGACCGAAAGTTCAAGTTTGTTATTTAGCGTATTCGACCGAGCGCGTTTCCCGGATCAGGTTCACCTTGATATTTCCCGGATACTCGAGTTCGCCTTCGATCTTCTTTGCGATATCACGCGAGAGCATAACCATCGATTCGTCGTTGACGACTTCAGGCTTGACCATAACGCGGATTTCGCGTCCCGCCTGGATCGCATACGTCTTTTCGACGCCTTCGAAGGAATTGGCGATGCTTTCAAGTTCTTCAAGACGCTGGACGTAGGAAACGAGGGTTTCTCTGCGGGCGCCCGGACGAGCGGCCGAAATGGCATCCGCCGCCTGAACGAGCACGGCTTCCATCGTCGTCGCTTCGACATCACCGTGATGGGCCTGAACGGCGTGAATCACAGCCTTGCTTTCCTTGTACTTCTTCAGGACATTCACGCCGATTTCGACATGATTTCCTTCGACTTCATGGTCGATCGCCTTGCCGATGTCGTGAAGCAGACCGGCGCGCTTGGCAATCTTGACGTTTCCGCCCAGCTCAGCGGCCATGATACCGGCCAGATGAGCGACTTCGATCGAATGCTTCAGAACATTCTGACCGTAGCTCGTCCGGTATTTCAGACGCCCGAGCAGCTTGACCAGCTCCGGATGCAGTCCGTGGATACCGGTATCGAAGCAGGCCTGCTCCCCGGTTTCCCTGATCTGCGTTTCCAGATCCTTCTGAGCTTTTTTTACAGTTTCTTCGATTCTCGCCGGATGGATGCGCCCGTCAAGAATCAGTTTTTCCAGCGCGAGTCTTGCGATTTCGCGTCGGATCGGGTCGAAACCCGACAGAATGACAGCTTCCGGCGTATCGTCGATGATGAACTCGACGCCCGTGAGCGTTTCGAGCGCGCGGATGTTGCGTCCTTCGCGTCCGATGATACGGCCCTTCATTTCGTCGTTTGGAAGATTGACGACAGTGATCGTGTTTTCTGCGACATGATCCGCAGCGCACCGCTGGATTGTCTGAGCGATGAGCTCCTTGGCCTTTTTTTCTGCATCGGTTTTCGCTTCGGTTTCGATCTGACGAACCATCACGGCAGCTTCCGCTCTGGTTTCCTTCTCGATTTCATCCATCAGGATGTCCTTGGCTTCGTCGTGGGTAAGACCTGAAATTTTTTCAAGTTCGTGGACCTGCTGTTCATAGAGACCGTCGATCGTCTTCTGTTTCTTGTCGAGGTCTTTATTGCGCCGATCTAGTTTTTCTTCATTGCGTTCGATCTGCGCGAACTTTTTGTCCAGGTTCTCTTCTTTCTGATGCAGTCGGTTTTCGAATTTATTCAGTTCTCCGCGTCGGCTTCGATTCTCTTTTTCTAATTCTTCTTTATATTGAATCGATTCTTCCTTCGCATCGAACAGAATTTCTTTCTTTTTTGTTTCCGCCTGCTGCTTTGCATCGCTTATTATCTGGTCTGCTGACCGCCCTGCTTCCGAGAGCTTCTTATCGGTCTGATTCTTATTAACATAGTATCCGATCAGAACACCCGCGATCGCGGCAATCACCGCAGCTAATATGGCTATCATGGTCATGATTGTAAGCGTTACCTCCTCCTTGTTTTATTTTTTTCTTATATCAGATTTACAGATATTTATACAAATATCTTACTAATTTTACTCTGTACTGTAATCCATGTCAAGAATTCACTCTCGATGTATCAGTTCAGGATGTAGACGGATCTGTTCGTAATTCTAACGAAAAAAAACCAACCGCACGGTTGGTTTAGTCAGTTTACGACAGCTGCAGTGCCGCCGAGAAGCAGTCTGCGGCGCGCGCTTCGTTTTTTTCGAGGCCTGCATGGCCCTTCTGATAAAGCTTTCCGAGCAGTGTGAACGCATCGGGTTCCTTCAGCGCTGCCGCTGCACGGATCCAGTCAACGGCCGCGCGCACGTTTCCGGGCGCCCAGGCCTTTTCGGGGCGTTCATATTTCGAATACAGACAGGGAACACAGCCTTCTTCACAGCCTCTGCGGAGCCATTTTTTAGAAGAAGGACGCGCGGTCCTGTCGGACAGATGATACTTATAATAACGATACAGCGCGAACGGCGCGTCTTCAGCTCCTGCTGCATAAGCCGCTTCGTAGCAGCTGATGCTTTCAGGATTCAGACGAAAACCGGTCGTCAGATAATGAACGGTTTCGTGACCGAGGCCGGTATACAGCAGCGCTCTGCCGTCTCCGGACTTCGATGCGAGAGTAAGCCAGTGCATGCCTTCGTCAAGATCCACCGGCACGCCCCACCCGAGAAAATAGGATTTTCCCGCAATAATCTGCGCATCGATGTCTCCGCCTGCCGCCAGCGCGACCAGACTTCTGTGTACTCTGGCGCCTGCCTGCTTGCGCAGCGCCGAAAATGCGAGCCGGTCTTCCATATCCGGCAGCGTATTGCCGTCGAATTCAGGATTCAGTTCGTTTTCGAAGCATGTGTTCAGACTGTCAAAAAAAGCTTCTTTATAAATAATACATTCGCTTTTATACTCTTTTTCCAGTGCTGTCAGGATCGTCTCCCGTTTCGAACCGTCACTGAGCATCTTCCTCAGATTGAAGCCGAAATCTTTCGTCGTGTAGACATGATTGACGAGACTGCGCATCTCCATATAGTTCGTTCTGTCCGTATCGTGAACGACTCCTGCATATTTAAGCATTCTGTCGTACAGACCGCAGACCGCGAGAGAAAAGATCTCGATCTGTTCTTCCATTTCTCCCGTGCGGGAAAGCACCTTCGCGGCGCTAGAATCTGCCATTCAAAACTCCGTTCTGTCAGTCCAGGCCCGCAAACAAGTCGGAATAGCTGATGTATAATCCGCTGTAAATCCCCGCCTTGATGCGTCTCGGTCCGTCAATCACTTCCGGGATAAGACCCTTCTTTTCAAAATTGTATAGATAAAGCTTTTTCTTCCGGACATCGAAGAGCCAGTATTCTGTCACTCCGCTGTCCATGTAGACCCAGGGCTTTACGTAGAAAGCGTTTGGATCCTTGTTGTCGTAGACGAAATCCGCGACCCAGTCGGGACTGCCGCTTCCCTTTTTCGAAACTGAAAAAGGCGGGAACAGGACCGTTGCCGGCAGACTCTGAGACGTATATGTTTCTCCGGCCTCATGAACCGTGTCCAGCGGCTTGTTCGTAAGCTTGTATTTTTTCGCACACTGCGTCAGATTTTCCATAACGCGGCGCGCGCGGTCATCGGGTTCCGGTCTTGTCAGCGCACAGCCGTTTATCAGTTCGCTGTTTTCCGGAGGAACTGTGAGCGTTCCTTCTTTTAACATTAGTCTGTTTTCCATAACCTGATCCTTTTGTACAGATACTTTTGTACAGATAAGTTTATTATAGCATAAACTTCTGTCCGCAACCGCCGTCACAGGCACTCCCCTGAACAAGCCCGGAGCGCTCCATTTCGGCGACAAGATCATCTCGGATCTTCCACCAGCTGCTGTTCCAGTTAGCGGCGATACAGTTTTCTTCGGGAATGCGCCCCACAAGCCGGTCGATGACGATATCCGGTCTGAGCGCGGCGAGCAGCGCGATGGTCCTGCGCTGAAAATCCTCAGCCGTGAGAAGAGAAACCTCGCCCTTCTCATACATCTGCGCGAGCGCCGTTCCCTTTTCAATGTACAGCGAATGGCATTTGACGTGACCGCCGAACCGGTTCACCATCCCGGCGGCTTTGAGCACATCTTCGTCGCTGTCCCACGGAAGATCGGTAATCAGGTGAGTACACAGATCGAGACCTGCAGCCCTCACCTCATAAGCCGCGCTCTCATATTCCGCCGCCGTATGACAGCGGTTGAGTATCTGAAGAGTTCTGTCATTCGAGGACTGAAGACCGAGCTCGACTGTCACGTCCGTTCCCGACTCCTGCAGTCTCTTCATAAACGCGAGCTTCTCGTCGTTCAGACAGTCCGGACGTGTGGAAACCGATATCCCGACAACGCCGGGAAACGCCGCAGCTTCCGTCAGATACCGCTCGAAATCCTCATCCGCAAGCCACGTATTCGAAAAACTCTGAAAGTACGCGATGAATTTTTTCGCTTTATAGCGCTTTCCGATATAGTCCGCATTTTCCGACAGCTGTCCGGTCACTGTCTCCGATTCGTCCCGCAGCTCATATCCGCTTCCGCTTTCGCCGCAGAAAATGCACCCTCCGAACCCCCGCGTACCGTCACGGTTAGGACAGGAACACGGAATATTGACAGGCAGCTTATACACTTTTTCGCCGTAGCGATCCCTGAGAAATTCTGAATAGGGTCTGTAAGGAATCATCTTCTTCTCCGCCGGCAGTCTGGCCGGACTAAAAAAGCGCCCATTGGGCGCCTGTTCGAAATCTATGCCGGATTCCGATAATTTTTAAGAAATTCAGGTACTGTATTTTCTTCCGCGCTGATACTGAGCACGAACTTGATCTTCATATTTTTCTGAAGCTCATTGAGCTTATCCAGGAATCCTTTGACGCTTTCCGGACCGTCTGCCCGGAGGATCCTGAGTAGATTATCGATATAGACACATTCGACATCATAGTTGCCTGCAATAACGCCGCAGACAAATCCGTACAGCTCGTCGGTTCCTTCAATATGGAATTCATCGGTGTTGATAAAACGGATATGTGTGTCGACTGTCGCTCTGTATTTATCTCTGTCGTTGATGAAAAGCACTGATCCCTTGGCATTGGCTAATTCACCGTTTGCCATGTCGATCATTTTTTTGGTTTTGCCGCTTCCTTTAGCGCCGTAGACAAACTCTATCATGGCTGTCACCTGCTTTCTTAAATTCTTGGCTTCATTATAGCATGAAAACGAATGTATTCAAGCCGGACCCTGTTTCGTTTTTCAGCATGCACTTCAAAAGATTCTGCAGCGTAAGTATTAACCCGGCTTATTCTGAATTATGATATGATAATTTTATGGACAGATTAAGTAAAAATGAAATGATGGTCATCCTGGACGAACAGCTTCAGAATGCCCAGAATATACAGAAAAAGATCATTCCGAAGCCTCAGGCGTTCAATTCGGACTATTACCATTTTTATGCCTATCTGAAACCCTTCAGACGTGTCGGAGGCGATTTTTACGACTTCCACATGCTCGACGGCGATCAGGTAAGCCTGATTCTCGCCGACACGACCGGCCACGGTCTGGATGCCGCGATGATCACAAGCATGGTCAAGCTCATCTATACGTATGCGATGAAGGATCCCGTAACGCGTGATTCACCGAGTCAGCTGCTCCGTCAGCTTGATCAGGATATCGAAATGCAGCTCACCTCCTCGTTCTTTTCCGCATTCGCGCTTAAGCTCGATCCGCACCGGAACGAGCTGCTGTTCGGAAACGCCGGACACCCGTCGGGAATCGTCATCCGCAAGGATCTTGAATTTATGAATCCTACGCTTCCACTCATCGGTATCCATCAGATCATGTCAATGCTGTCCTATAAAGACGTAAAAATGCCGTTTTCCAGAGGAGACAAGCTCCTGTTGTACACTGACGGTCTGCCTGAAGCTGTGAATCCGGACAACGAACCCTTCGGACTCTCACGCATCACCGCTATTATACGGAAATATCAGGATATGCCTGTCACAACACTCTGTCAGCAGATCCTGCAGAGCTTCTTCGAGTTTACGGAAGATACGAACGTCGCGGACGACGTCTGTCTGCTGGGACTTGAATACGATGCTATCGACTGACAACGCGAATTCCGTCCGCGAGGAGAACTCCGATATTGGAACCCTGTAAAAAAAGAATACTGATCATGACCTGCTCACACGGCTCCGGTCATAAAATGATCGCAAACACACTTAAAACTGAATATGAAAAAGCCGGCTGCGAGGCCGAACTTTTTGACGTTTTCCGTGAATTTAACAAAACGTTCAACTACTGCTTCGAAAAAGCCTATCTGCTCTCCTACGGAGCCTTCGGCTGGGCTTACAAATATCTGTACTATACGACTGAAGATAACATCGAACGCGATTTTGACAAGACCGAATGGTACTGGAAGCTGTTTGAGGATACGGTTCTGAACATCATCGCCGACTTCAAGCCGGACATGATCGTCAACACGTATTCGTACCGCATCGTTCCGATTCTGAAGCGCGAGCATTTTCCGGAAATCCCGGTAGTGTCCGTCGTCACCGAATTCTGTCTTCCGGGATTCTGGGTCCATCCGGATACCGACCGCTACTACGTCGCATGCGAGCAGAGCCGCCGGAAGCTCATCGGAGAAGGAACAGACCCGGACCACGTCGTCACCTCGGGCATCCCCGTCAGAAGCCAGTTCCGTCTTCCCCTGGACCGCGAGTATCTGATGATGAAATACGGCCTGGATCCGAACAAAACCACGCTGATCATCTTTGCGGGAACCTACGGCGTTCTGAAAAATCTGACGACCATCTGCAGGGGGATCGATTATATCGAAGACCTCCAGACCATCGTCGTCTGCGGAAAAAACCGCAAGCTGAAAAATCAGCTCAAGCGGGAAAATTATAAGAATATTCAGGTTCTGGGCTACGTAGCCGATATCCACGAAATATTCTGCTGCGGCGACTTTATGGTAACGAAGCCGGGCGGAACCGTACTCTCGGAGATTGTCGCGACAAAGATGCCTGTTATCCTGTACGATCCGGTCCCGGGCCAGGAGCGTGAAAACGCGGAGCTGTTCCGGGATGCAGGAGCAGCAGTCATCGCGGAAAACGCGGACCAGGTCTTTCACCACATCATGCATATCCGCGGCGATAAGAAGCAGCAGGATTCGCTGCGTGAGGCGCTGCGGA
>ERZ1645187.3741-NODE-3741-length-12655-cov-7.175397_pt1 | contig 12655 bp, 12 predicted proteins | sample MGYA00575352_ERZ1645187 | MGnify/ENA primary metagenome ERZ1645187 (study PRJEB40837, sample SAMN11349314) | freshwater sediment metagenome | isolation source: river sediment | host: Sediment | place: India: Wazaribad , New Delhi | collected 2017-02-21 ... | reverse complement strand
CGGCGGTGGCGATCATGTGGCACAGCTCGGCCTCGTCGCCCGCGGCCATGACGGTCATGTTCGGCAGGTTCGCCAGAAAGCAGATGTCGAAGGCCCCGGCATGGGTCGCCCCGTCCTGGCCCACCAGCCCCGCCCGGTCGATGGCAAAGCGGACGGGCAGGTTCTGCAAGGCCACGTCATGCACGATCTGGTCATAGCCGCGCTGCAGGAAGCTGGAATAGATCGCGCAGAACGGACGCAAGCCGCTGGCCGCCAGCCCCGCGGCAAAGGTCACGCCATGCTGTTCGGCGATGCCGACGTCGAACACCCGCGCCGGGAACCGACGCGCCATCACGTCCAGGCCCGTGCCCCCCGGCATCGCCGCCGTGATCGCCACCACCCGCGGGTCGCGCGCGGCCTCCTCCGTCAGGCGCTGGCCGAACACCGCCGTATAGGACGGCGCGTTCGACTTGGCCTTGGCCTGCACACCCGTCGCCACGTCGAACTTGGCCACGCCATGATACTTGTCGTCGGCCCCCTCGGCGGGGGCATAGCCCTTGCCCTTGACCGTGACGCAATGGATCAGCACCGGCCCCGAAGCCCGCGCCCGCGCCGCCCGCAGGGTGGCCAGCAATTGCCCGATGTCGTGCCCGTCGATCGGGCCGATGTATTCGAACCCGAATTCCTCGAACAGGGTGGCGCCGCCGGGCATGCCCGTCACCATCTGCCGCGCGCGCCGCGCGCCGTCGCGCATTGGCCCCGGCAGATGTGGCTCCAGCCCTTCGGCCGCCGCCTTCAGAACGGCCAGCGGGCCCTTTTCGGCGATCTGGTTCAGATAGCGCTGCAAGGCGCCGACCGGAGGCGCGATCGACATGTCGTTGTCGTTCAGGATCACGAACATCCGGCTTTTCAGGTGGCCGGCGTGGTTCATCGCCTCATAGGCCATCCCGGCGGTGATCGCGCCGTCGCCGATCACGGCCACGGTGTCGCCGACCGGCATCCCCAGTTCGCGCCCGACCGCAAAGCCAAGGGCCGCGGAAATCGAGGTTGACGAATGCGCCGCGCCGAACGGGTCGTATTCGCTTTCGGCCCGCTTGGTAAAGCCACTCAGGCCGCCGGCCTGGCGCAGCGTCAGCATGCGGTCGCGCCGCCCGGTCAATATCTTGTGCGGATAGCACTGGTGGCCGACATCCCAGATCAGCTTGTCGCGTGGGGTGTCGAAGACGGCATGGATGGCAACGGTCAGTTCCACCACCCCCAGCGAGGACCCCAGGTGCCCGCCGGTCTGGCTGACCACCTCGATCGTCTCGCGGCGCAATTCCTGCGCCAGGGTCGCCAGTTCGGCGTCCGACAGCGCGCGCAGGTCCTGCGGACCGGCCACCCGGTCCAGCACCGGCCTTGCTACGGGGAAATCGCTCATGGTTGCGTCCTCCGATGAGCTTTGGGGAAAAGGGTGCCGCATGGACAGCCACGCGGCACCAGGTGCCTGTTGCCAGCAGGAAGGGAACCGGGCAGTGGTATGCGCCCCGGATCCGGGCCGGCCTTGGCCCGGATGCTGTGTCCGGGGCGCGCACGCCAGCGCGCGCGCCCCGGTAGGTCGTCAGGCGTTCTCGCTGTCCGCGACCACCGTCACGGCGGAATAGGGCGAGGGGGCCTGCTTGCTTTCTTCGGGCAGGAACAGCCCGACGATGTAGATCGCCATCACGAAGACAACCACCGCGACCAGGAAAAGCCCGCCAAGGAAGGCCCCCCAGACCATCTGGCCCAGGGCCCAGACGCGCAGGTGGATCGTGTCGTTCGGCTCATAGTAGTAGGGTTTGTCGGACATGGTCTTCCCTCACTCCATCGGCGCGTAGCCGTGCTCCTGGGCCCAGACGTACCAGTTGTCGACCACGGTGCCGGTCAGCAGGATGCCGATGCCGCCGGTCAGTGTCACCAGCACCGCGAACCACCAGGCCCAGCGGTGAATCCCCTCCATCGTGGCGTTGAAGCCCATGGTCCAGCGCCAGAACAGCGCGGCCCGTTCCGAGGCCGTGCCGCGGTCGGCGATCTGTTCCAGCTCGCGGTCGCCGCCAAAGCGGGAAACCGCAAGGATCGTCGCCCCGTGCATGGCGAACAACAGCGCCGATCCGTAGAGGAAGGCGATGCTGAGCGCGTGGAAGGGGTTGTAGAACAGGTTGCCGTAGGTCAGCGAGAACAGGTTGGTCCAGTCCAGGTGGCTGAAGATGCCATAGGGCACGGCGTGGCTCCAGCTGCCCATCAGGATCGGCCGGATCAGGCCCAGCACCAGGAAGAGCCAGATCGCGCTGGCGAAGGCCCAGCTGACGTGCTTGCCCATCCCCAGGGCCTGGGCGCGCAGCCAGGTGCGCACCCACCAGGCGCAGACCGAGACCAAGAGGAAGAAGCTGGCGATGATCCACAGCCCGCCCTCGGCCAGGGGGGCAAAGCCCAGGCCGTATTCCTCGGCCGGGGGTTCCAGGCTGAACCAGAACAGGTCGCGCAGGAAGACGGCCGGGTTGAAGCCCGCCTGATACCAGAACCAGGCGCCGACGGTCATGAACCAGGCCAGCCCCGAGACCAGCGAGATCACCCCCATCGTGCCCAGGTAGACCGGGCCCAGCTGGGCGTTGCCGAACCAGCCCAGCAGGTTGGAAAAGCCGGTGCCCTTGGTGCGGTTGTGCAGCTCCACGTCCTCGACCATGCCGGCTTCGGCGTGGCCACGCACCTGCACTTGCGTGAAGATGTTCTGATACTCAGCCATTGACGCCTCCTGCGATGTCGGCCCACCAGGGCAGCTGCAGCCACCAGTCCCACCAGACGACCCACTGGTCGAACCAGATGGTGCCCGAGATCACGATGCAGACGGCCGACCAGAACACCGCCATCAGGGCCAGCAGCAGGCCCAGACGGTGGATGCCCAGCGTGCCGACCGAATAGCCGATCAGGTCGCGGAAATAGGTGTCCTCGTGGTCGGGAGATCGCATTTCGCGGCCCTTTTCGGGGTTGGCGGCCGACAGGATCAGCGCGCCATGCAGCGCCAGCGCCAGCGCGTTGGTGAAGAAGAAGCTCACCGCGATCATGTGCGCCGGGTTGTAGTGGAAGTTTCCGTAGGTGTAGCCGGTGTTCGACACCCAATCGAGGTGCGTCCAGATCCCGTAGGGGAAGGCATAGCCCCAGGCCCCCATCAGGACCGGCCGGATCACGACCAGCGTGACATAGGCCAGGATCGCAACGGCAAAGGCAAAGGGCACATGATAGCCGATGCCGAGCTTGCGGCAGATTTCCACCTCGCGCAGCGCCCAGCTGACGAAGGCGCCGATGGCGCAGATCGTGATGATCTGCCACAGCCCGCCCTCGCGCAGCGGGGCGGCCGCCAGGCCCAGGTCCACCGCCGGCGGGTTGATCGAGATCAGCCAAGGGTTCCAGGTGCCCTGTAGGCTGGCCCCGTAAAAGATCAGCAGCGTGCCAAGCGCCGCAAAGAAGGCCGTCGTGACGCCGAAGAAGCCGACGTAGAAGGGGCCGACCCAGAAGTCGAACAGGTTCCCGCCGACCAGCGTGCCCCCAGGGACGCGATATTTTCGTTCGAAGCTGAGCAGTGCCATGCTTCCCTCTTTCGCTGTTCTCCGGTCTGGTCCGCCGTCGGGCGCGGGCGTCGGGTCGTGCCGGGTGTGTGACATGGTGTCAGGTCGTCACGGGCGGCCGGGCCGTCGGCCCCGCCGCCCGCAACAGGGGCGACAACCTATTCCGAAGGCGCGGCGGCGCCCTGCGCGGCCAGCGCACGGGCTCCGGCTTCCTGCAGCCAGTTGTAGCCGGGGGTGCTGAGCAGCACGAGGTGGATCATCGCCGCCAGCAGGAACAGGAACACGCCCTGCGCCACGAAGACGCGACGAGGATCGAAGATGAGCCAGATCTTGTAGAACTTGGACATGGATTGATCCTCCTCAGAACCACGGGCGCCAGATGTAGACCGCCAGGTGAGCAACCACGGCGATGGCCACGAAGAGCCAGAGCCCGCTCATGTAGACGGAGTGCAGTTCCTGCGCCTGCTCGTCGGTGAGACCTGTGAAACTCAGGTCGGATTTATCAGCCATACTATCCTCCGGATTGGCAGACTGACGCCGCATTCCCTGCGGCTGGGCAACGGTCGGGCGGAATGCCGTCCCGCGTTTCCGCCATGGCCGGGGGTGGCCCCCCGCCCATGCCGAACCTTTTCACCAGACGGGCGGGCGCATCCCGTCGGGTCGTTCCCTTCCGGTCCTTACGGCCGGAAGATCTCGGGCGTGATCGAGCCGGCCTCCTTCCAGGCGCGGGCCAGCGGGCCATGCACCGGAAGGCGGCGCTCGATCACGGATTGGACGGCCCAGGCCACCGCCGCGAACGGGATGGCGATCAGGAAGATCAGGCCGAAGTACAGGTAGAACTCGGCTTTCGGCGTGCGGTGCGCGCTGTGCACCCCATGGTCGCCGGCGGTGTGGTCGCTCATTGCTGTCCCTCCCGTTTTCCTTGTCCGTCGCGGCCGCCAAGCGCCGCGACCATTTCCCGAATGACGCGCTCGGCGCCCTGGTCCAGCGCGGCCTTCTCGGCCGCATCGCGCAGCGACTTGGCCGCCGAAATCCGGGTCAGAACCGGATGCTCACTGACGATCCGGTCCAGTTCCGCCTGCGCGTCCACGTCCCAGGGCATGTCGCGGCGCAAGCTGGTGGGCGTGGCCGCGGCGCTGTCCATCTCGGAGGCCAGCGGCAGAATGTGAAAGAGCGCGTCGAAGAGGCCGTTGCAGACCTCTTGCAGCAGGTACACGGCGCCCGCGTAGCCCATGAAGGGCGTGCCCGTGGCGCGGCGGATCGCGGCGCCGGGGAAGCTGGCGGGGATGAAGCTGGGTGCGGGGCCATGGCCGGCCTTCAGCTCGGCCAGGTACATCTTTTCGTTGATCGACCCCATCACCACCAGCGGGCGATGCTGGCGCAGCAACGCGCGGACTTCCTCGTTGTTGGTCTTGGTGCCGGCCTTGCGGGCCACCGCAAAGGCGCAAGGCAGGCCCAGGTCGGTCTCCAGGAAATGCCGGATGCCGCGGGCATAGGTCTCGTTCGCGACGATCCCGAAGCTGGCGGTGGCAAAGAAATCCTGCGTCACGCTGCGCCACAGGTCCCACAAGGGCTTCAGCGTGCTGTGCTTTTCGCGCGCGATGAAGGGTTCGGGGTCCAGGCCCAGCATCTCGCCCAGCTTGCGCAGGAAGAGGGTGGTCGACTCCAGCCCGATGGGCGCTTGCAGGTAGGGCTTGCCCAGAACCTCGGCCAGGCCGCGCCCGAATTCGCGGTACATCACGATGTTGGCGTCGGCATTCACCAGGTTGCGCATTTCGGCCAGATGGGCGCCCAGAGGCATCACCATGTTGACCTCGGCGCCGATGCCTTCGACCAGGCGACGGATTTCGTGCAGGTCCGAGGCCATGTTGAAGGTGCCGTACATCGGCCCCAGGATGTTCACGCGCGGGCGTGCCCCCTCGGGGCGCTTCGACTCGGGCGGCATCCGGCCCTTGGTCTGGCCGAACTCGGTGAAGATCCAGGTCATCGCCCGGTCGGCGGCCTGCCACTGATCCTCGTCGATGGTGCGCGGCAGGAAGCGCTGGATGTTGGTGCCCTGCGGCGTCACGCCGCCGCCGATCATCTCGGCGATGGAGCCGGTGACCACCACCGCCGGCAGCGCCGGGTCCAGCACCTTCCAGGCCCGCTTCATCGCGCCCTCGGTGCCCTCGCGGCCCAGCTCTTCCTCGCCCAGGCCGGTGACGACGATGGGCAGCTCATGCGGCGGCAGCGCGTCGGTGTAGTGCAGGACGGACGTCACCGGCAGGTTCTCGCAGCCCACCGGGCCGTCGATCACCACCTGCAGGCCCTTGACGGCGCAGAAGGCATAGATCGCCCCCCAGTAGCCGCCCGCCCGGTCGTGATCCTGGATCAACATGGCGACCGTCCCCGATCCTTCGTCGAAGGATCGAATCTGCGATTTTTCGACGAAAAATCGGGGCGCGGGCTCATATCATCTCCTCCGCCCGGGCCGCGCGGGCCGCCTTGTCCAGCTTCTTCTGGTGCAGCGCGCGATAGTCCGGCCGCAGGTTCGGGGCACCTTCCCAGATGCCGGCGCTGTCGCCTTCTCCGACGCCCGCAAAGAACGCCTTCATCCCGGCCATCCGGTCGCGGTTCGCCATCGCGGCATTCACCACCTGCGCCAGGCTTCCTGCCCCCGCCGGCCCCATCAGGGGCCGGGCCGAGATCAGGTTGGTAAAGTAGAGCGCGGGGATGCCGGCCTCTTTCGCCTTCTGCACGACGGGCGTCGTGCCGATCGCCAGGTCGGGGCCGAAGGCCTGCATCGCGGCCAGGTCGTCTTCCAGGCTGGCGCGGTATTTCACGCACACGCCGCGGGCCTGCAGCCAGTCGCGGTCGGCCGCGCTCCATTCCGTCTTCGCGCAGGCCGTGCCGACATAGGGAATCTCCGCCCCGCTTTCGATCAGCAGGCGGGCCACCAGCAATTCGCCGCCCTCATAGCCGCTGAGCGTGATGCGGCCCCGGACCGGGTTCGCCGCCAGCGCGCCCTTGATCGCCGGGCCAAAGGCGTTCTGCGCCGCGGCCACCTTGCCGGCGGCGATGCCATGGGCCTCGCCGATCGCGGCCAGCCAGTCCATGGTGCCGTCATGGCCCACCGGGGCAGAGCCGACGATCCTGCGGCCCGCCGCCTGGAATTCGCGGATCGCGGCCGAGTAGAACGGATGGATCGCGGCCACGACCTGGCTGTCTAGCGCGGCATAAAGCTCGCGCCATTCGCGGCAGGGCACCACGGGGCCAACGGCCAGCCCCAGCGGCGCCAGCATGGCGCCGATCATCATCGGGTCGGCGGGGAACATCTCGCCCAAGAGGGTTACGGTCGGCCGATCCGCCCGCCCCGCCGCCGGGGCCGGCACCGGGCCGGCCATCACCTCGGCCCGCGCATAGGCCAGCATCGCGCCGGCCAGAACGTCCTTGGCCTCGGCGTGGGTGGGGATGCCAAACCCCGGAACGTCGATGCCGACGATGCGCACCCCGTTGATTTCCCTAGGCAACAGCCGCAGCGGCACGCCGCTGGCGGTGGGCACGCAAAGGTTGGTCACCACCACCGCGTCATAGCGGTCGGGGTCGGCGATCTGGTGCACGGCCTCGCGGATGTCCTCGAAGAGCTTGCCGGTCACCAGCGTCTCCGAGTTGAAGGGCACATAACCGACCGACCTACGGGCACCGTAGAAATGCGAAACGAAGGTCAGGCCGTAGACGCAGCAGGCGCTGCCCGACAGCACCGTCGCCACCCGCCGCATCCGCAGGCCGACGCGCAACGATCCGAAGGCCGGGCACATGCCTTGCGGCTTGTCGTGCGGGCCTTGCGGGTAGTCGGCGGCATAGCGGTCCAGCACGTCCGAGTTGCCAGCCGCCCGTGCGGCGGCCTGCATCTCGTCCCGGGCGTGGCAGCCGCCGGCTTGGGCCAGATCGTTCATGACGGCGCCCCCCGGCCTTGCAGCCGCTTCAGCGCCTCGTCCAGGCGGCGCAGGGTTTCCAGGTCAAGCATTGTCGTAGACCACTTCCAGGCTGGCCTTCGCGGCGGCGAACTTGCCGCGCATGTCTTCGTCCGAGGCGGGTTCCAGCACGAAATCCTTGCCCGTCGTCTCGGCATCGAACAGCGCCAGCAGCCCGTCCTGCGACAGCGGGCGGGGCCGCAGGGGCGGGGCCTCGGCGACGTTGGTCGCCAGCTCCTGAAACAGCGCGCCCCACTGGGTCGCATGGCTGCCAACGATCTGATAATTCGCCGATTTCCGGCGCAGATCGTCATCGGCCGGGATGCTGGCCAGGATCGGGATGCCGACGGATTCGGCGAAGGCCGCAGCCTCTCCGGTGCCGTCATCCTTGTTGATGACCAGCCCGGCCACGCCCACATTGCCGCCCAGCTTGCGGAAATATTCCACCGCCGAGCAGACGTTGTTCGCGACATAGAGCGATTGCAGGTCGTTCGAGCCGACGACGATCACCTTCTGCGCCATGTCGCGGGCGATCGGCAGGCCGAAGCCGCCGCAGACCACGTCGCCCAGGAAATCCAGCAGGACGTAGTCGAAGTCCCAGTCGTGGAAGCCCAGCTTCTCCAGCGTTTCGAACCCGTGGATGATGCCCCGCCCGCCGCAGCCGCGGCCGACTTCGGGCCCGCCCAGCTCCATCGCGAAGACGCCGCCGCGCTTGAAGCAGACGTCGCCCACCTTGACCTCTTCGCCCGCCAGCTTCTTGCGGGTCGAGGTCTCGATGATCGTCGGGCAGGCCTTGCCGCCGAACAGCAGGCTGGTGGTGTCGGATTTCGGATCGCAGCCGATCAGCAGCACGCGCTTGCCCATCTCGGCCATCATGTGGCTGAGGTTCGCCAGGGTGAAGGACTTGCCGATGCCGCCCTTGCCGTAGATCGCGATGATCTGCGTCTTCTTCGACGGCGGGTCCTGCGGGATTTCCAGCGTCGGTTCCTCATGCGCCTCGTCGCGCAGACGGGCGTCGAAGTCCTTGAGGTTCGGGATATCCAGCGTCATGCGGTCGCCCTCCAGTCGAGGATCATCTTGAGGCAGGCGGCATCCTCGAAGGCCGTGCGATAGGCCTCGGGGGCGGTCGCGCCCGGTTGCTGGTGCGTGATGAGACCATCCAGCGACAGCGCGCCGCCTTCGATCAGGGCACGGGTGGCGGCAAGGTCGGCGGGCTGCCATTCGGCGGCGATGCGCAGGCGCATCTCCTTCATGAAGGCGGGGACGAAGGCAAAGCTGACGGGCTCGGTGTAGAAGCCGCAGAGAACGATCTCGCCGCCCTTGGCCATGCGGCCGACCAGCTGGTTCAGAAGGCCGAGCGCGCCCGAGGCGTCGTAGATCGCGGCATAGTCGCGGCGCGGGTCGGCCTCGGGGTCCAGAACCTCGTAGCCCTGTGCGCCGTCGCGGCGGGCGGGGTTCGTCTCCCACACGGTCGGGGGCTTGCCGCCGGCGGCCAGCGTCAGGCGGGCCAGCAGGCGACCCAGCGTGCCGTGGCCGATGATCAGGTCGGGCAGCGCGGTGTCAAAGCCCGCCAGCGCATGACGCGCGGTCGCGGCCAGCGCCAGAAGGGCACCCTGCGGTCCCGTTGCAGCATCCAGCCGGCACACCCGCGAGGCCGCCGTGACCAGCCGGCGCGCGGCACCGCCGAACAGGCCGCGCACATCGCCGGTGAAGCAGTTGGCGCCGGGGACGAAGACGTGGTCGCCAGGCCGGAAGCCGGTGGCGGGCGCGGCCTCGACCACCTCGCCAAAGCTTTCGTAGCCGGGAACCAGCGGATAGCCCATGCCGGGGAAGGGCGGCATCGTGCCCATCCAGAACAGCTTTTCGGTGCCGGTCGAGATCCCGGACCAGGCGATGTCGACCACCAGGTCGCCGGCGCCGGGGGCGGTCAGCCCTGCGGTGCCCAGCGAGATGGACTTGGGGCCCGACATGATGACGACCTGGGTCTGCACGGCGCTGTCCCCCCTTCTGCGGCCTTGCGCCCCGAGGTCGGGGCGACGCAGCACGCCATTGGTGTAAGTTTAGACTTACGGCTGTAGCTGTCAATTTCATTAGACATATTTCTTTCCGCCCCCGCAAAGAGTGGCTGCCGCTGCGCTCAGGGCCGGCGCGCGATCAGGGCGGTGGTGATGAAGGGGCGCAGCGACCGGGCTGGGCGATCCACGAAAAACCCTGCGTTTCCAAGCAGTTCCGAAATCTCGGCGGCTGATCGGGTGCGGCCGGTGCGCATCGCCAGGGTGTAGATCGCAAAGTAGATGTCGGTGGCCGGGTCGGGCCTTTCGCCGCCCGACATCGGTTCCGAGATCAGAATCCTGCCGCCTGGCGGCAGGGCGGCGTGGATTTTTGCCAGCAAGGCGGCGACCAAAGTGTCAGGATGATCGTACAGAACGCGGATCAGGCTGATGACATCGGCGCCGGGGGGAATCGGGTCGGTGCGGAAACTGCCGGGATGGATGGTCATCTGCGGACCGACCGGCACCGCCCCGGCGACGACATCGGGCAGGTCGAACAGCGTCAGGCGCAGCTGCGGATGGCGGGCGGCGACGGCGCGCAGGAAGGCGCCGGTGCCGCCGCCCACGTCCATCAGGTGGCGGGCGCCCGACAGGTCGACCAGGCGCAGGGTGTCTTCGGCGACCAGGCTCTGGCTGTCGGCCATCAGCGCCGAATAGCGGGCGGCCAGCCCGGCGTCCTGCTGTGCCAGCGGGCCGAAGACATAGGGCCAGAAGCCGGCCAGTTCGGGCTCGGTCTCGCCGCGGAAGAAGGCGGCGGGATCGGAGAGGTCGCGATAGAGGACGCCGTGATGGCGCACCATCGATTCCAGTCCGGGCACGGCCAGAAAGGCCGCGCCGCGCGGCGCCAGATGCCACAGGCCGCCGTGCGCCCGCACCAGCCGCAGCGCCGCCGCGGCCTGCAGCAGGATGCGCATGCGGTCAGGCGGGACGCGGGCGGCGGAGGCCAGGGATTCGGTCGGGGCGGGGCCTTCGGCCAGCCGGTGCAGTACCCGCATCTCGACCAGTGCGAACAGCGCCTGCGACTGGACAAAGCCGGACACGACGTCGAACAGCGCCCGCCCTTCGGCGCGCGAGTGGCGGCGCAAGAGCGGGATGCGTTCGACCAGAGCGTGAAAGCGCCGCGACAGCGCCAGCCGGGTGACCAGCCCCAGGCCCGATGGCCGGGTCCGGTCCGGCAGTGGCGGCAGCGAGGTGTCGGCCATGCCTACCCCCTGGCGGTCGTGGCCGGAATCTCCATGATCCTGCGGGCATAGGCCTGGACGGTCTGCGCCAGCCGGGCCTCTCCGGGGCAGGAGGGGATCGAGGCAATGGCGCCCGACAGGATGTCGTGCAGGTGGCGGGTCGCGGCCTCGACCCCCATCAGGTGGACGGCCGAGGGGCGCATCAGCGCGGCATCCTGGCCCGCGGGCTTGCCCATCGCGTCGGCCGGGGAAAGCGCGTCCTTCAGGTCGTCGGCCACCTGGAACGCCTCGCCGATCAGGGTGCCCAGGTCTTCCCAGGGGTCGGCCTCGCAGCCGGCCGAAATGGCGCCCATCTGGGTCGCGGCGATGAACAGCGCGGCGGTCTTTGCCAGGTGATAGGCGCGCAGGTCGGCCTTGGGCTCGCTTTCCCAGGCCTGCCCGGCGCAGATGCCTTCGGCCGCGCCCGAGCGGCGTCCCAGCGTGGCGATCAGGCGCAGCGCGCGGTCGGGGGCGGCGGTGCCGGCGCGGGCCAGCACCTCGTAGGCCAGGATGATCAGGCTGTCGCCGGTCAGGATCGCCAGCGGCTCGCCATGGCTGCGGTGCAGGCTGGGCTTGCCGCGGCGCAGGTCGGCGTTGTCGAAGGCGGGCAGGTCGTCATGCACCAGGCTGGCGCAATGCATCAGCTCCAGCGCGGCGGCGGCGGCGTCGGAAACCTCGGGCCGGTCGTCGCCGCAGGCCTGCGCCACGGCCAGAAGGATGGTGGGCCGCACCCGCGCGCCGCCGGGAAAGACGGCATAGGGCAGGGCCTGCGCCAGTTGCGGCGGCGTGGCGCTGCCCTGTGCCGCGGCCAAGGCCCTGCGCAAGGCGCCTTCGATGCGCGAGTCCAGAAGCATGGGCGAACCCCTTTCGCGTGACATCCGGGTTGTCTGGCGGGTCGTCTGGCAATTCACATTGGCATTCGGCCGGCGATGTGTAAACTGAAACTTACAGTCGAGTGTATCGCAAGGATGACATTTTGGGGGCGGCACGGATGCCGGTCGACGAACGCGCCGTGGTGATCGGGGCCGGAATGGGCGGGCTGGCGGCAGCGATCCGGCTGGCGGCGGCGGGTGCGCAGGTGACCGTGGTCGAGATGGCCGAAGCCCCGGGCGGCAAGGCGCGCGCGCTGCCCACGGCCGCGGGGCCGGTGGATGCCGGGCCGACCGTGCTGACCATGCGCGACCGGGTGGACGAGTTGTTCGCCCTCTGCGGCACCCGCACCGAGGATCAGCTGGACCTGGTGGCCCTGCCGCGGCTGGCGCGACACCACTGGCCCGACGGCAGCCGGCTGGACCTGTTCCCCGACGCCGACGCCAATGCCGAGGCGATTGCGGCGCTGGCCGGCGCGCGCGAGGCGGATGCCTTCCGCCGGTTCGACGCTCTGACCGCGCGGCTGTGGGCGGCCTTTCGCGGCCCCGTGATCGACGCGCCCCGGCCCGACCTGCGCCGCATCGTCGCGGCCACCCTGCGCACGCCCGCCCTGTGGCCCGCGCTGCGGCCAGGCGCCACGGTGGACAGCCTGCTGCGCCGGCAGTTCCGCGACCCCCGGCTGGTGCAACTGTTCGGGCGCTACGCCACTTACGTCGGCGGCCGCCCCGACCGCACGCCGGCGGTGCTGTCGCTGATCTGGCAGGCCGAGCAGGCGGGCGTCTGGGCGCTGCGGCAGGGGATGCACGGGCTGGCGCAGGCTCTGGCCCGGGTGGCTGAGGCGCAGGGCGTGCGCTTCCTTTACGCCACCCGCGCCCGGCGGATCGTGCGCCAGCAGGGCCGCGTCGCCGCGGTGGAGCTTGAGGGCGGCGCCAGCCTGCCTTGCACCGCCTGCGTCTTCAACGGCGATCCGGGCGCGCTGCGCGATGGCCTGCTGGGCGATG
>ERZ1645187.3737-NODE-3737-length-12661-cov-5.088529_pt1 | contig 12661 bp, 9 predicted proteins | sample MGYA00575352_ERZ1645187 | MGnify/ENA primary metagenome ERZ1645187 (study PRJEB40837, sample SAMN11349314) | freshwater sediment metagenome | isolation source: river sediment | host: Sediment | place: India: Wazaribad , New Delhi | collected 2017-02-21 ... | reverse complement strand
TCAACAGCCAGTTGTTTGTATGAAACATATCCCAGCATGGTAAGTCCGATGAATACCATGCTGATGAATACTTTCCTGTGTAATATGAATTTCATATTTTACGATTAATTGTAAACTGAAGCTGTTCAGTTTTTACCAAATACATTTCTCGCCCTGTCAAGAATGTCGAAAACACACGGGATCACAATCAGGGTCATTAAAGTAGATGTGGTTAACCCGCCGATTACAGCCAGTGCCATTGGTGACCGCAGCGAGGCGCTTTCACCAAAACCGAGTGTTAACGGAACCAAAGCCAGAATGGTCGTGAGACTGGTCATCAGGATGGGACGTAACCTTTGCTGTCCTGCTTCAATGATCGCACTTCTTCTGTCAAGTCCTGCTTCCATTAACTGATTAATCCTGTCAACCAGAATAATCGAACTGTTTACGGCAATACCCGCCAACATGATAATACCAATGATTGCCATGATATTGATGGTTTTTCCGAGTATAAAGAAGGTGAGTATTGTACCGACCAAGGCCAAAGGAATGGTTAACAGGATTGTGAAAGGATGTACCAGCGACTCGAACTGCGAAGCAAGTACCATGTAAACCAACACGATGGAAAGCAGCAGTGCAAAACTCAGGCTGCTGATTGACTCCTGGCGTTTTTCCTCTTCACCGGTCACCATAATCCGGTAATTGGGTTGCAATTCAATGGTGGAAGTGGCTTGCCTGATTTCGGCAGCTACTTTATCCAGCGGTACATTGTTATTGATTTGTGCAGTGATTTTACCAATCCTGTTCTGGTTGCGCCTGAAGATTTCTTTCGGGGCAACTTCCTGTGTAATTTCTGCTATTTCATTCAGCCTGAAAACCTGGTCGCCCGAAGTAATCAGAATATCGTTAATCTGGCTTAAAGTTTTCTCGGGAACTTTGATGGTAATATCGCGTAATTCGCCATCTCTTTCAATTTGCCCGGCACTTTTACCTTCCAGTTGATCCTGGATCTGGGTTACCACCGTGTTGATGTTTATGCCGTACATCCCTGCTCTCATCCTGTCAACCTTTACTTCAACTTCAGGTGCGCCATCTTCCAGCGAGGTCTGAATATTATAAAGATCGGTCAACCCGGTCATTTTTTCCTTTACCTGGTTTACAACCAATTCAATTTCATCCAGTTCTTCACCCCTCACTTCCACAACAACCGGAGCATCAGTAGTTCCAAGAATAGAACTCAGCGAAGTTTGTTCCTGTTTAAAGGTTACTTCAAGACCGGGGATATTCGTGGTAAGCTGGTTTACCGAGGCTACCAGTGATTCGGTGGAGATGGTTGAATTTTCTTTCAGCGAAATGAGGATTTCGGCTGTATTTTCTCCTTCAAATATCGAGGTTGCATCTTCAATCATACCTGATGAGGGACCTGATCTGGAATAAATAACTTCCAGATTTTCGCCCAGATAATCTGTTAAAACTGATTCAAGGTTCCTGACCATTGATTCAGTACGTGCAAGTTCGGTGCCTTCCGGTAGTTTTAAATCTATCGTCAATTCCCGGGTTTGCGTTTTGGGCATAAATTCTGTTCCGATAAAAGGCAACATTAAAACGGAGCCTGCCAGCAATGCGATTGCCAAAATTACAACCAGCCATTTTGCTTTCAGTACTTTATCGAGAAAACGGCCAAAGCTTTTGATCTGCACCGATTTGCTGATAGCCGCTTTTGGTTTGTTTTTGTACAACCGGTGATACATCATGGGTATCAGGAAAATAGCCACGAATAGCGACGAGATCAGTGAAAATGCCACTGTCCAGGCCTGGTCTTTAAAGAGTTCGCCCGAAGCACCGTGAATGTAAACCACCGGCAGGAATACCACAATTGTAGTCAACGTTGAAGCTGTAATGGCTCCGCCCACTTCAGCCGTTCCATTAATGGCTGCATCGCGCACATTGGCCCCGCTTTCATGATTCCGGAAAATATTTTCAAGCACAACAATCGCGTTGTCAACCAACATTCCTGCACCCAAAGCCAGACCTCCCAATGTCATGATATTGATGGTGAGGTCATTAAAGTACATCAGGTTGAAAGTGGCTATCACCGAAATTGGAATGGCAACACTCACAATAAGTGTTGTTCCGATTCGGCGCAGGAATATAAAGAGAACCGCAATTGCCAGTAAAATCCCGATTAACGCCGAATCCTGCACCTCTTTTATAGCATCGCTGATAAATTTACCCTGGTTGGTTACTAAAACCAGTTTGTAACCGGGCAATGCCTTTTCAATTTGTACAAGTGATTCTTTAACCTGATCGACAGTTTTTACGGTGTTGAATTTTGTTTCTTTATAAATGGCAAGACCCACACAACGTTTACCGTTTACATGTACAATATTGTAAGGGTCTTTATTTCCATAACTTACCGTGGCAACATCTTTCAGAAAAATGGGTGCCCGCTCCACCGTGGCCTGCGCGTTGGTGGTGGTTCTTGTTGCTTTATAACCTACAATCAGGTTTTCGAAATCTTCTTTATCGCGCAAAAGACTTACACCTTTTACAATGTACTGAGTTCCGAGTTCACTGATGCGGCCCCCTGAAACATTCCGGTTGTAATTTTGAATTCTTGTACTGACTTCATCCAGCGAAAGATTTTGAGATTCGAGCCTGTACATATCGGTTTCGATAATGATCTCGCTTTCTTCCTGGCCTGCAAGTTCCACTTCGGCAACTCCTTCGAGCCTGACAAGTTCGTTCCGGATATAATTTTCAGCCGCTTTGCGGATCTCATTCATATCGGTAATTTCGGCATGAGTAACGCCGATTATCATCACAGGCGATGCATTCGGATCGTGCTGTGTAATTTTCAGTTCGTCGATTTCGGAGTTCTGGGTAAGTGTGTTAAGCGATTTCTGAAGATCGAGAAATGCTTCGTCCATATCTTTGTCCCAGCCATATTCGACGGTTATTTGCGCCGAACCGACTTTGGAAACCGAAGTTACCTGGGTAACACCCGACTGACGCATGGAGAGTGCCTCAATGTTTTCCACAAATTGTTTTTCCATCTCCTCAGGCGGACGTTCCCCTGATTTGACCTCAACAAAAATGCGGGGTGAATTTAAATCGGGAAACAGGTCAACTCCCAGTTTGCCGAATGAAATGTATCCCAGTAAAATCACACCAAGTACAACCATCAGCACGGTTACCGGGTAATTAACCGAGAATTGAGTTAATTTCTTCATTTTACAATTTTTCGGATGGTTGCAACTGTTACAGAATTATTTTCACTTTCGAGTTATCGCGAAGTGTTTCAAACCCTTTTATGATAAGCTTTTCGTTCACTTTTAAACCTTCGATAACTTCCACCTGGTCTTTATTTTCGATACCGGTCACAATCTGGCGGTCGTCGGCGGCGCTGTTGCGTTCAACCACAAAAATGTATTTTCCGCGGTTTCCGGTCATGATTACGTTTTTCGGGATCACAATCACACTGTCTTTTGTGGCTGTGATAATATCGGCTTTGATAAACATACCCGGGCGTAATTTGAGTTCGGGATTATTAATCTGAAGTTTTCCGGTGAAAGTGCGGGTTTCGGAACTGATCATCGGAGAAAGTTCGCTTACAACACCTCTCAGCGTGTCTTCAGCAATTGTATAATTGGTAATCAGCACTTCCTGTCCGATTTTTATTTCTGAAATGCTTTTCTCCGGAAGGTTGACATCAATATACATTTTATCGTAGTTCATTAAAGTAACCATGGCCTGGCCCGAAGTAATCCTTGTTCCTTTTGTATAATAAGGCAAATCAACTATCACACCTGCAAATGGAGCTGCGATTTTCATTTTTTTAAGTCTCAACTCTGCGCTTTCGTAATCATATTTTGCGTTGGTTTTCGAAACTTCAGAGTTACGCAGTTCACGCAGTGTTACACCTCCTTTTTCGTATAGCGATTTCTGTTTTTCATATTCGCTTTCCGAAATTTCGAGGTTCAGTTTTTTGGCATCAAGTGCTAATCCGTTTACATATTCTGCGTCTTCAATACTAATAAGAACCTGTCCTTCCTTTACACGGTCGCCAAGTTTGAAAGGCGCGCCGGTTGCGGGGTTTATCATCAGGTTATACTGACCGGTAACTTCAGAATTGATGGTGGTTTCGTAAATTGATTTTGCAGTTCCGGTTGTGTTAATAAACTGGCTGATACTTTGTTTTTTCACATTCTCAACTGAAACCGGAACGGCAAGTTCTGTTGATTCGGCACTTTGCTGGTTGTTGCACGAAATTGTTCCAATAGCGGCTGCGGCAACGATTACGAGTAGTTTTATATTCTTCATTGTTTTATTTTTTTGCTGAATTTCCATTTTCGTTTAGATAAAGTTCTGCCGGTAATATCGGCTGATTTTTCTCGAAGTCGTAAAGAGTTTGGATTTTAAGATTTAATAATTCAATTTTATAGTTGATAAGCGCCTGGGCTAATGCAATTTTCTTTTGCGAAAGCTGGGTCTGGTAAAGATTCAGATCCATACCGGTAAGATCGCCGTTCTGATAACGTTCAAGATTGATTTCGTAAGTGAGTTGGGCATTAATTTCGTTTTGTTTGGCAATCTCAATTTGTTGTAACTGGTTCTGAAGATTTCTGTAAACTTGCCGAACACCAATAATAATCTGGTTTTTTTCATCCTTTAAATTTAACTCTTCAGATTTAATAGTGGCTTCCTGTGCGGCAATGCGTGCTTTCTTTTCACCCCAGTCGAAGAGTGGAATATTGAAACTCAGGTTTACAGATGGACTTCGGGTGGGTGAATCGAAAATCAAACCCAGGTCCTCATTATCACCGGTAACACCAAGTCGAAGGTTCATTTCACCAGCGAACTCGTTCAGCGCTTTTACGCGGATCATATCAAACTGACTTGTTTCAATGCTAATTTCACGCTGGCGAAGTTCCATTCTTGAATTTAATCCATTATCAATGGCTTTATCCAAATCGACTTTTACAGGGTTGGCCGCAATGTCGCCCAAAACAAGAAAGTCTTCATATAAATCCATTCCAAGATAAAGTTTCAATTGGTCTTTCGAGTTTTCAAACGAAACTTCCCGGTCCTGAACCGTTGATTTTGAGGTTGCAAGGTTCAGATCGGCCTGGTAAAGTTCTTCTTTTGCTGCCAAACCAGCATCAACTTTGTTTTTTATAATATCGTAACTCTTTTGTGTATTCACAAGTTCTTCTTTTGCAATGGTCAGGTTATTCTGCGCCATGTACACGTTATAAAAAAACTGTGTTACATTTTTTTCGAGGTTGAGCCGCTGAATAGCATAGCTGATATTGGCGTTTTCGTAACTCAGCTCAAGCTCTTTTAACTGTAGTTTCAGTTTGTTGTAAGTAAAAAGAGGCTGGTTTAAGTTAAGATACAAATTGTTATAAAACCTTTTACTCTGAGTGTTTGATCCACTTGCATCCGAAGTACTGTTCTGCCACCCGAATTCGTTGGATAAAGAGATGGTTCCGTCGGTTGGAAGAATAGGTTGTGAAATCAGAAACCTCGCGTTAGTGGTAAGACTTTCGTTGGTGTACCACTCCGAAACACGTGTGTCAAAGCGTCGCTGATTACTGTAATTCAACGGAGTTACATCAAGCGAAAACTTTGATTTAAGAGCCGCACGCTGGGCTTCAAGATTTTTCTGGTATCTTTCGAGATTCAGAAGCGACTGTTGCAAATCAGGGCTCCCGGTTTCTGAAATCTTAAGCGCTTTTTCCAGTGTCAGTGCTTCCTGCGAAAATGTAAATGTCGATCCAAGGAAAAGCAAAACACACAGCAATAAAATTCGTCGCATTGGATAGTCTTTTTTATGGTTATTATTCTTATTAGTTTCTTATAATTCAACAACTTTCATGGCATCGGCAAAAATCATCCTTAATTCCGATTTATTGGTTAATTCTATCAAAGCTGTTTCAGAATCAAAATTATAGGTTCCCAGGTGGTTCCATCCTGCTTCAACATTGTTGTTGTCAATCACTATTTCCTGTTCCCCTTCATCACTGTGGATAATAAAATGATATTCCCCTTTATTTCCCCTGTCATCACCCCCTCTGCCAAAATTCCGGGCTTTATACATGTAGGCAAACACATCGTAGTAACCGGTTTTTTTCAGTGGAATTTTCCACACTGCTTTCAGATCGCCTGCTCCACCTTTTATATAATAGGCCGAACGAACATACTCACCGTAAAAATCAGAATTGGTGGTTGCTGTCCAGTTTGCAGGCGGGCGCCAGAAGTTGATGCCTGAATATTTGCTTTGATTTGGTTTTTCTTTAAGAATCCACTTTTCAAGCAGGCTGATATTGTCAGACCGGGTTAAACTGAAACTTGGATCTTCGTTGTCAACAATCACCTCGTTGGGTAACGACATTTGAACCGGGGTATCAGAAATATCTTCACCTTCGTAAGGTACAGCTTTCGGGTCTTCTTCAACATCCCTGAAAAAAGAAGCCATCGTTTGTGGTATATTCTTGGAAGTAAGTGTATTCAACATTACCATCCTTGGGTCAACATTCAACAGGTAGCTGAGGTCTTTACTCTGGTGTGCCTGCAGAAAAACAAGTTTATTGATAACATCGCTTCCTCCCATTCCGCCACCGCGACGACCCATTCCGCCACCGCCAGGCCCGCCACCGAGCCTGAAAGTAATTTTCAGCAAACCGTCGGTATCGGTAAAATTGGTAACCTTGAATTTTACCATGGTTTGCATTTTGTCTTCCGATTTTACTTTCACCGCTTTGATAGGCGAGAAAATATAACCGGGCAGAGTTTTCGCATCGAACCACGAATTCATCATCGGGCTGATATCCATGCCAAACTGTTGCTGGATTAAACCTGAGAATTCGGTAAACGATATGTTTTTATAAATATTTTCTGCAAGAAGTTTGCGAAGGAAATTCTGAAATTCTTCCTGGCCGGCTTTCAGTTCAATGGTCGAAAACAAAACATCCCCTTTTAATTTTATCACACTTTCGATGATTGCTTTTTGTCTCGGGTCAGATAGTATTTCCCTGAAAGTGCTGTCTTGCAGTGTGATATTTGCTTTTTCGTCCGTGGTTTGTCCCTGGTTCATAAAAACCGAACGCATGTCGGTATTCTGGCTTTTCAGGTAAGCTTCGAAAATGCGGTTAATAATTGGCCACTCTTCAGAATGAATAATATTCTGGAAGTTATACAGAACCGGGAAGATAAAATGCGGATTCAGTGTAGTTTGCTGATTGGAACCGGGAGGCCCCCAGACGCGTTCCTGTTCCTGGGTAAAAGTGCCGAGGAATTCGTCGAAAACGCGGAGTTCCAGATCAAGAGGGGTCATGTTATTATCACCACGGCCACCCCAGCGTTGCATATTTTTCTTCTGGTTTTCAAAATCGAAAGACCTGATCATAAAACCCTTTTCGGGAATCAATACCTGTTCGGGCTGAACATATTCCTGCATCGAGGCAAATCCGCGCTGGTAAGTTTTAAACTGAGCCGGCACCTCAACTAATGAAAGACTGCTACTCGAATAATTCAGTTTGTAGGTTCGCTTGAAATCTTCGAATCGGTCGGTCAGCACTTTGGGCAAAGTGTCGTTACTTTCCTTGAATGCTGTATTAAAATAGTCATGACCTTCAAGGTACCAGATGCCAAATTCGGTGTCTTTACTTTTGATTGTTTTATGCTGGTAATTACCAATTGCAAGCGACAACTGTGTGAGAGCATGACTGTTTTCAAAACTGAATTGCCCATCCGAAATCTCTTTTATGTTCCCTTGTGAAATGGCTTTTAACCCAGGCGCTGTTTTTACTTCGAGATTGAAATTGACAAACTGTGGCTGGTACCATTTTACATCTTTTGTGCTGTAGGTTACACCGGTCCGCGGATACCAGTTGGCCTCAGGTGTCAGCAAAACATAACCAGGTGTGATGAATGCGTATCTTTTGTCAACGTTAATCACAAATCTGCCATATTTTTCCTGAATAACTTCTTCTTCAATATCCAGGTAACAAAGTGTTTCGTCGATGGTTCCATCATACGTGAATTCAACTTTTATTTCTCCTTCGGGAGCGAAGTTGATTTTGTCTGAAATTAGAACCAAATGTTTTTCGCGAAGAAAGGGTGTTTCTGTACCGTTAATTTTCAGACTGCTTATTTTTAACCCGCTATTCAGGTTGAATATCAGTTGTGTAAGATTTTCAGGCGTGTTGTTCTTCAGGGTTAATTCCGATTTTACGGCTATTTTATCTGTCAGGTGTTCAAGAACAATTGATTGTGATAACACCGTTGGCAGTTTGGTATCTACATATTTATTATTCAGCTCAATTACATCTGCCCTCAGTTTTGCATTTTGCCTGAAATTGTCGATGTGCCGGAAAGCCAGATAACCACCGCCTGCAATACAAACAATAGCGAAAACCAGTGAAAAATAGGTGGTAGCCTCTGACTGGGGCAACCTTTTCAGCATAAAAATGGTGGCAAAAATAAAGCCTGTTCCCAGCAAAAAGTAAATACCGCGGTGGATGATAATAGCTTCAAGATTTCCGAACCCAACAATGTCGGAGTTCAGCATCGGAATGTTAAAGGCCATGTAATCAAAAATATAGTAAAATTTGGCCTGGAGCAGAAAAAGTGTAATTCCGATGTAACCGAGAATCAATACAAAAGTGATGGCCTGGTTGCGGATGACACTCATCAGCAAAAACGAAAGCCCCATGATAAAAACCAGCGTTGGCACACTGATGGCAACCAGGTAAATAGCGTACGATTCCCAACTGATGGTTGTATTTTTCACAATCAGGTTAAAAATGAGTGCCATTGCCACAACTGCCAGGTTCAGTACCAGAAAAACCTGGAGGTTTCCCCATGTTTTCCCGATTACATATTCACCGTTGGTCATCGAGCGCATATAAATTACCTCGGTTGTATCGAGTTTTTTATCGCGTTTCAGAAAATCGGAAGCCAGGAAAACGGCAATAATTGCCTGGGCTACATTCAGAATTAAAAGATTGAAATAAGGGATTGCACTCGGAATTGCCCTGATAGCCCAGCCTTCGGCACCGCCTCCTTCAACAAGCATCCCAAAGTTCATCCCGAAAAGCACCAGCAACGAAAGAATACTGAAAATCCTGAAAAACCAGCTTCTCAGCAACGTTTTGCGTTCGTACTTTGCTATCGATAAAATATTGTGTAATGAAATCATGATAATCGGTTTTTATGCGTTGCTCCAGCTTTGCAGTTTATTTTCCATAAAATGAACATAGGCATGTTCAAGGTTCGGACGAATAGGCTCGCCATAATATCCATCAATATTTTCGGCTACCACCTGAACTTCCCATCCACCGTCAATCGGAATGGTGGAAATTACCGGGTATTTTTCGTTTATTTCCATGTATTCCTTTTCAGTGGCTTTAATGAGCCAAACAAAACCTTCGGCTTCTTTTACAAGTTGCTCAGGCGAACCGGCAAAAGCAAGTTTTCCTTTGTTGAGCAACGCCATGTTGTCGCAGGTACTCGAAATATCGCCCACAATATGAGTCGAAAGGATAATAATTACATCGCGGGTACTGATGGTTGACAACAGGTTTCGGAAACGGATTCGTTCTTCGGGATCGAGACCGGTGGTTGGCTCGTCAACGATGATGATTTTCGGGTCGTTAATCAAAGCCTGCGCAATTCCCAGCCTTCTTTTCATCCCTCCAGAAAGTTTGTTGGCATGACGGTCGCGTGCTTCAAAAAGTCCGACTTCTTCAAGCATGTGCTCTACTGCGGTGCGGCGGGCTGTGCCATTTTTCATTCCGGCAAGCCGGGCTGTGTAGTCAAGAAACTCGTAAGTTTTCAGTTTCGAGAAAAAACTGAAATCCTGTGGAAGATATCCTAACATCGCCCTGATTTCGCGACGGTTTTTTGCCAGGTCGAGCGTATCGTTGATGGTTACTTTTCCACTGCTGGGTTTCATCAGGGTAACCAGGATTCGCATCAGTGTTGATTTTCCTGCACCGTTTGGTCCTAAAAGGCCAAACATCCCGTTTGGAATTTCAAGGTTAAGGTCTTTGATGGCGTAACTGCCACCTTTATACACTTTATTCAGGTTTTCAATTTTTATATGCACGTTTAAGTTAAATTGAAATTATTAAACAGTGCTTTTGACTTATCATGTAGTAAATAGTTTAAAGCACTTTCAATTTGTAAAAACTATTTTCGCTAAAATGATGGGTAAAGAGTTCTGACTGAAAATTACATTCAGATGTAATCGTCATTAAAAATGGTCAGGAACAACTATTTTCTATAGAAATTCATCTCATCCAGGTATTCCCAAACCTTTTGTGGCATGAAATGTCTGACATCTTTGCCTTTTTTGATTGAATCGCGGATAAACGACGAAGATATTTCCATCAGCGGAGCGCCTTCTGCAACAGTAATATTTGGGTGTACAATCAGTTTGTCACGGTCGAACCCCGGCCTTGGATACACGATAATTCCATAGTTACCGAGAATCATTTCGTGATTTTTCCATTTGTGAAAACTGCCGAGATTATCGGAACCCATGATAATTACAAAACTGTGGTTGGGAAATTTCTCCTGAAGGTGTGTTAATGTATTAATGGTATAGCTTGGTTTTGGCAGATTGAATTCGATATTCGATACCCTGAAACGGTTGTCGTCGCCAATGGCGCGGTTTACAAGTTCAAGCCGGTGATAATCTTCCAACAGGTTGTCTTTTCCCTTGAGCGGATTTTGGGGAGAGACCACAAACCAAAGCTGGTCAATGTTTGAAAACTCAATTATATAATTGGCAATTGCCATGTGCCCGATATGAATGGGATTGTACGAGCCAAAATATAAACCGATTTTCAGTTTCAGGGGTTTTGGTGAAAGAATATCTGAAACCAGGTTTGACATGCCATTTGAATTAAAATGGAAAATTAAAAATTTGTAACAAGAAAGCAGATAATTATGTGTTGGCAATAAAATTGCGAACCAGTTTCTCTGCTTCGTTTACTGCTGTTTCAAGATTTTGATTCACAACAATCACATCAAACTGTGGGGCAAAAGTCATTTCGTATTCTGCTTTGGCAATTCGCATCGCAATTTTCTCTTCTGTTTCGGTCTGTCGGTTTTTCAGCCTGATCCGCAATTCTTCAACCGATGGTGGTTGCACAAAAATTGCCAGTGCCCTGTTACCGAAATGCTTTTTAATGTTGAGCCCGCCAACCACATCCACATCAAAAATTACATTTTTCCCCTGGTTGCAGATACGGTCAATTTCGCTTTTCAGTGTGCCATAACAAATTCCGTTGTAAACTTCTTCCCATTCCAGAAATTCGCCAGCCGCAACCCTGGTTTTAAATTCATTTTCGCTGATAAAATAATAGTCTCTGCCGTGCAATTCGTTGGGACGAGGTGCGCGGCTTGTGGCCGATATCGAGAACTCGAGATTCAGTCCACGTTCGAGCAATTGTTTTACAATGGTTGTTTTACCGGCACCCGACGGGGCTGAAAATATGATGAGTTTTCCGTTCATTCGAGTATAATTATCATATTTTTTTGTGGTTTTTGTATTCTTTTTCCAGGTATTCAGAGTATAATTCCTCAATTGTGATAATTTTTTTATAATGTAATTGCTTTAACCCATTAATCAGTTTTTTATCGCCTGACCAAAGCAAAGAATTTAATTCGATGTTTAGTGCCACAAATGGCCAATCATCAGTATCTATGTTCTTTACAAGTTGGAAAGCTCTGTCAACTGACTCCTCTTTTATAATAACATCATCAAGAAAAATTATATGGCTGATGATAGAATGGTAAGCACATTCGAACTGATTTTCATTATATCCGGTGATTTTCAGGATTTTCTCCTTGTGCTGCAAGATTTCTTCTTTAAGCAACGCAACAGAATAGAAATTGAAGTATTTGGATCCGATGATTAATAATTGTCCAATCCTGCTTTGAGTATTTAAAATGGCACTGAAAACAATATTAGAGTCAACAACAATTTTCATTTTATACCCCGCCGCTTTTTGAATTTTTCAAGACTGGCTTTGTTTGCCGACCATGCCAGATTATCAGCGTCGGTTTGTAGTGCCCTGGTTTGCGATGTGGCATCTTTGTACTTAAAATAATCGAGCATTTCCTGCAATTCACTTAAATCGACAGTCAAAGGTAAACGTACCACTATTTCCGATTGTGTTCTTTCTAAAATCATTTCTAATCTTTTTCTCAAAATTACACTTTTTGCTGAAATACGTGAAGATAAAAAATTGTTTACAACACGTTCAGCAACTGTTCCTTAATTCTTTCGAGGTAATCTTTCATTTGCACCACCAATTTCTGGATTTCAGAATGGTTGGCTTTTGACCCGATTGTATTGATTTCGCGCCCCAGTTCCTGTGCAATAAAACCCAGTTTTTTCCCCGTTGGAACCCTTTCTTCAATGGTTTCCAGAAAATATTTCAGATGATTGTTCAGTCTTACTTTTTCCTCGTTGATGTCGAGTTTCTCCAGATAAAAAATTAATTCCTGCTCAAAGCGGTTTTTATCAATTCCGCCGTTCAGTTTCAGGCTTTCCAGGTTTTCAGAAAGCCGGATTTTTAAAGAATCCAAACGGTGACCTTCAAAAGGTTCAATCTGGATCAGCAGATTCTTTATCCATCTTGTTGATGGCAACAATAATCGGCGT
>ERZ1645187.3736-NODE-3736-length-12662-cov-18.562862_pt1 | contig 12662 bp, 5 predicted proteins | sample MGYA00575352_ERZ1645187 | MGnify/ENA primary metagenome ERZ1645187 (study PRJEB40837, sample SAMN11349314) | freshwater sediment metagenome | isolation source: river sediment | host: Sediment | place: India: Wazaribad , New Delhi | collected 2017-02-21 ... | reverse complement strand
GGAATTTTTACGGTCAGTTCCCATTCAAACATGCCTTCCATTTCCTTGAAAGGCTTTTTGCCTATGGATGCATACCGCTCTATGGTAGCCATTTCTTCTTTTGAAAAAGGAATCACATCTTCATTACGCCCTTTTCGGCTCGATGCTGAACAAGTTCCAATGCAGTTGAACTCAAAATTGGTGTACTTATCGGCCCCCTCGGGCATGCAGAAAAACTCCACACAGCTATCTTCGTGAACGGGTGAATGATCTTCGGTATAAACGGCCTTCAGCATGGTGCCATTTACAGAAAATTTCAAAAAAACAGCATCGGCAGACCTCCCGATGAAAAAATAGGTAATGGGCTTGTATGCATACTGATCCGGCCAGTTAAGTATTTCTATCACAGACTTATAGCCTGATTCTTCCAGTAAGTCACCGGCTGAATCTGCCCCGACATCATTCAGTGCTTTTATCGAAGGGATTTCCAGTTTTTTCATAGTTTTTGAAATATTAGTTGGTTCGATATATGCAAAAATAGTGTAATCTTTTAATAATATCAAATTCTTCTAAATAAAAGGTTTGTCTAAAAGCATAAATTCAACATTTCCTTAAATTTATAAAAGGAGAATTCAAATCTTGTTTATTAGAATAATTGTACTTAACTTTGACAGGTTTTTTTTCATTTTGAACCATAAAAAAAGTATAATTAAGTTTATTCAGAAAAAAAAAGAGTATGATAAAAAAGAAAATAATTGTGTGTATGACCGCATTAACCATTACTGCAGGCGTATTTGCCGCCAATCCATTGTTACAACCGTATAAAACTCCGTATCAAACCGTTCCGTTTGACGAAATAAAAACAGAACATTTCAAACCTGCTTTTCTGGAGGCAATGAAGCAAAATAAAGCTGAAATTGAAGCCCTTGTCAACAACCCCAAACCTGCAACTTTCGAAAATACCATCGTAGCGCTCGACAAAGCAGGCAGACTGCTTGCCCGGGTTTCCTCACCTTTCTACAACCTGCTCGGAGCCGAAACCAGTGATGAACTGCAGGCTGTGGCTCAGGAACTTTCACCCCTGATGAGCGAACACTCCAATGAAATCCTGCTGAATGAGAAACTTTTCGAACGCATCAAATCCGTTTACGATCAGAAAGACAAGCTCAAACTGAATGCAGAGCAAAAAACCCTCCTGAAAGATACGTATGATGGGTTTGCCAATAACGGTGCCAACCTGTCGGATGCCGATAAGGCCAGATACCGCGAACTGACCAAAGAGCTGAGCATGCTCACACTTACCTACGGTCAAAACGTGCTGAAGGAAACGAACAAATATGAAATGCTCATCAAAAATCCCGAAACACTCAAAGGACTGCCCGAAGACGTGATGGAAATGCTGGCCGAAAATGCCCGAAAAGCCGGAAAAGAAGGCTGGTTGATCAACCTGAAAACTACGAGTTACGCACCGGTAATGAAATATGCAGACAACCGCGACCTGAGGCGCGAACTCTACCTGGCCAGTTCAACAAAATGTATGATTGGCGGTGATTACGACAACCGGGAAAATCTACGAAAAATAGCTAATCTGCGTCTTCAGATAGCCAATCTGCTCGGACATAAAACCTATGCCGACCATGTGCTCCAGCGCCGGATGGCCGAAAATACCGACAACGTGTACGAACTGCTTAACAAACTGCTCGATGCATATAAACCCACTGCCGAAAAAGAATATGCCGATGTGCAGGCTTATGCCGACCGAAACGGTGCTTATTTCAAAATTCAACCCTGGGACTGGTCGTATTATTCCGAAAAGCTTAAAGCCGAGAAATTTAATCTGAACGACGAGATGCTCAAACCTTATTTCGAACTGGAACGTGTGAAAAAAGGCATATTCTGGCTCGCAAACAAGCTTTACGGACTTAATTTCAAGGAAAATCCGAACATTCCGGTGTACCATTCCGAAGTGAAAGCCTACGATGTGACCGATAGTAAGGGAAAATTCGTGGCGGTACTCTATACCGATTATCATCCGCGTGACGGCAAACGCGCCGGAGCATGGATGAGCAGCACCAAGGATCAGTGGATGGACGGAAAAAAAGACAGCCGTCCGCACATCATCAACGTCATGAATTTTACCCGTCCCACATCTACTAAACCCGCTTTGCTTACATTCGATGAAGTTACCACCATGCTCCACGAGTTTGGTCATGCACTTCATGGCATGCTCTCTAAAACCACCTACCAGTCACTCTCGGGTACGAGCGTTTACCGCGATTTTGTGGAACTCCCGTCGCAAATAATGGAAAACTGGGGCGTTGAAAAGGAATTTCTCGATCAGTTTGCCGTACATTACCAGACCGGTGAAAAAATGCCGGCCGAATTAATTCAGAAAATCAAGGATGCCGACAATTATAACGTAGGTACATTTACCCTTCGCCAACTGAGTTTCGGACTGCTCGATATGAAATGGCACACGATTGATAAACCGTTTGAAGGAGATGTCATTGCGTTCGAGAAGGAAGCCATGGCGCCTGCACAGGTAATTCCGGTAGTGGAAAATACCGGAATGAGCCCCACTTTCAGTCATATTTTCTCCGGAGGATATGCAGCCGGCTATTACAGCTACAAATGGGCCGAAGTGCTCGATGCAGATGCATTCTCTGTATTCCTTAAAAACGGTATTTTTGATAAAAAAACAGCCGATTCTTTCCGGGTAAATATCCTTGAAAAAGGCGGAAGTGAACATCCTATGGTGCTTTACAAACGTTTCAGGGGTCAGGAACCAGATATCAAAGCCTTACTGCAGCGTCACGGAATCAAATAATTGTAATTTTTGTAATATAACACAACATCATCATGAAAAAAACATGGATAATTCTGGCAATATCCGGAATACTGATTAGCTGCACCGGTAGTGGGAAAAAATTCAAGAGTTATGAAGAATTTCCTGTGTATGAAGGAAATGACCTTGAACTGACTTATTCTCCATCCGGATCAAAATTCAGAGTATGGTCGCCAGCAGCCGACGAAGTAAAACTGTTGCTTTTCGACAACGGACTGGATGGCTCTGCTTATGAAATGAAAGACATGAAACGCTCTAAAAGCGGTACCTGGATAGCCAACGTAAAAGGAGATCTGAAAGGCAAATATTACACTTTTCAGGTGAAAATGGGCGAAAAATGGCTCAACGAAACTCCCGGCATGTGGGTGAAAGCCGTGGGAATCAACGGTAAACGCGCTGCAATCATAGATATCAACGAAACAAATCCGGATGGCTGGGAAAATGATAAACATGTCCTGCCGGAACACGTGACCGATGCGGTACTTTACGAAGTGCACATGCGCGATTTCTCGGTTTCACCGAATTCAGGCATTAAAAACAAGGGAAAATTCCTGGCTTTCACCGAAAAGGGGACAAAAAATACAGCCGGACAGTCCACCGGTATCGATCACCTGAAAGAACTTGGAATCACTCACGTGCATCTGCTGCCATCATACGATTATGCCTCGGTGGATGAAACCAAACTGAAGGAAAACAAATACAACTGGGGTTACGATCCCCTGAATTACAACGTTCCGGAAGGCAGTTATTCAACCGATCCGGCAAATCCGGTAAGCCGTATCAAGGAATTCAAGCAAATGGTGCAATCACTTCATTCAGAAGGAATAGGAGTGGTAATGGATGTTGTTTACAATCACACGTATGTGGGCGAGGATAGCCATTTGAATCTGCTCGTTCCGGGTTATTTCTACCGGTTCAATGCCGACAGCACTTGGTCTAATGCATCGGGATGCGGCAACGAAACAGCCTCCGATCGTGCCATGATGCGGAAATTTATCGTCGAATCAGTGGTTTACTGGGCTACCGAGTATCACGTGGACGGATTCCGCTTTGACCTCATGGGCATACACGACATCGAAACTATGAACGCCATCCGCGCAGCTCTTGATAAGGTAAATCCGAAAATTATTCTGTACGGAGAAGGCTGGACAGCAGCTGCCTCACCGCTTGGAGAAGAAAAACGGGCTGTGAAGAAAAATGTAAGTAAACTGAACGGAATAGCCGTATTCAGCGACGATATCCGCGATGCGCTGAAAGGAAACTGGATGAACGAATTCCCGGGATTTGTTTCGGGAAGGGATAGCCTGGAAAATGCCGTCAAATTCGGCATTGTGGCTTCCACACCCTATCCGGGAATTGATACAACTAAACTCGTACATTCCAAAGCACCTTATGCCACTCAGCCAACGCAGGTAATCAATTACGTTTCGTGCCACGACGATATGTGTCTGGTGGATAAACTACGTAAACGTAAACCGGCGGGAGCCACTGAAGCCGAAATTCAAAAATTCAACAAACTGGCCCAGACTGTGGTATTTACTTCGCAGGGAATACCGTTTATATATGCCGGAGAAGAAATTTACCGCGACAAAAAAGGGGTGAACAACACCTACGAATCGCCCGACAGCATCAATCAGATCAACTGGGACAACAAAACCACTTACAACGATATTTTCCAATATTATCAGGGTCTTATTGCTTTGCGCAAAGCCCATCCGGCCTTCCGAATGACTGATTTTGAGATGATGAAAAAGCATCTGAAATTCATTGAACTGAATGTGCCCAACGTGATTGCATTCACACTGTCTGATAATGCAAACGGTGATAGTTGGAAAGACATTCTGGTAATTCTTAACGGAAACCGGAAAAATGTAAAAGTGGAAATTCCGGAAGGCGAATGGAATGTGGTTTGTCACGACGGAAAAATTTCTCCGTCAATTCCTCTCATGACTGTGAAAAATCCATTGTTTACTCTCGGAGCATCCTCGGCAAGTATAATGTATAAATAATGTCAGCTATTTATGGAACAAAATCAAGAAAAACCGGTAAACTTACCGGAAAACGCCTATCGCGAACTGAAAGAGGGCGAAGAGTACAAACCTGTGATGCCGGCCGGCTCGTCAGTAGCTGAAGTTACACCGTGGTCGGTTGGAATGGGCTTGCTCATGGCTGTTATTTTCTCGGCTGCAGCTGCCTATTCCGGCCTTAAAATAGGGCAGGTATTCGAAGCTGCGATACCTATCTCCATCATTGCAGTAGGAGCTTCGGCAGCATTCCGGAAAAAAGGAGCACTGGGGCAAAATGTGATTATTCAGTCAATCGGGGCATCTTCGGGAGTAATTGTTGCAGGAGCTGTATTTACCATTCCCGGACTGTATATTTTACAGGCAAAATACCCCGAAATACAGGTGGATTTCTGGCAGATATTTTTCTCATCCCTTTTTGGCGGATTTCTTGGAATCTTGTTTCTGATTCCTTTCCGGAAATATTTTGTAAAAGATATGCACGGCAAATTGCCTTTTCCGGAAGCGACAGCTACCACCGAAATACTTATGACCGGTGAAAAAGGTGGAAATCAGGCAAAATTGCTGGTAACCAGCGGTTTAATTGGAGGACTTTTTGATTTCAGCTTTTCAGCTTTTCGTCTTTGGAGCGAAGAGATTTCAACCAGAATTGTTCCTGTGGGAGCCATACTGGCAGAAAAATTCAAAATGGTGCTGAAATTTAATGTCAGTGCACTGATTTTTAGTTTCGGATACCTCGTGGGGCTTCGGTATGCACTTATCATTACGGTTGGTTCGTTGCTTTCGTGGCTGGTTTTAATTCCGTTGGTAAACGAATTCGGAATGATTTCAGCCACCCTGAGCGGCGGTGTCAATCCGTTTGCAGCTATGTCCGCCGAACAGATTTTTGCAGCGTATGTTCGCCCTATTGGTATCGGTGCCATAGCTATGGCGGGAATTATCGGTATTATCAAATCATCCGGAGTAATCGGCAGCGCTTTCAAACTGGCCGTGGGTGGCAAAACCAAAGGACACGCCGAAGAAAAAACAGAACGCACACAGCGTGATATTAAAATGACTTTTGTGATGCTCTTCTTATTTCTGACGTTGGTAGCCGTATTTATTTTTCTCCTTGTGGGTGTTAAAGTCACTCTTCTTCAGGCAGTGATTGCTTTGCTAACTATCGCTGTCATTTCGTTCCTTTTCACTACCGTAGCAGCCAATGCCATTGCCATTGTAGGTACTAATCCGGTTTCGGGAATGACGCTGATGACGCTGATTTTATCATCCGTGATCCTCGTTGCCGTAGGTTTGAAAGGCTGGCAGGGGATGGTCAGCGGTCTGATAATCGGTGGTGTGGTTTGCACAGCATTATCCATGGCGGGAGGTTTTGTCACCGACCTGAAGATAGGTTACTGGCTTGGAACCACTCCGGCTAAGCAGGAATCATTCAAATTCCTCGGGACGCTGGTTTCTGCAGCTACTGTGGGAGCAGTCATTTACATTCTGAACGAAGCTTACGGATTTGTAGCCACTCCGGAGCACACCAATCCAATGGTAGCCCCCCAGGCCAACGCCATGGCTGCCATTATCGAACCGCTCATGTCCGGAACCGGAGTCAGCTGGATTCTGCTGGGCGTGGGAGCTGTTATTTCCATTTTGATTAACTGGCTGGGAATTTCACCACTTGCATTTGCCCTGGGAATGTTTATACCGCTACCGCTCAATACTCCGCTGGTTGTGGGCGGCCTTCTGAATCAATGGTTTAACAGAAGTACAAAAAATGCGAAACTCAACAACGCCCGTCATCAGCGCGGAATTCTGATAGCATCCGGATTTATTGCCGGCGCGGCTTTATTTGGAGTTGTAGGCGCTCTCGTTATTTTCATTACCGGCCGGGGTGATGCTTTGGATCTGAAAGTATGGACAGATCCCTCCGGAGTAGGAGCTCAGGTAACTGCACTAGTGGCTTTCGTTGCACTGATTGCATTTTTTGTGTGGGAATCATTTAAGGCCAAAGAAGAGGATTAGAAAAAACGGATTAATTTTCGGATACTAAAAAAATCTATCAATCAGCAGATTGGTAGATTTTTTTATTGTTGTCCGATAAAATTTTTTAGTTTCTTCGCTTTGCTCCGGACGACAGTGGTTTGTGGAGATTGTTCTGAAAGGTAAAATACTGAATGTCATTTCGAACGAAGTGAGAAATCTAATATTTTAATAATTTAGAAATTTAACTGAAAATAATGTTTTTATTTTATTGATATTTTTAGCTTTACGAATTCTTCATTATCTTTGTCTCGCTTAAATCAATTTTTTAAAACTATGAGAAAAACAATTGCTTTCCTGTGTGCATGTTGCTTATTTTTTGGAATAACTGTTGCACAAACCACCCCTCCCGTAAAGTCAGGTCCGACACCCAACGCCCGTCAAATGAAGTATTTGCAAGATCCAATGGCTGCTTTTATCCATTTCGGAATGAATACTTTTGCCGGTTCCGATGGCATAGAGTGGGGGAATGACGTCAAAAGACCTGCATCAACATTCAACCCTACCAATGGAAAAGTGGATACAGACCAATGGGTGCGATTGTTGAAAAAAGCAGGTTTCACCCGTGTCATTATTACGCTCAAACACCACGACGGATTTTGTACCTGGCCTACAAAAATAACAGATTACAATATTTCAAAAAGTCCATATCTGGGCGGAAAGGGCGATCTGGCAAAAGAGTTGTCCGAATCCTGTGATAAGTACGGTTTGGATATGGGCATTTATCTTTCGCCCTGGGATGCCTGGGAGCCTTCGTATGGCGACAGTACTCCGGGCGATTACAACGATTTCTACGACGGTCAGCTTCGCGAATTACTGGGCGGTGCTTATGGAAGATTGAATACCGAAACCGGTAAACGTGAAATAGTGGAAATATGGCTCGATGGAGCTACCGGCGATGGTGTAGCACATCAGACCTATGATTTTACGAGGTTTGTGAATACTGTACGTGAACTGCAACCCAATTGTCTTACGTGGATGACCTTGCAGGCAGCACAAAATTATTCCGGTCCTGAAGCAGGTTTCCCGGTGGATGCATTTTGGGTGGGCAATGAAAAAGGGTATGTGAATGATCCTGTTTGGATGAAAGTTGCCGTTAACGGCACCAGTGTAAGCCAGTACAATAGCAACGGAAAGTATATGTGCATACCCGAAGCAGATGTTTCCATTCGACCGGGATGGTTTTATCACGCAGCCCAGGATGGCAGTGTAAAAACGCTGGATTATCTCATCAACAATATTTATTTTCGTTCGGTAGGTATGGGAATTCCACTGCTGCTAAATGTACCGCCAAATCGTCAGGGAAAATTTCATGCTAATGACTCCGTGGCTCTGATGAAATTTGGCACGGCCATTTCCAATACATTTCAAACAAATTTACTGACAACCCAAATGACAGCTACAGCGAGTGCTGTGCGGGGTTTGGGATTTGAAGCTGCTAACGTGCTCGATGGAAACTACGATACATACTGGACTATGGCTGACGGACAAACGAGCGGAACTATCACCGTTGATCTTGGAAAAGATGTGGAAATGGACGTAATCCGCATCCGGGAATATATCCCGCTCGGACAACGCGTCAGCGGCTGGAAAGCAGAAGTGGAAGTGTACGGCAGCTGGAGAGAATTTGGAACAGGACAAACAATTGGTTATCAGCGTATGATTAAAGGAACGCTGCTGCCCGTCCGCAAAATTCGCCTGACCATTACTTCCGCACTCGCTGTTCCCTTAATTAATAGTATTGAAGCCTATAAATCAGACGCTTCAATTACTTCAGTTGGTCCGGTTCCACCAGGTATAAATAGCACAGAAGCCTCAGTTCTTCAATCGTTGAAAACCATGAAGGTTTCAAAATTAAAATTTGAAGTTCTTGAGATGCCTTCAGGACATTGGCCTACATTAGCTGAAATGAAATTCTATAATTCTCTGAACGGAACCCGTGAAGAAATTAGTAGAAACGGATTTACAGCCACAGCTACTTCAGAAGCAAAACAAGCGGTGAACGGTGAACCGGACTGCCCTGCAAGTAACACATTAGATAATACTATCTCTACGATTTGGCAGCCCGAATGGAAACCTAAGGTTTCGATGCCTCAGTCGTTAATGTATAATTTTGGAAAACAGATTGATCTCTCAGAAATCAGTTATCTGCCCCGCCAGACTTCAGATCAGGATATTGCCTCGAAGTTTAATATTTACACCGCCGAAAACGCCGGTGATCCGTATACTTTATCGCTATCGGGAGGAACATTTATTGCAACTCAAAAAACAGCTCAGTTTACTCCAATTGCTTCTTCAGACTGGACCGTTTTGCAAAACTACAGCACAACAGGTACGGCTATTCAGTCAAAAACAAATACAGCAGTTGCTCAATTTGGCGTGCAGGGAGGATGGTTCCGGTTATTGGGATCAAAATCACCTTCGACAGGCATCTTTGAAGTTTGGATCGATGGAGTAAAATCGGCTACAATCGATACCTATGCAGCCTTACTGAGTAAAGACGCTGTCTTGTACGAAAATAATTCACTGAGTGCTGACAATCACATTGTTTTGATCAAAGCTACCGGAACAAAAAACAATAGTTCCATCGATAGTAAAATTATTTTGCAAAATGTTTTCAAATTAGAAAATGGCGTAAAAGGGATGTTTGAGATGGCAAAAACTTTTGATGAATCACGGGAAGATGCCGGAACATTTACCTTTGAAATACGCAGATATGGTTCACTTAGCGAACCTGCTTCTGTAACTTTTATCACTACACCCGGAACGGGAGTTCATGGAAAAACATACGAAGATAAAACAGAAGTGATACAATTTGCAGCCGGTGAGTCTGTGAAAACAGCAACTGTAAACATTTTGGAAAATTCGCTGGCTGAAGGTAACAAGGATTTCTACATCGAGCTGAACAATCCGACTAATAATCATATACCCGGATTTAACACAGTAACACGTGTTTTAGTGTATGACAACGATGGAGATGCATCTAACTCAAATCTGGAAGGTTATTGCACGCCCGGTGGAACTCAGCATTCGGAAAAGAAAGCTTATCTGGAAAGTGCAACTACGGATGGAGCAAAAAAAAACGTTAATTACAACGTAACCTCATCGCCAACATCAGTTTATGTAAAATACCTGGATGATTTTATTGAGGCTGAAAGAGGAAGTACTTTTACTCTGAATTTGAAAGGATTTCAAGCCGGTGAAAGATCTACTTCAACTGTTTACCAGGATTTTCGTTACAATAAAGCTTACATTTATGCCGACTGGAATGCTGATTTGACATTCTCAGCCGATGAAAAAATTGCGGAATTTGGACAGCAACCTCCATCCAATGTGATCTTGGGTAATTATGACGCAGTTATGAACATCTCGCAAACCATTTCTGTCCCTGCAACGGCTATTTTGCAGAGCATTCCTGTCCGGGTTTTATATCACAATGCCTGGATGTCATTATCCAACGGCGCATGTTCGAATGTCACTGAGGGAATGGCGTATGACTTTAAATTGAACGTGGTGACTATGACTTCAGGAATAAAACATCAGAAGGAGAATTTGTTCAATGCTTATTATTATGCCTTTTCTAAAAATATAGTATGCACGGGAGACTTTACTGTTAACACAAAATTTGATGTGATAAACTCAAATGGTGTATTAGTGAAAACTCAATCGGTAACCACACCGCAGAATGAAGTCATTATTACTGTTCCAAATATATCAAAAGGTTGTTATTTGGTGCTAATCAGGAATTCAAAAACCTCAGAAGTTAAAAAGATAATAGCCTGAAAATTTGAAATTTTCCCGGCAATATTAAGTGTCCAAAATCATTTTGGGCACTTTTGTTTTTATATCCTTTTTTGGTGAGAAATGAATGTTGATAACTTACTTCCAAAATTGTTTTTTACCCAAAGATTAATTTCTTATTTTTGTAAGTTTCATAAATACATTCTTCAAGCATGAAAATTATTATCGTAGGAACTGCTTATCCGTATCGTGGCGGTTTGGCCGCATTCAATGAGCGCCTGGCCAGGGAATTTGTCAGACAGGGCAATGAGGTGGAGATTTACACCTTCACCCTGCAATATCCTTCCTTCCTTTTTCCGGGAAAAACACAGTTGTCGGACGATGAAGCCCCCGGAGATTTAAAAATTAATCGAAGAATTAACAGTGTAAATCCACTGAACTGGGTGAGTGTGGGTCGGGAAATTAAAGCTAAAAATCCGGATAAAATCATTTTCTGTTACTGGATGGCATTTATGGCCCCTTGTTTTGGCACGATTGCCCGCTTTGCTAAAAGGGAGAAAACAAAAATCATTTCGTTGGTTCACAATATGATACCACACGAACCAACTATCCTGGATAAGCTATTTCCACGTTATTTTGTTAAAGCGATGGATGGTTTTGTAGCCATGACTGCTTCTGTGGTCAGCGATATCAATCAGTTTGACAAAAAGGAAAAGCCGAAACTGGTGTCGCCTCATCCTGTTTACGATCATTACGGGGCCATTACCTCTCGTTCGGAAGCATTAGATGCGCTGGATCTGGATCCTGCTTACAAATATATTCTGTTTTTTGGCTTTATCCGCAGGTACAAAGGACTTGATTTGCTCATAGAAGCCTTTGCCGATGTGCGGTTGCGCCAGTTCCCGGTGAAATTGCTCATAGCCGGTGAATTTTATGAGCCAAAGGAGCCATTTTTTGAATTGATAAAAAAACATGCTCTGGACGATCTGGTGGTTCTTCACACCGATTTTATACCCGAAAAAGAAGTCGCTTACTATTTCAATGCTGCCGACCTGGTTGCACAACCGTATCGTTCGGCTACGCAAAGCGGTGTATCGCAGATTGCCTATCATTTTGAAAAGCCCATGCTGGTGACCAATGTTGGAGGGCTGGCAGATATTGTGCCTCACGGAAAAGTAGGCTATGTAGTGGAGCCTGAAGTGAGCAAAATAGCTGATGCGCTGGTTGATTTCCTCGAAAATAACCGTTCTGTTGAATATATTGAAAATATCAGGGAAGAAAAGAAAAAGTACGACTGGAAAGTGATGGTTGAAACGCTAAATAAAATTTAAAACCATGACACAGAAAAATGCCATAAAACTTTTTGAAGAAAAGAAAGTCAGGACCGTTTGGGATGATGAAACCGAGGAATGGTATTTTTCGGTGGTGGATGTGATCGAGGTATTGACTGAATCAGACAGACCAAGAAAATATTGGAATGATTTAAAACTTAAATTAATAAAAGAAGGCAGTGAGTTGTCCGAAAAAATCGGACAACTGAAAATGCCTGCTGCTGACGGGAAAAATTATAAAACCGACGTATTGGATACTCAGCAACTTTTCCGTCTTATCCAATCCATACCTTCTCCCAAAGCCGAACCTTTCAAGTTGTGGATTGCTCAGGTTGCCAAAGAGCGTTTAGACCAAATGCAGGACCCTGAATTATCCATAGAGCAGGCAATGATGGATTACAAACGGTTGGGATATTCTGACAACTGGATAAATCAAAGGCTAAAAAGCATTGAAATACGTAAAGACCTGACTGATGAATGGAAAAAACATGGCTTACTGGAGGGAATTCAGTTTGCAACATTAACAGACATTATTTATAAAACGTGGGCAGACAAAACGGCCAAAGAATACAAACAATTCAAAGGGCTGAAAAAGGAAAACCTACGGGACAATATGACCAATAAGGAATTGGTGCTGAATATGCTGGCTGAACTTTCCACAAAAGAAATTTCAGAAGTAAATAATCCTGAAACTTTCGATGAACACACAGAAGT
>ERZ1645187.3735-NODE-3735-length-12662-cov-143.277306_pt1 | contig 12662 bp, 9 predicted proteins | sample MGYA00575352_ERZ1645187 | MGnify/ENA primary metagenome ERZ1645187 (study PRJEB40837, sample SAMN11349314) | freshwater sediment metagenome | isolation source: river sediment | host: Sediment | place: India: Wazaribad , New Delhi | collected 2017-02-21 ... | reverse complement strand
ATTCGATGATCGTCGGCGCGCTGATCATCTTCTTCCTGATCGTCGAACCGCACGGGCTGGCGAAGCTCTGGTCGGTCGCCAAGCAGAAACTCCGGGTCTGGCCCTTCCCCTGGTGAGGGGCGGGATCCGCGTCACGAGCCGCCGCTCCTTCGGGTCGGGTGGGGGCGAACCAACGAAAGACCCGAGGTCCGCACCACGCCGTCGAAGCGCGGGCGGGCGACAAGACGGAGGAAACCCGGATGTTGGGACGTTACGCACTCGCCTTCACGATGGCTTCGGCCGTCTCGCTCGCGCTGCCGCCGATCGCCAAGGCCGACGACGCGCTCTACGTGCCGCTGCTCACCTACCGCACCGGTGCCTATGCCGGGTCCGGTATTCCGATCGCCGACGGCATGCACGACTACCTCGAGATGCTCAACCAGCGTGACGGCGGCATCGGTGGGGTGAAGATCGCCTACGAGGAGTGCGAGACCGGCTACACGGCGCAGAAGGGCGTCGAGTGCTACGAGGCGACCAAGGGCAAGGGCGCCCTGATGTACAATCCGTGGTCGACCGGCATCACCCTGCAGTTGATCCCCAAGGCCGGCGTCGACAAGATCCCGGTGCTGTCGATGGCCTACGGCCTGACCGCCGCGGCCGACGGCAAGACCTTCCCCTGGGTGTTCAACCCGCCGATGACCTACTGGGACGGCGCCTCGGTGGCGATGAAGTACATCGCCTCGAAGGCCGGCGGCCTCGACAAGCTCAAGGGCAAGAAGATCGGCCTGATCTATCTCGACGCGCCGTTCGGCAAGGAGCCGCTGCCGCTGCTCGAGCTGCTCGCCAAGGAGAACGGCTTCGAACTCGCCAAGTACCCCGTCCCCGGCGACAAGATGCAGGATCAGTCGTCGCAGTGGCTGAACATCCAGTCGGACAGCCCGGATTGGATGATCATGTGGGGTTGGGGCGCGATGAACCCGACCGCGGTCAAGGAAGCGGTCAAGGTCGGCTATCCGATGGACAAGTTCATCGGCGTGTGGTGGTCGGGCTCCGACGACGACGCGCGGGCCGGCGGCGCGGGGGCCAAGGGCTACCTGACACTGAACTTCAACGGCACCGGCGCCGGCTTCCCGGCGATCGCCGACATCAAGAAGCACGTCGTCGACAAGGGGCTCTCGACCCTCAAGGACGCCGGGCGGCTGGGTGAGAACAACTACAACAAGGGCGTCTACAACTCGATGCTGATCGCCGAGGCGATCCGTACCGCGCAGAAGAAGACCGGCAAGAAGGTGGTCGACGCGGCGGACGTGCGCGCCGGGCTCGAGAGCCTCGACATCGACGCGGCCCGCGTCAAGGAGCTCGGTCTCGAGGGTTTCATGACCCCGGTCAAGGTGACCTGCGACGACCACTCCGGGTCCAACGCCGCCTATGTGCAGCAGTGGGACGGGTCGAAGTGGGTCAAGGTCTCCGACTGGATGGAGCCGATGAAGGACAAGGTGCGCCCGCTGCTGACCGCCGACGCCGCCGCCTATGCGGCGAAGAACGCGCCGTGGCCGGCCCGCACCGAGGCCTGCGGCGGTCGGTGAGCGATGAGCGACCTCCGGGGCGGGCCGATCCGGCCCGGGGGCGACGCCGCCGAGGTTCCTCTCGGCGGGCGCTCGAGAAGTCGAATGCCTTCGCATCCGGTTCTCTCCCCCCTGGAGGGGGAGAGACAGAGAGGGGGGGGCTCGGCCTCGGACCCCGGCAAAACCTCGGCGAGGGGCACTGCGGGGCCCCCCTCCCTGTCCCTCCCCCTCCAGGGGGGAGGGGACGCCGGAGGCACCGCCGCCACAGGACACGAGGTCTCGCGATGGCGCGAGGCCGGAACCGGAGGGCCGGCGCGCCCTCGTCCTTCGTCTCGATGGAGACCCACATGACCGAAATGCCCGCCGCGATGCTGACCGTCGACAACATCGAGGTGGTCTACGATCACGTCGCGCTCGTCTTGAAGGGCGTGTCGCTCACCGTGCCCAAGGGCGGCGTGGTGGCGTTGCTCGGGGCCAACGGGGCCGGCAAGACGACGACGCTCAAAGCGGTCTCCAACCTGCTCCACGCCGAACGTGGCGAGGTGACCAAGGGCCGCATCGTCTTCGAGGGCGAGGAGGTGCAGGACCTCTCCCCCAACGATCTGGTGCGGCGCGGCTGCATCCAGGTGATGGAGGGGCGGCACTGCTTCGGCCATCTGTCGGTCGAGGACAATCTGCTCACCGGCGCCTTCACCCGGCGCGACGGGCGCGGCGCGGTCAAGGCCGATCTCGAACGGTGCTACGAGCTGTTTCCGCGGCTGAAACAGCGGCGCAAGAGCCTCGCCGGCTACACCTCGGGCGGTGAACAACAGATGGTGGCGATCGGTCGGGCGCTGATGTCGCGGCCGAAGATGATCCTGCTCGACGAGCCGTCGATGGGCCTCGCCCCGCAGATCGTCGACGAGATCTTCGAGATCGTTCATCGGCTGAACGTCCAGGAGGGCGTGTCGTTCCTGCTCGCCGAGCAGAACACGGCGGTGGCGCTGCGCCACGCCACTCACGGCTACATCCTCGAATCCGGCCGCATCGTGCTCGACGGCGAGGCCAAGACCCTCGCCGACAACGAGGACGTCAAGGAGTTCTACCTCGGCGTGGCGGCGGCGGGGCGCAAGAGCTTCAAGGAAGTCAAACACTACAAGCGCCGCAAGCGTTGGCTGGCGTGAGGGGCGGACGATGAGCGAGTTCTACGATCGGCTGGAGGCGCGGCGGCCGGCGACGCGCGAGCGGGCGCAGATGAAGGCGCTGCGCGAGGCGGTGGAGACGCTGTCGGCGATGCGCGCGTGGAAGGGGCGGCTCGGTGGCGTGGTGCCGGCGAAGCTCAGGACCCGGGCCGATCTCGCGGCGATCCCGGTGCTGCGCAAGGGCGAGCTCAAGGAGATCCAGGCGGCGCGGCCGCCGTTCGGCGGGTTGCCGCAGGCGCGGCTCGGCGCCGCCGGGCGGCTCTTCACCTCGCCCGGGCCGATCTTCGAACCGGAGGGGATCGGCACCGACTGGTGGGGCACGGCGCGGGCGCTCTATGCCGCCGGCATCCGGCGCGGCGACGTGGTGCTCAACACCTTCTCCTATCACCTGACCCCCGGCGGCTTCATCCTCGACGCCGGTGCGCGGGCGCTCGGCTGTCCGGTGATCCCGGCGGGACCGGGCAACAAGGAGGCGCAGCTCGATCTGATCGGCCACTATCGGCCGCGCGCCTATGTCGGGACGCCCGATTTCCTCAAGATCCTCCTCGATGCCGCGGCCGAGACCGGCCGCGACGCGTCGTCGCTCGAGCGGGCGCTGGTGACCGGGGCGGCGCTGCCGCCGTCGCTCAGGGCCGAACTCGAGGGGCGGGGCGTCGGCGTGCGCCAGTGCTACGCCATCGCCGACGTCGGGCTCGTCGCCTACGAGACCAGCGGGCCGGACGGCGCGCCGGTGGCGGGCATGGTGGTCGACGAACGGATCATTCTGGAGATCGTCCGGCCGGGGACGAGCGAGCCGGTGGCGCCGGGCGAGATCGGCGAGGTGGTGGTCACCCGCATCGATCCGGTCAATCCGGTGATCCGCCTCGGCACCGGCGATCTCTCCGCCGTGCTCGACGGGCCGAGCCCCTGCGGGCGCACCGCGCCGCGCATCCGCGGCTGGATGGGACGTGCCGATCAGAAGGCCAAGGTGAAGGGCATGTTCGTCGATCCCGCCGACGTCGACCGGGTGGTGAAGCGCCATCCGCAGATCGGTCGGGCGCGGCTGGTCGTCACCCGGGCGAACGAGCAGGACGAGATGGAACTCCGGGTCGAGGCGGCGGTCGCCGACCATGGGTTCGCCGAGGCAGTGGCGGCGTCGCTCGCGGCGGTGACGCGGCTCAAGGGGAAGGTCACGGTGGTGGCGCCGGGGACGTTGCCCAACGACGGCAAGGTGATCGCCGACGAACGGCCGATCGGCTGAGGCGCCGGCGCGACGCCGAGGGCCGCCGGAGCGAGGCCCGTCGGCGACTCGGGATCGATCAGAGCGCGCCGGAGCCGTCGGCGCCGACGAAGGCGATGCGCAGCATGTTGGTCGAGCCCGGGGTGCCGAAGGGCACGCCGCCGACCACGACGATGCGCTGACCGGGGCGGGCATAGCCCTCGGTGAAGGCGATGCGGCAACCGCGGTCGACCATGTCGTCGACGTCGCGGGCGTCTTCCGCGACGACGCAGTGGATGCCCCAGACCAGCGCCAGACGCCGCGCCATGGCGGGCGAGGCGGTGAGGGCGATCACCGGCACGAAGGGGCGTTCGCGGGCGGCGCGCAGGCCGGTCGACCCCGACTGGGTGAGGCAGACCATGGCGGCGACGGCGAGGGTTTCGCCGATCGAGGCGGCGGCGGCGGTGATGGCGTCGGCGCCGGTCGCCTCCGGGGCGGGGCGCTGGGCGAGGACGATCGAGCGCCAGATCGGATCGTTCTCCGTCGCCTCGGCGATGGAGTTCATGGTGCGCACCGCCTCGACCGGATATTTGCCGGCGGCGCTCTCGGCCGACAGCATGATCGCGTCGGAGCCCTCGTAGACGGCGATGGCGACGTCCGAGACTTCGGCGCGGGTCGGCACCGGCGAATTGATCATGCTCTCCAGCATCTGGGTGGCGACCACCACCGGCTTGCCGACCTTGCGGCAGGCGCGGTTGATCTGCTTCTGCAGCGCCGGCACCTTCTCGAGCGGCATCTCGACGCCGAGGTCGCCGCGCGCCACCATGATCGCGTCGGAGAGTTCGATGATCTCGGCGAGCCGCTCGATCGCCTGCGGCTTCTCGATCTTGGCCATGATGCCGGCGCGGTTCTTGGCGATCTTGCGGACTTCGGCGAGATCTTCCGGGCGCTGGACGAAGGAGAGGGCGATCCAGTCGACCTTCTCCGCCAGCGCCGCGTCGAGGTCGGAGCGGTCCTTCTCGGTGAGCGCGCCGATCGGCAGGTCGGTGTCGGGCAGGCTGACGCCCTTGCGGTCGGAGACGCGGCCGGCGACCACCACGGTGCAGACGATCGCCGAGGCGCCGCGCTTGGAGATGCAGCGCAGCTTCACCTTGCCGTCGTCGATCAACAGGTGATGACCGACCTCGACCGCGGCGAGGATCTCGGGATGCGGCAGGTGGACGCGATCACCGTTGCCGGGGGTCGGATCGTCGTCGAGGGTGAAGGTGGCCTCGTGGGCCAGTTCGACGGGACCGTCGGCGAACTTGCCGACGCGCAGCTTCGGACCCTGGAGGTCGGCGAGGATGCCGATCGGCCGACCGACCTTGGCCTCGACGGCGCGGATGTCGGCGACGAGGGTGGCGAGGCGCGCATGGTCGGTGTGGCTCATGTTGATGCGGAACACGTCCGCCCCGGCCATGAACAGCTGCTCGATGGTGCTCCGGTCGGAGGAGACCGGACCCAGGGTCGCCAGGATCTTGACCCGTCGATTGCGCTTCATCTCGTCACTCTGCCGCAGTAGATGTCCGGCCCCTCATAGCCCCCGAGACGGCGCCTGCCCAGATGCAAAATCACGCCTCGGGCAAATACTTGCATCTCGCCGGAATATTGCGTCGAAAGGCGGAGGGCGCGGCGGAGCGGGGAGCGATCACTGACCGGTGCCGGCGGAGGCGCGGCCGGGCTCGGTCAACTGCACGGTCCAGGCGCGCTGTTCGCCGGTGTCGATCTCGAAGAAGCCGGTGCGTTCGAAACCACGCTTCAGGCAGTCTTCGATCCCCTTGATGGTGAAGGTCTTTTCCTGGGTACACATGAAGGAGCGGCCGCTCCATTCGCCACCCCGGTCGTAGTCGACGGCGTAGAGATAGTAGTAGCGCGACACCAGCGGCCCGGCGAGCAGCGTCTCGCAGGAATTGGCCGCGAGGTTCCACCAGCCCTCGGTCTTCCACGACTCGTCGTCCTTGTAGCCGACGGCGATGCCGACGCGGCTGGACGTCTTGTTGCAGATGCGCAGATCGGCGGCGGCGGGAGAGGCGGCGGCCGTGAGGAGGCCGAGGCCGAGGGCGACGGACGCGCAGCCGCGCAAGGCGATCGAGGTCGCCGTCTGGCGGCCGGTCGAGGCGAGCGTGGTCTCGGGCGTCATCCGTTTCGGTCTTCTCTTCCCGGTCGAGGGCACGTTGGCAAGCTTCGCCGCATCCGTCAATCGTCACGGCCGAAACGGACCGCACGGGCGGGACTTATCCGACGAGAAGGGCTCTCGTAAACGAAAATTCCGGCGAACGTGGGGGCGATCATTCGTGGGGCGCGGCCTCCCGCGGTCGGGCGATCCAGATGCCGAGGAGGATGGCGAGGCCGCCGGCGATCTGCCAGGGGCCGAGCGTCTCGCCGAAGAAGGCCCAGCCGAAGAAGGCCGCCGCCAGCGCCTCGAGAAAGATCACCAGCGAGGAGAAGGCGGCCGAGAGGTGGCCGAGGGCGAAGGCGAGCAGGCCCTGTCCGCCGACGTGGCTGACCGACGACATCAGGATCAGGGCGACGACGCCGGTGAGGCCGGTCGGCAGCCAAGCGTTTTCGGCGATGCCGGCGACGAGGCCGAGGCCGGCCGAGGTGACGATCGACGAGCGGTAGAGGATCAGCCCCGGCGAGGCCTCGCGGCGGGCGACGCGGACGGCGAGGAAATAGAGGCCGAAGCCGACCGAGGTCGCCACGCCGAAGAGGTCGCCGAGGAAGCGCTCGGGGGCGAGTTGCAGGCTCGAGCCGACCAGGAGGACGCCGCCGAGGATGCAGGAGGTGAGCCCGATCACCATCACCCGGGTCACCCGCTCACCGATCATCAGCGAGAACAGCATCACCCAGACCGGTGCCATGGTGGCGAGAAGGGTGGCGTTGGCGATGGTCGTCTTCATCACCGCGAGGTGCCAGAAGAACAGGTCGACGGTGAAGAAGACGCCGGCGAGGAGGATCGATCGGGTCCAGCCGGGATCGGGCCGGGCGTCGGGCCGACGGCGCTCCCAGGTCATCCATGTCCAAAGCAGCGGCAGGGCGAGGAACACCCGGTAGAAGGCCGAGGTGAAGGGGCCGACCTGGGCCTCGCGGACGAAGACCGGCGAGATGCCCATGGCGATCGCCGCGGCGAGCAGCGCCACGAAGGCGAATACGGCGATGGACCGCGGTTCGGCGGGAGGGGGCGTGGACATGGGGGATCGGCGCTCGTGAACGATGCGGCGCTCGACGCGCCCGGAAGAGAAACGGCACGACCGCGCCGGGGGACGAACCGGTCCGAGACGGTATCGGGGGCTGGTCAGGCATCCTGCGAACGCCTACCATCTTCGTACCCCGTTCGCACTCCGAGATCCATGACCCGCGTGCATACCGCCCCATCCGCCACGACCACCCCGACCGCCGCCGACGACGCCTACGAGATCGTGCCGGGAGATCCCGGCGCCGGGTTGGTGCTGATCGCCGATCACGCCTCCAACCGCGTGCCCGACGATCTCGCCGGTCTCGGTCTGCCGGCGGCCGAATTCGAGCGTCACATCGCCTGGGACATCGGCGTCGAGCCTTTGACGCGGGCGCTGGCGGCGCGGCTCGGGGTTCCTGCGGTGCTGTCGCGGTTCTCGCGGCTGGTGATCGACCCCAATCGTGGCGACGACGATCCGACGCTGGTGATGCGGCTCTCGGACGGGGCGGTGGTGCCGGGCAACGCCCACCTCGACGAGGCCGGGCGGGCGGCGCGAATCGCCCGCTTCTGGCGGCCCTACGACGCCGCCGTCACCGCGACGATCGACGCCGCCTTCACTGCCGGGCGGGCGCCGATCCTGTTCTCGCTGCATTCCTTCACGCCGATCTGGCGCGGCGTTCCGCGGCCCTGGCACTGTGGCGTGTTGTGGGACGCCGATCCGCGCTTGCCGGAGTTCCTGCTGGCGCGCCTCGGCGGCGATCCGGCGTTGGTGGTGGGCGACAACGAACCCTACGACGGGGCGCTCGAGGGCGACACGATGTATCGCCACGGCACCGTGCGTGGCCTCGTCCATGCCATCCTCGAGGTGCGGCAGGACCTGATCGGCACCGACGCCGGGGTCGCCGAATGGGCCGATCGGTTGGAACCGATCCTGCGCGAGGCGATGGGGCGGACGGACTTCGCCGAGCCGCGGCTCCACGGGTCGCGCTGCGGACCGCTGGCCGGGGACATCGGCGAGCGCAAGCGCTGCGAGTGACGGATCACGGCGTCGGCGATCTTGACCGGGACGACGGACTCGGGCTTGATCCCGCGCCCGGCCGACCCTCGGCCCACCCGATCTTCTCCGCAGGCCGCGGCCTGCGCGTCGCAGGAGCTTCCCATGTCCGATCCCGCCGGCGTCGCCGCCGACCAGCTCAAGTCCTTCGTCGAAAGGATCGAGCGCCTCGAGGAAGAAAAGCAGACCATCGCCGACGACATCAAGGACGTCTACGCCGAGGCCAAGGCCAACGGCTACGACACCAAGATCCTTCGGCAGGTCATCCGCATCCGCAAGCAGGACAAGTCCGAGCGCGAGGAGATGGAGGCGCTGCTCGAGCTCTACATGCAGGCGCTCGGCATGGGCTACGGCCGCGTCCAGGAGTGACGCCGGCCGCGAGGACCCGCTGAAAACGCGAACGGCGCCCGAGAGGGCGCCGTCGTCGTTTCGAAGAGGGCTCGGGATCAGTCGGTGCGCAGCACCGCCAGGGCGACGATGGCCGGGCCGGAGAAGCGGCGGGCGGCGAGATCGTCGAGAGCGCCGAAGCCGAAGCCGGTGGCGAGCGCGACGCCCGGCTCGGCGAGGAGGCCGGTGAGGCTCTCCTGATCGGGATGACGCAACTGGGCGAAGCCACGGCCGGCGGCGGAGCCGGAGACGTCCCAGAGACGGCCCTCGGAGGCACGATCCGACTTGCCGGCGACGAGGCGGGCGGTGGGATCGGCGACGCGGTCGGTCTTGGCGGTCTGGCTCGACTGCGCGGCGGCACGGGCCACGGCGGCGGCGGTCGGCGAGGGGGGCGGTGCGATCCAGCGCGAGGCCACGTCGTTCGGCGCACGGGTCTCGGCCGCGAGCCCGGCGGTCTGAGCGGCCGGCTGGAGGCGAGACGGGGCGGGGATCGACGCGGTGGCGAAGGGGGCGCTCTCGAGGCCGCCGGCGGCGTAGCCGAGGGCCACGGCCGGTTCGTCGGTCTCTCCGGTGAGGGCGGCGAAGGCCTGGGTCGGGTCGGCGGCCCCTTCGAAGCCGGCGACGCGCATCGAGGATCCGGGGCGCGGTTTGGGCAGAGCGACCGAGATCGGCGTGCCGCGCGACGGATCATAGGCGAGAGCGGCGCCGGGACGCGCCTGCGGCAGCGGGACCGCGATCGGCGTGCCGTGAGTCGGGGCCTCGTAGGCGAGCGCGGCCATCTGCTGCGGCGCGGCGACCGGGCGGCCGCTCGGGCCCTGAACCCAGCCGGGGGGCAGTTCGGAGCCGGCCGGACCGTAGCGCGAGGGCAGCGGTTGGGCGGCGGCCAGGCGCGGCGAGGGCTGCGGCAGCGGCGTGGTGATCGGCAGGCCGACCAGCGAGCCCTTGGCGGTGGCCGTCGGGCCGGCGATCGGCGCAGAGTTGGTCACACGCGGTGCCGGCGCAGGAATCGGCACCTCGACTTCGGCGAGGCGGACCTGCGGCTGCACCGGTTTCGGCGTGGCGCGATAGACCGGGACGCCGGCGACGCCGGGCGGGGTTTCGTCGGCACGGGCGACGACGGTCTTGGCGGTCGGCAGCGGACCCTGGCGGAGCTCCTGCTGGCGGCGCGGGGCGGGGGTGCTCTCCTCCTCGTCGTCGCCGGGCGTGGCCGAATAGGAGGACGAGGACGATCCGCCGCCGAACAGCGCGGCGAGGAGGCCACCGCCGCTCGACGAGGCGGTCGGGCCACCGCTGCGGCCCTTCTTGGCCTCGACTTCGGCGAGGGCCGTCTGATAGCCGGCGAGCGGAGAGCCGTCGGCGGGCAGATGGGCGGTCTTGCCGTCGGGGAACAGGCGGACGAGCTGCTCGCGGGTCATGCGCGGCCAGGCGCGCACCGAACCGGTGTCCATGTGGACGAAGGGCGAGCCGGAGGTCGGATAGAAGCCGACGCCGCCGTACTGCTTCTTCATGCCGGTCTCGCGCAGAACCGAGAGGTTCACGTCCGGCAGGTAGAAGTCCATCGCCTTGCCCAGCATGTGCTGGGAGAGCTTGGCGACGCCGCGCGAGCGGGAGCGCAGGGCGTTGTTGGTGGTGGGCGAGCGATAGCCGGAGACGATGTGGATCGGATCGCGGGCGCCGGTGTCGCGATACACCTCCCACACCAGATCGAAGAGCGACGGATCCATCCGCGTCACTTCGTTGCGGCGCCAGTCGCGCAGCAGACGATTGAGCTCCTGGAGGCCCGCCTGATCGTAGACGCCGTCGCGCTTGAACACGATCGACGCCCGTTCCTGGGTGTGGGTGTTGATGAGGTTGAGAGAGCGGACTTCCGAATGCGCCATCCCGGCCGACCCGGCCAGGAGACACGTTCCGGCGAGAAGCCTCGCGACCTTGCGGCGATTACCCATCTACTTGCGCCTCGATCGACCCTCTGGGTGTCTTTCCACGGAACGTCGCGAGATGAAAGGGCAAACGTGGCCTTTCGACGACGCCTCGTCACGAGGGCCCACTTTCGCCGTAAACAGTTAATGAAGCTTTTACCTTGAGAACCCGGCGAAAGGAATGTGTTCACCAAGTCTTCCGTCTCTCGCGCGGATATGTCGCGGGCGAGACCGTCCGATCCGGCGAGGGTCGGCACGAAACGTGGATGGTGGCGCCGTCAAGGTGCAACCGAGCGACGCCGTTCCGAGGCTCCGGCGTGGCGGAGCCTCGGGGTCACAGGCCGAGCAGGCGCTTGACGCGGGCGTCGTGGCCGTAGACGTCGGGACGGTTCTGGACCTGACCGGCGTCGTCCACCCAGGTGGTGAAATAGGCGATGTGGACCGGCACGGTGCGCTTCAGCACCAGCGTCTTCTCGCCGCCGCCGATCATCTTCTTCAGCTTGGCGCCGTCGATCTTCTCCGGCTCCTCCGACAGGACCGCGTCGGCGAAAGCGAAGGGCTCGTGGACGCGGACGCAACCGTGGCTCAACGCCCGGAAGCTCTGGGAGAAGAATCCGCGCGACGAGGTGTCGTGGATGTAGACGGCGTGCTGATTGGGGAAGAGGAACTTGATGTTGCCGAGGGCGTTGGCCTCGCCGGGCAACTGGCGGATGGAGACGTTGGCGGCGTTGACGGTGGCCCAGTCGACGGTGGTCGGATCGACCTTGTCCTTGCCGACACGCACCTCGTAGCCGCCGCGCGACAGCGACTGACCGGCACTCGACTGGAGGCGGCCGATCATCTCCTTCTTCACGATGGAGTAGGGCACGTTCCAGTAGGGGTTCACCACCACCTGCTCCATGGTGTCGGAGAAGACGGGAGTCGGGTTGGTCGGCTTGCCGACGACGACGCGGGCGTGGTGGATCGAACGTCCGTCCTTCATCACGTCGAGGTGGAAATCGGGCACGTTGACGAAGACGTGCAGCTCGCCGAGCTCACGCGGCAGCCAGCGCCAGCGCTCCATGTTGGAGACGAGATCGGCGATGCGGGCGGCCGTGCCGGTCTTCTCGCCGTTGAGGGCGGAGACGGTGTCGCGGCCGACGGTGCCGGTGGGATTGAGGCCGCGATCCCGCTGGAAGGCCTTCACCGCCTCGGCGAGCGAGGGGTCGAAGACCTCGGCGTCGGAGGCGATGCCGCTGACCCCGAGGCGCTCGCGCAGCAGGGCGACGCGGCCGTCCTTCTGGCCGGGCTTCAAGGTCGGGCCGACCGGCACCATCACCATCGGCGCTTCCGGCGCGGTGGCGCGCAGCTCGGCGAGCATCGCCTTCAGCCGGCGATAGCCCTCGTGCGGCGGGGCGTAGGCGTGCAGCGCGGCGGCGACCGACGGGGCGGCGGCGATGCGGTCGAGCACCTCGCGGGTCTCGGTCTTCACCAGGGTCGGCGTCACCAGCTCGTGGACGCGGGCGGGGTCGAAACGGCCGGTCTGGAGATGGCGGGCGTAGCGCACCGCCGTCTGGGCGTAGACGATCTCGGCCCGGGCGCGGGTCTCGGCGGAGACGCCGGCTTCGATGCGCGGCAGGGCGTAGTCGCGCGGCTCGAGCCCGTCCTCGTCGGCGTGCGCCAGGGCCGTCATCGCGGCGCGGGCGCGGTCGGTGGTGCCGCGGGCGTCGACGAACAGCGGCAGATAGGCGCGGTCGGCATAGAAGGCGAGGAGCGCGGCGCGATCGGCGCGGTCCTCGGTGGGGCCGGCGAGCGGCTGCAGCTCTTCGAGCGCGGTGCGCAGCGCGGCGGCCGCCTGTTCGACGGCGAGGGTGGCGGCGATGGCGGAATCGGTCGAGCGCGCCGGCGCGGCGACCGGCGCGGCCGGCGCCGGCTTCATCGTTTCCGCAGCCGGTGCGGTGGTCGCCGTCGTGGCCGGCGTGACGACCGGCATGGTGCGGGCGGCCGGCACGATGGTCGCCTGGGCGGGAACCAGCGGTTCGTCCGGCGTGGTGGCGGCGACGGCGAGCGGTGTGGTCACCGTCGGAGCGGGTGCCGGCTTCGGGGCTTCGGCGACGGCCGGGGCCGGAGTTTCGGGCTTCGGGGTCTCGGCGACGACCGGGGCCGGAGCTTCGGGCTTCGGGGTC
>ERZ1645187.3734-NODE-3734-length-12664-cov-4.954636_pt1 | contig 12664 bp, 8 predicted proteins | sample MGYA00575352_ERZ1645187 | MGnify/ENA primary metagenome ERZ1645187 (study PRJEB40837, sample SAMN11349314) | freshwater sediment metagenome | isolation source: river sediment | host: Sediment | place: India: Wazaribad , New Delhi | collected 2017-02-21 ... | reverse complement strand
CGCAGTCGAGCCTGGGCCGCGCCGCGCGGCGCGTCAGCCTGATCAAGGGCAGCGGGTCGAGCACGCTGGACCGCTCCGCGGCGGCGGCGGCGAAGTCGACATCGGTGCGCTTCTGCCCGGTCGACGGCGGCACGCCGGTGAGTTCCGGCATCGCCGTGGTCCACGTGACCTACGTGCTGACCGAGCGCATCGCCCAGTTGTAGGGTGCGTCCTACGGGGCGTTTTCGCGCAGGGCGATGGCGTTGATGCCATTGCCTTCGAGCGTGCGCTTGGCGCCGTCGACGCTGCGCAGGTCGGCGAAGGGGCCGAGGCGGACGCGGAAGTATTCGGTGCCGTTGACGTTCACCTTTTGCACCGACACGGACGCGCCGACGCCCATCAAGGTCAGCCGGGCCTTCAAGGCATCGGCGTCGGCGCTGGTGCGGAACGAGCCGGCCTGCAGCATGTAGCGCTGCGCCGGGTTCGCCGCGGCGCCTTGCGCGTCCGCCGTGGCCGGCGTGGTCGCGGCCGATTTCACCTCGGCATCGGGCACCACCACTTCCATCTCCGGCAGCACGCTGTAGAAATCGTACTTGGGCTTGTCCGGATTCGCGGCGGGTGCGTCGGCCGGGGCCGCGGGCTTGGCGGCCTGGGACTCGCCCTCGCGCAGCTGCGGCGCCCACTGCTTCATCAGCACCAGGGCCGACAGGCCGAGGCCGCAGAACAGGCCGCCGAGGAACCAGATCCACCACGGCACCTGTTTGCCGACGCCGCCGTTGCCGCTCGGGCGCATCTTGGCCTGCGAGTTGCGCTTGGCCATTACATCGTCTCCGGCGCCGACACGCCGAGGATGCCGAGGCCGTTGGCCAGCACGCGGCGCACGCAGGCGGCCAGCGCGAGGCGCGCGCAGCGCTGCGCGGCGTCGTCCACGAGGAAGTGATGGCCGTTGTAGAAGGCGTTGTAACGCGCCGCCAGTTCACGCAGGGCCGCGACCACGAGGTGCGGCGAGCGGATCTCGACCGCGCCACGCAGGTCTTCCGGGAAGCGGTCGAGCTGTTCCAGCACGGCCTGGGCCTGCGGTTCGCTCAACTGGTCGAGCGAGGCGCGCGCGGTCGCTTCGTCGTAAGGCAGCGACTTCTCGACCGCCTGGCGGAACAGGCCGCAAAGGCGCGCATGCGTGTACTGCAGGTAGTAGACCGGGTTGTCGACCGACTGCGAACGCGCCAGGTCGAGATCGAAGTCCAGATGCTGGTCGTGGCTGCGCATCACGTAGAAGAAGCGCGCGGCATCGACGCCGACCTCGCGGCGCAGGTCGCGCAGGGTGACGAACTGGCCGGCGCGCGTGGACATCTGCACCTTCTCGCCGCCCTCGAACAGGATGGCGAACTGCACCAGCTTGATTTCCAGCCGTTCCGGATCGACGCCAAGGCCCTGCGCCGCCGCCTTCAGGCGCGCGACATAGCCATGATGGTCGGCACCGAACACGTAGATGGCGCGGTCGTAGCCGCGATCGAACTTGTTCAGCAGGTAGGCGATGTCGGACGCGAAATACGTGGTCGCACCATTGTCGCGGCGCACGACGCGGTCCTTCTCGTCGCCGAAGTCGGTGGCGCGGAACCAGAGCGCGCCGTCCTTCTCGTACATGTGGCCCTTCTCGGCGAGCACGTCGATGGCGCGCTGCACGGCGCCGCTGGTGGTCAGCGAACGCTCGGAGAACCACTGGTCGTAGACGACGCGGAATTCGCCCAGATCCTGCTTGATGTCGTCGAGGCAGGCTTTCAGTCCGGCCTCGAACAGGCGGCGGTAGTGGGCGTCGCCGAGCAGCGCACGCGCACGCACGATCAGCGCGTCGACGTGCTGCTCCTTGTCGCCGCCCTGGCCTTCGTCGGCGGGGAGGTCGGCGAACACGGCGGCGATCGGGTGATGCAGTTCGGCCCCGGCCGCCAGGCGCAGGTCGCGGGCGATGCCGCGCACGTAGTCGCCCTTGTAGCCGTTGTCGGGGAAGCGGATGGTCTCGCCGCCGAGCTCAAGGTAGCGCAGCCAGACCGAGACGGCGAGGATGTCCATCTGCCGGCCGGCGTCGTTGACGTAGTCCTCGCGGCTGACCTTGTAGCCGCCGGCTTCGAGCAGGTTCGCGAGCGTCGAACCGTAAGCCGCGCCGCGGCCGTGGCCGACATGCAGCGGGCCGTTCGGATTGGCCGAAACGAATTCCACCTGCACCGATTCGCGCGAATCCTTCGGCGCGAAGCCGTAGCGTTCGTCGTCGAGCACGCGGGCCACGACCTGCTGCAGGGTGGCGCTGGTCACGAAGAAGTTCAGGAATCCGGGTCCGGCGATGTCGACCTTGGCCAGCGAGGGGTGCGCCGGCAGGGCCGCGACGATCAGTTCCGCGATCTCGCGCGGCTTGCGCCCGAGCGGCTTGGCGAGCTGCATCGCGATGTTGCAGGCGAAGTCGCCGAACTCCTTGGCGCGGGTGCGCTCGAAGACGATCTCGGGCAGCACGTCGAGGGCGATGCGGCCGTCGGCGCGCAGTTGGTCCAGGCTGGCCCGCACCAGGCCGGTCAGAAGCTCTTTCACGGAAGCGTCCGGAATCAGGGAAAAAGGCCGCGTAGTGTAGTCGCGGCGGGGTAGCGCAGACAGCGGAGGTGTCGGGCTGGACGCGGGCGCCGTTCACGTGCGGGCCCCGTCTGTGGATAACTCTGTGGGCGGGGCGCTGCGATCGCGGCGCCACGGGCGGGAGCAGAACTGGGTCCGGGCCGCAAGCCTTGCGAACCCGTTCTGAATAAATGGTTTTAAATCAATCAATTGAAATTACTTCGTCATGTCGGCTGCAGGTTCCGCGGCTAAGCCCGCCTGCCTCGGGCGATCTGTGGGTAAGTCGCACTGCAACATCGCTGCAGTGTTTGCGTCATGGCCCGGTCACCGCACTGACCTAGTTTGCGCCGCCATGCGCGACGGACCCGCGCACCCCCTTCTTTTCGCGGAATCTCCCCATGAATCATTCGCCCCTGCCGCGACCGCGCGTCGCCTTGCTGCCCTTGTTGATCACCGCCGCCCTGGCCGGGCCGCTGCACGCCCAGGACGCCGTGCCGGAATCGCCGTCCGAGGACGAGGACACCACCGAGCTGTCCGGCGTCGAAGTCGAAGGCAGCTACACCGAGGGCGGCCAGGAGCTCTACGCCGACGAACGCCGCGCCACCGCCGCGGTCACCGAAGCGGTCAGCGCGGAACAGATCGCGCGGACCGGCGACTCGGATGCGGCGACGACGCTGAAGCGCGTGACCGGCCTGTCCGTGGTCGACGGTCGCTACGTCTTCGTGCGCGGTCTGGGCGATCGCTATTCCAGCGTGCTCCTGAACGGCGCCCAGATTCCGAGCCCGGATCCGACCCGCCGCGTCGTGCCGCTCGACTTGTTCCCGACCGAACTGCTGGAAGGCGTGGTGATCCAGAAGTCCTACGGCGCCGACCTGCCGGGCGAATTCGGCGGCGGCACGGTGCAATTGCGCACGCGCGGCGTGCCCTCGGGCTTCGTGGCCAAGCTGGGTTTCGGCCTCGGTTACGACAGCGGCGCCACCTTCGACGACGGCCTCGGTTACGACGGCGGCAGCGGCGACTGGACCGGTTTCGACGATGGCGCCCGCGAGATGCCCGACACGCTCGCCCGGGCCATCGCCGACGGCACCCTCCTGCGGCCGGCTTCGCCGACCAATCCGGGCGGGTTCACGCCGGCCGAGCTCGAAGGGTTCGGCGAAGCGCTGGCGGCGCAGGGCTATGCCGTCGCGGATCGCGACCTGAAGCCGAACACCAGCTTCAGCGGCGCGGTGGGCAACAGCTTCGACCTCGGCGGCGTGCCGGTCGGCGTGCTCGGGGCCGTGCGTTACGCGAACACGCTCGACCATGTCGACGAAGTCCGGAACAGTTACGCCGTGCTCGGCGACGGCTCGCTGGTGCAGGCCAGCGGTCTCGATGTCGCCCGAACCACCGAGAACACCGAGCTGTCGAGCTTCCTGTCCTTCGGCGCCGACCTGGGCGAGAACCATCGCCTCAAGAACACGACGATGATGCTGCGTTCGACCGAGGACGAGGCGAAGCTGTCCGAGGGATACACCGAAGATCCCGAAGACGTGTCGCGCTTCTACAACCTCGAATGGATCGAGAACGAACTGCTGGCGACCCAGTTCGCCGGCGAACATCGCTTCCCCGGCGCGCGCGACCTGAGCCTGAACTGGCAATACACGCTGGCCCGGGCCTCGCGCGAGTCGCCGAACACGCGCAGCTATCGCTACGACCGCAACAATGCCACCGAGCAGTTCCAGTTCTCGCGCCGCTCCGATTCCAACGCCACGGTGTTCTCCGACCTCGTCGACGACAGTCAGGACCTCAGTTTCGCGTTCAAGCTGCCGCTGATGCTGAACGACGAGGCCTATCTCGACCTGTCCGCGGGCGGCGGACTGCTGCGCCGCGAGCGCGAATCGGAAATCCGCCGCTTCGAGTTCGGCGGCGCGGGTCCGCTCGCGAACGATCCGGGCGTCATCGGCGGCGCCACCCCGGACCAGATCTTCACGCCCGGCAACATCGGCGCCGACGGTTTCCAGTTGCGCGAAATCACGCGCGGTACGGACAACTACGAGGCCGAGCAGGACCTCGATGCGTTGTTCGTCGCCGCGGACCTGAACTGGAAGAGCGCCTACCGGTTCACGCTCGGCCTGCGCCACGAAGCCAACGACCAAGAGGTCAGCACCATCGCGCTCGGCGCCACGTCCGCGGCGCCAACCATCGCCCGCATCTCGACGTCCGATCTGCTGCCGAGCGCCGCCTTCACCTGGCTGTATTCCGATGCAGCGCAGTGGCGCCTGTCTTACAGCGAGACGGTGTCGCGCCCGGACTTCCGCGAACTGTCGCCGGCGCCCTATACCGATCCGCTGCTCGACCTCGAAACCATCGGCAACCCGGACCTGAAACCGACCGCGATCAAGCACCTCGATCTGCGCTGGGAGTACTACTTCTCGTACAGCGAATCGTTCTCGGCGGCGCTGTTCCTGAAGGACTTCAGCGACCCGATCGAAAAGATCCAGGTGCCCGGCACCGGCAGCCTGCTGTCGCTGGCGAACGCCGATTCGGCCAGCAATCGCGGCATCGAACTCGACTGGTTCCGCGGCCTCGAGTTCCTCGGCGGGCGCTGGACGAACTTCTACACCGCGGCGAACTACGCCTGGATCGACTCGGAGATCGATCTCGGCGGCGTCAACGACATCCAGACCAACGACGCGCGACCGATGCAGGGCCAGTCGCCCCATGTCGCGAACCTGCAGCTCGGCTATCGCAAGCCCGACAACTCGCTGGAGGCGACCCTGCTCTACAACGTGTTCGGCAAGCGCATCTCCCAGGTCGGGGTCTTTGGCGCCCCGGACATCTACGAGCAGGATTTCCATTCGCTCGACCTGAACGTGCGCAAGCAGTTCGATCCGGAATGGACGCTCAAGCTGCGTTTGCGCAACCTGCTCGATCCGAAGGTGGAGTTCACCCAGGGCGACGAGGTCACGCGCGCATTCCGCCGCGGACGCGAGCTGGGCCTGACGCTGGAATGGCGCCCGCAGCCCTGAGTCTGCCCGATGTCGCGACGATCACGGACGCCCCGCTGCCGCGGGGCGTTCGCGTTTCCGGGGACGACTGTCATCAGCCTGCAGCCTGCATGCAACAGCGGCGCCATCGCGGCTGCCTAAGGTGTGCCTACCCTTCAAGGAGAGCCCCCATGCGTCTTGTTCCCACCCTGCGCACGCTTGCGTTCGCCGTTGCCGCCTCGCTTGCCGCGTCGGCCGCGAATGCCGCGCTGATCGTCGACGAGCAGTTCGAAGGCACCTACTTCAACACCGCGCAGTCCGGCCGCGGCGTCAACTTCGACTGGTTCCAGACCACGGCCAGCGGCGGCGTCATGGGCGTCGTGTTCTACACCTACGATGCCGAAGGCCGGCCGTCCTGGGTGCTGGCGAACGTGCCGTTCGGCGATCGCGAGTTCCGCAAGACCGGCGTCGACGTCTATCGCTTCACCGGCGGCAGTTTCGGCAACACCTTCACCACGCCCACCGGCGCCGTGGTCGGCAAGCTCGACGTCGAGTTCCTGAGCTGCAATCGCGTCCAGCTCGACTTCACGCCGGCGAACGGCAGCGGCCTGCAGAACTTCAACATGGATCTCGAGCGCGCCGGCGGCGCGCCGGCCAGCTGCGCCTACCAGAGCGAGTTCAGCGGTTGCCCGGACGGCACCACCGCCCTGCAGAACCTGGCGCGCGCCTGCATCCTGCCGCAGACCATCACCGGCCATCTGCACCTGCCGAACAACGCGACCTATCTGGTCAACGGCAAGACCACGGTCGGCGGCGGGCGCAATACCCAGCCGGGCACGCTGACGGTCGAGCCGGGCACGACCATCCAGGGCATCGGCCAGGGCATCGACTACCTGGTCGTGCAGCCGGGATCGAAGATCCACGCCGAAGGCACGCCGACCGCGCCGATCATCTTCACCGGCCCGACCGACACGCCCGGATCCTGGGCCGGCCTGGTGCTGGCCGGCAATGCCGTCAACAACGGCTGCACCGGCGCCACCCCGTGCGCGTTCGAGGCGGACTCGAACATCACCTTCGGCGGCAACGACGACGACGACTCGTCGGGCGTCCTGCGCTACGTGCAGATCCGCTACGCCGGCCAGGTCATCCGCGAGAACGAGGAGCTGAACGCGCTGACCCTGCTCGGGGTCGGTCGCGGCACCGTCATCGACCATGTCCAGGTGCATGCCGGCAAGGACGACGGGCTGGAGATGTTCGGCGGTTCGGTCAACGTGAAGTACTACGTCGGCACCGCGGTCGAAGACGACTGCCTCGACTTCGCCGAGGGCTACACCGGCAAGATCCAGTACGCCTACTGCAAGCAGACCGCAACCGCGTCCGGCGATTCCAACGGCGTCGAATCCGACAACAAGCCGAACGCGTTCGACCTGCTGCCGCGGACCCAGCCGAAGGTGGCCAATGTCACCCTGATCGGCGCAGGTTCGGGCAACGAGGGCCTGCGCATCCGCCGCGGTTCCGGCGGCAACTACTACAACGTGGTCGCGACCGGCTTCGGCCAGGAATGCCTGAACTTCAACGACAGCGCGACATTCAATGCCAGCGGCACGGCGCAGTCGCCGACCGCCACCGGCGTGCTGACGATGAGCGGCTCGGCCCTGGGTTGCGCGAACAACTTCGAGGACGCGGGCTCGGATCCGTACCTCGTCAGCGCCTGGTATCGCGGCCAGGCCGGCAACAGCGACGGCGCCGCGGCCGCGCTCGGCCTGAGCGGCCGCTTCCCGTCGGCGTCGTCGATCCTGCTCGGCAGCGGCGTCGCCGTGCCGAACGACAGCTTCTTCGAACGCACCACGTTCAAGGGCGCCTTCGGCGGCGTCATGACCGATTGGACCCAGGGCTGGACGATGCACGGCACCCTCGATTGATCGGGGCGTCCACAAGGACGTGACGCACGGGGCCGGGCAACCGGCCCCGTGTTTCTTTGCGACGACGCGGCCGCGGCCGCTATCCTGCACGGCCCATCTCTTCGCGGTCGGAACCATGCTCGAAACCTATGGCGTGCTGATCGGCGGCCTGATCCTGGTGATGCTCGGCGCCGATTCGTTCCTGCGCGGCGCTTCCGGATTGGCGCAAGGTCGCGGCGTGGGTGGCTACGCCGCCGGTCTGGCCGTGGTCGCGGTCGGCGCTTCGGTGCCGGAACTGGCGATCGCGACCGTCGCGATCGTGCGCGGCCATGATGCGCTGGCGGTCGGCACCGTCATCGGCAGCGCCATCGCCAACCTCGGCCTGATCGTCGGCGTGTCGGCCCTGGTCAAGCCGCTGGCGACCGGCTTCCGCCTGCTCGGCTTCGCCCTGCCGATGCTCGTCGGCACCGCCCTCGCCCTGCTGTTGATGGGGCGCGACGGACTGCTCGGCCAGATCGACGGCAGCCTGCTCCTGTTCGCTGCGGCCGCCTTCGGCTGGCTGGTCAAGCGTTCGGCGGCGCACGAGACCGAATCGGTGCGCAAGGAACTGGCGTTCGCCGCCAATACCCAGACCGAGCTCGTGCGCAATCTCCTGCGGATCCTGCTCGGCCTCGGCGTCCTCGGTTACGGCGCTTGGCTCGCGGTCGACGCGGCCATCGGCATCGCGGCGCATTTCCGCATGAACGAACTCTGGGTCGGCCTCAGCGTGCTGGCGATCGGAGCGGCCTTGCCGGAACTGGCGAGCGCGGTGGTCGCGGCGCACCGCGGCCACGGCAATGTCGTGGTCGGCTCGGCAGTGGCATCCAGCCTCGTCAACCTGACCCTCGTGGTCGGCCTGCTCGCGCTCGGACGTCCGTTCGCGACCACGACGTCCCTGCTGCACGTCGAGATCCCGGCGCTGATCGCCTTCGCCCTGGCGTTCTTCCCGATCATGCGCGGCGACGCGCTCGTCACCCGCCGCGAAGGCCTGGTGCTGGTGCTGGCCTTCATCGCCTGGATGTTCTGGCTGCTTTATCCGCGCTTCTGAGGCTCAGCGCCAGAAGAAGGCGATGCAGACGCCGGACAGGGTGGCGACGCCGATCAGGTCGAGCATGAAGCCTTCGCGCATCATGCGCCGCAGCGGGACCATGCCGGTGCCGTAGGCCACCAGGTTCGGCGCCGTCGCCACCGGCAGCATGAAGCCGCAGCTCGCCGCGAGCACCGCCGGCACCATCAGTAGCTTCGGATCGATGCCGCTGGCGGTCGCGGTCGCGGCCAGGATCGGCATCAGCAGCACCGCCGTCGCCGTGTTGCTGGCGATTTCCGACAGCAGGGTGACGCCGAGACAGACGCCGATGATCAGGGCCCAGGCCGGCCAGTCGCGCAAACCGCCCAGCGCCGCCGCGATGCGGTCGCCCAGCCCGCTGCTCTGGAAGGCCGTCGCCAGCGCGATGCCGCCCGCGAACAGCACCAGGGCCGACCACGGAACGCGTTCCGCGGTCGGCCAGTCGAGCAGGGTGCTGCCGCGGCCATCCGGAATCACGCCCATCAGCAGCACGCCGAACAGGGCGATGCTGGCGTCGTTCACGCCGCCGAGCCCGGTCAGGCCGGTCCATCCGCCATAGGGCTCGGAGCGGAAGATCCAGGCCGCGACGACCAGCGCGAACACCGCCAGCACGCGCCGCTCGGAGGCCTGCCAAGGGCCGAGATGCGGCACGTCCGCGGCCGGCGCGCCGCGCAGGTGCCGGCCCAGCCACAGCGCCAACAGCGGCAGGAACAGCAGCATGATCGGCACGCCGAAGCTCATCCACTCCAGGAAGCCCATGCGCGTGCCGGTGGTTTGCTCGTAGACCTGCATGAACACCAGGTTCGGCGGCGTGCCGATCGGCGTGCCCCAGCCGCCGATGCTGGCGGCATAGGCGATGCCCAGGACCAGCGGCACCCGCAGCCGCTCGTCGCGATAGTCCTCGAGCACCGCCATCGCCACCGGCAGCATCATCAGGGTCGCGGCGGTGTTGCTGATCCACATGCTCGCGAGCCCGGTCGCGAACACGAAGCCCCATAGCAGGTGCCGGCCGCTGCGTCCGCCGAAGGCCCGCACCATGCCCAGCGCGAGACGCCGGTGCGCGTGGTTGCGCTCCAGTGCCGCGGCCATCATGAAGCCGCCCATCAGCAACAGGATCAGCTCGTTGCCGAAGGCCTCCGCCACCTGCTTCGGCGTGATCACGCCGGCCGTCGGCAGCACGCTCATCGGGATCAGGGCCGTGAATGCCGCCGGCACCGGTTCGAACAGCCACCAGAGCGCCACCCAGGCGAGGCAGCCGAGGGTGATGGCCAGCGCCGCGCTTTCGCCGCGCGCCGGCAATGCGATGGCCAGCGCGAGGCCGGCCAGGGGACCAAGGAACAACACGAGGCGACGCAAGGCCGCCGGACTGCCCGAGCTTTCTTCGATCATCGATTCGGCCAACTGCGTCAAGGAATGCGGATTCGCGGGCCGCCAAGCTCTCTGGCGACACGGGGAAGCATCGCTATACTGCCTCAGGCCGCAGGCCGGCGGCGAGGATCGCAGCGCGACATGACGACGGCAATTCTGGCAATCACCACGGTGCTCGCCCTCGCGGCGGCGGTGTTCTTCTTCCTGCGCGAACGCAAGTTGCGCGCGGGCTTGGTGCAGAACGAGGAAGACGCCAAGAAGCGCGAGGCCTCGCAGGCCCAGGTCATCCACACCACCAAGCTCGCCTCGCTCGGCCAGATGGTCGCCGGTGTCGCGCACGAGATCAACACGCCGCTCGGCTTCGTCAAGAGCAATGTCGAGGTGGTCAGCGATCTGATCAGCGAATACGAAGCCGCGGTCACCAAGGTCATGACCGGCGTCGACCTGCTGCTCGCGCTCGACGCCTCGATGGTCGACAAGGCCAAGGCCGCGATCCAGAAGGCGCGCATCGAACTGGCCAGGGCCACGACCCTGAACGAGGCGCGCGAACTGCTCGAGGACTCGGCCGAGGGCCTGAAGCAGATGAGCGGCCTGGTGATGAACCTCAAGGGGTTCGCGCGCGTCGACCGCGACGGCATGGACACCATCGACCTCAACGACAGCATCCGCAGCGCGCTCACGATCGCCGGGCACCAGTTGCGCGACCGCATCCACGTGGTCCAGGAACTGGGCGAGATCCCGAAGGTGAAGTGCATGCCCTCGCAGATCAACCAGGTGTTCCTGAACATGATCACGAACGCCGCGCAGGCGATGGACGACGACGGCACGTTGACGATCCGCTCGGTCGCCAAGCCGAACTTCGTCGAAGTGAGCTTCGAGGACACCGGGCACGGCATCCCGGACGACGTGCTGCCGAAGATCTTCGACCCGTTCTTCACGACCAAGCCGGTCGGCGAGGGCACCGGCCTCGGCCTGTCGATCGTGCACAAGATCATCCAGGGCCATGGCGGCGCCATCCGCGTGAAGTCGCAGGCCGGCAAGGGCACGACGTTCTTCGTCGAGCTGCCGGTCGCGCAGAAGCCTGCCGCGAAGGCGGCATGAGGAGCGCGCATGGACGACATCTTCCAGGACAAGCCGCTGCGACTGCTGTGCATCGACGACGAGGCGCGCATCACCCGCGCGCTCAAGGCACTGTTCCGCGACTGCCAGGTCGAGCTCTGCAACGATCCGCGCCAGGCGGTGGCGATGACCGCGAACTTCGATCCGGACGTGGTGATCTGCGACCAGCGCATGCCGCAAATGCAGGGCATCGACGTGCTGCGCGAACTCAAGACCTCGTCGCCGCGCACGATGCGCATCCTGCTCACCGGTTATGCCGACCTCAAGGCCGTGCTCGGCTCGGTCAACGAGGGCGAGGTCTACCGCTACGTCAACAAGCCCTGGGACAACGCCGACCTGCGCATCCTCGTGTTCGAGGCCGCGCGCATCGCGCGCGAGGCGCCGGTCATCACCGTCGACCCGATCAGCGAGCAGGAGGCCGCCGAGGCACGCGGCCAGGTCGGCATCCTGGTGCTCGAGGACGATCCCGTCACGCAGCAGCGTCTGCGCGAGATCCTCCAGGCGCATTACCAGGTGCGTTTCGCGAACAACGCCGAGCGCGCGCTGCAGATCCTCGAACAACACGAGACCGGCGTCGTGATTTCCGAGACCGAGACCAGCGCCGGCGACCTCACCGGCCTGCTCAAGGCGCTGAAGCAGCATCATCCGCACATCGCCACGGTGGTCATCACCGAGCGCGCCAATGCGCAGCTGGCGATGGAGCTGATCAACGAGGGCCAGGTCTACCGCATGCTGATCAAGCCGGTGCGCATGGGCTCGTGCCGGCTCAGCGTCGACGCCGCGATCGGTCGCTACTGGAAGCTCAAGCGCAACCCGCGCGCGATCCAGCGTTTCGCGCTGGGCGCGGCCGCGGCGGCGACGCAGACTGGTCCGCAGGTGCAGGATTCGCTGCTCGCGCGCATCCGCAACCTGCCCTCGCGCATCGTCCAGCTCGTGCGCTTCGGCAGTTGAGCGTGGCGGTCGATCGGCCTTGGCTGCTCGGCGCCAGCGGGCAGGTCGGCCTGTTCCTGCAATGGCGCCTGGGCGATGCGGTCGTGCCTTGCGCGCGATCGGTACCGGCTTGGGCGATGGGTCAGGCCGCACGCTGGCGCCTGTTCGACCTGTGGCGCAGCGCCGATGCGCCGGCCTGCGACCGATTGATCAGCGCCGGGCCGCTCGATGCCTGTGACGACTGGTTGTCGCGCTCCGGTCAGGGTGCACTGCGGCGCATCGTCGCGCTGAGTTCGATGAGCGCGATGCACAAGCAAAGGTCCGCCTCGGCGGCAGAGCGTGACATCGCGCAGCGGCTGCTGGCGTCAGAACAGCGTCTGTCTGCATTCGCCGCGACCCACGGCATCGCCTGCACGATCCTGCGCCCGACCTTGATCTGGGGTGCTGGCATGGACCACAGCCTGACACCTTTTGCACACACCGCGGCGCGGCGCGGATTCGCACTCATCCCCTCGGGCGCGACCGGCTTGCGTCAGCCCGTGCATGCCGATGATCTTGCTGCGTTGTGCCTCGCGTTGTCGATGCGCGATGCGGCGACGACCGGCGTGTTCGAGGCCGGCGGCGGCGAGCGCCTGGCCTTGTCCGAGATGCTGGCGCGCACGGCGCGATCGACGGGCGCCCGCGTCATGCCGCTGCCGGTG
>ERZ1645187.3732-NODE-3732-length-12668-cov-4.102038_pt1 | contig 12668 bp, 9 predicted proteins | sample MGYA00575352_ERZ1645187 | MGnify/ENA primary metagenome ERZ1645187 (study PRJEB40837, sample SAMN11349314) | freshwater sediment metagenome | isolation source: river sediment | host: Sediment | place: India: Wazaribad , New Delhi | collected 2017-02-21 ... | reverse complement strand
AAAATCGTATTCGGTCGCGGCTATGTGTCGATTTTGGGCAGCGACAGGCCACTAGGTGACGTATCCAAGCGCTACGAGATGAAGGCCGGCCCCGAAGGACCGGCCTTTATTGGGTGTGGCCGGCAGCTCCATCGCACATTGGCGCCAGCAATTTGGAATCAACATCTACTTGGGGGATGAGAGGGTTTCAGACGCCAGAGCAGAATGAACCATTTCGGATCGAGTTTCAGATCAAGATGGAAACGCTTCAAAGCCTCAGTAACTACGGGGACAAGGCATGGATGACGGCGCATTGGCATGGGCCACTCCATCTTTTCGTGTGGCGACCGTTTTCCAGCGCGCAATCCTGCGCGGCGTCCGCCCGAAAGCATGCGACGCGCCAACGCGGTGGGGCAGGTGAACCCCCTCGCGGCCTGAGCATGCGTCCGGAAAGATGGAAAGCGGCATCTGCAGATGGGCGTTCAGGGCTTGCTGGAGCAATTGCCGGCAGACGGTCCCTCGGGCGGCCCCATCCTTATCCGCCGCACGTCTGCCGTTGATGTCGCGCCGTTTCGAGCCGGCACCATACAGTCTCGTCAAGGACTAACCCTTTTGTCCTGACGCATGCACCCAGCGCGGCTTCCCGCCGAGCCCTGCTCCCGGGAAGTCCCCTCCGGCGGATGGAACCCCATCCACGATAAAAATCGTAAGCGATTCGCACCGCTGGCGTGTGACACACCATGACGAATTTTTGTGTTGCATCTACCCGTGCATCTCAAGGCGCAGCGGACCCCTCGCTCTCGGCCGCCGATCTCGTAACCGCCTTTTGCACCTTCTCGAAGGCGCGCACTTCGATCTGGCGGATGCGCTCACGGCTGACGCCGAATTCCACCGACAGGTCTTCAAGCGTCACCGGCTCCTCGGCAAGACGACGCGCTTCGAAGATGCGACGCTCGCGATCATTCAACGTCGAGAGCGCATTGCTCAGATAGTTGCGGCGGCGATCGAGTTCCTCGGTCTCAGCCAGCAATTCCTCCTGGTCGGGCGTATCGTCGACCAGCCAGTCCTGCCACTCTCCCGATTCCGCCTCGGCGCGAATTGGCGCGTTGAGCGATGCATCGCCCCCCAGCCGGCGGTTCATCGACACCACGTCATCCTCGCTGACGCCAAGCTTCCTGGCGATCTTGGCGACGTTCTCCGGGTTGAGATCGCCCTCCTCAAGCGCCTGCAACTGCCCCTTCACGCGGCGCAAGTTGAAGAACAATTTCTTCTGCGCGGCAGTCGTGCCCATCTTCACGAGGCTCCACGACCGCAGGATGTATTCCTGGATGGAGGCACGGATCCACCACATGGCATATGTGGCCAGACGGAATCCCTTGTCGGGCTCGAAGCGCTTGACGGCCTGCATGAGGCCGACGTTGCCCTCGGAGATCACCTCGCCGATCGGCAATCCATAGCCGCGATAGCCCATGGCGATGCGCGCCACGAGGCGAAGGTGGGACGTGACGAGCTTGTGTGCGGCTTCGCTGTCGCCATGCTCCTGCCAACGCTTGGCGAGCATGTACTCCTCATCAGGCTCGAGCATCGGGAAGCGACGGATCTCTTCCAGGTAGCGTGTGAGGCCACCGGATCCAGAAGCAACAGTGGGCAATGCCTTTGTCGTCATTTCATCCCTCGCTTCCAAGCCTGAAAAGCAACGTCACCAATCGCCAACCGGCACTCACACCGGCACCCATCTTGTCAGTCCTTGGTCGATCCAACCCGGGCGTCCGTTCAACACCCTGATGCCGGCCCGTGCACATCAAGAATACCGGACAAGAGTACCGGGCGCGCAATAGCGGGGCATCAATCAACGCCCAGGAAGCCCCCTCCTTCGAAAGCCCCTTCACGGCAATTCCGCTGCGCTCCAGTGTGGCGTCGCGCCTTGGTTGACCGACGTTGCGGCCCACGCGGAGTCAACCAAGGCGCGTTGAACGCCACACTAAGCCAGTGATTTCTCTAGTGGCCCTCATGTCGCTACCCAGAATCGCATGCGGTCGCTGCGACGTTTCGATTTTGGGCAGCGTCAGAACACTAGCACCCCAACAGGATCGATCAGACCGGATACCAGAACCAACATGGCAAAACCCAGCGAAACTGAACCCAAGCAACTGTTGCATCTCGTCTTCGGAGGTGAACTGGAAGATCTTGACGCAGTGCATTTCCGCGACCTCCGTCACCTCGACATCATCGGCATCTTCCCCAACTACAAGGAGGCACACAAAGCTTGGAAGGCCGCCGCCCAGCGCACGGTCGACAACGCCCACATGCGCTATTTCATCGTTCACATGCACCGCTTGCTCGATCCGGAGGCAACCGGCTGAGCTACAGGGCCACCGCCTGACAGCAGGACCCTAACGGCGCGATGCCGCCAGGCATGCGCTTGGCGCGACCTTGGAGGATGCGTGCTCAACGCAAACACAGACCACAGGCAGCACACCGGGCCGGGCGCAGACCATGGCGAGGCGCCGCGCAAGCGTCGGCCGCGCGGCGAGCGTCCCAAACGCGGCTTCGACGCCGAATCGCGCCGTCTCCTCATACAGTTTCTAGATGACTGGGTCTGGCCGCGCTGGAAGAGCCTGCTTTTTGCCCTCGCTTTGACCGCGTGCCTCGCGGCGACGAGCGGCGCCTATCCGATGGTCATCAAGACGTCGTTCGATACGTTGCTGAAGGGCAACCAGGACATGCTGCCGCTGGTGCTCGTGGGCATCGTCGCAGTGACGGCCGCGCGCAGTTATTTTCTTTACACGCACACAGTCGTCTCCAGCCGGATCGTGCAACGGCTGTCGACCGACCTCAAGCAGAAGGCTTTTGCCCACCTGATGCACGCCGATTTCGCGCGCCTGTCGCGCGAAACGCCAGGCCGGATGATGTCGCGGCTGACCAATGACGTGGGGTTCATCGAACAGGGATTGATGGCCGGGCTCAACACCGCCGTGCGTGACTCGCTTTCAATTCTCGTGCTTGTCGGCACGATGATCTACCTCGACTGGGCGATGTCGCTGATCGTGCTCGGCGTCTATCCGCTGGCCGCAGCGCCGATCATGGTCATCTCCCAGCGACTGCGAAAGGTGGCCAAGCGCACGCAGGCGGAACTCGGCCAGATGACAGCCGAACTCTCCGAAAAGCTCGCCGGCGCTCGCCTCATAAAGACGTACCGCCTGGAAGACTATGCCTCCAGCCGCGTCAATTCCTCGTTCGAGGAGGTGTTTCGCCTGAAAATGAAGGCGATCCGCACGCGCGCGCGCCTCGATCCCATGCTGGAAGCCTTGGGAGGCATGGCGGTGGCCGGCGTCATCGCCTTCGCCTACTGGCGCATCGCCAGCGGGATTTCGACGGTCGGCGACTTCATGGGCTTCGTCACAGCCCTGCTGATGGCCTCCCAGCCGATCCGCGCGATCGGCAATCTCGCTGGCCGCGTGCAGGAAGCGCTTGCCGCCATCGAAAGTATCTACAGCGTCCTGGGTGAAAAACCCACGATCGTCGACAAGCCCGATGCTCAGCCCTTGGAGGTCACCGCCGGACGCATCGGTTTCCATGACGTTTCGTTCACCTATGGTGCGGATTCAAGCGTCCACGCCGTGCGCGACGTGACGCTCGACGTGGCGGGCGGAACCACGGTTGCATTCGTCGGCCGCTCGGGGGCGGGCAAATCGACACTCGTCAATCTGGTGCCGCGGCTGTTCGACGTGACGAGCGGCGCGATTGTGATCGACGGGCAGCGGATCGATCAGGTGAGCCTCGCCTCCCTCAGGGATGCGATTTCAATTGTCAGTCAGGACCTAACGCTGTTCGACGACACGATCCGCGCCAACATCGCGCTCGGACGGCTCGGCGCCAGCGAGACGGAGATCGTCGCCGCCGCTGAAGCGGCGGCCGCGCACGAGTTCATCCTGGCGCAGCCCAACGGCTACGACACGCAGATCGGCGACCGTGGACTGCGCCTTTCAGGTGGCCAGCGCCAGCGCCTCGCGCTTGCCCGCGCCATCCTCAAGAACGCTCCGATCCTGCTGCTCGACGAGGCGACCAGCGCTCTTGATACGCAATCGGAAAAGCTCGTCCACGAGGCGCTCGAGCGCTTCACCGAGGGGCGCACGACGCTGGTCATCGCACACCGCCTCTCGACGGTGCAGAATGCCGACCTCATCTGTGTCATGGATCAAGGCCGCATCGTCGAGACGGGAACACACGGCGAGTTGATCGCGCAGGCGGGCATTTACAGCGAACTGGTGCGCTCGCAGCTGCTTGCCGACGGCCCAGCCTGAATTGCGCCGGACGGTGCGCTTGAGAAACGGTCCTCCGAGAAACGGTCGTTTGAGAAGACAGCAGACCTACTCGCGACGCAGGATAGAATTGACCAACCGGTTGGCCCAGCCTTTGGCGCGAAAGGTGCGCTTGACCTCGTCGGGGTCGTAGACAGTCTCGACCCACTCCAGAAAAGGCATCGGCCGGCGGGCATTGTCGTTCAGATAGCGCTCGAAGAAATAGTCGAGAACGCCGGTCTCGGCCTGGCGGATGTGCCCATACCTCAGCGACAGCTGCTGCTTGGCCTCCTCGATTGGACGGCCCTCGCGGAAATGCACGTAGAGCGCGCTCATCAAGCCAGCGCGATCTGCACCCGACTTGCAATGCATGAGGATAGGGTATTCGACCTTGTCGAACAGTGCCTGCGCGCCCTTGATCTCGGCGACCGTCGGGGCAGCCCGCGAGCGCACCTGATAATCGACCAGCTCGATGCCCCGTTTCGCACACGCCTCCTGCTCCAGGGCGTAGCTGGAGCAGTCGCGGGGCCCTCGCAGATTGACGATCGTTCGCACGCCCTCGCGGGCAAAGCGACGGATGTCCTTGGGGGAAGGTTGGGCCGCGCGCCAGGCGCCTTTGGAGATGCGATGCCGGTTGAGGTAAAAGATCCGGAAGATACCGTGATCCGCCAGCATCAACTCCAGGTACGCCGCTGTGCGCCCAAACCGGGCGCGTACCCAGTCGGGAGACTTTTCAACCAGCGTCTGTCTCAGACTCGCCGTGCGGTGGCGCACAGCCCGGCGCGCCTGCTTCAAGAGCGTTGCCATCAGGCCCTATCCAGCCGACATTGCCTCGCATGCTCGGACGCAGCACCCAATCCACCGCTTCGGTCGCCTGCTCTGCTCGGGATAATTGCTTTCGCTAATTAAGCACTATAGGAACCATGCGCAAGGCATTCTCCCGCCTTCTCCACGCTCCCTTTGAGGATAGCCGAGGCGCCTTCGTTGCATGGCACGCGCACCACTGAAAACACACAAAATTTCGGCGTCCGCTGGGCGCATGATCGCGCGTCTGATCCAGCGTGTGGAGCGCACGTCCCGAAAAGTCTTCGATCCAGCCGATCTGACCGAACGCCTTTATGGTGAACATCCCGCAATCATCGCGTTCTGGCACGGCCAGTTCATGATGGTCTGGACGCTCAACACCCACCACGTTCCGGTCAAGGCCATGGTGGCACGGCATGGCGACGCAGAACTCATCGGCAATGCTCTTTCCGACCTTGGAGTCGAATTGATCCGGGGCGCGGGAGCGGGCGGGCGACGCAAGGACAAGGGTGGCGCCCAGGCGCTGCGCATGGCAGTGCGAGCGCTCGAGGAGGGTTCGTCGATCTGCATGACGGCGGACGTTCCACCCGGTCCCGCACGACGGGTGGGCGAGGGCATCATCACGCTGGCGCGCATATCCGGCCGGCCCGTCATTCCCGTGGCGCTGGCGACGTCGCGCTTCGTGGCGCTCGATACGTGGAGCCGGATGACCATCAACTTGCCCCGCACGATTCTGGCGGCGGCAGGTGGACCTGCCATTCGGGTGCCGCGCGATGCAACGCCAGAGCAGCAGGAAGCCTTCCGCCGCGAACTGGAAGACCATCTCAACGACGCGACACGGCGGGCCTATGCCCTGGCTGGCGCCGACGTCGTCCGCGCGACGCCGGCAAGCGCGCTCGGTCACGACGTTCCCCCACTGCGGCCGGGACTGCGGCTGAGGCTCTACCGGACCCTGACGCGCGGATTGGAACCCATCATTCCCGCATGGATCACCCTGCGCGTACGGCAGGGCAAGGAGGTCGCCGCACGACGCGGCGAGCGCTACGGCATCGCCTCCATGGCGCGACCGAAGGGAAGGCTCGTCTGGGTGCACGCGGCAAGTGTCGGCGAGACCAATGCGGCTCTACCCGTCATCGCGGCTTTGAGGGAGGCGCGCGAGGATCTCTCGTTCCTCCTCACCACGGGAACACGCACCTCCGCAGCGCTGGCCGAGGCGCGGCTCGGACCGCGCGGCATCCACCAGTTCGTACCGCTCGATTCGCCCCGCTTTGCGCGCGCCTTCATCGATCACTGGAAGCCGGACGTCGCCATCTTCACCGAGTCGGAAATCTGGCCGAATCTCATTCTTGAAACCGCGGAGCGCCACATTCCGCTGGCGCTCATCAACGCACGCATCTCATCACGCAGCTTCAAGCGATGGCGGCGTAATTCGGGCATGGCGGTCTCGCTGTTCAGCCGCTTCGCGCTGGTGCTGGCGCAGAACGCGCGACTGGGGCGATCGTTCGCGCTGCTGGGCGCGCGCAATGTCGTCGTCAGCGGCAACCTGAAGATCGATTCGCCACCACCTCCCGTCGACGTTCATGCCTTGCAGCTGTTGCGCGAAGCGATTGCCGAACGGCCGATACTTCTGGCGGCCAGCACACATCCGGGAGAAGACGAGCAGATAGCGGCCGCGCATAAACTGCTCAAGGCAAAGCACGAGGGCTTCATCACCATCATCGTGCCGCGCCATCCCGAGCGCGGGCCGGCCATTGCCGAGATGCTGGCCAGCCAGGGACTGAAGACCCGCCGCCGGTCGGCAAGCACCCTGCCGGATGCAACAACGGACGTTTACATTGCCGACACGATCGGCGAGCTCGGCACCTTCTATACCCTGGCGTCGGTCGCCTTCATTGGCGGATCGCTGGTGCCACACGGCGGACAGAACCCGATCGAGGCGGCAAGACACCGCTGCGCTATCCTGACCGGTCCCAATACGCACAATTTCACCGACAGCTATCAGGCCCTGCGGAAACATAAAGGGGTGCGTGTCGTGATTGATGCGGCAAGTCTTGCGAGGGCCGCCGACGAGGTTCTCTGCGATCCTGGCGCACTGAAGCGGTTGACCGAGGGCGCAGATGCCGCAATCGAGGGGTTGTCGGGCGCGCTCGCGCTGACCGTCGACGCCATCCTGGGGCTCCTGCCGCAACACGATGAGCTGCGTCGTGCCTCTTGACGAGCCCGCCTGGTGGTATGATCCAGGCGACGCCAGGATTGTCCGCCTTCTCCACCCGCTCGAATGGCTCTACACGCGTCAGGTCGTGCGACGGCTCGAGGCCAGACAACCCTATCGCTCGCGCCTGCCGGTCATCTGTGTCGGCAACTTCACCGCCGGCGGCACCGGCAAGACACCGCTCACGCTGCATCTTGTCCAGCGGCTGGCGGGCATGGGCGAGCGGCCCGCGATCCTGACGCGCGGCTATGGCGGCCGCCTCAAGGGGCCACACTGGGTCGATGCGCGCGCCGATAGTGCGCGAGAGGTCGGCGACGAGCCGCTGCTGCTGGCGCGCGCAGCCCCGACGCTGATCGCGCGTGACCGGCGGGCCGGTGCGATTGCAATCGAGACTGCCCCGGAGAACTACAGTGTCATCGTCATGGACGACGGCCTGCAAAACCCCGCGCTCGTCAAGGATCTCACGCTGGCCGTGGTCGATGCGCGGCGCGGCATGGGTAACGGCCACGTCATCCCTGCAGGGCCGCTGCGGGCACCGCTCGAGGTCCAGTTGCCCCTCACCGACGCCATCGTGCTCAACGGACCGCCAGCCGTCACGTCCGCTGAACAGTCTGGACAAGACGAGGATATCGAGACTGCGCCCGGCAGGCAGGGCAACAATCGGGCGACGCGGCTCGCGACCTTGCGGCGCGAATTTCCCGGGCCCGTTCTGGCGGCTCGTACGCAGGCTGCCGGGGATCTTTCCTGGCTTGCCGGGCAGCCCGTCATCGCATTCGCGGGCATCGCCAACCCGGAGCGATTTTTCTCGCTTGTCGAGAGCTGCGGGGGGCGCATCCTGGAGCGGCATGCCTTCAAGGATCATCATTCTTTCAGCGAAGAGGACGCGCGTCGCCTGTTGGAGGTGGCGAGGGCAGCAGGTGCGTTACTCGTCACGACGGAGAAGGATCACGTGCGTCTGTGCGGGGCAGGCACGAACGTCGGCGAACTGGCGCAGCGGGCGCGCGCACTGGCGATCAGGCTCGTGTTCGAGGATGGGGACGAGCGTGCCCAAGCCCTGCTGGCGGGCGTGCTGAGCGCGGGTGGATATCGTGCATCACCTTTCGCAGGCCCGTGAGGTCGCAACAGATAGCAGCGCCCAGTGCGAAGGCACCGCCGGCCGCGTCACCCATTGGTGCCTCGCAGCGCCTTGTAGCGATTGAACGAGATTTCCGCCGTCGCATAGGCTTCCTGAAGCTCGACGCTCCAGTAGCGCAATTCAGAAAGCGGAATGGTCTGGCCGGTGACGGCGCAGCGCACGAAATCGCCCTGTTCGACGACCTGGAAATCGCCGTCCAGATAGCGCACCTTCGCCTCGCCCTTGAGGCCGAAAATCTTTTCGAAGCGGTTCATCACAACCCTGCGCCCCGTTTGTTCCTCGTGGAGTTAGCGCAATGCGCAGCCGCTCGCAAACAAAAGCGGCAGTGAGGTCAGGGCCACAGCCTTTTTCGACTGTTCAGAACAAGGATCCCTGTCCGGTATCGCGATGCCGGCGCGGCGAGCGCTCCGACCCCATGCTGCCTGCCGATTTCGCGCCGGAGGCAACGGCGGAAGTTTCAGCGGGATCAGAGCCTTGACGCGCCCCGCCGCCGGAAGCAACGGGTGATCGCCTCGGCGGTCCAGATGCCTGATCTGCTGCCCCTCCAGGCGCGCCGACTGTCGCATCGATCACGCCGTCACTGAACTCGATGGCAAGCCCCTGGCCGGGCGCGATCCCCTCGCTGCGGCGCAACATGCGGCCTTGATCATCACGAACGAGCGCAAAGCCGCGCCCAAGCACGCTCTGGTAGCTCAGGCTGCGGGCCAGGGCGGCTAGGCTGTCCAGCCGGCGGCGTTCGCTCGATACAGTAGCAGCGAAGGCACGCGCAGCGCGCATCACATAGACATTCAGGCGTTCGCTGGTGCGCTCGATGCGGCCCGTGACCAGACGCGGTGAAAGGCGGCTGGCAATGCGCGCGTGGCGCAAATGGTGGGCGCGCGTATTGGCAATGAGCGCGCGACCCAGACGCCGCTCGACGGCATCGAAGCGCTGGCGCGGCATGGCAAGGATATCCTCGCGGCGCGGCAGTCCGCGCGCCGCTGCACGCCAATGGGCGCGCATCCCCTCGATCAGGCGGCGCAGGGCGACATCGCGGCGCAGGCCGAGTTTCTGGGTCTGCTCGGAAAGCTCGGAAAACTTCGGCACAGCCCATTCGGCCGCCTTGGTCGGCGTTGGCGCACGCGCATCCGCGACGAGATCGAGCAACGACCAGTCGGTCTCGTGGCCGACAGCGGAAATGAGCGGGATCGCGCTTTCCGCCGCGGCCCGCACGACGATCTCCTCGTTGAAGCTCCACAGGTCCTCCAGGCTGCCACCGCCACGCGCGACGATCAGCACATCGGGACGCGGCACCAGGCCGCGGGGGCTCAGCGCATTGAAGCCACGGATGCCGGCGGCGACCTCGGCGGCACTGCCCTCACCCTGGACGCGCGCCGGCCAGACGATGACATGGGCGGGAAAGCGCTCGGTGAAGCCGGCAAGCATGTCGCGAATGACGGCGCCCGTCGGTGACGTGACGATGCCGATCACGCGCGGCAGGAACGGCAGCGGGCGCTTACGCTCCTGTGCAAACAGGCCCTCGGCGGCGAACTTGCGTTTGCGTTCTTCGATGAGCGCCATCAGCGCTCCCACGCCCGCGGGCTCCAGGCGCTCGATGACGATCTGGTATTTCGAAGAGTTCGGATAGGTCGTGACGCGGCCTTCGGCGATGACCTCCATACCCTCCTCGGGCTTGAAACGCAGCTTGGAGAAGACGCCGCGCCAGATGACCGCTTCGATTTTCGCCTTGTCGTCCTTCAGCGCGAAATAGCAGTGTCCAGAAGCATGGGCACCGCGAAAGCCGGAGATCTCGCCGCGCAACCGCACATGGCTAAAACCGTCCTCCACCGCGCGCTTGATGGCGCCAGCCAGCTCGGAAACGGAGAACTCCGGCGTGTTCTGACCGCTCGCAGCCGGTCCCGACCGGTTCCCGGGCTCGAATTCTGTGGGCATCTGATCTCCAATGCGACCTGCGGCCAGTTTTGCGCGGGCCTGTTCGATGATACATCACCTCGACCCTCGCGCGGCGGCATCGCGGCAGATCATCAACGCAAAAAACAACGAGCGATTTCATGAACATTCTCATCATCGGCTCGGGCGGTCGCGAGCATGCGCTGGCGTGGGCGATCGATAAGAGCCCGCTGTGCGAGGCGCTCTATGCCGCGCCTGGCAACGCGGGAATCGCCAGTGTGGCGACATGTGTCGATCGCGACGGCGGCGAGCCTGGGGCGGTGGTCGCGTTCTGCCAGAAAAATTCGATCGGTTTCGTCGTGATCGGGCCGGAAGCGCCGTTGGTGGCTGGCTTGGCGGACGATCTTTCGCGCGCGGGCATCGGGCATTTCGGCCCCTCGGCGGCGGCAGCCCAACTGGAAGGCTCGAAGGGCTTCACCAAGGATCTGTGCGCCGAATTCGGTATTCCGACCGGTGCCTACGGGCGCTTTACGGACGGCGCGTCCGCCAAAGCCTATCTGGCTGGCAAGGCTATGCCGATCGTCGTCAAGGCGGACGGCCTTGCCGCCGGCAAAGGCGTCGTCATCGCCAACACCAGAGCAGAAGCGGAAGCGGCCATCGACGCTTGCTTTGACGGTGCATTCGGCGCGGCTGGCGCCGAGGTGGTGATCGAGGAGTATCTCGAGGGCGAGGAAGCAAGCTTCTTTGCCTTGTGCGATGGCCGCCATGCCATCGCATTCGGCGCGGCGCAAGATCACAAGCGCGTCGGCGATGGCGATACGGGGCCCAATACGGGCGGCATGGGCGCTTATACGCCTGCTCCCGTGATGAGCGAGGAGATGATCGCGCGAACGATGGCGGAGATCATCGAGCCGACGCTTGCCGGCATGGCCAAACGCGGCTTGTCGTTCAAAGGCGTACTCTTTGCTGGACTGATGATCACGGCCAAGGGGCCGCAACTCATCGAATACAACGTGCGCTTCGGCGATCCGGAATGCCAGGTCCTCATTATGCGGCTCAAATCCGACGTTCTGCCGGCACTCATCGCGACGGCCGACGGCACGCTCGATTTGGTCGAACTCGACTGGCATGAAGGCGCTGCACTTGCCGTCGTCATGGCCGCCCGAGGCTATCCGGGCACACCCGAAAAGGGCAGCGAGATCCAAGGCCTCGACGTTGCCGGCGCGATGGACGGCGTCGAGGTGTTCCATGCCGGCACCAAAGCTGATGGCACTAGGATCCTCGCCAACGGCGGGCGCGTCCTCAATGTGACGGCGCGTGGCGGAAGCGTAGCGCAGGCCCAAGCGAGGGCCTATGCGGCCATCGATGCGATCCACTGGCCCGAGGGTTTTTGCCGCCACGACATCGGCTGGCGGGCGGTGGCCCGGGAAAAGTGCGGGACAGCCTGATTTTGCGCCATTCTTGTTGGCTTATTGGACCCGGAGCAAAAGCAATCGGGTGAACGGTCTCACCGTGGGTACGCATCTGGCGGCGAACAAGTGAACTGATGCGGTGGATGCCGGAGGCTGTTTGGTTTGAGTCATGCGGCGCGTTTGGCAGGTTCCTCCAAGGCTGCATAGTAGGCAGCTTCAGCTTCCGCAGGGGGCACGAACAAAAGGCAGACCCTGGAGAGGGAAGCGAGGGCCGGCCCCTCACTCTACCCACTCAGAACAGCGAGGAGACATTTCAGATTTCTGGAAAAATAAATAAAAACAATGTGTTGCCAGAGAAAGTGGTGCCCAGAAGAGGCACCGACATATGCATTTATGGAATACCTTGAGAAGATCAAATTGTTGCAATATCTCAGAGACTTGATTTTCCACCTATGCTGCAGTGAACATGGCTGAACATAGTTTCATATCATAAAAGGTGGACCAAAAGGGGGACTGGAAAAGGTGGACTGAAAGGTGGACCGTCCGTGATCTTCAATACCCTCAACCCGATGAAGGCGCGCAACCTCGCCGCTGGCAAATATGCCGATGGACAGGGCCTGTGGCTGGTGAAGCGGTCGCGTCAAGCCGGCAAGTGGGTGCTGCGTCTGACCATCGACGGCCGCCGCCGCGAGATGGGCCTTGGTCCCTGGCCCGACATTTCGATCGCGGACGCCCGCGACAAGGCGGCCGACGCACGCCGACGGGTGCTCGGCGGCGGTGACCCGATCACCGAGCGGGAGGCGACACGCAAGCGCGTCAAGCGCCTCACTGTAGAGCAGGCGATCGATCAGTGTTTCAGCGCGCGACAGGCGCAGCTGAAAGGCGACGGCAAGGCGGGCCGCTGGCTCTCGCCCCTGCAGACGCACATTATACCG
>ERZ1645187.3731-NODE-3731-length-12668-cov-223.882661_pt1 | contig 12668 bp, 14 predicted proteins | sample MGYA00575352_ERZ1645187 | MGnify/ENA primary metagenome ERZ1645187 (study PRJEB40837, sample SAMN11349314) | freshwater sediment metagenome | isolation source: river sediment | host: Sediment | place: India: Wazaribad , New Delhi | collected 2017-02-21 ... | reverse complement strand
TCGACTGCATCGGCTGCCGCGCCTGCGAGATCGCCTGCAAGGACAAGAACGGCCTACCGGCCGGGCCGCGGTTCCGGCGCGTCCAGTACGTGGAGGGCGGCACCTATCCGGAGGTGTTCGCCTACAAAGTCAACGTATCCTGCAACCACTGCGCGGAACCGGCCTGCCTGCCGACCTGCCCCACCGGGGCCATCTGGAAGCGCAAGGACAACGGCATCGTCGACATCGACTCGACCCTGTGCATCGGCTGCCGCCGCTGCGAGGCCGCCTGTCCCTACGGCGCCCCGCAGTTCATCCCCGAGCTCAACATCGTCGGCAAGTGCAACCTGTGCGTGGACGAGATCGAGGCCGGCCGCAAGCCCTACTGCGTCATGGCCTGCATGATGCGCACCCTGGATATCGGTCCCATCGACAAACTGCGGGAGGGCAAGTGGGAGACCAAGGCCCTGGGTCCCAACGACCAGCCGGTGCGGGCGGTGAAGAACTTCGCCAATCCGGAGTTGACCAAGCCGTCCATCGTCTTCGTGGTCCACGACAAGGGGAAGGTCTAGCCCGGAGCAAGCCGGGAACCTAACTCCTGGCCAGCAGTACGTCCCCATAGCCGGGCGCCAGCGCCCCGGCACCCCATCGCGGCCCCAGGGACGGGGCGTCCTTCTCCGCCGGGGGATAATGAACATGAGAAGGTCAGCGCAAGGGGGCGGATGATCCCCTGAGAAAAACATGGGGCAGGATGCCCCTTTTTTTTGCCTTCATCGGCCCTGGATTTGGCTATTCATCCAACAGCTTTCGCCTCGGGTCCCCCGAAGTGTAAGAGGTCAGGCCCCCCCGTTCGATTTGGACGCGTGAGCCGACGGGGACCGAGCCAAGGGCTTCGTGGGCTGTCGGGCACTGGCAACCGGCTGGGTGACCGCGGCTAAATCGAGGTGATAAGGCACCAGTGCCCCCGGCTCCCCCGCGAAATGTCGCCACAGGTCGTCATAGGTGCGCCCGGTCAGGGGATGGATCTCCGCCCCCGCCAGGTCGGCCAGGGGCTTGAGGACGAAGGCAAAACGCAGGATCTCGCCCCGGGGCAACTCATAGCCGTCGATCACCCCCACCATCGCGCCATAGGTCAGCAGGTCGAGATCAAGGGTGCGCGGCGCGAACTTTTCCGCGCCCCGCACCCGACCAGCGGCGTCCTCGATGGCCCGCAATCGGGCCCTCACCTCCGCCACGGATTGGTCGGTGCTAAAGCCCACCACCAGATTGAGAAACGGCGCTCCCGCAAAGCCCACGGCGGCGCACTCATAGACCGGGGACAGGCACAGGTCACCATACTCCTGCCATAACTGGTGAATGGCCAAGCGCAAAGAGGGTTCCCGCTCCTGGTTGCTGCCCAGGCTGACCCAGACCCTAGGCATCGCCCGCCGCCGGTCGCCACGCCCCCTCAACCCAGGTGCCGCGCTCGATGATGACCCCAACGTCCGTGGCATCGCTCACCGCGCCGATCTTGTTGACGCTCAGGCGCAGCCAGGGGATGCCAAACTCCTCCCGCAGCAGGGCCGCGCAGCGCTCCGCCAAGGTCTCGACCAGCTCGAAGCGGTTCCCGCCCACGAAATCCTTAAGGCGCTTGGCCACCCGCTTGTAGTCCAGGGCATCCTCGATACGGTCAGTGGCCGCGCCCTTGGCGACATCCGCGCCCATTTCCAGATCCAGAATCACCGGCTGCCTGATCTGCTTTTCCCAATCGTAGATGCCGATGGTAGTCTCGATGCGCAGGCCACGCAGAAACACGATATCCATGCACGCTCCCCTTCTGTCAGCAAATGGCTCGGACGATCTTCCCCCTCATGGTAGGGAAACGAACGCCGATTACAACCCTGGCGAGCTGGGGCCCGGTGACCTGGCCCAGCTCGCCCAAGACATCAAGCGCTGGGGCCGGGAGTTGGGTTTCCAACGCCTGGGCATCGCCGGCATCGACCTGCGGGAGGACGAGGCCCGCCTGCTGGCGTGGCTCGCCCAGGGGCGACAAGGCGACATGGCCTACATGGCCCGTCATGGCGCGCGCCGGGGCCGGCCGGCGGAACTGGTGCCCGGCACCCTCCGCGTCGTCTCGGTGGGCATGGACTATCTCCCCGAGCCCCAGGCGCGGAGTCAGCACCGCCTGGCGGACCCGTCCGCGGCCTTCATTTCCCGCTACGCCCTGGGACGGGACTATCACAAGCTCCTGCGGCAGCGCCTCCAACGCCTGGCGGACTGCGTCAGTGCCCGCATCGGTCCCTTTGGCTACCGCGCCTTCGTCGATTCCGCCCCGGTGCTGGAGAAGGCCCTCGCCCAGCGGGCCGGCCTGGGATGGATCGGCAAGCACACCAACCTGGTCGACCCCCGCGCCGGCTCCTGGTTCTTCCTTGGCGAGTTGTTCGTTGATCTGCCCCTGCCGCCAGATACCCCAGCCACGAATCACTGTGGCCGCTGCCAGGCCTGCCTGGCGGCCTGTCCCACCGGCGCCATCCTCGCCCCCTACGAGCTGGATGCCCGGCTGTGCATCTCCTACCTGACCATCGAGCTTCAGGGACCCATCCCGGAACCACTGCGACCCCTGGTCGGCAACCGGGTGTACGGCTGCGATGACTGCCAACTGGTCTGCCCCTGGAACCGCTTTGCCCGCCTGACGGCAGAGGGGGATTTCCACCCCCGCCAGGGCCTGGACACCGCCACCCTACTCGACCTCTTCGCCTGGGACGAGGCCGAGTTCCGGCGCCGCACCGAGGGCAGCGCCATCCGTCGCCTCGGCCATCCGCGCTGGTTGCGTAACCTGGCCGTGGCCTTGGGCAACGCCCCCCCCGCCGCCGCCATCCGCCAGGCCCTGGCCGCGCGGATTGACCATCCCAGCGAACTGGTACGGGAGCATGTTACCTGGGCCTTGCGCCAGCAGGAGGTTTGCCAGGGCGAACCGTGACAAGTCCTCAGAAACGCAGCAAATGCTCCCGATAGTGCCGCAACTCGGCGATGGACTCACGGATGTCCGCCAGGGCCAGGTGGGCCGACTGCTTCTTGAAGGCATCAGCCACCGCCGGCGCCCAGCGTTGGGCAAGGATCTTCACCGTGCTTACGTCCAGGTTGCGATAATGGAACCAGGCCTCGAGCCGGGGCATGGCGCGGGCGAGAAAGCGCCGATCCTGACAGATGCTGTTGCCACAAAGGGGCGACTTGCCCGCCGGGACCCACTGGTTGAGGAAGCGCAGGGTCTCTTCCTCCGCCGCCGCCACGTCGAGCAGGCTGGCACGCACCCGTGTCAGCAGACCCGAGGCCCCATGGTGCTGCTGGTTCCAGTCATCCATGGCCGTCAGGACCGCCTCCGGCTGATGGATGGCCAGGACCGGGCCCTCCGCCAAGACGTTGAGCTGGGTATCGGTGACCAGGGTGGCGATTTCGAGGATATGGTCCGTGGCCGGCTCCAGGCCGGTCATCTCCAGGTCTAGCCAGACCAGATGGGTGTCGTCGGGTATGCTCGTCTCTTGCATCGTCGGGAAACTGACCTCAGTCTATTGCCATCATCCCGGCATGATAGCCCTTAAACTGACCCTCACGTAATCCGACCCTCACGGAGATTCCCAATGGCCCCACGCCCATTATCCTGTCCCTCATCGCACCCCTCACCCCGGCGCTTACCCCGCCTCGCCCTGGTCACGCTCTGCCTCCTCGCCCTGGTCCTCCCGACACTGGCGAGCGCGGAGGACACGGATATCGACGAGCTCTACCAGTTCAACTGCACCTCCTGCCACGGTGCCGAGGTCTATACCCGCACCGACCGCAAGGTGACCTCTCCCGAGGCCCTGGAACGTCAGGTCCGTCGCTGCGAATCGACCTTGAACCTCAAATGGTTCGACGACGATATCGTCGCCATGGCCCACTACCTGAATACCCATTACTATAAGTTCACGCCCTAATGCCGGTCCGCCGGCTTTCCGAGCGTCAGAGGGCGCGCATCCACCAGATCCATGATCAGCGCAGACAGCGTCTGGACCAGCGGGCCCTGGATGCCCTGGACCAGGCTGAGATCGACCAGCCCCAGCAGGGCCTGGTCGTGGTCCGCCACGGGGCGGACCTGGCGGTGGAGGATCAGCAAGGGAGGGTCTGGCATTGCCTGGCCCGGCAGAACATCGGCCACCCGGTGTGCGGCGATCGCGTGGTCTGGCAGGCCACGGGACCCGACCGGGGAGTGGTCACCGCCATCCGGGAGCGTGCCAGCCGTCTCGCCCGCCCGGACTACAGCGGCCGGACAAAACCTCTGGCGGCCAATCTGACGCAACTGGTGGTGGTCCTCGCCCCCCAGCCCGAACCCAGTACCTACCTACTGGATCAGTACCTGGCCGCCGCGGAAGGCATGGGGGTCGCGGTCCTGATCGCCTGCAACAAGACCGATCTGCTGGCGGCCCCGGCGCGGGAGGCACTGGCGGAGCGGCTGGCCCCCTATCCCCGCATCGGCTATCCCCTGGTCTGGCTGAGCCTCCTCGGGGGCGAGGGCCTGGCGCCCCTGGCGGAGCGACTCGCGGGGGAGACCAGTATTCTGGTGGGCCAGTCTGGGGTGGGCAAATCCTCCCTGGTCAAGGCCCTACTGCCAGACCTGGAGATTCAGATCGGGCGGCTCTCCCAGGCCACCGGCCTGGGCCGCCATACCACCTCCGCCGCCAGTTGCTACCGACTCCCGCGCGGGGGCTACCTGATCGACTCTCCCGGGGTGCGCAGTTTCCGCCTGAGCCTTGACGACCCGGCCGAGCTGGTGAGCGGCTTTCGCGAGATCGCCCCCCTCATCGGCCACTGTCGCTTCGCCAATTGTCGCCATGACCGCGAACCGGGCTGCGCCCTCAAGGCGGCGATCGCCGACGGGGAACTGCATCCAGAGCGGCTGGCCAATTTCCTGCACCTGGCCGCCGCCCTGGAGCGGTCCGGCAAGCGCTACTAGCTGTCATGAGGCGGCAGGCCACACCCGTGATAATGAAAGACATTCCCGTGACTTTCACGCTAATCCAACAAGCGGAGGCACCATGGCTTACTGGCTGATGAAATCCGAACCCGACGTCTTTGGCATCGACCACCTGGTCGCCGTTCCCAACCAGACCGAGCCCTGGGACGGGGTGCGCAACTATCAGGCGCGCAACATGATGCGCGACGAGATGCGACTGGGTGACCAGATCTTCTTCTATCACTCCAACTGCGCCGAGCCGGGCATTGTCGGCCTCATGAAGGTGGCCCGGGAGGCCTACCCGGACCACACCGCCTTCGACCCCGAGGCCAAGTACTTCGACCCGAAGAGCGACCCGGCCAAGCCGCGCTGGTTCATGGTGGACGTGCGCTACGTGCGCCACCTCAGGCGCCTGATCAGCCTCGCCGAGCTCAAGGCCCATGCCGAGGGCCCCCTGGCCGGCATGCCCTTGGTGCGCCAGGGCAACCGGCTGTCGGTGATGCCGGTAACGCCCGCGCAGTGGGACTTCATCCTTTCCCTGGAATGATCAGTCTCCATGCTGCCCGAATGGGCTTAATAAACCCAATCCGTTGATTCTTATACTCCCTCCCCCCTGGCGGGGGAGGGCTGGGGAGAGGGGGTGTGAATGGGTACCCCTTAAGAATCGGGGGCCCAATCTTACCGATCGGAATCGGGCCCACTTTTGAGCTAAAGGAGCCTGACCACTGCCTCCCGCTGCAATCCCAGGGCCTGCACGCCCAGTTTGATGGCCTGCTCCGCGAAGGTGTCCAGATCCCCCCAGCGATCGTCGCTGTCCATGACCTCCGACAGGGCCTCGGTGACGAGCCGCAGACGATAGCGGCCCTGATCCAGGTCCCGGGGAGGAGTGAACTCGGCGCAGACGTAGAGCGTCGGCTCCCCCTTTCCCAGGGGGACGAAGGCCAGGAGATAGCGAAAGGCGCGGGCATCGCCGCTCTCGATCTCCCCAAGAAGGGTGGCGCTGTGATCGCCGATCTGATAGCGGCGCTTGGGAATGGCGGTACGGATGATGGGCTTGTCCTGCATGGTAATCCCCCTGATGGCGATGGCCTGGAATTGGTGGCGGCGGCCAGAAATCCAAAGCCCCCAAGCGGCCCTCCCTGACCGATCAGGGAGCACACTGAAAGGTCTGCCCGGGAACACAGGGGGTGATGGGTATGAAAAATGCCCTTTAGAGGGGGACCGCCAGGGGTTCCGTCAAGGCCAGCAGCCGCCCTCCAGCATCATGAAAATCTGGGGTGGATGCGGGGTGGCTCAAGGCCCAGTAGCTCAGCCTGCCCTCGGCGTCCTCCACGACCGCCGTCAATCCCAGCTCCCAATTCCGGCCGGATACGACTTCGGGCAGAAGCGCGGCGGGAATCCGGGCACGCAGGCTCCAAAGGTTCCGGCGGCGCTGACAATGACAGCTTGGCGCATCCGCTGGATCGGCCACCGCGGGCGGCGCCAGAGGGGCGCGGTAGTCGGAGAAGGCATAGAGCGCCCACTGGCCCGAAGGCGCGAAGTTGAACTCCCGGTAGCCGGTCTCCCCCCGGGTGCCGATGAAGACCTCGCCGCAGGTATGACGCCAGAGCCCGTCGACGCGGGTGGCAGCCGCCCAGGGAGGGACGGTCAGTGCCCGACGCAGCGCCACCAACCGGTAATCCAAGATCAGGCCGCCTTGCTCATCCCAGGTCCAGCGTACTCGCAGGCTACAGCCCGGTGGCGCGGGGGTGGTGGGATGAGGCACCAGCACTAGCCAAGGCCGCGCCTCATGTGTTGGCCTGCGATGACGGCGGCCTGACCTATGATGACGGCAGACTGGCCCTGTTTTGCTGGCCGCCCGTATTTCACCATCGGACATCCTGTCAACACGGGACCCGCTCTGCTGGATTGGCGCCTCCTCCCGAGTCCAGGTCACCGCAGTCACCCGCCGCCTTGACGCCAGCCGCCTGGCCACCCACTTCTTGCTCATCCGCGATCAGATCCTCAGGAGAATAGGCCATGACTGCCGCCGTAAATGCCGCCGCCAATCTGGAGGCCCTGCTGGCGAAAGGGCCCGATACGGCCCTGCTCCGTTACAGCTTGGGCAACGAGTATCTCAAACAAGGCGATCTGGACCGGGCGATCAAGCACCTCGCCGCCGCCACCCGCCTCGACCCGCGCTATTCGGCCGCCTGGAAGCTCCACGGCAAGACCCTCCAGGCCGCCGGCCGACCGGCCGAGGCCATCGCCATCCTCGAACAGGGTATCCAGGTCGCCAAGGAGCGGGGCGACATCCAGGCCGCCAAGGAGATGGAGGTCTTCCGCCGGCGCGCCCAAAAGGAACTGGCGGCTGCCCAATGATCGGGGCCCCCTCATGGCGGCCGTGAGCGGAGGCCTGACCCAGAGGAATCCATCGATCAGGGGCTTAAATAGCGATTGACTTAGTCCAGCAACCTCCACTGCGCCGCCCCCGTCAGGCGGTCGATGCGGATCTCCAGCTCGGCATACTCCGGCAGGGCCTCCAGCGGTGAGGGATCATCGGCGCACTGACATCCACCGATAAGGCTGGCGAACAGTAGTCCGACCCGCGCCCCGTAGCCGTCACCGTCCTCCCCGGTGGCCAGCACCAGCACCCGCACCGGCTCCACAGCGACCTGGTTACCCCGGGCCATGGCCTCGCGCAAGGGCAGTAGCTTAGGATCGAGTTGTTCCAGCTCTTGCTTCAGGACGGCCTCCCGCTGGGGGCTAGGCCAGGCCAACAGGGTCCGGGGGAGATAGACAGTAGGCATATCGTTCTCAGGCATCGCGCGTGCGAAGGGTAAGGACTCAGCAGGCCCGCCACATAGCCTCTTCGCCCCTCGTCCCTGCGCCTGTTGGTGGAATAGGGCCGCCGTCAATATCCGGTCATCTCCAGATAACCCCGACCGATCTCCCGCTCCCCCGCCAGAAGCCGGACCGCGCCTTCCCAGTAGACGACGCCGGTGGAACGGCGACCATCCAGTTCCTGATCGTCCATCACCGGCTGCAACCGCCAGTTTTCCCCCGCGATAGCCAGTTCCCAGGTCACGGGATAGGTCTTGCCGGTGCGCGGCGACCGCCAGAGGCGCCCGGGGCGGAAGCGCACCTCCCCCGGCGCCAGGGCCCGAGGCAGACCCCCGGGCGCCACCAGGGTGCCCGCCGTCCAGAGGGCTCCGCCCTCCCGGTGGCGCATCTGAAAGGCCATCAGGGAGCCGCCGTCATGGAGATTGATCCCGATCCAGTCCCAACCGGTGGCCTCGGGGGACAACAGCTCGCTGGACCATTCGTGGTCCAGCCATGCCCGGCCACTCACCGGCCGGTCCACCCCGTCCAGGCGCAACTGGCCGGTCACCGCCAAGTGGGGACGGCTGTAGTAGTAGCTGGTGGCGGCCGGATCCGGGGTCTTCTGGCTGAAACCGCCGAGGCCGTTGAGGACCGGCGGCCCCGGCGGGACCAGGCGCAGATCCAGGGTGAAGTCCGGGGTCGCGACCCGGGCCTGGTAGCCCTCATCCTCCAGCCGCAGTTCCCAGTCCCGGAGCCAGACCTGGGTCCGACCAATCGCCGCCCCGGCAAGGGGCGCCAGGGCACGCTCGGCCGCCTCGGCATGCCGCAGCCGACCGCTGGCGGGATCGGCGATGGCGGCGTGGGCGAGGATCAGGTGACGGGGGGCGAAGCGGCTGGGGTTGTCGGCGCCGATACCGGTGCCAACGCGGAAGAAGGTGAGCTGAAAACCGCGCTCGGTTCCGTCCGCGTCGCCGAGCCAGCCGGTGATGTACCACCACTCGATGCGAAAGTCCGGATGGGCGCCGGTGTCGTCCGGAAAGACCAGGTGCCGATCGGGGACGACCGGGGCGAAAGGCCCTCCAGGCAGATCTGGCACATCCTTGACGGCGTGGGCCACATCCCCCGGGGCGGCCGCCACCTCCCTGGCAGCATCCGTAGCTTCCGCCGCCGCGGATCTGGCTGGGAATAACCCCGCCGCTAGGTTCAGTGTGACGATCAGCAGCAGGGTACTGACGCCAACCTGGCTCCAGGGGCGCAACCCTATCCTCGCAGGGTAGAGGATCGGCCCGGGCTGCCCGTCGTCAACTCCCCGCCACCCCCACTGCCCACGTGCCTTGGTCGTTCTCCCTTGATTCACTCGTACCTCCCCCATGCCCTTTCGGTCCAGCCGCACTCCCCTTGTCCCCCGCTAGACCCATGACCCGGAAGCCACTCCCCAAATCCGCCCATCACCAATCCTCCCTCACCGCCAGGACCGCCTCCTGACGCATGGCCTGGCGACCGGCCAGGGCCGCGGCCAGGGCGGAGAGCAGGATCATGGCCAGGCTGAAGATCAGCAGCGGTCCCCAGGGCCATTGCACCTCCATGCTCCAGTGGAAACTCTGAGGATTGATGACCTTGATCAGGATCAGCGCCATGGCCCCGCCGGTGGCCAGCCCGACGAGGACCCCGACCAGGGCTGTCAGGCCGGCCTCCAGGGCCAGCAAGTGGGCTACCTGGCGCCGCAACAGGCCGAGGTGGCGCAGGATGCCCAACTCCTTGCGCCGGCTGGTGGCCAGGGCGGCGAAGCTGGTGCTGATGCCGAAGAGGCCGATCATCACCGCCACCGCCTCCATGAGGTAGGTCACTAAAAAGGTGCGATCAAAGATCGCCAGGATCATCCCCCGCAGTTCATCCGGGAGGATCATCTCCGTCACCTCCGCGCCCAACAGGTCGCGAATGACCGGCATCAACGCCTGGGGGTCCGTGCTGGCGTCCAGGAAGAGGCCCAGATCGTTGACGCCCTCGTCCCCGGTCAAGTGGCGATAGGTGGCGATCTCGATGGCGATCGAACCCTGCTGCCGGGCGTAGTCCCGCCAGATGCCGGCAACCTGAAAGCGCTGGCTTCGCCCCCCCAGGGGCAAGTCCAGGGGATCACCGACGCCCAGCCCCAGGCGGTTCGCCACGGCCTCCGTGATCCAGGCAGGCGGGACCGCGCCGGGATTCAAGCCCGGGTCCGCCGGCAGCGGCCCCGCATAGGAAGCACCGGCCGCGAGACTACCCGCCACCAGGGGCAAGGGAGCCTTGACGCCGATGGGACGGGCGATGAGGGTCATCGCCACCCCCGCGGTCCCTAGACGCAGGGTCTCATAGCGAATGGGGCGGATCCCCTGGACCCCGGGCAGCGCCGCCAGTCGCGCCACGGTCTCGGCGTCCAGATAACCGCTGGACCCTGCCGGGGCCGCCCGCACATAGAGACCGGCGGGGAGCATCTGGGTCAACCACTCCTCCAGGGAGACGCGGAAGGAGTTGACCATGATCGCCATGGACACCGCCAACGCCACGCTGGCGACGATCCCGGCACCGGCCACCACCGCCTGACCCGGGGCGGCGGCGAGGCGCGCCCGGGCCAGGCGCCATAGGGTCGGGCCGAGTCCGTGCAGGGGGCAAAGCACCAGGGGGGTGATCCCCGGCAGGAGCAGGACCGCCCCCACTAGCAACAGCAGTACCGCCAGATAGCCCCCAATGGGCAAGCCGGCGAGGGGCGGTAGCCCACACAGCAGGGCCGCGATCAGCAGCAGGCTTAGGGCGAGAGCCCAACGCGGGCGGGCCTGATAGGCCTCGGCCTCGTCGCCCGCCCGCAGGCCGTGGGCAGCGATCATGCGTGCCGCCTCCCGCGCCGGCAGCCAGGCACCGGCCGTCCCCGCCGCCACGCCCAGGCTCAGATAGGCCAGCACCAGACCGGGCTGAAAACTGAGGGTGGGGGTCAGGCCGCGGAAATAACCCGCCCCCAGGTCGGCCCCCAGCAGGCCAAAGGCGAGCCCGGTGAGGCCATGGGCCAGGGCCACCCCCACCAGCCCCCCCACCAGGCCCAGCAGGGCGCCCTCCGCCAGCAGTCCCCGCCGCAGACCCGCCCGGTCCAGGCCCAGGGCGCGCACCAGGGCGAACTCCTGGCGGCGACGTACCACCGCCAGCCATTGGGCGGAAAAGACCAGGAAAGCCCCGGTCAGCAGAGCGATCGCCGCCAGCATGGTCAGATTGACCCGATAGGCCCGGGACAGGCCCTCCAGCTCAGACTGGGCCTCGCTCGGGGTCTGGAGCCTGACCCCGGGCGGAAGATCGACGGCCAGGACCCCTCGCGCCCGCTCGCGATCGACGCCCGGGGCGAGGCGTAGGTCGATCCGGGTCAGGCGCCCAAGGTGCCCAAAGGTCGACTGCGCGGCGGCGATATCCATCACTGCCAGGGCCTGGCCCCTGCCCGCCCCGGGGACCTGACCGGCGATGGTCAGGATGACCCGCCCCTGCCCCGCCTGGACCGCCAGTTGCTCCCCGCTGGTCATCCCGAGTTGGCTGGCGGCGGCGGGACTGAGAAAGAGGACACTCTCCTGCAAGGCCCGCAGGCGGAAATCCTGTCGGGCCGTGGGCGCGGCCAGCGCCGGCGCGAAGGTCTCCTCCCCCGCGACCTGCCGTGCCTCCTTCCTCGCGGCCGGCTGGGGCTCTTCTCCCGCCACGGCCTGGGTCCCCTCTCCCACCGCCGGGGTCTCCCCCGCCGTCGCCACCGGAAGGAGGGAGGGCGTGACCCGCGCGAGGCGGAAGAGGTCGACGCCCAGGATACGCAGGGTTCGTTCCCGTCCTGGTAGGCGCGCCTCGATCTCCAGCAGGGGACTGGCCTCGGCGATCTCCGGCCTCAGGGCCAGGCGGAGGTACAGTTCCTCGTCAAAGCCGGCCTGGGGTCCGACCACCTGGAGATCCGCCTCGCCATTGAGCAGCCGCATACCGCGGCCAAACTCGTTCAGGGCCTCGGCATGGATGAGTTGCACCGCCAGACCCAGGGCCACGCCAAGGGCGATGGCCAGGACCGAGAGGGAGGTCGCCAGACGCCGTCGCCCGAGACTAGCCAGAAAGAGGTGCCAGAGGATGGGGTCGGGCCGCCGGCCCAGGATCTTCAGGCTGGGCACGATCAAACGACCCCCGCGGCCAAAACCCGGAGCTTCATGAGGGCTCGGCGGCGTCGACCAGCCCCTGGGCCGTCAAGCGCAAGACGCGATCGGCGTAGGTCGCTGCTTGCCGCGAATGGGTGACCATGATACCCATGGCCCCCGCGTTACGAATGCCCTCGAAGAGCAGTTCCAGCACGCCCAGGGCGCGGCCCGGATCGAGATTGCCGGTCGGCTCGTCGCATAACACCAGCCGGGGCTGATGCACCAGGGCGCGGGCGATGGCCACCCGCTGCATCTCCCCACCAGAGAGGTGCCGTGGCCAGTCGTCGGCGCGCCGGTCGAGGCCGACCCGCGCCAGCATGGCCCGGGCGCGATCCGCCGCCTCGCTTTCGTCCCGGTCGAGCAGCCAAAGCGGCAGGGCAACATTCTGCGCCACGGTGAGATGAGGCAGGAGATGAAAGGCCTGGAAGACGAAACCGAAGTCCCGCCGCCGCAGGCGGGCGAAGGCATCCTCGTCCAGGGTCGTCAGGTCCTGGTCGCCCAACTGGACGCGGCCCCCGTCCACCCCCTCCAGGCCAGCGATGCAGTTGAGCAGGGTCGACTTGCCCACCCCCGACTCGCCCATGATGGCCACCGATTCCCCCGGCATTAGCCGCACGGAGACCCCCGCGAACAGGGGCGGGCCGGCAACGGCCTCGAAGCGCTTCTCCAGGTTGTCGACAATTAACATGATAGGGGCTTAGGCCAGTTCCACCGTCGCTGGCTGCTGGTTGTGTGTCAGG
>ERZ1645187.3730-NODE-3730-length-12673-cov-60.460850_pt1 | contig 12673 bp, 7 predicted proteins | sample MGYA00575352_ERZ1645187 | MGnify/ENA primary metagenome ERZ1645187 (study PRJEB40837, sample SAMN11349314) | freshwater sediment metagenome | isolation source: river sediment | host: Sediment | place: India: Wazaribad , New Delhi | collected 2017-02-21 ... | reverse complement strand
TGGTGAGCTCCTGCGGCACCAGGCCGATGAGGGCGCGCGCGGCGCGGTAGTCGCGGACGATGTCGTGGCCGTCGACGCGCACGCTGCCCGCGCTGGCGTTGACCAGGCCGCACACGACGCTGATCAGCGTGGTCTTGCCTGCCCCGTTGGGCCCGAGCAGCGCGAAGATCTCGCCGCGGCGGATGTCGAGGTCGACACCCTTCAGCGCGGCGAAGCCGGAGGCGTAGGTCTTGGCGAGACCGGAGATCGAGATGATGGAGTCCATGGGCTCGAAGATAACAGATCGCCAGCGCGGCCCACGGGATCCCGTAGGAGCGCCGCCAGGCGCGAATTGGGCGGTGCAGGAACGATGCGCGGCGGTGAGGGCGGTGCGCGGCGGTGAAGGCGGAGCGGCGGCATTCGCGCCTTGCGGCGCTCCTACATGAAGGCGGAGGCCTCGCGCTCGACACGCGGACGGTTGAGCCAGGATGGGCCAGGCACCCACTCGCGCACCCAGCCGGCGACGGCCGAGGCCGGCATCGGCCGGGCGATGCCATAGCCCTGCGCCAGCTCGCAGCCGAGATCGAGCAGCAGCTCGCCATGGGTGAGCGTCTCGACGCCCTCGGCCACCGGCTGGCGGTCGAAGGCGGCAGCGAGCCCGATCACGCCCTCCAGGATCGCCAGGTCCTCGGGATCGTCGAGCATGTCGCGCACGAAGCTGCGGTCGATCTTGAGCGTGCTCGCCGGCAGGTTCTTGAGATAGGTCAGCGAGCAGTAGCCGGTGCCGAAGTCGTCGAGCGCGAACAGCACGCCGAGCGCCCGGCATTCGTGCATCACGCCCGAGACCTCGGCGAGGTCGTCGAGCGCGCTGCTCTCGAGCACCTCGAGTTCGAGTTGCGCGGGCGCCACTCCGGGATGGACGGCGAAGCGGGCACGCAGGCCGGCGACGAAATCGGCCTCCTCGAGCTGGCGGGCGCTGACATTGACGCTGACTGCGAGCGCAAGGCCCGCGGCGTTCCACGCATCGAGCTGGGCGAACGCCTGGTCCAGCACCCAGTCGCCGACCACCACACCGAGCGGATGATCCTCGATCAGCGGCAGGAACTCGCCGGGCGCCAGCAGGCCGCGGTCGGGATGGTTCCAGCGGATCAGGGCCTCGACGCCGAGCACCCGCCCGCTGCGCATGTTCACCTTGGGCTGGTAATACAGCTCGAACTCGCCGCGCAACAAGCCGAGGCGGATCCGCTCGCGCCCCTCGTGGTGGTCGCGCAGGGTGCGGTCCTGCTCGTCATCGAAGAGGTGGTAGCGATCCTTGCCGCGCAGCTTGGCCTGGTACATCGCCTGGTCGGCCTGGCGCAGCAACTGGTCGGCGTCGACCGGCTCGGCCTGCGGGTAGAAGCTCACCCCCAGGCTGGCCGACACGCGCAGTTCGCAGCCGTCATCGATCCACGGCGCGGAAGCCGCCGCAAGCAGCCGGTTGAGCATCGGCACGCAGACGTCGATGGTGGGCGTGTCCTGCAACACCGCGACGAACTCGTCGCCGCCGAGGCGGGCCAGCGTATCGCCCTCGCGCAGCACCGCGCGCATGCGGTTGGCGACCGCCACCAGGAAGCGGTCGCCGACATCATGGCCGTGACGGTCGTTGATCGACTTGAAGCCGTCGAGGTCGAGATACACGATGGCGAGCCGTGCCCCCCGACGCTGCGCCATCACCATGCTCTGCTGCAGGCGGTCGGCGAGCAGGCTGCGGTTGGCGAGCCCGGTCAGCGGATCGTAGTGGGCGATGCGCTCGAGCTGCTGCTGGTGCGACTTCTGCGCGGTGATGTCGGTGAACAGCGCGACGTAGCGCTGGGTGCGCCCCGCGTCGTCGCGGATCGCGCTGATGGTCAGCAGTTCGGCGTAGAGGCTGCCGTCCTTGCGTCGATTCCAGATTTCACCGCTCCAGTGGCCGCGCTCGCGCAAGGCCTGCCACATCTGCGCGTAGTGCTCCGCCCCCTGGCGCCCGGACTTGAGCACGCGCGGGTTCTGCCCGATCAGCTCCTCGCGGGCATAGCCGGACAGGCGGCAGAACGCCTCGTTGACCTCGAGGATGGTGCCATCGGCATCGGTGATCGAGATGCCCTCGCGGGCGTGGGTGAACACCATCGCAAGCTGGCGCAGTTCGGCATTGGAACGGGTGAGCTCGAGCGTGCGCTCGTGCAGGCGAGCCTCGGCGGCCTCGCGGCGGGCGACCTCGGCGGCGAGCGCCGCGTTGTCGGCCTCCAAGCGCACGCGTCGATGTTCGGCGGCCTCGACGTCCGAGCGCAGGCGCTCGGCGCGCTGGCGCTGGCGCGCGAAGGCGAGCCAGACCAGGGTCAGCGCGAACGGGAACGCCCCGAGCCCCGCCAGGAAGCCGGGTGAAACGCCCTGCCCGTGCGCATCGGCCTCGGCGATCAGGGTCAGCATCGACAGCTCGGTCCCCGGAATCGGCGAGCGCACGGCCAGCATCGCACGCCCCAGCCCGAGCCCGAGCCCGCTTTCCAGCTTCGCCTCCGGCGTCACCGCACCGACGGGTGCGGCGGCGAGGGTGGCGGCGATCTCCGGCGTCAGCGTCGGCTCGCGCTCGGAGGACGCCACCAGCCGGCCGTCGGGACCGATCACCATCTCGAGGTAGCGGACCTCCCCGTCCGCGCGATCCCCGATCAGCATCGCCCCGAGCGTATCGAAGCGTCCCATCGCGAGGATGAAGCCGCGCCGCTCGCCGCGGTAGGACACCGGGGCGAAGACCTCGTAGCAGCAGGCGTCGTAGTCGATATGCAGGCGCACCACGTCACCGCCCGGCAGCCCCGGTCGCAGCGGCGGGGCGATACCGGCACCCGCCACCCGCCGACCGGCCTCGTCCATCAGGCGCAGGCTGGAAAACACCGGCAGGCTGCGCAGGGTCTTGCCCTGCAGGTAGTCGTCGAGGCGGCGGTCGATCGCGTCCAGGCTGAGGTTGAGTCCGTAGCGCGAGGACATGCCGAGCGCCTGGTTGACGAAGTAGTCCTGGATCTCCCGGCTCTCGGCGATCTGCGCCGCATCCTGGGCCCGCTCGTCGAAGAAGTCGGCGATGACCGCGGCACGGCGCTCGCTGTCGGCGAGCAGGCGGCGGTCGGTCGCCTCCAGCAGCAGGCGCTGCGAGGAGAACACGCTCCACAGCAACGCGAGGGAGTAGGCCAGGAAGAGCCCGACGATGATCAGCGCCGCGTGGCGCCCGAGCAGGGACCTCGCTCCGCTCATGGCCGCACTCCCTCAGCCCGCCTGGCCGGCGAAGAACTCCGGAAAGTAGCGGCGGATGCCCGGATAGTACTTGTCGACCAGCGCATCGTAGCGCCCGTCGGTCTTGATCTGGCGCAGGTAGGCATTGAACGCGTCGCGCAGGGCCGGCGCCTCGCGCGGAAAGGCTGCGGCAAGCAGCTGATGGTCGGAGATCGGCCCGATCACCTTGATCCGCCCCGCCCACTTGCGCAGGTCGAGGAGCACGTCGGGCACATCCAGCAGGGTCAGCTCGGCCTCGCCGTTGAGCAGCGCGGGCACCATCTCGTTGAGGTTGGTGCTGCGCGTGTAGGCACGCAGGTCGATGCCCACGCCCTCGAGCCCGTAGTTCGCCGGATCGAGGCAGGTGCCCTTCATCACCAGCAGGCTGTTGGTCCCGATCAGCGCCCTGGTGGCGCGCACATCGGCGTCGAGCGCGTCGCTGCCCGGGATGGGCTCGATCGGCGACTGCGCACGCGCCACCAGCAGGACCTGCGACGGGAAGGTCGGCTCCGAGAACAGCAGCACCGCGTCGCGCCACGGCAGCACGGTGAAGCCGGCGGCGATCATGTCGCCGCGCACCGGGAAATCGCCGACGAGACGCACGCCATCCTCGCCGCGCACCACCTCGCGACCGAGCAGGTCGCGGATCACCGTATAGAAGTCGGAATACACCAGGGTGTAGCGCACCCCCAGGTGGGCTGCGAAGCCACGCACCAGCTCGACGTCGAAGCCGTCGCCGCTGCCGGTGACGAAGTTCGCGTAGCGGATGCCGAGGTGGCGAAGCTCGCCGCGCGCCTTGATCTCGGCGAGGTCGGCCGCGGCCGCCGGCAACAGGAAGAGAGCGCTCAGCAGCAGCAAGAGGAAGCGGCGCAAGGATCGGAACATGGTGGGCTACGCAGGGTGGCGGAAGAGGGTTTGCGCAAGTTTGACAGCTCGCCGCAAAGCCGCCCGTGATCGACTTCTCGACGGCACGACGGGCATCCGGTTCGCGCCCGCGCGGACGCCGCCCGGCGGCGCGCACGGGCCAGCCGTCGGACGCCGTTACACCGCGGGCGCGACGCGCTTACACTGCGCCATCCCCTACCGCACTCGTACCGAGGAGCCGATCCGCCATGCTTCGTCGCTTGTGCCTGCGTCGCCTCCCCTCGCTCGTGCTCGCGCTCGCGCTGTCCGGCACGGCGTGTGCGGCGGAGGTCCTGCGCGTGCTGAGCTGGCCGGGCTATGCCGACGCCGACGTGGTGCAGGCCTTCGAGGCGCGCACCGGCGCGCGGGTCGAGGTCACCCTGGTCGATTCCGACGAGACGCTGTGGCAGAAGGTGACCGCGCACGATGCGGCCGACTACGACGTGTTCGCGGTCAACACCGCCGAACTGCAGCGCTACATCGACCGCGGTCTGGTGGTGCCGATCGACCCCGCCGCGCTGCCCAACCTGGCTGCCCAGCTACCGCGCTTTCGCGACCCGACGACGCTGCCCGGCACCACGCGCGACGACCGCCTGTTCGCCATCCCCTACGCGTATGCCGAGATGGGCCTGATCTACGATCGCCGCCAGTTCGAAGCGCCGCCGCAGTCGATCGCCGCGCTGTGGGACCCACGCCACCGTGGCAAGGTGCTGATCTACAACAGCGGCTCGCACAACTTCTCGCTCGCCGCGCAGATGCTGGGCAAGGGGTCCCCCTTCCACCTCGACGCCGCCGACTGGGCACCGGCGGTCGAGCACCTGGTCGAACTGCGCCGCAACCTGCTGACCTTCTACGTCCAGCCGGAAGAGTCCGCCCGTCTGTTCCTCAGCCGCGGTGCCGCCCTGATGTTCGCCAACTATGGCACCCAGCAGCTGCAGCTCCTGCGCGCGGCAGGCGCGGACGTCGGCTATGCGATCCCGCGCGAGGGGGCGCTCGCCTGGCTCGATTGCTGGGTGGTGACGCGCGGCGCGCGCGACCGCGCGCTCGCGCTGGCATGGATCGACCACCTGCTCGGCACCGGCCCGGCACACGTGCTCGATGCCCGCCACGGCCTCAACAACACCCGCGACCCGGCGCCACATCAGGCCGAGACCGACCGGCTCGTCTGGCTCGAGCCGGTCGAGGACGTCGAGCGCCGCAACCTGCTGTGGGAGCGCATCCTCTCCGGCGACCGTGCCACCCGGGTGCTGGCACCATGAGATTCGGCATCGCCGCCCGCCTCGGCATCGTGCTCGCCCTCTCCGGGATGCTCTCCGCCGGCGTCACCGCGGTCCAGGCCCAGCGCGCGAGCGAAACCCTGCTGGTGGACAGCGCGCGCACGGAGCTGCTCACCTCCACCCGGGTGCTGTCCCGGCGCATCACGCAGGTACGCGAGGACATCTCGCGCACCCTGCTCGCCCTCGCCCGCCACCCGGCCGCGCTCGCCGCGCTCGACAGCGACGACCCGCAGGCGGCGACGCAGCTCGCCACCCTGTTCGCCCTGCCGATGGAGGCCAACCGTGCGTACTTCCAGATCCGCCTGATCGACGCCGCCGACAACGGACTCGAGCGCGTGCGGATCGATCGCGACGACGACACGCTCGTGCGCGTGGGCGGGGACGCGCTGCAGGAGAAGGGCCACTATCCCTACGTCTTCGACACCCTCGCGCTCGCCCCCGGCGAGGTCTATATGTCGCGCGTGGGCATCAACCGCGAACGCGGCTCGCATGCCGCCCTCGGCCAGCCTGCGGTGCAGCTCGCCACCCCGGTCGTCGACACCGAAGGCAAGCCGCGCGGCGTCATCGTCGGCAGCGTCGACCTGAACGGCGTGTTCGCCCTGCTCGCCGCGGACCTGCCCGCCGACTTCCGCCTCTACCTGGCCAACAGCGCGGGCGACTTCCTGATCCACCCGGACCCCGCGCGCACCTTCGGCTTCGACAAGGGACGCCGGGTCCGGGTGCAGGACGAGTTTCCCGCGGTGCAGGCGGTGATCGAAGGCCGCGCGGGCGAGTCGATGATCGACAGCGACGCCGGCGAGCATGCCGGCGCCCCGCTGGTCGCCGCCTTCATCGCCGCGCGCGCGCAGCTGCGCACCGACGAGGGCGCCTTCATCCTCGGCCTCGCGCGCCCACGCGCCACCGTGCTCGCCGAACTCGATCCGCTGCGCGACATCATGCTGCAGATCGTCATCGGCATGTGCCTCACCGGCATCCTGCTCGCAGCCATCCTGGCGCGCGCGATCACCCACCCGATCGAGGTGCTCGGTGCCGCGGTGCAGAATTTCTCCGGCAACGGCCAGGCCCCGGCGCTTCCGGTGGAGCGCCAGGACGAGATCGGCGCGCTCGCCCGCCGCTTCGCCGAGCTGCGTACCCAGATCGGGCAGCAGATGGCCGAACTCGAGCACCGTCGCAGCGAGCTCGAGCACCTCGCCCGCCACGACGCGCTCACCGGGCTGCCCAACCGCGCGCTGTTCGACGACCGCATGGCGGTGGCCCTGGCCGCCGCGCGCCGCGAACAGGGCCGTCTGGCGCTGCTGTTCGTCGATGTCGACCAGTTCAAGCCCATCAACGACCGCCTCGGCCACGTCGTCGGCGACCGTGTGCTCGAGGCCGTGGCAACGCGCATCCGCCAGTGCATCCGCGAGTCCGACACCGCCGCGCGCATCGGCGGCGACGAGTTCGTCGTGCTGCTGCCCGGCATCGCATCGGCCGAAGACGCCAGGCGGGTTGCGGACAAGATCCGCGCTGCGATCGACCGCCCGTTCACGATCGACGGCGACGAGCTCGCGGTCTCGGTGAGCATGGGCCTCGCCCACTACCCGGACGACGGCGCCGATGCCACCACCCTCGCCCGCCACGCCGATACCGCGATGTACCGCGACAAGGCCGAAGGCAAGGCGCGCCGGCACGCATGAAGCCGCCTCCGGCGCGGCCAAAAACTGTCGGAAATTTTTACAGCCCGCCCTGGCGGGAAATGAAAAAGCCTTGAAAATCAAGCCTCCGACCATCCGGCACGGCTGATGCTTCCCTTCCGGGAGAGCCTTACCCGACACTCCGGAGCAAGGAGGTCAACATGATCACGCGCATCCTCTGCAGCCTGCTGCTGTGTTGCATCCCGCTCGCCGCGCACGCCGGCGCGGTGTTCCAGGAACGCGGCGACGCCGGTGATTTCGCCTCGCCGCAGGACGTCGTCGGAGCCTCCATCAGCAGCATCCAGGGCAGCATCGGTGGCGGCGACAGCATCGACGTCTTCCGCTTCCACTTCGCCGGCGGCCCGCTCGCCATCCTCGCCCGCCTCGACGACTCCGGCCAGGACCCGACGGGCGTCCTGCCGATCCGCCTGGTGCGCGAGAGCGGCCTGCCCGACGACGCCTGCTTCGCCGGCAGCGCCGCGTATCCGCCCAACCCGTGCATCTCCGAGGGCTGGCTGGACTTCTCCGTCGACATGCTCGCACCGGGCAACTACCTCCTCGGCGTGTGTGTCGGCGCCGCAGCCTGCTTGTCGGACGACCCGCCCTTCACGATCGGCTTCCTGACCGCCCCCGATCCGGCAGCCCCGACCGCCACCGTCGGCAGGCCGGTTCCCGAACCGGGCGTGCTCGCCCTCGTCGGCCTCGCCTTGCTGGGCCTGTGGGGGCTTCGCGTCGCCGTCGTCGCGCCGCCGAAGAGACCGCCTCCCTCGGGCGGCTGAGAGCCGGTTTCGTCCAGGCACGGCCTCGCGTTCGCGCCTGGCGGAGCCTCTACAGGGGGCGGGCGCGGATGACGTCCGCCGCGCGGGCGAAATTGCCGGCGCCGAGGTGGTGCAGGGTGTGCAGGTCGGCGTTGTCGGCGCGCAGGTCCCAGCGCCCGGACGCGAACACACGTGGATCGGCAGCCGCGGCCACGACCTCGGCGAAGCAGGTGTCGTAGGCGTCCTCGGTGTGGCGCTCGCGGATCAGGCGGCACTCCATCCACGCCGCACAGCCCGCCTCGATCAGGGGCACGCCCAACACCGGCCCGGGCAGCGCGGCGATGCCGAAGCGCGCGAACTTGTCGCCCTCGCGCCCGCTGCAGCTCCCCACCGCGAAAGTCAGGTCGGCCAGCGCCGCGCCGGGAATGCAAACGCCGAACCGGCCGCTGGCCGTGACCAGCTCGCGGGTGAAGGTGTTCTTGTCGATCACGATCGCGATGCGCGGCGGGGTGAACTCCACCGGCATCGACCACGCCGCCGCCATCAGGTTGCGCCGCCCGCCGTGGGCAGCGGTGACGAGCACCGTGGGGCCGTGGTTGATCAGGCGGCTGGCATGTTCGAGGGCGACGGGGGTGAAGGCGGGGGGCATGGTGTATTCCACGGGGCATCCTGGAGGCCGCCATTTTCCATGATTCAGCAGGACCGCGGCGCCGGGCCTGCGCCGGACAGGCCCTTCGCGGCGGCAGCGCAAGCGTGTCCGCGAACTGGCTCACACCCGAGCTGCGAAGCATTTTGACCGGCGGGGCGAGACACCGGGATAATCCGCGCAAAATAACTCGAACCGATCAGGACTCTTCGTGCAGGCTCCTCGCTGGACCCTCCGCCTCGCCGGGGCGATCGTGCTGCTCGTGCTCGGCGCGGTCATGCTCTGGCCCTATCGGAGCGAGGACTCGCCGAGTCCGATCCTGCTGACCCCCACCGAACGCGCCTGGCTCGCCCGCCACGAGCCGATCCGCTTCATCAGCCAGAGCAGCTACCCGCCGTTCGAGTTCGTCGATGCGGGCGGTGAGCGGCGCGGGATGATGATCGAGCTCGTGCGCTGGATCGCGACCGAGGCCGGGTTTCATGCCGAGTTCGCCGACGCGGAGTTTCAGGTCGCGCAGAATGCCGTGCGCGAGGGCAAGGCCGACGTGCTCACCAGCCTGTTCTTCAGCGAGCCGCGCGACCGCGATTTCGACTTCACGGCCACCGTCTACGACGTGCCGGCGTCGATGTTCGTGCGCAAGACGCGCACCGACCTCTCCACCCTCCCCGACCTCGCCGGAAAGCGCATCGCCATCCAGCGCGGCGACTTCGCCGAGCAGTTCCTGCGCACGGCCGGCATCGCCTTCGAGCACCTGCCCACCGCGAACTTCGCCGAGGCGACGCAGGCGGTGATCGACGGTCAGGCCGACGTGCTGATCGGCGACGAGCAGATCGTCTTCCATCATCTCTTCAGCGCGCAGCACGACGATCGGCTCAAGCTGGTCGGCGACCCCTTGTACATCGGCCGCAATGCAATGGCGGTGCGCGAGGGCGAGCACGTGCTGCTCGGCGTGATCGACAAGGGCATCGAACACGCCCGCGCCACCGGCACGCTGGCGCGCCTGGAGCGCAAGTGGCTCGGCCTGGAGCTGCAGCCCCGCAAGCCCGACTGGCGCATCTACGGCCCCTACGCGCTCGGCGCGCTGCTGGTGCTGTTCGCGGTGGTGGTGTGGAACCTGCGCCTCGAGGCAGTCGTGCGGCGCAAGACGGCCGACCTGGAGGCGAAGGAGCGGCGGCTGCAGGAGATCATCGAGGGCACGCGCGCGGCAACCTGGGTCTTCGACGTCGCCACCGGCGCGATCGAGATCAACGAGCACTGGGCGGAGATGCTCGGCTATCGTGTCGAGGAGCTGCGCCCCATCCGGTTCGAGACCTTCCGCGGCTTCGTCCATCCCGACGACTGGGCGCATACGCAGGACCGGATCGACCGCCACCTCGCCGGAGAGATCGACCACTACGCCAGCGAGCTGCGCATGCGTCACCGCGACGGGCGCTGGATCTGGATGCTGGATCGCGGCCGCGTGACGCTGCGGACGGAGGACGGAAGACCCGTCGTGATGGCGGGGATCCATATCGACATCTCGGCGAGCAAGGCACACGAGGACGAACTGCAGCGCATGGCCTATTTCGACGGTCTGACCGGACTGGCGAACCGCGCCCTGCTCGAAGACCGCCTCATGCAGGCGATCGCACGCGCGCGCCGCAGTGGCGAGCTGGTGGTGCTCGGCTACATCGACCTCGACGGCTTCAAGCAGATCAACGACCGGCACGGGCACGGCTACGGCGATCGCGTGCTGATGGTCATCGCGCAACGCCTGGCGCAGACCCTGCGCGAGGAAGACACGGTCGCGCGCGTGGGCGGCGACGAGTTCGTCTTCATCCTGCGCGAGGAGGACAAGATCGAGGCCGCGCTCCAGGTCGTCGAGCGCCTGCTCGGGCGCATCGCCGAACCGATCGTGCTCGACGCGCTCGAGCTGCAGGTTTCCGCCAGCATCGGCATCAGCGCCTGTTCCGGCGCGGAAGACATCGAAGCGGCGCAGCTCGTCCGTCAGGCCGACGATGCCATGTACCAGGCCAAGCTGAGCGGCAAGAACCGCTACCACCTCTTCGATCGTGCCCGCAACCGCCCGCAGCCCGGCGAAGCCGCCTCCGCGACGCAAGCCGGCAGGCGTGCCGGATGCACGCCCGCGAGCACCTGAACCCAACCCCGCCCGCAGCCCCGGATCTCACCACCCGCTCGATGCAAAGTCGCAAGAAGACCCTCCTCCCCACGCTGATCCTCGCGGTACTCCTGCTCAACCTGGCGGTCGGCGGGCTCCTCGCCTTCACCCTTGCCGAGGCCAAGGAGCGCAAGGAGGGGGAGGTCCACGACATGGTCGAGAACATGTCCCTGCTGCTCGACCTGAGCGTGACGGCCTCGGTGGAGCAGATCGACCTGTCCCTGCAGGAGATCGCGACGCAGCTGGAGCTGGCGATGCGGCACGGTGCGGGCCGCACACCGGAGAGCACGGACCACCTGCTCTCGCTTCATCAGAGCCGACTCGCCCGACTGGGCGACCTCCACGTCACCGACGCCGAGGGGGCGATCCTGCTGGACCGGTCCGCAACGCCGAGAGCACCACACGGCCATGCGCTGGACGACCTGATCGCCGCACACCGGTCCGCGCGGGACGATCGGCTCATCGCCAGCCGCCTGCTGGCCGACGAGGCCCGCGGGGGCTGGGTCGTGGTCTTCTCACGCGGCTATGAGGACGCCGACGGTGCCCTCGCCGGCCTGGTCACCGCGACGCTCCCGGCCGCGTATTTCCAGGATCGGCTCTCCGGACTCGACCTGGGCCCCGGCGGGATCGCGCTGATCCGCGACCTGGACATGCACATGGTTGCGCGCATCCCCCCGCTCGACACCGCCGAGGGCCGCATCGGCAGCCGGGGCGGCTCGAAGGAGCTGGTCGACATCGTGGCATCGGGCGTGCAGGCGCAGTCCTTCTACAGCGCGCGCACGGCCGACGGCATCCATCGCATCAACGCGTTCCGACGCTTGTCGGTGATGCCCGCCTTCGTCGTGGTCGGCCTGGGCGAGGCGGACTACCTCGCGCAGTGGCGGGACGACGTGCGCAAGGCCACCTTCCTCGCCCTCGCCTTCCTCGTGGTGAGCACGCTGGCAGGCTGGCTGCTGTGGCGTTTCATCAGCGCGAACGAGCGCGCGAGCCAGCGCAGCCGGATCCTGCTGCAGAACGCGAGCGACGGCATCCACATCACCGATCTCGAAGGCCGGGTGATCGAGGCGAGCGATGCCTTCTGCCGGATGCTGGGCCATCCGTACGCCGACCTGCTCGGCATGAACGTCTCGAGCTGGGATGTCGGCCAGGCGACGACCACATGGCCGCAGCCGAAAGGGCCTGCGCCCGCCGAGGCGCAGATCCGCACCTCGGAAACGGAATACCGCCGTGCCGATGGCAGCACGATGCCGGTCGAGATCACCTCCTATCCGCTCGAGCTCGATGGCCGCCCGGTCGTCTTCCATTCGGCGCGCGACATCTCGGCGCGCAGGAAATCCGAGGAAGAGGTCCGCAAGCTCGCCTTCTTCGACCCGCTCACCGAACTGCCCAACCGCCGCCTGCTCATCCAGCGTCTCGGGGAGACCTTGAGCGAGAGCACTGGCACCCGGGTCAAGGGCGCACTGCTGTTCATCGACCTCGACAACTTCAAGACGGTCAATGACACCGCCGGCCACTACGAGGGCGACCGCCTGCTCGTACGGGTCGCGCGCACCCTCGTCGAGTGCGTGTCCCGGAACGACGTCGTCGCCCGCATCGGCGGGGACGAGTTCGTGGTGCTGCTGGCCAGGCTGGGTACGGACGAGGGCACGGTGACGCGGCTGGCGGACGAAGTCGCGCGCAGGATCCTCAACACGCTCGCGACCAGCCTGGGCTCGGGCGACGGCGAATACCGGGCCTCGGCCAGCATCGGCGTGACCTTGTTCGACGGCGAGGGCGAGGAGAGCGCCGAAGCGCCGCTCGTGCGCGCGGACGTCGCGATGTTCGCGGCCAAGCTGGCCGGCCGCAACACGATCCGTTTCTTCGATCCCCGGATGCAGGCCGCACTGAGCGAGCGCGCGGAACTCGAGACCGGGCTGTGGACCGCGCTCGAGCAGCGGCAGTTCTTCCTGAGCTATCAAGCGCAGGTGCTCGCGTCCGGCGAGGTGATCGGGCTCGAAGCGCTG
>ERZ1645187.3729-NODE-3729-length-12674-cov-28.672161_pt1 | contig 12674 bp, 16 predicted proteins | sample MGYA00575352_ERZ1645187 | MGnify/ENA primary metagenome ERZ1645187 (study PRJEB40837, sample SAMN11349314) | freshwater sediment metagenome | isolation source: river sediment | host: Sediment | place: India: Wazaribad , New Delhi | collected 2017-02-21 ... | reverse complement strand
CCGGAATGCCGTCGACCGCGGTGTACTTGGTCTGGCCGTCGCGGATCGCCTTGATGGCGGCTTCCTTGATGTTGTCCGGCGTATCGAAGTCCGGCTCGCCGGCGCCGAGCCCGATGACGTCGCGACCCGCGGCTTTCAGCTCGCGCGCCTTGTTCGTCACCGCGATCGTGGCGGACGGCTTGATGCGCGAGAGGCTGTCGGCGAGGAAGGCCATGGCGGGTCTCCGAAATTCTGTTGGAAGGCCACGACCGCGGGCACGAGGCTCACGCGTCGCGGGACCGGCGGACCCTAGTCCCGACCGCCCCGACGGGCAAGCCGTTTTCCGTGATGTGATCGATCGTCGATCCCGATCGTTAGGCCCCTCCCGCGGGCCGGCCCCGGCCGCCCCCACCGCCTGCGGCACCGCGTCGTCTTGCCGAAACGCGCCGCCCGGTGTCTCCTCCCCCCCTCTCGATGGAGGCTGGATGCCGGAGACTGCGGGAATCTGACCCGTCCGAGCGATCGAACGACGCCGGACGCTTCGTGAACACCATCACCCCTCGCCCATGATCGGCGAGCGCGGGTGTGGTGTTTCGTGTCGTTTCCCGACATCGAGTACCTGCCGTGAACATCTCCCGCATCGAACAGCGCGTGCTGCACGTGCTGGCCCGTGGCGGCCGCATCCGCCACCACCGCGACGGACGACACATCGTCGCCGTCGACTGCATCGACCGTGACGGCCACCGTCTCGTCGACTGCGACCTCGCCACCTTCGAACGTCTGCGCCGACGCAAGTTGATCCGCTCGCGCGCCGGCGCCCCCTACGAGGTGACCGAGCTGGGCCGCCGCTCCGTGCGCGCCGAGTTCGACCAACGCTGACGAAGACACCGGAGGCGGCTTGCTGCCTCCGATTACCCTGAACACGGCGGTCCGCCGCCTCCCGCTTCCCTGAACACGGCGGCCCCTGCCGCCTCCGTCACCACCGGGCAACACCCTCACGCCCCCGGCGGCATCCCCGGCTGTTCGACGATCAGGTTGACCAGCCGCCGCACCACCGGCAGCACGACGAGCAGCACCGGGAAGGCGATCACCCAGGAAAGCCCCCAAGCCGCCATCCACTTCGCCGCGAACCCGTCGACGAAGCCGAGCGCATTGAGCGTGGCGATCGCCGAGACCACGAAGGTCATCATGCCGGAGAGCACCAGCGGCATGACGATCGCCATCCACCGTGCCGGCAGTTTGCGCCGCAGTCCGCGCGTCCTCGTGCCCATACCGTCCCCTCCCCTCGCGTTCTCACCCGTGCCGGAGCTTCTGCACCACGATGGCGAGATTGAGCACCAGCGTGAAGGCATTGGCGAGAATGACCGGCCACGAGCCGATGTAGAGCCCGTAGAGAAGCCACAGGAAGATGCCGAGGCTGAAGGCGGAGAAGGTGAAGAGCGACAGCGACTGGACGTCGCGATGCCGGATCGCCCTGAGCGTCTGTGGCAGCCAGCACAGGGTGGTCAGCGTCGCCGCCGCCCCACCGAGGAGTTCGACCTGAAGAGGACTCATCCGCTCACCACTTCTGAAACACGAAGAAGGCACCCAGCGCGATCAGCCCATAGCCGACCACGTGGTTCCACGACAGCGATTCCCTGAGCCAGACGACCGAGAACACCGCGAACACCGCCAGCGTCACCACCTCCTGGATCGTCTTCAGCTCCGCCGCCGAATAGAAGGCGTGGCCCCAGCGATTGGCCGGCACCGCGATGCAGTACTCGAAGAAGGCGATGCCCCACGACACCAGCACCACCAGCCACAGCGGCCGCTCGGCATGGCCGAGATGGCCGTACCACGCGAAGGTCATGAACACGTTGGAGGCGACGAGCATCGCCACCGGCAGGATCAGGCCCTGAACTTGCGCCGACACGCGTGGTTTTCTCCTCTCCCGACGAAAGAACGACGAAGAATCGCCCCCTTCGACACGAAACGTGATCGATGGGGCCCGATTTTTTGATCCCCCTCAAGGTCGCCCCCTGCGGCGGGGTCCAAGCTCCCCTCGGTGACGGACCCGAGAAGTCCGGCCTCTGGGAGGCGATCATGGACATCGCGACCGCCAAGGTGCTCGAACTCGTCGAATATTTCCGCTTCGTCGACGCCAAGAACGGTGACGGCGGCATCGAGGGCGACGGTGACGACGAGGGTGCCCATCTCTTCGAGGACACCGCCGGCGACGGCACCGAGGACCAGATCCGCGGCGTGATCGAAGGCCTCGACGTCGACGAACAGGCCGACCTCGTCGCCCTGGTGTGGATCGGCCGCGGCGACTTCGAGCCCGAGGAATGGCCCGCCGCCCTGCGCCGCGCCCACGAACGCCGCCTGCGCTCCACCGCCAGCTACCTGATGGGCATCCCCAACGTCGGCGATCTCCTCGAGGAGGGCCTCGCCGCCGTCAGAGCCGACGCCTGAGCGGCGCCCCCCTTCTCAATCCTCCACCAGGAACGGATTGCTCTCCCGCTCCGCCCCGAAGGTGCTGGTCGGGCCGTGCCCGGGCAGGAAGGTGATGTCGTCGCCGAGCGGCAGCAGCTTCTCGGTGATCGAACGGATCAGCGTGGCGTGATCGCCGCGCGGGAAGTCGGTGCGACCGATCGACCCGGCGAACAACACGTCGCCCACCACCGCGAACCGCGCCTCCGGCTGATGATAGACCACGCTGCCCGGCGAATGCCCGGGGCAGTGGATCACCTCGAAGGCGAACGAGCCCAGATCCACCCGATCGCCGTCGACCATCCAGCGATCCGGCACCACCGCCTCGAGCCCGGTCACGCCCCAGCGCGCCCCCGACTGCGGGATCGCCGAGGTGAGGAACTCGTCCTCGTGATGCGGTCCCCAGATCTCCGGCGCCGTGCCCTGGCGCACTTCCAGCGCCCGCTTCAGACCGGTCGCCCCGCCGGCATGGTCGAAATGACCGTGGGTGAGGAGGATGCGGTCGACCGTCACCCCGAGCTGATCGAGCGCCGCGACGATCCGGTCGACGTCGCCGCCCGGATCGGTGACCGCCCCGCGCTTGGTCGCCTCGTCGAACACGATGGCGCAGTTCTGTTCCAACGGCGTCACCGGGACGACGGCGAGCCGCAGACGCGAAGGGGAAGCGGGTTCGGACATGAATTCTCCCATCGGCGGCACCTCGGACCGGCGCCCACCGAACTGTGGTTCCGCTCCGGCCAAGCCCGGGCGGCTCGTTCTCGCACGCCCGATCGCAGGGACCGCGCGTGCGCCGCCGCGACGGGGGGGACTCGCCTCGGGGCCGACGCCATATTATGACGGGGTCGGTCGGGCCGTCGAGTGCGCCCGCCGTCCTCGATTCTCGTCACGACCGACCGGTTGCCCCATGCGCGCTCCCCGCCTCTCGCTTCCGCCGTCGCGCCGCCTCGCCGCGAGCCTCTTGACGCTCGCCCTCGCCGTCCCGCTCGCTCCCGCCTCTCGCGCCGAAGAGCGCCTCGCCGATCTCGAGCAGGTGCCCGGCCCCCTGCGTCCGGCCGCACCGCTGGTGCTGCCGCAGGACCGGGTCCGCCCCAACCAGCCGGTCAAGCCGACGCCCCCTCCGCCGCCGCCTTCGCGCCGCGCCGCCCAGCCGCAGCCGCCCAGGGCGATCACCGCCTGGACCGCGACCCTGGCGCCGGCCCGCCGGGGCGCCGAGGTCAAGGGCCGCGCCACCGCGACCGTGGCCACCCGCGAACTGAAGCTGACCGACTTCCTGGTCGACGATCGCCCCGGCCTCGAGGTCTGGCTCGTCGCCGCCGACCCGGCGACCCCGGCCGCCACCCTGGCCGAGGCCAAGCACGTCTCGCTCGGCCGCCTGAAGAAGCCCAAGGGCGATCAGACCTATCGCTTCCCCGCCGAACTGGATCTCTCGGTCTATCGCGGCATCGTGGTGTGGTCGCGCCGCGCCCGCGCCCCCGAAGCCGTCGGTCGCCTCGCGCCGCGCGCCGATTGAGCCGCGTCGGAGGCCCTCGAAACGCGGTTGACCCTTGCCTTTTCGGCCGTTTCGGGCATAAATCGCGATGGCGGCGGTTCGGAACTTGAGCGACACGGTCGGCGCGACCGGTCTCGGTCGGTCCCATGCGGAAGGTCGGTCAGCGACTTTTTCCGAGGACGGGCGAGAAAACAGCGCAAATCATGTCTCCACGTGTGACGTGACTGCCACGTGCCCCTCGCGACCAAGACGGTGTCGAGGGAATTGACGTACGGTTGGGGTTTGGCCCCGCGGGAAAGGACTTGGAATGAGGGATCGTGGTTTCGGCGGCGGGCGTGGCGGCGACCGCGGCGGTTTCGGGCGTGATCGTGGCGGTTTCGGTGGTCGTGACGAAGGTTTCGGCGGCGGTGACCGCGGCTTCGGTGGTGATCGCGGCGGTTTCGGCGGCGATCGTGGATTCGGTGGTGATCGCGGCTTCGGCGGCGGTGACCGTGGTGGTTACGGTGGTGGCGGCGGCGACCGCGGCTTCGGCGGCGGTGGACGTGGCGGCTTCGGCGGCGGCGATCGCGGCGGCTTCGGCGGCGGCGATCGTGGTGGCTACGGCGATCGTCCGCGTCGTTCGTTCGGCGGCGGCGAAGGTGGCGGCGGCTTCGGTGGCGACGAGGGCGGCTTCCGTCCGCGCACTCCCCGTCCCCCGGTCGAGCGCGGCCCGCGTCAGAACGGCACCGTGAAGTTCTTCAACGCCGAGAAGGGCTACGGCTTCGTGACCCCCGACGAGGGTGGCGCGGACGTGTTCGTCCACATCTCGGCCGTCGAGCGCTCCGGCCTCGGCACCCTCGACAAGGGTCAGAAGGTGTCCTTCGAGACCGAGCCGGACAAGCGCGGCAAGGGCCCGAAGGCGGTCAACCTGACCCTGCTCGAAGGCGGCGAAGCCCCCGAGGGCGACGACTTCGGCGCTCCCTCCGAGGAAGAGTGATCCGATCCGGGTTCCCGCCCCTGCGGGCGGGCCCACTCCCACCGGCCCACGCTCGCGTGATCCGGTGAGACGAGTCACGAGAACCCTCCCGCCGCTCCGGCCGGGAGGGTTTTTCGTCACCCCGAGTTTTCGTCCCCCCAAGACCGAAATCGCGCGACCGATTTCGCGCGGCCGGATCTCCGCGACGCGCACCCCACATGCGCCGCCTCCCGACCTCCCGAGCGACCCGAGACGCCGATGAACTATCGCCACGCCTTTCACGCCGGCAACTTCGCCGACGTCCTCAAACATGCGGTGCTGGCGCGCGTCCTGGTCCATCTCGCCGCCAAGGCGACGCCCTATCGCGTCCTCGACACCCATGCCGGCATCGGCCTCTACGATCTCGGCGCCGACGAGGCCGCCCGCACCGGCGAATGGCTCGGCGGCATCGCCCGCCTGCTCGCCACCCCCCTGCCGGCCCCGGTCGCCGACCTGCTCGCCCCCTGGCTCGATGCCGTCGCCCTGGTCAACGGCCTGACTTCGGCCCGCCACCTCGACGCCGACCGCCTCGCCCGTTACCCCGGCTCGCCGCTGGTGATCCGCGCCGGCCTGCGCCACGACGACCGCGCCACCGTGACCGAGCTCCACCCGCACGACGCCGAGACGCTCGCCGCCCTCTTCGCCGGCGATGCCCGCGTCAAGGTGACCGAGCTCGACGGCTGGCTGGCGCTGAAGAGCTTCCTGCCGTTCAAGGAGCGCCGCGGCCTCGTGGTGATCGACCCGCCGTTCGAGAAGCCCGGCGAGTTCGATCGCGTGGTGAAGGGTCTGGTCGCGGCGACCCGCCGCTTCGCCGGCGGCATCTACATGGTGTGGCACCCGATCAAGTCCGCCGCCGACCTGCGCCGCTATCACGAGGCACTCGTCGCCACCGGCCTGCGCCGCCTGCTCTCGGTCGAATTCGCCGTCGCCGCCCCTGCGACCGAAGGTCCGCTCGTCGCCTGCGGCCTGACCTTCCACAATCCGCCGTGGAAGCTCACCGAAGAGATCGAGGCGCTTCTGCCGACCCTGGTCGACCGCCTCGCCGTCGGCCCCGGCGCCTTCGGCCGCGTCCACTGGCTCGTCCCCGAGTGAGCCGAACGCCGTGGCCGCATCCGTGAGCGAACCCGACGCTGCATCGGCTCCTCCCCCCGATCTTCGCGGCTTGACCCCGGCGCGCGCCTCCCCCATCGTCGCCTGCGGTCGCGCATCCCGCGACGTGAGGAGTCGTTCCATGTCCATCAAGCCGACGCTCGCCCTCTCCGCGATCGCGATGCTCCTGGCCTCGGCCGTTCAGGCCGCCGATCCGGTGGGCACGCGGATCGCCCTCGCCTCGACGCCGATCGCCGGCCTGCCCGACTGCGACGACGACGGCGTGCTCGCCTCCATCCGCGACCGCTTCGCCTTCGGCGCCGCCCGCGTCGAGCACCGCGATCTCGCCATCGCCGCCATCGCCGCCCCGCGTCAGACCGCCGTCGCCACCGCGCCGAGCCCGATCGCGCGGCGCTGGTGCACCGCCGGCGTCACCCTGAGCGACGGCACCCGCTCCACCCTGTGGTGGCGCATCGACCGCGGCACCGGTTTCGCCGCCCCGGGCTACGCCTATTTGCCCGACGGTCTCGAATTCTGCGTCGCCGGCCACGATCCCTGGCACGTCCACGACGGCGAATGCCGCACCACCCGTCGCTGGTGGTGAGCCCCGTCGCCCCTCGCCTCGCCGGAGCCTCCTCGATGATCCTCGCGCTTCGCCGTCTCGCCCTCGCCTGCGCCGCTCTGCTCGGTCTTCTCGCCGTCGCCCCGGCCTCCGCCCAGAGCGGCGGCCGTCCGGGCGATTTCGACTTCTGGGTCCTGTCGCTGTCGTGGTCGCCGAGCTGGTGTGAACAGAAGGGCGGCGGCCGCGGCGAGATCCAGTGCTCGCGCCCCTACGCCTTCGTCGTCCACGGCCTGTGGCCGCAGTACGAGCGCGGCTTCCCCTCCGCCTGCGCCACGCCCGAACGCGGCCCCTCGCGCGACCTCGTCGACCGCATGCTCGACGTCATGCCATCCCCCGGCCTGATCCGCCACGAATGGCAGAGCCATGGCACCTGCTCCGGCCTGCGCGCCGAGGGCTACTTCAACGTCATCCGCAAGCTGTTCGAGAAGATCCGCATCCCCGAGGACTACCGCACCGCCGATCGCGACCGCATGGTGACCCCGCGCGAGGTCGAACAGGCCTTCATCGCCGCCAATCCCGGCCTCGATCCGGCCGAGATCTCCACTCAGTGCGACGGTCGTCGCCTCCAGGAGGTGCGCATCTGCCTGAAGAAGGATCTCTCCGCCTTCCGCGCCTGCCCCGAGGTCGACCGCCGCGCCTGCCGCCTCGATCGCGCCTACATGCCGGCCGCCCGCGCCGGCCGTTGACGTCGCAACCGGGAGAACCGCCGATGAACCACCGCCGCGCCCCGGCCTCCGTGAAGGCTTCGCGCACGACGACGCGCCTCGCCGCCGCGCTCGCCCTCCTCCTCGCCGCCCCGCTCGCCCTCGCCGCCGCGCCGGCCGCCGCCGAGGAGGGCCGCGTCAAGGGCTGGGCCGCCACCTGCGACGCGCCCGTCTGCCGCGCCAGCCTGCCCTCGCAGAGCGGCCTGCAGGCCCTGCTCGTCGGCCGTTTCGAGACCGGCGACGGCATCGCCCTCGGCCTCGCCTCCCCCGGCGCCATCGCCGACCGCGACCGCCCGATGACCCTGCGCATCGACGGCCGCAAGATCGCCGATCTCGAGCCGAAGAGCGGCTTCGCCACCTACGAGCGGGTCGAGGCGGTGTGGATCGTCGATACCAAGATCGCCGAGGCGGCGCTGACCGCCCTGAAGACCGCCAAGACCCTGCGCGTCGAATACATCGACGTCACCGGCGCCCCGCACGACGCCGATTTCGACGTCTCCGCCTTTGCCGAGGTGATCGCCTGGACCGACGCCCGCCTCGGCCGCACCACCGCCAAGCCGACCGGTGCGGCGCCGCGCGGCCTCGCCGCCGCCCCCGACACCAGCCGTGCCGAACTGGTGATCCGCCAGGGCGTCCCCGCCCGCCTGATCGCCAAGCACATGGCGGCCAGCACCTGCGAAACCCCTGATTCGCCGCTCCTGCGCACCTTCAAGCCGGTGATCGGCCCGCTCTCGCCCACCGCCATCCTCTACGCCGTGCCCTGCACCGCCTCGATCGGCAACATCTCCTATCGCCTGTGGGTGGTGGAGAGCGGCGAGATCGGCGGCATCACCCCGCTCTATTTCGCCTCCTTCGACCCCCAACTCGGTTGGAAGGGATCGGATCTGCTCTACAACGTCACCTACGACCCGGCCGAGAAGCGCCTCGTCTCGATCCAGCGCACCGGTGCCGGCTGTGGCAGTCGCGGCGTGTGGCGCTGGAAGGAATGGGCCTTCGCCATGGAAGAGACCCGCCTCGCCGGCGACTGCGTCGAGGGCCGCGAGTCGACCACTTGGCCGCGCGTCTGGCCGGCCGAGAAGAACTGACGGCCCGTCGCCCCGAAGCCGCCGAGCCGCTCCCGAGAGAAGCGCGCCGTGCGCCCAGCCGAGAGATCCCCGATGCCGATCCTGCGCTCCTCGCCCCCCTCCCCCTTCGGCCGCAAGGTCAAGATCGCCGCGGCGATCCTCGGCCTCACCGACCGCCTGACCGTGGAGATGGCCGACACCAACGACCCCTCCGACAGCCTGCGCACCCAGAATCCACTCGGCAAGATCCCGGTTCTGATCTTCGACGACGGCTCGACCCTGTTCGACAGCCGCGTCCTGCTCGAATGGCTCGATGCGGAAGCCGGCGGCGGCGTCATCCTGCCGGCCGAGCGCGAGGCCCGCTTCGCCGCCCTGCGCCTCCAGGCCCTCGCCGACGGCCTGACCGACGCGGCGATCCTGGTGATCTACGAGAGCCGTTTCCGCACCGAGAACGAGCGCAGCCCGCGCTGGGTCGAGCATCAGCACGGCAAGATCGAGCGCACCCTCGCCCATCTCGAGGTCCACGCGCCCGCCCCCGATGCGCCGCTCCACGTCGGCACCATCGCCCTCGCCTGCGCGCTCGGCTATCTCGACCTGCGCTTCGAGGGCCGCTGGCGCGCCGCCGCGCCGAAGCTGGTGGCCTGGCTCGACGCCTTCGCCGCCCGCGTCCCCGCCTTCGAGGCGACCCGTTTCAAGGGATGAGGCCCGGGTCGTGTCCCCGCCGAAACGCCGAACCCCCGCGATCGCCGAGATCGCGGGGGTTCGCTTTTCCCACTGGTTCCGAGCGCCGAGCGCGCCCGAGATCAGAAGTGATAGGCCGCGCCGGTGCGCAGGATGGTCGAGCTCGGCGACTGCCGGAGATCGTTGCCGCTGATCGTATGGGTCGTCGACGAGAAGCCCTGACGCAGCAGCTCGGCCTTGACCGACACGCGGTCGACCACCTTGGCCTCGACGCCACCACCGATCACGTAACCGACCTTGGTGGTCGAGTTGGTGGTGCCGTCGTACTTCACCGTGTCGTCGGCGAGCGCGATGCCGGCGGTGGCATAGGGCAGGAAGCGATCGACCGCCACGCCGACGCGGGCGCGCAGCGAACCGTTCCAGTCCGAATGGTTCTCGCGCAGCTTGCCGCCTTCGATGGTTGCATTGCGCTGTCCGGAGATGTTGAGATCGGCTTCCGCACCGACCACCACGTTCGAGCCGATGGTGGTGTTGGCACCGCCATAGATGCCGATCTGGGTGCCGTTGAGGCCGTTGTTGCCCCAGCCGTAGCCGAGCTGACCACCGACGTAACCACCGTTCCAGCCCGTGGCCGGGCTGGACTGATCCTGATAGCCGCCGCCGTAGGCGGAGGGCGCGCGATTGTTGCCGTACATGTCGGCAGCGATCGAAGGGGTGGTCGCCACGACGACGGCGGCGACGGCGAGGGCGAACGAAACGCGGGACATGGTCGAACCTTCGCAGGGTTGTTCAACAATCCTCGCGACTTTCTCGAGGATCTGTTGACCACGTTAGCCCCGGTTGGGTTAAGCCCGAGTGAGGAAACGAGGTAAATTTTCCATTACCGAACGTTTCCGATCCCACGATTGGTTCGAACGTGTGAAATCGCACAAACAAAAACCTCGCCCACCGGGGGGTGGGCGAGGTTCTTTTCTGACTGTGTTCTGAAGGAAATCAGAACTTGTAGTTCACACCGACGCGAACGAGGTGATCGGCGAGGCTCTGACGCGAGTCGCCGACGTTCACGCGACCGTAGTCGGCATAGAGATACTCGCCCTTGACCGAGATGTTCTGAGCGACGGCGTACTCGGCGCCGGCACCCAGCGTCCAACCGGCGCGGGTGGTGGTCCGGGTCGTCTGAACCGCACCGTTGTCGTCGGAGAGCTTGAAGTTGGCCCAGGCGAGACCACCGGTGCCGTAGACCATCATGCGGTCGAAGGCATAGCCGGCGCGGACGCGCGCGGTGCCGGCCCAGGTCTTCTCGGCCTTGACGACGTCGGCACCGACGGTCTCGGTGCGAGCCGAATGGCCATAGCCGACGTCGGCCTCGAGGCCGACCACCCACGGGCCGGACTGGAAGTTGTAGCCGGCCTGCAGGCCACCGAACAGCGTCGCCGGCGAGAAGGTCGAGCCGGCGGCCGGGGTGTCGACCTTCGCACGCAGCCAGTCGGCGCCGAGGTTCGCACCGGCGTAGAAGCCGGTCCAGTTGTAGACGGACACCGGAGCGACATACGGGGTCGCGACCGGGGCCTTGCGGTTCATGTCGGCGGCCTGGGCGAGACCGGAAGCGGCGACGAGCGCCACGCAGCTCACGGCGGCACGAAGGAAGATCTTGGTCATGGCTAGTCCTCGAATTCTACAGTTGTCGTCGACCGCTAGACGATACCGGCACGGGCTCGATGCGCTCGACCGACGGGGCCTTGGCCTCGTTTTCACGACAGCGACGACGGATCCTGTTCTAGGGTCCGAATGCGGCCTAAGAAGGCGTCGAATGTGGCGATGGTGGAGCGAAAATGTGATGGCTTGGCTAACAGACCCTCTCCAGCCATGCGTAATTTGCATATGGTGAACGATTGCTTGCGACCCCCGTGCAACATGGGACACCAGCGCCGCAATCCCGTCCCGGACTGGATTTCCGCCCTCGTCCCCCGTACTCTCGCAGCCGTTCGAAAGCCGCACTTCCCCTCACCCAGAGCCCACGCGCGTGTTTTCCACAGGCCCGATGTCGTTTCAGCCCGCCCCCCGCACTGCCCTCGTCACCGGCGCCGCCCGCCGCATCGGCGCCGCCATTGCCCGTGATCTCGGCCGCCACGGCTGGGCGGTGGCCCTGCACTGCCACACCTCGCGCCTCGAGACCGAGGCGGTGGCCGCGGAAATCCGCGCGAACGGCGGCCGCGCCGAGGTGGTGGTGGCCGATCTCGCCGATCCTGCCGCCCTCGAGGGCGTCATGGCCCAGGCCACGGAGCCCCTCGGCCCGATCGGCCTGCTGATCAACAATGCCTCCGAGTTCGAGCCCGACGAGGTCGGCGCCCTCGATCCCGCCCGCTTCGAGCGTCACCTGCGCGTCGATCTGGTCTCGCCCTGCCTCCTCGCCGACGCATGGCTGGCCCAGCTCCCCCCCGACATGGCCGGACACGTCGTCAACGTCGTCGATCAGCGCGTCCTTCGCCTCACGCCGAAGTTCTTCTCCTATACGCTGGCCAAATCTGCGCTGTGGACCGCCACGCGGACCATGGCCCAGGCGCTCGCCCCGCGCATCCGCGTCAACGCCATCGGCCCCGGTCCGAGCTTCGCCAACACCCGCCAGACCGCCGAGGACTTCGCCAGGCAGTCCGCCGCAGTGCCCCTCGGTCGCGGTCCGGCGCCGGACGAATTCGGTGCCACCGTCCGCTTCCTGGTCGACACCCCCTCGATCACCGGCCAGATGATCTGCCTCGACGGCGGCCAGCACCTCGCCTGGGAAACCCCCGACGTCGTCGGCGTCGGCGAGTGAGCACGGCTCCCGTTCGACGCTGGCGAGCCGGCCGCCCCTGCGCCATATGAGAAGGGAGACGGCGCGCGGGGATTCGCGCGCCCGAGCCCTCGCCAGCCCGATGACCGACGACCCGACCCCGCCCGACGCTCCCTCCGACGACGATCTGCCGCCCGCGGCAGAAGCGCCCGCGCCCCTCGCGGCGACGGCGGACGCGCCCGCGCGCACGCTCTCCGGCGTCGAGGTGATCGCCGATCAGGTCAGGCGTCTACCCAACGCACCGGGCGTCTACCGCATGCTCGACGGCGACGGCACCGTCCTCTACGTCGGCAAGGCGCGGAACCTGAAGAAGCGGGTGGTGAACTACACCCGCGGCCAGGGGCTGACCGCCCGCATCCTGCGCATGGTGCGCGAGACCGCGGCGATGGAATTCGTCCAGACCCGCACCGAGACCGAGGCGCTGCTGCTCGAGGCCAACCTCATCAAGCGCCTGCGCCCGCGCTTCAACGTGCTGCTGCGCGACGACAAGTCGTTTCCCTACATCCTGGTGACCGCCGATCACGACGCCCCGGCGCTGGTCAAACATCGTGGCCCCCGTAAGCGCAAGGGCACCTATTTCGGCCCCTTCGCTTCCGCCGGCAGCGTCGGCCGCACCATCAATGCGCTGCAGAAGGCCTTTCTGGTGCGCACCTGCACCGACGGCGTCTACGACCTGCGCACCCGGCCCTGCCTCCTGTTCCAGATCAAGCGCTGCGCCGCCCCCTGCACGGGCGAGATCTCGCTCGCCGACTA
>ERZ1645187.3728-NODE-3728-length-12675-cov-7.887718_pt1 | contig 12675 bp, 12 predicted proteins | sample MGYA00575352_ERZ1645187 | MGnify/ENA primary metagenome ERZ1645187 (study PRJEB40837, sample SAMN11349314) | freshwater sediment metagenome | isolation source: river sediment | host: Sediment | place: India: Wazaribad , New Delhi | collected 2017-02-21 ... | reverse complement strand
CCCGGCAGATGCATGAGGTGGCCGAGGCCGGGGTCGCGGCGCATTGGTCCTATCGCGATGGCGCGCAGACCGAAAACCCCTTCGCGGTCGACCCGGCGAAATGGCTCTCCTCGCTGACCGAGCGCTTCGCCGAGGGCGATCACGATGAATTCCTCGAGAACGTCAAGCTCGAGATGTATTCCGACCAGGTGTTCTGCTTCACCCCGAAGGGCGATGTCATCAAGCTGCCCAAAGGCGCGACGCCGATCGATTTCGCCTATGCGATCCACACCCGTATCGGCAATTCCTGCGTCGGCGCCAAGGTCGACGGGATCCGCGTGCCGCTCTGGACACGGCTGAAGAACGGCCAGTCGGTCGAGGTGATCACCGCCGCCGGCCAGCGCCCGCAGCCGACTTGGCTCGATATCGTGGCGACCGGGCGCGCCAAGGCCTCGATCCGCAAATCGCTGCGCGAGGAGGACCGCACCCGCTTCGTCAAGCTCGGCTCCGAGCTCGCGCGGGTGGCGTTTGAACATGTCGGGCGCAAGGTCACCGACAAGGCGCTGCGCACCGCGGCGAAAACCCTCGGCCTGCCCGATGAGATCGAGGTTCTGGCCCGGCTCGGCTCGGCCGAACTCAAGGCGCGCGAGGTGATCGAGGCGCTCTACCCCGAGCTCGCCGCGCGCGGGCCGGTCGATACCGTCGAGCCCACCCGCGCGGTGCTGGGCCTCGGCGCCGATCAGAGCTTCCGACGCGCGAAATGCTGCCAGCCCTTGCCCGGCGAGCGGATCGTCGGCATCACCTATCGCGGCCAGGGCGTGGTGATCCATGCGATCGACTGCCCCGCGCTCGAGGAATTCGAGGAACAGCCCGACCGCTGGATCGACGTGCATTGGCAACCCGGCCAGCACCCGCCGGTCTATACCGCCGCGCTCAAGATCACGATTTCGAACGATGCCGGCGTGCTCGGCCATATCTGCAGCTTGATCGGCGGCCAGAAGGCCAATATCTCGGATCTGCATTTCGTCGACCGGAAACCGGACTTTTACTCCCTCGTGGTAGAGGTCGAGTTGCGGGACGCGGAACATCTGCACACGCTGCTCACGGCGCTGGAGGCCGAGACGGATGTGGCGCAGGTCGAGCGCTGGCGGGATCTCGCGCGCAAGCCCTGAACGGGCGCCCCGGCGGCGGGGCGAAAGGATGAACGGTGGTTTTCAAACGGCGCGATAAACGCCCCCTGCTGACGGCGCTGCGCGAGGCGATCTGGCCGCGAACCGGTTGGACGCGGGCGTTCCATTACGTCAAGCACCGCGTGAACCGCCTGCCCGACCGCCCCCACCGCATCGCGCGGGGCGTTTTCGCCGGGGTGTTTATCTCCTTCACGCCGTTCTTCGGGTTCCATTTCCTCTCGGCGGCGGCGGTTGCGCTTTTGGTGCGCGGCAATGTGCTCGCCTCGTTGCTGGCCACCTTCTTCGGCAACCCGGTGACCTTCCCGATCATCGCGGTGAGCTCGGTCAAGCTCGGCCACTGGATGCTCGGCCGCACCCCCGGCCTGCATCACGGCGACAGCCTCGGCGCGACCTTCCTCGCCGCGGGCCATGATCTCAAACACAATATCGTGGCGATCTTCACCCCGGCCCATACTGAATGGAGCGGGCTTGCGATGTTCTTCAAGGATGTCTGGCTGCCCTATCTGGTCGGCGGCTTCATCCCGGGGATCATCGCGGGCGTCATCTGCTATTACATCTCGCTGCCGATCATCGAGGCCTATCAGAAGCGCCGCCGCACCCGGCTGAAGGAACGGCTCGAGAAGATCCGCGCCAAGATCGCCACCAAGCGCGAGGAAAAAACCGCCCGCGTCGAGGCCGCCAAGGCCCCCGAGGCGCCCAAGCCCTGACTGCGCGCCTCTGGCTGCGGCGGGTTTTGCGTATTTTTGCCAAGAAGAAACAGCTGTCTCAGCACATTTCCCGCTGTTTCTTCTTGGTCCAAATACGCAAATCCGGCGCGCGCCACCCTTCCCTCCGCCAGGGCGCTCGCGCATAATCGCCCCAAAATGTGCCGCCCGAATTTGCCGGAGAAAATCATGCCCCATTCGCTGCGCCTTGGTGTCAATATCGACCACGTCGCCACCCTGCGCAACGCGCGCGGCGCGCCTTACCCAGAGCCCCTGCGCGCGGCCAAGCTCGCCGAAGCCGCGGGCTGTGACGGGATCACCGCGCATCTGCGCGAAGACCGCCGCCATATCCGCGACGAGGATATCGCGCGGCTTGCGGCCGAGCTCGTCGTGCCGCTCAATTTCGAGATGGCGCCGACGGCCGAGATGCAGGCGATCGCGCTCCGGATCCGCCCGCATGCCTGCTGCATCGTGCCGGAAAAGCGCGAGGAGGTGACCACCGAGGGCGGGCTCGATGTCGCGGCCGATCGCGCGCGGCTGGCCGACTATATCGCGCCGCTCAGCGCGCAGGGCACGCGGGTGTCGATGTTCATCGGCCATGATCCGGCGCAGATCGAGGCTTCGGCGGCGATCGGTGCGGCGGTGGTCGAGTTGCACACCGGCCATTATTGCGACCTGCATTACGCGGGCCGCTTTGCCGAGCGCGATATCGAGCTCGAGGCGCTGGCGGCGGGGGCGGCCTATGCGCATTCGCTCGGGCTCGAGGTCCATGCCGGCCACGGGCTGACCTTCGAGACGGTCGGGCCGATCGCCGCGATCCCCGAGGTTCGCGAGCTCAACATCGGTCATTTCCTGATCGGCGAATCGGTGTTTCTCGGGCTGGAGGGGGCGATCGGGCAGATGCGCGCCCTGATGAACGCCGCGCGGGGCGAGTGAAGGAGGGCGCGCCATGATCCTCGGCGTGGGCTCCGATCTGGCCAATATCGAGCGTATCGCGGGCACGTTGGCGCGGTTTGGCGACCGGTTCCGCAACCGGGTCTTCACCGAGGCCGAGATCGCCAAGGCCGCCTCGCGCGCCGATCAGGCGGGCACCTATGCCAAGCGCTGGGCGGCGAAGGAGGCCTGCTCGAAGGCGCTCGGCACCGGGCTTGCGATGGGGATCTCCTGGAAGGACATGGGGGTGACGAACCTGCCCACCGGCCAGCCGGTGATGGCGCTGACCGGCTGGGCAGCCGAGCGCCTCGCGGCGATGACCCCGGCGGGCCATGAGGCGGTCGTTCACGTCAGCTTGACCGATGATCACCCCTGGGCGCAGGCTTTCGTGGTGATTGAGGCGCGCCCGCTTCCTTGACACAGGGCCCCGGGCGGGCCAAGGAAGGCGGAACCTGAAAAACCTGAGGACCGGCAGAATGGCGAGCAAAACGGATGGCGGCATCGTCGAGACCATCAAGACGATCTTCTGGGCGCTGCTGATCGCGGGCGTGTTCCGCACGCTGTTCTTCCAGCCGTTCTGGATCCCCTCGGGGTCGATGAAGGACACGCTGCTGATCGGCGATTTCCTCTTCGTCAACAAGATGGCCTATGGCTATTCGGCCCATAGCTGCCCGTTCTCGGCCTGCCCGATCTCGGGGCGGCTCTTCGGCTCCGAGCCCGAGCGCGGCGATGTCGTGGTGTTCCGCCACCCGACCAAGGGCGTCGATTTCATCAAGCGCCTCGTCGGCCTGCCGGGCGACCGGATCCAGGTGATCAACGGCGTGCTCAACATCAACGGTGCGCCGGTCAAGATGGAGAGCGCGGGCGAGTTCACCGAGGTGAAGGCGCCGCAGGGCCCGCAGGGCCTGCTGCCGCGCTGCAAGAACGACCCGGTCGGTCAGGGCGGCACCTGCATCAAGGACCGCTACCTCGAGACCCTGCCCAATGGCGTCAGCCACGAGATCCTGAACATCTCCGACAACTGGGTTGCCGACAACACCCCGGTCTTCATGGTGCCCGAGGGGCAGTATTTCTTCATGGGCGACAATCGCGACAATTCCGAGGACAGCCGCTTCCCGGCCGCCGCGGGCGGGCTCGGCTTCGTGCCCTTTGAAAACCTGATCGGCCGCGCCGACCGGGTGATGTTCTCCTCGGCGGGGCGGTCGCTGTTCTTCTTCTGGACCTGGCGGATGGACCGCTTCTTCAAGGCGATCGAGTGAGCGAGGGCGGGGCGGTGAAGATCGGCGCGGATCTCGAGGCGTTCATGGGCCGGCTGGGGCATCGCTTTGCCCGGCCCGAGCTTCTGATGCGCGCGCTGACCCACAGCTCGATCGGCTCGGCCACCCGCCCCGATAACCAGCGGCTCGAATTCCTCGGCGACCGGGTGCTCGGCCTGACCATGGCCGAGGCGCTCTTTCGCGCCGACCGCGCCGCCTCCGAGGGCCAGCTCGCGCCGCGCTTCAACGCGCTCGTGCGCAAGGAAACCTGCGCCGATGTCGCGCGCCAGATCGACCTCGGCGCGGTCTTGAAACTCGGCCGCTCGGAGATGATGTCGGGCGGGCGGCGCAAGGAAGCGCTGCTCGGCGATGCGATGGAGGCGGTGATCGCCGCGGTCTATCTCGACGCGGGCTTCGAGGCGGCGCAGGCGCTCGTGCTCAGGCTTTGGGGCGCGCGGATCGACGCGGTCGAGGAAGACGCGCGCGACCCGAAGACGAGCCTTCAGGAATGGGCCCAGGCGCGGGGCTTGCAACCGCCCAAATACGTCACCATCTCGCGCGAGGGGCCCGACCACGCCCCCGTCTTCACCATCGAGGCACAGCTCGCCAATGGCGAGAGCGAGCGTGCCACCGCCGGCGCGAAACGGCAGGCCGAACAGGCCGCCGCCCGCGCCCTTCTCGCCCGGCTGGAGGGCCAAGCATGACCGAGACCACCCGCGCAGGCTTTGTCGCGCTCATCGGCGAGCCCAATGCCGGCAAATCGACCCTTCTCAACCGCATGGTCGGCGCCAAGGTCTCGATCGTGACCCACAAGGTCCAGACCACCCGCGCCCGGATCCGCGGCGTGTGCATGGCGGGCGCGGCGCAGATCGTCTTCGTCGACACGCCCGGCATCTTCCGCCCGCGCCGCCGGCTCGACCGGGCGATGGTCTCGGCGGCCTGGGGCGGCGCCTCGGATGCCGATATCGTGGTGCTCCTGATCGAGGCCCATCGCGGCCTGACCGAGGGCGCGCGCGCGATCATCGCCGCGCTGAAGGAGCGCGAGGGCACCCAGCCCGTCGCGCTCGCGATAAACAAGATCGACCGGGTGAAGGCCGAGAAACTGCTCGAACTCGCCGAGGCCGCGAATGCCGAATACCCCTTCGCCAAGACCTTCATGATCTCGGCCGAGCGCGGCTACGGGGTCGATGACCTGCGCGACTGGCTCGCGGGCGAGCTGCCGGTCGGCCCTTGGTATTACCCCGAGGACCAGATCGCCGACCTGCCGATGCGCCAGATCGCGGCCGAGGTCACGCGCGAGAAACTGACCCTGCGGCTCCATGAAGAGCTGCCCTATCAGCTCACCGTCGAGACCGAGAAATGGGAGGATCGCCCCGATGGCTCCACCCGCATCGACCAGCTGATCTATGTCGCGCGCGATGGCCACAAGGGCATCGTGCTGGGCAAGGGCGGCGAGACGATCAAATCGATCTCCACCGCCGCCCGCGCCGATCTGGCCGAATTCCTCGGCCGGCCGGTGCACCTCTTCTTGCAGGTCAAGGTCCGCCCGAACTGGCTCGAAGAGGCCGAGCGCTACTCCGAAATGGGCCTCGATTTCAAGGACGGCGATTGATGGCAGAGCCCCGCCTGCGGGCGGAGCTCTGGGTGCGCGCCTATCTCAAACGGCTCGAACTGGCCAATATCCCCGCCTATATCGCCGCCCGCGGCCAACCCGACAGCGGCGCGGTGATGGTCAAATGCGCCCGCCTCGACGGCACCGCCCAGCTCTACGAGCGCCGCTCCGATCTGATCACCGGCGGCTGGCAATGGCTCATCCTCCATGACGGCCCCGAGCCCGAGATCGACGCCTCGATCCGCAAACAGCGCGGCTTCGACCCCGACCTCTGGGTGATCGAGATCGAGAGCCGCGCGGGCCGCACGCTGCTCGACGAAGCCGGCCTCGCCGACTGACTTTCCCTTTCATCTTGCACCAAATATCCTGCGGGGGTCCGGGGGTGCAAAACCCCCGGCCGGATCACAAGCGCATCATGGACTGGCAAGACAGCGGCACCATCCTCTCCACCCGCCCACATGGCGAGACCTCGGCGATCGTCGAGGTCTTCACCGCGGCGCATGGCCGCCACGCGGGGCTGGTGCGCGGCGGCGTCTCGCGCAAACTCGCCGCGACGCTGCAACCGGGCTCGCATGTCGCGGTCTCCTGGCGCGCGCGGCTTGAGGATCACATAGGCGCCTTCACCGTCGAGCCGCTGCGCGCGCGTGCGGGCGCGCTTTCCGATCGGCTGGCGCTCGCCGGGCTCAACGCCACCTGCGCGATGCTGCGCTTTGCCCTGCCCGAACGCGACCCGCATCCGCGCCTCTACGCCGCCTCCGAGCCGCTCTTCGACGTGATCGGCGCGGCGATCGAGGGCTGGCCGGTCGATTATCTGCGCTGGGAGCTCGCGCTCCTCGACGAGCTCGGCCTCGGGCTCGACCTGAGCCGCTGCGCGCTGAGCGGCTCGCGCGAGGATCTCGCCTTCGTCAGCCCCCGCACCGGCCGCGCGGTCAGCCGCAAGGCCGCGGGCGACTGGGCGCCGCGGCTCCTGGCCTTGCCGGAGGTCCTGCTCGGCCAGGGCCCGGCCACCTGGGGCGAGATCGGCGCGGGGCTGCGCCTCACCGGCCATTTCCTCAACCATTTCGCCGAGGAGCATCACCGCCGCGCCCTGCCCGAGGCCCGCAACCGGCTGATCGCGATGATCGCCCGTCAGGGCTGAGCGCGGGTATCCAGACGCAGCTGCATCAGCGCGAGATCGAGCCAGCGGCCGAATTTCTGCCCGACCTCGGGCATCCGCCCCACCGGCTCGAAGCCGAGGCTCGCATGCAGCGCGATCGAGCCCGCATTCCCCGCCTCGATCGCCGCGACCATGATATGCGCCCCGCGCGCGCGGGCCTCGGCGATCAGCGCCTCCATCAGCGCGCGCCCCCGCCCGCCGCCCTGCGCGCCCTTGCGCACATAGACCGAATGTTCGACCGTCGCGCGATAGCCGTCAAAGGCGCGAAACGGCCCGTAGCTCGCATAGCCGAGCACCGCGCCGCCCTCCTCGCAGACCAGCACCGGAAAGCCCCCCTCGGCCCGCGCCGCCATCCACGCCCGCCGGTTTTCGGCATCGACCTCGATGTCGTTCCAGATCGCGGTCGTCTCGCGCACGGCGGCGTTGTAGATCTCGGCCAAGGCGGGGGCATCGGCGGGGGTCGCGGGGCGGATCATCGGTCTCTCCTTTTCGCGCGAGAATGCCGGAACCACGCGCGGGCGCAATGCAAAACGGGGCCCCAAAGGGCCCCGCTGCCGGAGATTTCAGCCCGCTCAGCCGATCAGACGGCGCGCGATCACCTGCGCCTGGATCTCGGCCGCGCCCTCGAAGATGTTGAGGATGCGCGCATCGCACAGGATCCGCGAGATCGCATATTCGAGCGCGAAGCCGTTGCCGCCGTGGATCTGCAGCGCGTTATCCGCGCTCGACCAGGCCACGCGCGCGCCAAGCAGCTTCGCCATACCCGCCTCGACATCGCAGCGCTCGCCGTGGTCCTTCTCCCAGGCGGAGAAATAGGTGAGCTGGCGCGCGATCATGATCTCGACCGCCATCATCGCGAGCTTGCCGGCGACGCGCGGGAATTCGATCAGCGATTTGCCGAATTGCTTGCGGTCGATGGCATATTGCATGCCGATCTCGCAGGCGGCCTGCGCCACGCCGACGGCGCGGGCGGCGGTCTGGATGCGGGCCGATTCGAAGGTTTCCATGAGCTGTTTGAAGCCGCGGCCGGTCTCGCCGCCGAGCAGATTCTCGCCCTTGATGCGGAAGCCGTCGAAGCCGAGCTCATATTCCTTCATGCCGCGATAGCCGAGAACCTCGATCTCGCCGCCGGTCATGCCGGGGGTGGGGAAGGGGTTGTCGTCGGTGCCCGGGGTCTTCTCGGCCAGGAACATCGACAGGCCGCGCCAATCGGTGGTGTCGGGCTCGGTGCGCGCGAGCAGCGTCATCACATGGGTGCGCTGGGCGTGGGTGATCCAGGTCTTGTTGCCGGTCACGACCCAATCGTCGCCGTCCTTGACCGCGCGGGTGCGCAGGCTGCCAAGGTCGGAGCCGGTGTTGGGCTCGGTGAAGACCGCGGTCGAGAGGATCTCACCGGAGGCAAGCCCCGGAAGCCATTTGGCTTTTTGTTCCTCGGTGCCGCCGCACAGGATCAGCTCGGCGGCGATCTCCGAGCGCGTGCCGAGCGAGCCCACGCCGATATAGCCGCGCGAGAGCTCTTCGGTGACCACCACCATCGAGGCTTTCGAGAGGCCGAGCCCGCCGTATTCCTCGGGGATCGTCAGGCCGAAGACGCCCAGCTCGGCGAGCTCCTCGATGATCTCCATCGGGATCAGCTCGTCCTTGAGGTGCCATTCATGGGCGTTCGGGATCACGCGTTCCTCGGCATAGCGGTGGAACTGGTCGCGGATCATCTCGAGATCTTCGTCGAGGCCCGAGGCGCCAAAGAGCGCGCGGCCCTGGTTGTCGCGCATGCAGGCGACAAGCGCCATCCGCGCCGCGGCGGTGTTGCCGCTCGTCATCAGCGCCTGCGCCGCGGCCGAGGGCGCCCAGCTCACGCCGAGATCGGCGAGCCGCGCGACCTCGGTCTGGCTCATCGGGATGCCGCCGGCGATCTGGTTGAGATATTCGCCAAAGCCGATCTGCAGGATCAGGCTCTCCATCGGGCCGAAGGCGCCGGCCTCGGCCACCCGGCCCGCCCAGCCGCGCAGCTGCATCAGCGACTGGTTGTAGGTCGCAAGCCACGAGAGCGCATGGGCGGCGAATTGATGCTCCTCGAGGGCTGCGCCCGAAACCTTGCCCTCGCGCGTCACGCGCGCGCGCAAAGCGGCGGTCGCGTCATCGGTCAGTTTCGCCACTTCGGGCAGCACGGCTTCGGTCAGAGCCAGCAGGTCGGTCATGTGAACGTCGGTCATTTGAGCCCCATCATGCGCCATGAATCGGTGTCCTTCTTGCGGTTGCCCCGTGCTTAGGGCCTTCGCAGGCGCAGCGCAATAAAAATTCGCGCGGTGGTGTAAATGTGACCGAATATGTCGCGCCGGTTTGACTTAGGCGGCGACCGGACTACGGCTGCGGCTGCGGGCGGCGGCCAGAGATCGGGTCTCGAACCCCTCCAGAACGCGGCGCACCGGGCTGCGGTGCTCGGGCAGGGCGCCGATCGCGGCGAGATCGGCGAGCGCGGTCGTCGCGGCGAGCGCGGGCTGGCGCGCGAGGCGGCCGGCGTTCAGGCTTTCGAGGCGGCAGCCGTCGGCGATCAGCAGGTGATGGCCATCGAGCAAAACGCCCTGCCAGCCGAGCACATTGGGGCGATCGGGTTGCAGCGCGGTGCAGCCGTCGACGAGGTGGCGCGCCTCGACGAGCACCTCATCCTCGCCGAAGAGATAATCGACCGTGGGCCCCGAGAGCGCGATGCGGTGCTGCGGCAGAACCCACAGATCGCGGCTCGCGCCGAAGCTCGGCGCGCAGAGCCGCACCGGGCGCAGATGCCCGAGCGCGGGCAGCGCGATCCGCCCCGACCAGAGCACCGGCTGCGCGCCCGCATCCACCGTCTCCACGAGATCGCCCGCGCGCAGATTGCCCGCCGGGCGCCAGCCGGTGGGCGTCAGAAGCGGCGTCGAGGGCGCGAAACAGGCCGCGGGCCCCGCCGGATGCAGATGCGCGCCGACCGACAGCCATTCGACCCGCGGCCCGATCCGCGCCGGCGCGCGGCCCTCGGCCAGCGTCTCGAGATCGGCGCGGGCGAGCGCGACGGGGGCGGGGGCGGCGCGTTGGCGCAGCGTGCCGCGCTCGAGCGCCTCGAGGGTCAAAAGGCTCTCGCCCGCGATGCAATCCCACCGCCAACTCAGCCGCATCGGTCCGCCCTCGGCGCAATCGGCGCTGGCGTCGATCGAGAGCGCATGGAAGGCCGCGCCGCGGCGGATCTCGAGGCGGATCAGCCCCTCGCGATCGAGGGTGAGCGCGAGCCGGTCGGCGCCCGCGCCCGGCGCGGTGAGGTCGAAGAGTTCGAGCGGGCCGGTTTCGCCACGGGTGAGGGTGAATTCGAGCAAGAGGCTGCCCTGGGCGAGCTGGCCCGGCACCCGCGCCTGATCAAACCCGACCCGGCCGTGATGGGGCAGATAGGCGGCGAACCAGCCGTGTTGGGCGCCGCTCATGCCGCGCGCTCGCGCAAGAGGCGCGCCTCGTAGCCCTTCAGCATCCGCCGCGCGGCGGGGGCGAAGCCCGTGCCGGTCGCCGGGTCGAGCTCGGGGAAGAGCGCGCAGATTTCGGCTTGGCAGGCGGCCTCGAGCCCGCCCAGGACCTGCGGCCCGGGCAGGAAGCTCTCGGTCGCGAGCCCCTCGGAGAAGATCACCTGATGGCGGTCGAAGAGCAGGTGGAAATACTCGACCTCGCCGCCCTCGACGACGCGCACGCGGGCGCCATCGACGAGATGTTTGGCCGCGACCAGCACCTCGGCCTCGCCGAACATCAGCTCCGCCAGCGCGTCGCGCATCAAGATCCGGTGTTGGGGCGAGACGGTGAGCACATCATGTCGGCCAAACGTATCGGCCTCGATGCGGATCGGGGCGAAATCGCCCGTCGCGCGGACGCGGTGCCGCCCGACCCAGCGCAGCGGCTGCGCGCCGTCGTCCTGGGTGAAGACGAGATCGCCCGGGCGCAGATCCTCGACGGCGCGGGGGCCCTCGGGGGTGGCGATGCGGGTGCCGGCGGTGAAACAGGGCACCACGTTGACGGTGACGAAACCGACATCGGTATGGCCCGCGCCATCGGAGATTTCATAGGTGAAGTTGACGGTCTCTTCCTCGGCATCGGTGAGGACCGTGAGCGTGCCATCGGGGTTGAGGGTGACCTGTTCGCCCGAGGCAAGCGTCACCGTCTGGCCGGGGCTGACCGCGACACCGTTGATATGGGTGATCGTCAGCGTGCCCTGCGTGCCGCTGTGGTCGTTGGCGAGAACGTCGATCGTGCGCGCCTCGCCCGGGGCGACATTGGTCACGTCATCGGTGGCGATCAGCACGGTCTGGATGCTGTCGCCCGCGATCAGGATGTTCGAATCGTAGTTCGAATCCGAGGTGTCGGCGATGCCGATGCGGATCGAGTTCACCACGCCGACATTGACCGGGAAGGTCAGCGACATGGTCACGGTGAAGCCGTCCATCTCGGTGTTGTAGCTATCCGAGGTGTTTGAAATGTAAAGGTTTTCGTTGTTCTGGCTGTTGACGTTGATGACCGAGGTATTGCCGTTGCCGGCGGCCAGTTCGACGTAGCTCCCGTTCACCCAGACGCCGACGATATCGTTGTAGATCGAGTTGATATACTCGGGATATTCCTCCGAGGCGAAGGTGAAGGAGACGGTCATCGTGTCGCCGGTGGGGATGAAATCCACATCGAGCCAGGCGGCGTCATAGGTGGTGGTGCCGGCGATCGCGTTGAAATCGGCGTTGTTGTTGACGCCGGAGGTGTTGGTCGAGGTGTTCGTCGAGGTGTTCACATCGCCAAAGGAATTGGTGAAGCTCGTCGCATAGCCGGTGGAGAGGATCACCCCGGTGTTCGAGGGCGTGGCCTCGGGCGAGAGCGCATCGCCGCGCGAATAGATCGCCGAGGAGCGCGCGTCGCCGGTGTAGGAAGCGCCGACCACGGTCACGCCATCGCCGAAGATGGTGTTGGCCATCTGCAGCGCCGAAGCGCTCGTGTTGTAGCTCAGCTCCGATGCCCAGGGCATTCTCGCCTCCCGCGTTGGAGGCAGCGCAATCACGAGCGGCGCCCCGAAGAGGGCGCTCGTGTCGGGCCGGTGGCCCGCAAATCCGGGTGGGTGCGTTGACCCTGCTCGTGTTGCCCTGCCTCAGGACGTTATTTTCCCCACAGTAGCCGGGGCGCCCTTGAGAATAAAGACAAATTTTCGCCACAAACGGGCTTGGGCCGGGCGGTGACCGGGCTGCAACACCTGACGCCGGGGAAGGGGGCTCGACGGGCGGCGCGGGGGGCGCTAATCCTGCGCGAAAGCCGCAAGGAGCCGCAGATGACCCATGCCCCGATTGATCCGGTCGCGCTGACCGCCGCGCTGATCCGCTGCCCGAGTGTCACGCCCGTCGAGGGCGGCGCGCTCGAGCTTCTCGCGCGGGTGCTGGGCGAGGCCGGGTTCGCCTGCACCCGGGTCGATCGCAACGGCGTGCCCAACCTCTTCGCGCGCTGGGGGGCGAAGGGCGCGCGCAGCTTCGGCTTCAACGGCCATACCGATGTCGTGCCGGTGGGCGATGTCGCCGCCTGGAGCCGCGACCCGTTCGGCGCCGAGATCGCCGAGGGCCAGATCTGGGGCCGCGGCGCGAGCGACATGAAATCGGGCGTGGCGGCCTTTGTCGCGGCGGCGGTGGATTTCGTGCGTGAGACCCCGCCTGAGGGCGCGGTGATCCTGACCATCACCGGCGATGAAGAGGGCCCGGGCCGCGACGGCACGCGCGCGCTGCTCGACTGGATGGCGGCCGAGGGCGAGGCGATGTCGGTCTGTCTCGTGGGCGAGCCGACCTGCCCCGAGCGGATGGGCGAGATGATG
>ERZ1645187.3727-NODE-3727-length-12677-cov-5.486215_pt1 | contig 12677 bp, 10 predicted proteins | sample MGYA00575352_ERZ1645187 | MGnify/ENA primary metagenome ERZ1645187 (study PRJEB40837, sample SAMN11349314) | freshwater sediment metagenome | isolation source: river sediment | host: Sediment | place: India: Wazaribad , New Delhi | collected 2017-02-21 ... | reverse complement strand
GGTTATATCGAAAGAAGCGGTCTTTCCACCGTAAGTAACCGTTATTGTTTTAGTCCCAACCTCGGCAAGCAACATAATATGCTCATAATCCGTATTGAAGCGATAACCGCTAGAAATCGTTTCGCTTCCGCCATCGGCATAATTTGCGGTCAAAACAAAACCAGTCATATCTAACTTTTCGCCGACTTTATAGGTAGTCTTTGTAGGAGGAGTAATTGAGATAGACGAAAGCACACGGGTAATTGTTAAATCAACTTCGTTATCGCTTGTATATGTGACACCGCCAGTGTAAGTAGATGAGGTTAAAGTGACTAACAAATCTCCTTTTCCAAAAATAGCAGTAGTGGCAGAACTACCATCACTACGCCATTTCAGTGCATAACCAAGAGAAGCAAATTGTGAATTGCTGGTAATTGTATCTTCTTCATACATATCGCCATAGATTGCCGAGCGTTGATACCATCTACGAATGATAGCACCAGTCATGTCAATCGTATCGCCATGAATATATGAAACATCATCGGGTTGTCTTGAAATGCTAATGCTATCGCAAATGTTAGTGATAGTTACGGAGTAGGTCGTTGTTGCACTTCCAGCAAGATAATCATAAAAGTTCCTAACTGTAAGTGTTTCGGAAATAGAACCGACAGTTTCAAAACCACCGGCAGCATTATTATGGTCGCTTTCAATTTGAATACCATTTGAAATACCGTAGTTTGACGAACCCAGTTTTTGATTTGAAAAACTATCAAAAAAATACGAACCGCTTGTGAATGTGATATTAACGGCAAAGTTCGTATAATCCGTGACATATTCGCCTTTGTTGAATGTCGATTGATGTGTTGAAGAACCGTCTACGCTAATAGCGGTAATTAGGTTCTTATACACCACCGCACTCGAATATGAAAGAGATTGGCTAAATCCAGTAAAAGTGTTTCCGCCATCACTAAAAGTTGCGATAGAAACGGAAACCGTAATAGTAGCGGTATTCGTGGCACTATCGAAACTCGTTAGCGAAGTTGTCATTGTGCTTCCGCTAGGGAATGTAGACGAACCAGTGCCATAGTTCTCGAAAGCATAGGCGTAAGGGTCTTCGAGCGTGTTGTAAATGACAGCGACACGCAGTTTAGACAAGTTTGCTGTTACGGTATCGGGATAGGTATAGCAAAATGGTGCGTTGTTCGCACTCGTTATATTCAATGTCGCCGCGTATTTACTGTAAGTTGCCATACTTTGTTCCCTTTCGTTCGTATCGTCATTTGAAGCGTTCGTTTTAATCTCATCTCGCCATATCGAACCATACATAGACCCTAGAAGAAGTATCGGAATTAGAAGCCCCATTTTCTTAGTCATTTTGCTAAGTCCCTACCTTTCTCTCTCTATAATAACCGATAATGTTGTTATCTCCAAAATCGGCGATTATCTCTTTTTGCTTAGGTAAGTCAATCTCGATAGCGTCTATCCCACGGTAATAGACCGTATCCGCACTATCCACTCCCTTGACATAGCAACAACAATTAAACTCGAAACCGCAACCACTTTCGTCAAATACTAAAATATCCGATAACCGTGTTGCTAACGAACCCATAAACAATGTGTCCGTGCTTGTATAGTCGCTCGCATAGCCGAGTTCCAAGTAATCCCTATAAAGTTGCTTGCGGATTAAATTATTCAACTGTGGCGTGTCGGTATCCTTGATGAAACTATCCGCACTGATGTCCTCGCTTCTACCAATCCTATCCGTAGACAATGAGTAGTCTACCTCGAACCAAGTATCCGAAATGACATTGACCGAACGCTCTCCGACAATCTTCGTTGCTCCGTACAAAGTCACAATCTTACCAAGCGGATATATCGAGGCATAGGTATAGTGCTTCTTCTTCTTATTCGTGACCGAGGTCGAACTTTCGTCAACGAAAGCCGAAAGCAACTTTCCAGCCGAGTATCCATCGACCGTCTTTCCAGTTTGGTTATAGTGCTTCTCGAACATACCGTTCCTAGAAGCGTCATATTTCATCTTCAACTCGATTTGAGGGTAATAAACGACTTTGAATAATGTGCATGCGGCACTATCCTTCAAAACCGATGGTGCAGCAGATTCTACAAATAAAGTTAAAGTCATCGCATAATTTGTAGACCCAAGAGTAAAGTAGTAAACAGCGTATTCGTCTTTCGTAGTTCCCATTGTTATCTGCCATATATCCCAAGTAAGACCTTTAACGCTATCTCCTCCTTGTTCCCAATACATACATCGGTCTTGTTTATGTGCGTCTTCAATTCCATCACGGTATATTTTATTTTTTAAGTATATGTCTTTATCATCCGTTTCCGCATAGATACCACGGTAATGATTGAAAATGTGCGTTTTTTCATCGAAAGTGTCTGCACCAATGGAATTATAAACAGTAAATTGATCGGGGTCTGGCAACGCTTCCTTGATAATGAGTTTATCCGCAGAAGAAAGACCACTTACCCAACTATAACCGCTATTCTCAAAATTATTCATAAACATTTCTTTTGTAAAGCAAAACGACATAGAAAAAACATTCAATGCTGTTGGGTTTGCATTATTTTCGTAGTCCGTTCTTTCGTAAATAGAAAACCAACCAGTTTGATATACTGTCACGCTAACAACCTCATCTATCTTGCTAGGTAATCTTATCTCAGCAGTTTTAGGGTCTATTTCAAGAACATCTGGACTAAAAGAAGCAACACCGCCAAAGTTCGGGAACTTATTGGGTATGGAACTACGAGCGTTCTTAATATCGCTTACAACCGTCACGCAATAGTTATCTCCACCGCCTTTGTTTTGCTCGAAAGCGTCATTCTCGATATTTGCGTCCGTTGCGTCAAAATCGACTGGTGCGTTGCCTAAACCAATCCTAGACACGAAAGCGACAGTCAACGCCGATAGATAGGTAGCACCGTGCAAGGGGTGTCCGCTCGATGAATAAACAGATGTCGTGAAAGTCAATGTCGGAACATAGCCGTTCATTCGACCGAAATCACGCAAGGAACTAGCCAATGTGTATCCGTCATAGGATTTGAAACTGTTTTTCTTAGTGGTTGACATACCGCTCATAGTGAATGTAGCGATAGGCACTTTATCCGTGAACTTGGCGATAGAGAAAAGACGATTGAAGAATGTAGCGTTCGTGTAGCGTTCGGCTTTGAAAGCACAGTTCGGCAACTCGATACCGTTGAGGAACTCGAAAGCGTCCTCACAATCCAAGTTATGTTGATAGGAATAGATACCTCCTATGCTATCTTCCAATTCGCTTTTGTCGGTATCGACTACCCACCATTTAGAGATGGCACTATCGTAAATGACAGTCCCCTTTTTAAGGTCGGTCGCTATGGCGTTATGGACGGTATATTTTACATTCGCTGGCTTTTCGTTCAATGCGTCTTGGAATGAATATGGCAATTCGGGCGAACCAAAATCAAACCGTATGAGTTTCTTCACATACGGATAGGTGTTCGTATCCCAAGTTCCGCTATACTCGCCATAGTAATAAAGCATAGGTTATCCCCCTTAGTAGTTGTTCCGATAGGTTATGCGACCATTAAACACATTCCTAGCGACATTGTGGCTGTCCGATAACCTCGATTGACCCGTAGATATACGCAAAAAGTTATTGTTGTTCTCTCGCTCGGCTTTCTTCTTTTCCGCTTCCCACCATTTCATTATTTGAATGATGATGTATTGGACGATAACCATGACGCCAACGCTACCCATCGCTTGCTTGACACCGCCGTGCGAATAGTTATCCGCTATGGACATACCAGACTTGATTAACCGAGTTCCTTGTTCCCATTTACCATTCGTGACTTTATTCATCACGGAGTTGATAGGACGCATATACCTATCTTCGCCTGCGCCTAAAATGCGAAAAGACTTACCGCTACCTTTCGGAGTTGCAAGTTTGTCCACTTCCGCTTGGAGTTTATGGTTTTTCGTCTTATCTTGGACGATGAAGCGATAAATAGTTGCCATACGCTGTTAGCCCTCAATTTCCATAGACAATTTGTAAATCATAACATCGCCGTTCGTGTTCGAGCGTGAAACCTTATCAATCTTACCGTGAATTGTCGTGACATCGCAAAAACCATAGTTCGTCACGGTTTCCCTAGCATACCAAGTCGTGTTAGCGTTAATCGTTCCGCCGAATACTCCATAAGAAGCCAAGTCACGGAAGATGATACCCAATGTCGAATAGTCGGCAATAAGGTCATACTCACGCTTGTTCGCTTGCTCGCTGTTGTGTGCTTTCTTCCGTGGTGACGATGGAGTTTCACGCCAAGTTTGGTTATCGAAATCGACATCGGACGGTAGCGACAACGGCTCGACCGTATAGTAAGTCGTGTTATCGTATGAAAGTTCCACCTTGACGGTATCGTTGCCTAATTCCACATTCTCATCGCATACGGTCGCCTTTCCAGATAGGTTATAGCGGATATGCTCGACCTTGTTGACGATGAACGGTATATTGCCCGAAACCTCGGTCAACGCTATCGAAATCTTGCGTTTCGTGTATGTCGCCATCGTTTGGTTGATAGTCCCAGTGATGGAAGATACTCCGACCGTGGCAATCTTGACTTCGTAAATGACTTTATTTCCCGATGTGCTTTCCTCGATATAGAGAATATCGTTTGCCACTAAATGGGAAATATTGACACCCAACGCTTCTAAGGCGGTTTTCAAATTCGTAGCGGTCGTGTAAGAAGCCAAAATGAAATAGTTTCCGTCCTCGGCATAAGTCCCAAGATACGGAGTGGAGATATGGACTACGCTCGAACTATCGACAATGCAATCAAACTTTGTTCCTTTGGTTTCGTCAATGAGAGAATGAACCATATCCATGATGTATGGACTATTGGCTTTCGCACAATCAATCTCGACATTGAAACCGAATGAGTTGATATATTTCGTTTTCAAAGACGAAATCTCGCTGTCGCCATCGCTTTTAACGATTAGACGACCACGGTATTGAGCCAAGTTCCTATCGTCAAGCATATCCATGAACTTCTCTGCGAAACGCTCGACATCTTCTTCCTTTGCGCCCATATAGAAAGAAGCGACATAGTAGTTTGTCGTGTCGTTTATCTTATCCTCGATGACCGCTCGGACAATATCGACATCCGTGATATACATACCGTTTCCCCCTTATATGGTCGTTTTCCCAATCATGGAAGCAATACTTGCGTAAGCCATATTCTCCGTTGCTTCGCTCATTTCTTCCCAAAAATCTTCGCTACCTCTACCCAATTTTGCACCAATATTTATGGCGATACTAGGCAACTCGACTTCCATAATGCGCTCGATATAGTGATAGTGTTTGTTCTCGTATGCTGTCGATGTCACGGTAGGCACTTTCTTCGTCCCACCGCCACGATATTCTTGCGTCAATTTTCCTTTATCGGAATACGACCATTTGCCATAATCCCTAGAAGATGAACTAACTTTCGCTTGGCTACCTTTGGACTTTTCAGTTCCCCAAGAACGCACTTTACCGTAGGCACGCACTTCGTCTTTTCCTTCTTTGTTTTTAACGATACGCCTAGCACGCCGATTGCCATAGTGTATGGATTGTGCGTCCTCTAAGATATGGTATTGAGGCGCTTTTTCTTCCGATAGGTCGTTGCCTAACTCGAACACATGGGTATTTTCGTCAATCGGTATCCAAGTATTCGCCAACAAAGCGACATCTTTCATATGAGGTTTGTTTCGATGGTATGTTTTCTTGTCAAATGGAAAAAGAGGGCTATTCGCCATCTTGACATAGATGAGTTGCGCCACCTTTTCCGATACTTCGCTCATAGTTTCCCCTTTATTCGAGTTTCAAGATAATGTCCTTGACTTGCGGTTTCACTAAATCCCTAAACTGTCTATTTACGACCGATTTACGAGGGATAATCTTGGTTATCTGCAATTCGTTCTTATCGTCCAATGTGATGGTATCGCCAATCATAAACGGATAATCCCCACCGACTACGATGGTCATGCCCATTTTCTCGGCTTGAAATTGATCATTCACTTTCTCTACGCCCATATCTTCCGAGATATAGTAATGGATTGGAACATCGGCGTCATTGTCGGGATTATGCCAAAATCCATCGAAAGTGTAGATGTTTTGGTTGACTACATTTTTATTCACGAATGTGGTTGACATATTATTTTTGCCATCCGTTCATATTGGATATTTTCGCACGGTTGCGTAAAATGTTCTCGACAACGCTGTCAATCGGGTTGACATCGCCTAACTCGATGATATTGCGAATTGTTTGATATTGGGCTTCCTTGAAAGCGTCAATCTTGCTTGCATTGTCCAATAAAACGACAAAATCGTCATCTTCATCAATGTCTTGGTTTAGACGATACATACCGTTCACGAGAAAACGATAGGAACGGTCGATGAGTTTTTGCACGATAGACCCATCATCGTCTTGCAATTTATCTCGGACATCATAGCCAAAAGTATCCGTTAAATCTTCTTCCGTGATTTTATAATCGCTCAATAGTGCCATTTTATTTTTCCTCGTTCTCGAAATTATTATATAACAAGATAGAAAAAAAGACCACTTATCGCTAAATGGTCTTTCCTTTTTTAGTCGCTCAATTTGTCGTATTAGGCGTCAATCATGCGGACGGCACGGTTGCCATCGAGGATTTTGATACCGTAGAGGACATCGATTGAGATGTTGTTCGTCTTGGACGATTGCGTATATCCGTAAACGACACGGACGGCAAGACCATTGGGCGAAACGGCGACAGCGCCCTCAGCACCGCCAAGCGGTAATTCTTGGGGGGCAACGGCTAAGGTCAATGCAGATTTATGGAAAGCGACAGAGAACGGCGCACGGACTTCAAACACATCGGCGGCAGTTGCGGCTTTATGCAAAGCAGGAGTGATGTCGATTGAGGCAATAGCGCTCGTATCGCCAGTTCCGTCTTCCGCAAAGGTATAGATGTGGTTGTCGTAAATGAACTTATCGCCAGCCTTGATAGTGGCGGTAGCGGCGCTCAATGAAGACAAGGCGATATCGGTAGCGCCGATAGTTCCAGTAATCTTGTAGGAGGTCGCAGTTCCAGCGGTGGCGGCGTCAGTGTTCGGGAGTAAAGTGCTTGAATAGCAGTCAAACCCGAATAAACGACCGACTTCGGCTTCACGCAAAGCGGCGATGTTTTGAGATTTTTCAAAGTGGACGATAGCGTCTAAGGCATTGTATTCATAGTGATGGAGAGGGGCGAAAAACAGATAGCGTTCGGACTTCGGGACTTTCTTCAAGTCAAGCGCTTTCGCCAAAGCGCCGATGTCGCCGATGGCGGCGGTAGCGGATTTGGTTTCGGAAAGCGAAGCGCCAGCGACTAAGGCGGCGAGGACATTGCTTTCGATTTGTTCCGCAAGGGCGTAGGCGGCAGGTTGAATGACTTGTTTGGATAAATCATCAATGGATAAAGTCATTTCTTTCGAGGTAATATCAACGGTCACATCGGCGATAGTATCGAGAGTGACGGCGACATAACTTTCGGTAATGTTTTGGGCGGAGGTAGCGGTAATGAAGTTCTTTGCGGAGAATGTCGCAGGGGTTTTCACATTGATGGTGTTGCCTTTGGCACGAGGGGTATTGAAATCCCGTTCCACGCCACGGTAAACAAGACCAGAGGCGGCTAACTGTTCTTCAAGGGCAGTCAACGCTTCTTGGGCGACTAATGTAGGATTAACAAAGCTGTTTGACATAAATTATCTCCTTTTTTGATGGCTTATTTGCCACCGTATAATGTTTCTTTCCGCAGTTTGCGATAGGCTTCTGGGTCTTTTTGCGCCAATTCGAGCAGTTCGGCTTCGGTATACTTACCTTTCCCAGTGCCGACACTCGGTGTCGTGCTTTGGTTTTGTGTTTTACCGATAGAGGTTAAGAACTCGTTGTATTCCTTCGACAAGGTTTTCAAGACTTCCTTGACTTCTTCGTCCTTAGCGTTGACTAAACGCAGGTCGTTAGCGTAGAAACTCGGCAACTTCGCTTCATTGAGTGCGGATTTCTTGGCGTTCAACGATTTTTCGGCTTTCAATTCGCCTAGTTCTCTCGTCAACCGCTCTTTTTCTTCTTTCGCTTCGCTGGCTAAACGCTCGGCTTCCGTCATCGTGGCTTTCTTCAAATCTTCTTCGGCTTTCTTTCGGAGTGCGGCGGAGGTCTTGTTGACTTCCGATTGGAACTTATCGCTCCATTCCTTTTCCTTAGCGGCTTTGGCTTCCTCGACTTGCTTGGCGATGATTGCCTTCTGTTCTTCCGTGAAAACGATTTCGTCTGCCATAATGTAGACCTCTTTCTCCCGATATTTTGTTGACGGGGACAACTTTTAGCAAGGTTTATCGCCCCTCGGTGGCTAGATACGGTAATTCCATACCTTTATCACCATACAATATACACCCTATCGTAAAAATGTAAAATGTTTCACGGGTATATGAGAAAAAACGACTTACTTAATAAGTCGTTCATTCTTTTACATATTCTCTTGTTTATTGGCTTCGCTCATCAACTTGTTCTTAGCGTTATCGCCACCGCCTACGAGCGTTTCCGCTTCATTTTGGCGTTCTTTATTGGTTTCGTTCACGCCTTCGTCCTCTTTCTTCTGTTGCTCAATCGGTTTCGTGACGATACCAGCGATGTAAGTTTCTAGGTCATCGCCCATAAAGGACAGTTCACGCAAGAGTTCGGGGTTAAAGTGGTTCATGTTATAAAGCATTTGCAAGATAGTGGCTTTCTCTTGGTCGTTTGACGGAAGCGGATGGTTATAGACGACATTCACTTTCGTGATGTCCATATCGTATTTGCTCAAACTGCCGATGTTCTCCAAGTAATTGAGCGTCATCTTGATTTCACGCTTCAAGCACGGGGTAATATACTTTTCCTTTTCCTTGATGAGGTCGATCATGCCCTTCATCTTCAACTTCAAGGCTGGCTCGCTCGCATTTTGTGCGAAATCGGGGTCATTGAAATTGACGATACGGCTAGCCATCCAAATCTCGTTGTCGATTTTCGACAGGTTATCGTTGGCGGAACTGTCGTCCACTTGCGGAGTGATATACTTGGCGTCCACGCTCTCCCCATCTCCGCTGATGGCGAGCATACGGCTTGACTTAAACAAATCGTTGGCGGTCTTTTGCTGTTCCTCGTTGCCTACGATGACATTCTTCAAGACCAAAAGCGTTTTGACTTTATCGTGGTTTCCCATGACGACATCGTTCTGACCCATGCAAAAGAGTTCGATAGCGCCGTAGGCTGGTCTTGCGTCCCCCATGCGGTATTCGTTGTTGATGTATTCCGTGATAGGCACTTTCCCGAACGAGTGCGGAACGCTCGACCTCAATGTTTCAAGCCCGATGGACTTGCAAGTGGACGCTTGGAAGAAATACATCATCTTGGCGGTGTAGACATAGACATAACTGGTTTTCTCGTCCACGGGCGAATAGAAAACGCCGACTATGCTTTCGGGTTCGACCGAGTTGTCATAGACGACATAGGTAAGTTTGCTGTCGAGTTTGCTGAAACGAGGGAACTCGTCCCCCTTCTTGTTGTGTATCAATCGATAGCCTACACCGCAAGTGACCATCGACTGGATGGAGTCGGAAAGAGACTTGTTGAAATCACGATAAGCATACATATTGTTGAGGTTCGTGAGCGTTTTCTTCTCTTTCGCAGACGGGTCACGCAAGGCGATGGTTGGCGAACGACCGACCGTGATAGCCCTCGAAGTATCGGCGATGTATTTAGCGTAGGCGATGTTTTGTTTCGCCACGGTCTCTATATCGACCTTCTCCCCGTTGAACACGCTCCACGAGGTATAGGTCTGCTTATTGAACGGCTTAGAGCCGAAATAGTAGTCGAAGTCCTCGTTGATGTCCGTGAGGTTCATCACATGGGCGTCATAGCCCTCCGCAACGACCCTAAAAAGCACTCCGTTGCTCAAATCGTCTATCGAATTGGCTTCATCTTCCGTGACAGCGACCCTAATGATTTTATTCATCCTTTTGCCCTCTCTGTTCCATTATCCAAGCAAAAACTTATTCAGATTATCGTAAAACGGATTGTTCTCAATTATTACTCTACCACGCTTTTTCTCGGATAGGTAGATTAAACATTGGGCGGTGGCGTCAACCTCGTCATCGTGGGCGAGGTTCGGGAAGCCCATGAGTTCGTTCTTGTAGTTCTCGATCGTGGGGTCTTTCTTCTCGCTCGGCAAATAGACCCTGCCAGCCTCGAACTGCACGCTGGCGGCGCTCGCCCTGCTGTCTTTCTTTTGATAGCCTGGGTCATAGCCAACGACCGTGATGTTGGTTTTCTCTTTGAGGTAATCGACCATCGCCGTCCCAGTGGCTTTCTTTTCCACCAGCACCATCCGTATGCTCTTGTAGCGCAATATGAAAGTCTTGATGATTTCGACCTGCTCGGTGAACGAGCAACGCTTCTTGCCACGAGCCAATAAATAAAAGTTGCCATCGTTATACGCCCAAACTTGGAAAGCGGCGAAGTCTGCGTTCGCTGTGTTCTGGTTCGATAAGTCGCAACTGAGGACGACATTCTCGAACATCATCGGCAACTCGTTGTCCCGATACTCCTTGAACCATTCACGCTTGAAAATGCTCCCGTTGTCGAGCATTGGGTTCTGCATATACTGGGCGTTCCAAGTGCGTAAGCCGACATCGCTACGCTTATTGAGACCCCATCTGGTGTCCATGCCACGCTTAGGGGCTAACGGCTCTCCGACTTTCCTGCCCAACGGGTCTTTGTCGTCCACGGCGAAATAGGGTATCGTGACATTCCGCCATTTCTTACGGGCGACCCCATCGGGGCTTTCGTCAGCGGTGATGAACTCCTTATCGAGAACGCCGATTAAGTCTTCCTCGTGCCTGCGTGTGTGGATGACGAAGCGTATGCAACCGATGTCCGCCTTACCCCTAGCACGGGTGAAAATGTCGTTCCTAACCGTTGAAATCGTTTTCTCTCGCATTGTTTTAGAATTGACATATTCCTCGTTGGGGTATGGGTCGTCAATGATATTAAGCACAGCGCCACGACCCACGAATGTCCCCGTAATGCCTTTGAAGCGCATGATGCCCTTATCTTCCTCTACGCCGATTTCGGTCTTTGAGGCGGTTGATTTAGACACCTGCACGCCGAAAACCTTTTCCCACCACTGCTTGGCTATGCTTCTATTGGAACTGCCGAAGTCCTCGGCTAATTTACCATCTGATGTCAAAAGCATACTGTCGCAGAACGGGTGTCTGCCGATGAACCACGAAGGGAAATGCTTGGCGACCATCTCGGACTTACCCGACTGCGCCGTGCATGAAACCGTTGCGTTGAAGTCCTTACCGCTCTCCGCAGTATCGGCGGCGTCTTGGCACATCAGGCACAAGAAGATATGGTATTCGGTCTCCACGAAACTGTCGCCCATGCAAAGCCTAACCCAGTCCACATAACTGTCCTTAGCCCGAGCGATCAACTCTTTCTCGATGAGTTCCTCTATCTCGTCATCGCAGGTGTCATACCACACCGTATGCTTCTCGTTATACTTCGCTATGAACGCACTCCGTATCTCTTTCTTCTTCTCCTCCCACTCGCTCATCACACGCTTCACTTCCGCTATACCGTCCAACCTTTTCGCCTTATCGTATTGGTATTGCGCCTTCAACTTCTTCGTGTAATACGCCTTATCCATCTTCACACCGCTCTTGCTCACATTGTTCCACACGGGCTTCTTCGCACTTCTCGTATATTTCCTCTTTTCCATCTTCACGCAAGCCCCCTTTATTTCATTTCCATTTTTACTTCACTTCATTAAAGCAATCCGCTTCTCTCGTAAAAAATTATATACCCAAACCTCACTTCCTGCCAATGCACCATATCTTTTCCATCGTTAGCAGTCCACAACAAAGAGTGCTTATACGCTCTACGAGGGGGGTTGGTCGCTATATCTAGATACCCCCTCAAAAAGTTGATACCGCCCACCGTCATACAATTTATCATAATGAAGCGATATGATCCCCAGGCTGTCCCTATATCCACTGCGTCATGCAGTAAGCAAGCAATAAAGAAAAGGCGTGAAGAATAACGCATACATAAAAGAACGCATACTAAAAAGCATTGGAGCATATCCAACGCATGAGGCAACTATCCATCGTCCAGAGTGCAAGAAGATAGGCAATATATCAAAGTGCCTGCATAGCCTTATTATGTGGCAAATAACCAATGTGCTGACTATGTGCTTATGTATGCTTCCTAGTCTGTGCGTATGTGTGCATTATCCAATCATCATTCAATACTTTTCTTATATGGTTTCTCTATGCTTCCATCATCTATCGGATAGGGCTCTTATATCATTTGTTCACACTGCACAAATACAATTTAGTTTCGTTTACTAGGTTAGATATGTGCAGACTGCACAAATCGAGTGGAGAGCAATACTTAACCGCAAATATAAATACTAAAAGACTTATGTAGTAGTAAATGCAACTGTTAGTAAAAGAATAAAGAAAGAATACTAACGGGGTTAGAGAAGTAATAAAGACTAAAAAGAATTAAAGAATACAAAGAAAGAATGAAGCACGAATAAAAACAAGCCACTTTTCAGGGCGTTATAGACTTGTTTCGCATAGGGGGATATATAAATG